>Ga0075425_100000381_pt1 | contig 40967 bp, 39 predicted proteins | sample SoiMethybrSBSTD4_FD_75300 | JGI IMG/M metagenome (GOLD analysis project Ga0075425, IMG submission 75300) | Bulk soil microbial communities from a Populus tree surrounding site in Tennessee, USA - Soil MetaG P. TD hybrid SBSTD4 | ecosystem: Environmental > Terrestrial > Soil > Tree plantation... | reverse complement strand
CGTCGCGGCGGACGAGAATCGCCGAAGCCGCCGGCTGCTCCACGTCACGAACTTCGCTGTAGTCGAGATCGAGATAGTCCGATTTCCGCGTGATCGGATTGCGCCGCCACACCGCGTCGATCAGCAGCAGCTGGACGACCGCCGCGGCAAACGTCGGCAGTCGCCGCACCATGAAGCCGGTCTGCGGCGTTCCATCGGGATTCACGAGCTTCGACGACGCCATGCCGGCTGACGGATGCGCCTCGAGACAATCGATCAGCGCGTCGACCGAGCCCTCCTGCAATTCGGTGTCGGGATTCAGCAGAAAGAAAAAATCGCCCCGTGCGTCGCGAAAGCCCTGATTGTTGGCCGCCGCGAAACCAACGTTCCGTTCGTTTCGAATGAATCGAACCTCGGGGAACGCGTCGCGCAATCGCTCGGCGGAGTCGGCCGACGCGTTGTCGACGACGATGACCTCGCAGGCGTCGCGCGGACGATTCCGCTCGATCGACGCGAGGCAGGCTTCAAGGAGCGGCGTCGAATTGAAGTTGACGACGCAGATGCTTGTTTTCATGGATGCGGTATCGCACGCGTGCGACGAGCGACGCGCGTTCGGTGACGTCGGTCAGGGCCATCAGCAGGCCGATCGAAAGGATGAATGCGGGCGTGGCGATGTGCGGATTGGAGGTGCTGGCTGCCATGCCCCAGAACAACGCGTAGACGATCCCGCGAAGAATGAGCCCCGAGCGTCCGCTGCTCCGCCGCAGGCCGATCCGGAACGCCCTCCAGCAGATCGCGAAGAGCATGGCCAGCAGGATCGCCATTCCGATCCATCCGGTCTTGAGCGCGAAGCCGAGAAAAAAATTGTGGAAGCGGCTCGCCTCTTCGAGTCCGAACTGATGGAAATCACCCTCGCCGAATCCGAAGCCCGACCAGGGCCGGGTGGCGATCGCTTTGCGAAGGTTTTCGCGCTCCGTCGCCTTGACGACGATGGAGTCGGTCGGATCGAGGCCGGCCCGCTCACTCGGAAGGAGTTTCTCGAAACGGGAGACGAACGATTGCCGCGCGGCCGGAAACCAGGCGATGCCACCAATGCCGAGCGCGATCATCATCGCGATTCCGACGATGATCCGCAGCGGCAGCTTGCCGCGCCAGAAATAGTCGATGGCCACCATGACCAGCACCGCGACCAGTTGTCCCCAGATTCCGCGGGTCCATGTTCCGACGAGGCCCACCGAGGCGAGAATCGCCATCGTCCAGAGACCTGAGCGTTTGAACAGCGGCGTCTGTCCACGAGCCGACAGCAGCAGGAACGGGACGGCGACGGCAATCGTCGCAATGGCGCAATTCCCCCAGAACACCGTAAAGAAACCAAACGCGCCCAGATCGGCGACGACGATGCGCATCCTCGTCAGAGGCACGTTTCTCAATACCAGTCTCGCCGCCGGCAGCGTGTTGACGGAGACCATGATCACCAGTTGCACCAGGGTCATGGCAAAGATCCAGACGATCACCCGTCGCAGCAGCCGAAAGGCATAGCCATGCTCGCGACGGTTCAGGTCGACGATGATCGGATAGACGAGCAGATAGAGCCAGACCTGCGCTTCGCCGAGAATTGCATTGTTCCCCAGCTGCCTCGCGTGGATGACGCCGAATGCGAGAACGCACCCGAACAGCAGCGGCAGAAACCACATCCGCACGCGCGCCAGCTGCATGCCCGTCAGGATCTTGTGGACCGTCCAGCCGCCGAACACCGCGACGAAAATGAAATACCGCGGCGTCAACGCGCCGCCCATCAGCTCCAGCCAGCGTCCATTGCCCCCCAGAATCGCCTCGGCGAAAAGGACATCGATTCCGATGGACGGTTTCCAAACCGTCAGGAGGAACAGCAGCGCCGTCGCCGCGGCGACGAGTGCGAACATCATCGCGGGCTCTCCACGCAATCCCCGGCGACACGCTTCGGAACGACCGCGCTCTTCAGCACCGCCGCGAGTTTTCCTGCCAGCGTGCGGCGGTGATAGCGGTCGACGTTGCGCGCCGCCGTTTCCAGCCGGCCCCTGCGCCATAGCTCGAACATTTCCGTGATGCGATCCGCAATCTGCCGCGGCTCGCGAACGTCGGCCGCACTTCCGGCACCGCTGTCGATCACGATGCGGACCCCGGCGGCATCCGGCAGACCGACCGCAAGAATCGGCCGGCCGGAATACAGGTACTCGAAAGTCTTCGTGCTCGCGCCACTCAATTCGGGCGCATAGATCAGCAGCAACGCATCGGCGGATTGCTGATAGCCGAGACTCTTTGCACGGGAAACCGGCGGGACGATCCGTATGCAATGGACTCCCGCGGCATCGATCATGCGTTTTTCTTCCGCGGTGATGTTGCCGACGAACACGATCTCGATGCTCTCGGCGAGCTCTTTCGAAAGAAGGGAAACGCCTGAGACAAACGTCCTGATGTCGAGCGTCGCCCTGCTGAAGCTGAACGAGCCAGTGTGAACGAACCGCATCCTGCCGTCCGCCCGTTCGACGGTTTCGACGCTCGACCATTCGTCGGGGTCGAACCCGTGAGTGATCGTGACGGCGCGCGACGCGTCGAGCCCATACGTGCGGGCGAAGTATTGCGTGAGCGGTTCCGAGACAGTCACCACCGCCGCCGCTCGCGTTGCAACGAGTTTCTCGAGGAATGCCTCGGTGCGTCGCCGCCACCCGCCGCGCATCAACACTTTCTTGACGGTCTCGAACAACCATCCATCACGAAAATCGGCGACGAAGGGCTTCCCTGTCAGCCAGGCGATGGTCATAGCCACGAGATGATTCGTTTCGGGACCGGAGCTCGAAAAGATGACGTCGACCCCGCGCTTGCGCACCAGTGCCGTGCCTCTGATGACGCTGACGGGAAACCACAGGATCTGCAGATCCGGAATGAAAACGGTTCTGAGGAGCCAGTCCCGCAATGGCTGCAGTCTGGTGCCGGCGGAAAGACCGTGTTGGCCGGGCGCGGTCGCCGGCACACCGCCGCGATGGAAAAGCGCCTTGAGAAACCAGCGATATACGAGCGATGGTTCACCGGGGCGATGCACGTCACGTTCGCGGTCGGTCGGCAGTCGTCCCCACACACCCGAGGCGAGCGTGACAGTCGATACTCCGAATTCCGGCAGATATTTTTCGAACTTGATGACGCGCTCGCAGCCGACGGGAGGACCCGGCGGGTAGTTATAGGAAACGACGAGCGCACGAATTGCGGTCACGTGGTCGGACGCTGATAGAACGAAAGATTCGCTTCGAGGTAAGCGACGGATTCTTCATCACGCATTTCCAGAAATCGTTCGAGAATCTCCGCGCGGGAGCGCGACTCACCCGCCCACCAGATCGGATGCGTATTGAGCTGCACCGCCGCACCGTCGAGTTGCGGCAACTCAGCACAAATGCACCCGCTCCGCCATTCCCTTCGGGAATCGCTCCGGTACGCGATGTCGCGCTGGTAGGCAGCGGATGCCGAATAAGGCGGGACCCTGAAACCAAGATTCTCCGGAGCGATTTCATGCAGGCGGCCGCTCGCCACCGGCCGATGAAGACTGTATGAATCGAGCGGTCCGAGAACTCGCATTGCCACGTCGAAAAGGCTCTTCATCGATTCGCGCACGCGTTCCGGCGTCGCGAAGTCGATCAGGGCCGGATCCACATGCAGTCCGAGCCGATGGCCGTGCCTTCGCAACTGCGAGATCGCTCGCTGCCCGGCGGCCGAATACGCGTTGTAGGCCTCCGCCGTCAGGAGCACATGAAAGACGGAGCTCACGTTCGCGGCCGCCTCGATCTCCGCGATCTCCAGCGCCGCCGTCAGCGAAAGGTCCACGTCATGCCTGAGGATGACCTGTGCACCCGCTTCGTGGTCGAGATCCGCAAACGAAACGAATCGGTATCCGCGATCGCGGAAACAGCGAAGAATCTCTGCATAGTGTGCGAGTGTGAACTCGCAGCTGCTGGTCATTTCCGAACCATCGGGGAGTCGTCGGCGAAGCGATTCCGCAGCTTCTTTGCCGGCAGCCCGGCGACGATCTCGTTCTCGGCGACGCTTTTGATCACCACCGAGCCCATCCCCGTCATCGTCAATCGTCCGATTCCGATTCCGTTCAGGAGCGACGTGCTCGGCGCAATCCACGCATACTCGCCGACTACCGTACTGCCTCCGATCATCGAGTTCGCGATCAGGAACGCGCCGCGCTCGATCCGGCAGTTGTGAGCGACATGGACGAGGTTATCGATTTTGACATCGTCTTCGATGACCGTGTCATTGAGCGATCCGCGATCGATGCACGTGTTCGATGCAATCTCGACGTTCCGGCCGATATGCACCCTGCCGAAGTGCGGAAACTTGACGATCTCGCCGCTTTCCTCGTCGATTTCGTAGCCGAAGCCGTCGCTGCCGATGCTGCAATTGAAACTGATCTGCGTTCCGGCGCCGATCGTCGTGTGGTCAATGACGCAGTTCGCGCCGACGACGGCGTGCTCGGCGATCACGACGTCGGCACCGAGAACGACACCGGGGCCAATGAGCGCCGAGGATGCGATCCGCGCGTCGGGGTGAATCATTTCGCGCTGCTTCGCGACCGCCGGCGGAGCGTCGAAAGGCATCAGGAGCGACGCCATCAGGAGACGCGGCCGCGACGTGACAATCACGATCCGATCCGATGAAAACGACTCAGGCAGTGCGTCGGCGACCTCGGCGGGGGCGACGGCGACGCGGGACGCCGACGCGAGAAGCGCCTCGTAATGCCGGCTCGCCGTCGTTTTACAGAATACGAGATCGGATGGTCGCGCCAGTTCGACCGCCCTGCCTCCTTCAATCACCAGACGATCCGAAACATGAGACGGATCACGGATCTCGATGATGAGCGCGCGCCGCGCCGGCGGAAGCTTGTCGACCAGATCCTGCAGACGAAAACCGTTCGTACTCTGACTCATGACCCGGCCTCCGGAAGATCCACGCACATCAGACGGCCCTGCTCTTCCCGATATCGGAGGCCGCTCTCGGGACAGACCAGCAGTCCGTCCGCATCGACTTTTGTCAGACGGTGGCCGTGCCGGCTCATCCAGCCTTTTTGTCCGGCCGGGACGCCCATCATCAAAGCGTAATCAGGGACGTCGCCTCGCACGACCGCGCCGGCCGCAATGAATGCATAGCGGCCAATCGTGGCGCCGCAGACGATCGTCGCGTTCGCACCGATCGTCGCACCACGACCGACGATCGTCTTCTGATACTGATCGCGGCGAGCAATCTCGGAGCGCGGATTGATCACGTTCGTAAAAACGCAGGACGGACCACAGAACACGTCGTCGCCCAGCTCGACGCCCGTGTAAAGCGACACGTTGTTCTGGATTTTGCAGTTGTCTCCGATCGTGACGTCCGAGGCTACAAAAACGTTCTGACCAAGACTGCATCGCGCGCCGATACGCGCCGTGGACATCACGTGCGAAAAGTGCCAGATCTTTGTTCCCTCGCCGATCTCACACGGCTGATCGACGATCGCCGTTGGATGAACGTAGACGTTTGCCGGGCTCGCCGGTTCAGACATGGCCATGCGACGGCTCCCCCTTCAGGACCGGGTGTGCTGATGCGCCTGCGGTCGCGACCTCGGCGGTGCGAAGCTTGTGGGCGAGCTCGATCGAAGGCCGTGCGTCATCAATCCCGAAACCGCGTCCGGCAAGGATCTCCTCATAAACACGCGTATGAAGATCGGTGAAGCCTTCCGTGAATTCGATCTCGTCGCCGTCCACGGCGATGCTGCGGAATGTCGACTTCCCGCCACGCTCGAGCGGGAACGGCAGGTCGGCCGCTTCGACGGACAGGAACCACCGCACCGTCGCACGCTCGAGCTCGAGCATCCCGCCGAGACGGCGAGGATCGCGATGATGGACCGTCGCCGATTCCATTGCTCCAAACAACCACAACAGAAGATCGAAGAAGTGGATCCCGATGTTCGTCGCCACCCCTCCCGACTTGTCCTCGGTTCCTTTCCACGAATTGTGATACCAGGATCCGCGGGCGGTGATGTACGTCAGAACGACGTCGTGACGAGGACCACCGGACTCGCGCTGAAGCTTCTCCCGCAGCGCCAGTAATGCCGGATGCACCCGCAATTGCAGGATGTTGTAAATGCGCCGTCCCGTCTCCGCCTCGAGCTCCTGCAGCGTCTCGAGATTCCAGGGATTGATCACGAGCGGCTTCTCGCAAATCGCGTCGGCACCGACGCGAAGCGCGAGCCGGCAGTGGGAATCGTGCAGATAGTTGGGGGAGCATACGGACATGTAATGGACGCGGGTTTCTTCCGGTCCGCGCCGCAGCTTCTCGAGATGGCGGTCGAACCTCTCGATCTCCGTGAAGAATCGGATGTCGAAGCCGTATTGATCGAGATGCCCGACGGAATCGTGCGGATCGACGGCGGCAATGATCCGATTGCCTGTATCGCGGATTGCCCGCAGGTGCCGCGGCGCGATGTAGCCCGCCACGCCCGTGACTGCGAAATTTCTCATGACGTTGCTGTCTCCATCGCTACATCCGCGTCAGGCGCATCACGCGTCGCGCGAGCGGTCGCAGTTTCAGCTTCCGCACGGTGCGCCGAACGCGCTCCACGGCCGCTCTGTACGTCGGATAGTCGAGATGCGTCCGCGGCGGAAGCGCCATCAGGTCGTCGAATTCCTTTTCCGTCAGCCCGAACTTCTTGATCACGTACTCGCGATCCTCGGCCGCCTGCTGCTCCGGATACGGCGATTCGGCGAGATTCTTCAATGCCTCGTCCCGGGTCATCTGGCCCGAACAGATCAGCGTCGAATAATGCGCGCGGCGCTTATCGATGCCGAATTTGCGAGGCAGGATGTAACCCTGGAAGAAGCGCGTGTAGATCGACTCGTAATGCTTGCCGCCGTAGTACTTCCATCCGAGGTCTTCCTGAAGCACGCGCATGACCTCGGAACGCTGATAGTCGACGTGATCGAGAATCCTCACGGCCCTGATCCCCCGGGCGAGGTAATACATCCGCTTCGCCGGTGACAGATGCGGATAGGTGCGAAGCGGACGCGTGCCGAAACGACGCTGGATCGAGTTGATGTACCGCCAGTCGCTGACGCCGTACGTCCACGAAACCGGGAGGATGCCCTCCGTTGCGAGGTTCGATCCGCTGATGACGTGTTTGATCCCGTGCTGCAGCGCCGTTTGATAGAGAACGGCGCCGATCGCGTGATCCGTCGGGATCTCGCCGTCCGGAACGGACGCCTTGAGAAATGACACCTGCAGATCCTTGAACTCGTCCCAGTCCAGGACGAAGGTCATGAGATCGATGTCGAGGCGTTTGAGGACTTTCTCGATGTTCGCGACGGAAAGCTCCGAGTTCCAGCCGTTGTCCATGTGGACGGCGATCGGACGGAGGCCGTGGCTGCGAACGAGATGGGCGACATAAGTGCTGTCGACGCCGCCGCTGACGCCGATGACGCAGTCGTACCGATGACCGCGGCCGGCGCGGCGAATCTGCTCGACGAGCTGTTCGAGCTCGCCGGGACCGTGGCGGAAAAACAGAGGAGCCGCTTCTTCAAACGTGCGGCAGTGATTGCAGCGGCCGTTCGGATCGAATTCGATCCACGGATCGCTCGTGTCCATGACGCAGCGGACACAGATCTCATAAGGTCTGGTGGTCAAGCATTCTCCGTGACTTCGCGCAGCTCGCCGGCCTGCGGATAACTGATCAGCACCGCCCGATGCGGGCCCTGGAACACGAACATGCTGCCCGCGGCGGCGGCCGAGGCGTGGCCGTCGCGAATGACGGTCTTGAGATCGGCGACGTTGCGCGCACCGCCGCAGGCCACGACCGGCACGTCGACGGCATCCGCGACGCGGCGCACGAGATCGAGGTCGTAGCCGGTCATCGTGCCGTCGCGATCGATCGAGTTGATGAGGATCTCTCCGGCGCCGGCGGCCTGCATCTGTTCCGCGAATTTCGCCGGATCGACGCCGGTCGCTTTCTTTCCGCCGCGGATGCAGACCTCGTAGCCGCCGAGAAGCTTTTTCTTCGCGTCGATGGAGACGATGACACTCTGGCTCCCCCAGTCGGCGGCGGCGGCGCGAACGAGATCGGGCGTCTCGAATGCCGCGGTATTGAGCGACACTTTTTCGACGCCGATCGTGTAGAGCTCCTTCATCGTCGCGTGATCGCGAACGCCGCCGCCGTAGCAGAGCGGGATGAAGCACTCGCCGGCGATCTCCGCCAGAAGCTTCTTCGCCGGTCCGCGCTGCTCCGCCGCGGCGGTGATGTCGAGGAAAACGATCTCGTCGACTTCCTTGTCATTGAAGATGCGAACGATGTTGATCGGATCGCCGAGATATTTCGGATCCTTGAAGCGCACGGTCTTCACCAGACCGGAGTTGCGCAGCAGCAGGACCGGTATGACGCGCGTCTGAATCATTCCGCGGCAACCGCCTTCATTTCCACTTCGCTCGGGACATGCGACGCGAAATTACCGAGCAGACGCAAACCGAAGCGATGACTCTTTTCCGGATGGAACTGCACACCGTGGATGTTGCCGCGGCCGAGCACCGCGGGGAAGTCGTAGCCGTGACTGGCGATGCCGACGGCGTCGGATGGATTCGCGCAGACGACGTGATACGAGTGGACGAAATAGAAACGCCAGTCGTCCGCGCCTGCGAAGAGCGGGCTCTCGCGCACCGGCCTGACCGTGTTCCAGCCCATGTGCGGGATCTTCAGCGCCGATTCCTTCGGGAGACGGAAGCGGACGGTGTCGGCGTCGAACCATCCCAGTCCTTCGAGCGTTCCCTCCTCGCTGCGGCGTGTCATCAGCTGCAGTCCGAGACAGAGGCCGAGGACCGGAATGCCGCGTTCGAGAACGGCGTGATTGAGCGGCGCGACGAGCTCGCGCTCGGCGAGGTTCTTCATCCCCGCCTCGAACGCGCCGACGCCGGGAAGAATCAGCCGCGCCGCGGAGGCGATCTCGTCGCGATTCGATGTGATGCTCGCCTTCACGCCCGCTTTCTTGAGCATGTTGGCGATCGACGCGAGGTTGCCGAGGCCGTAGTCGACGATGGTGATCATGCGGATCTCTCCCGAACGGCGGATTCGAGCTCGGCGCGCATGTTCTCGAGAGCGCCGCTCCTGAAGTAGTACTCGCTGACTTCCGGCGCGACGCGATTGCCGCGCGCGTCGCGAATGATCGCGGCGAGGTCCGCGGGCGTGCGCGCGAGGTGCGCGTGGCCGGCCGCGTGCAGCGGCAGCACGATCTCGTGCAATGTGAGCGGCAGGATGGCCGTCGGCACGCCCAGTCCGATCGCGTCGTAATGACAGGCCGATGAAATGCTCACGTGAAGATCGGAACGGCGCAGGAGATCGAACGTCGACGGTCCTTCGTCGCCGGCGAGGACGTCCGTCAAACCGCGCGACAGGTAGGGCTCCTTCGATTGCTCCATGACCGGATGCATCCTGATCGTGATCCGCACGGGGACGTCGCAATGCCGCTGCGCTTCCACCACGAACGCCGCAACGCGATCGGTCTCGAAGCCCTGGGTCGTGACGAGCACGCGCGTTTCGCGGCCTTCATCGCGCGCTGCGCGCTCGCGATATGAATCGAGGCGGGAACTGCCGACGACGCGCAGCGAATCGCCCCAGAATCCGCCGCTCGCGAGCTCGCGCCGCCAGTGCTCGCCGTACAGAAAAAATCGATCGGAGACCGGCATCGCCGCCTTGAACGGCAGCGCGTAATCAGTCCACATGTAGCCGCTGTGACTGCGATCGTTGATGCCGTGCTGCACTTCGATCGTCGTGCAGCCGGCTTCCTTCGCCGCCGCAACGAGGGCGTGCTCTCCCGGATCGGCCACCAGCACCGCCTCGGGGCGAACACGCCGCAACAGCATCGCGTAGACGGGTTTCATCCAGTGGAACCATTCGATGCGCTCGAAGACCCACGCCGCCGTGACGCCGTCGAGGCCGAGATCATTGCGCAGAACCGTTGCGATGGCGTTCGAGATGTCCGCGATCGCTCGCGGTGCGCGGCGCGTGCGGCGCAAAAACGCGCCTGCGAATTCGAGAGCGTTCGTCGTTGCATCGCTCGGGACGAGAGCGCGTTCGCGTCGTTCGAGAAATCGCGCGTTGTTGATCAGCTCGAGCTTGAAGGCGGAGCCGATGGCGAGAATCAGATCGTCGAACCAGATGTCCTTGAAACGATCACCGGTCTGTTCGAGCAGACCGGAGCTGTAAGTCTTCACGAGATGCCGCGCGCGGCGCGCGAAGGCGAGCCGCGGCAGGCTGCCTGCCGCAAGAGCGAGACGTTGCCCGCGACTCATTGCGCTGCGGCCGCCGAAACTGACTCCCGTCAGAAGATGCCCGACTTCGTGACGCAGCAGCGGCCAGACCGACCAGCCGTCGATCTGATGGCGAAGCAGATCGCGCTCGCGCTCGACCGCGCAGATGCGCGCGTGCGCGGCTTCCGTCGTCAACGCCGTCATTGAAAGATGGCGCTGACGAGACGCATGGTCTGGAGTGCATCGTCAATCGTCGCGAGAATCGTTTCTTCTCCACGTGCCGCCGCGACCGCCGCTTCCGCCTGACGGCGAAAGCCCGGCTTGAATTGCTGATCGAGCTCGTCGGCCGGCATTTCCTGCTGCCGCCGTTCGCCGCGCTTCTGGACTCTGGCGCTTTCGAGCGGACGAAGCTCCCAACGTTCCGCGGGCGTGCTGATCGACGCCGCCCACGGACCGGGACCATTCCAGATGCCCTCGTACAGACCGGCGTCGCCGCTCGCGAAATCGACCTTCGCGACGACGACGCCCGGGTTATCCGGCTGGTACGGCACGATTCGCTGCACGCCGGTCACCACGCCGCGGCCGAACAGGCGCAGGTAATCGACCACATGCACCGAGTTCGCGAACATCCAGTTCCTCACCACCTCGGCCGGCTGCCCCGCGGCGAGCGCGGCGGCCTGGTCCTGCTGATCCTGAACGTGAACGAAGCGCGGCTGGCCATTCGTCCGAAGAGCATCCAGTGCCGCGGCGGTGCTCGCGTACATGCGACGGTTGAGCGCGACGTACACGCGACCGCGCGGCCGCGCCGCATTCGCGATGTCCTCCGCATCCGCGAGATCGACTCCCGCCGGTTTTTCCAGCAGCACCGTCCACGGATGTCTGAAGACCGCCTTCGCGACGGCGTTCATCGACAACTCGACGACGGTCACGACGACGAGATCCGCGCGTGTTTGTTCGTACAGTTCATCAATCGAGTCGAAAACGCGCTCGATGCCGAGCTCCGTGGCGAGCGCTTCGGCGCGCGCGCGTGTGCGGCTGTGAATCCCCGCGAGCGTCACGCCGCCGATCGATTGAAATGCCTTCGCGTGCTCGCGCGCGGTGTAGCCCGCGCCGACGATCGCGACCTTCACGGACTTCAAGCCCAGGGAAACTCCCTCGACGACGGGAGGTCGTCAGATCCGAGATCGATCGTTGCGTTGCCGCGCTCGTGCGACAGATGGGCGGCGACGGCTACGCGAACCGCGAGGCGGCCGTCTTCGCCGCTCGGATAATCGTTCTCACCGATCAGCGCGCGAAGCACCGCCGCCGATGGCGCAACGGCATCGGCCGGATTCAGCGTCTCCATCGTGCGCACGGCGGGCATGCCGTAACGCGTCGTCGGCAACGCGCGATGTTCTTCCTCGCGAACGGCGACGATCATGTCCCCGTAAAGCTCGTCGACGAAGATCTGGCCGCGCGGTCCGGCGTAAATCGCCTGCATGCCGTGGCCCTGGTCCGCGCTGCATTCGAGATAACAACGCTGTCGCGCCTCATTGACGAGACGCACTGCGCCCGCGCGATCCTCGAACTGCGGCCCGCGCGGATTCGGCACTTTTTCCGGTGACAGCCAGGCCGTCACCCATCGCGGCGCCGTGCCGGTCAGAAAACGAAAGGCCTCGAAATAGTGCGTGCCGTTCATCACCAGTCCGAAGTTGCCGTCGACGAACGTCGCGCTGCACAATCCGCCGAATGCCTCGCCGTCCATGATTCCCTTCGGAACCGTGTACTGCTCCATGAAGCGCATCTGGTGATTGATCGCGAGCCGCGTTCCGTGTTTCGCGCAGGCCTCGATCATGCGATTACAGTCGTCGAGCGTCGTCGCCATCGGCTTCTCGCAGAGCACGTACTTCACGCCCGCTTCCGCGGCGGCGCAGGTGAGGCCGGCGTGACTCGGCGCGGTGGTCGCGATGATCACGCAGTCGGGGCGGGTCTTCGCGAGCATCGTCGCGACGTCGGTGTAATGACGATCGCTGCCGATTCCCTCTTCCGATTCAGCGGCCGCGAGGGATTTCGGATCCGCGTCGCACACGCCGGCCACTTCGAGGCCCGCGCTTTGTGCGGCGCGTATGTGGCGCCGGCCCATGCGGCCGACACCGATGATTGCACTACGCATTCAATCTCCCGAAAGACGAAATAGGGCGCGAACGCTGCCGCCGCTCAGGCGGAATAACCGAACGAGCAGCGGCGTGGTCGCGATGATGAAGAGAGCGAGCCGGACCGCGGCGACCTGCACAATGGTCAGGTTCGACCGGGTGATCTGAAAAATGACAAGGCTCGCCAGACCGAGGTATGCCATCGGCAGGAGCAGCTTCGCCACGAACGCGACGATGCGACTCCATGTGCCGAGAACGAACTTCGCCGCGAGAACGACAGTGGTGAGGGCGTACGTCGCATACGCAAACGTCGACGCAAACGCCACCCCCGGCATTCCGAACCCGCCGCGAATGGCTCCAACCGCCATTCCGATCTCGAGCAGCACTGCCATGGCCTGAAGATAAACGAAGAGTCGCTGCCGGCGCTGTGCGATCAGCACTAAATTCACAATGTTGTTTGCGGTAATGATCAGGGCGAGAAAAAAGAATCCCGGCGTGTAGACGTAAAACGCGGTCAGGCCCGGCGCGTACTTCGGCAGAAACAGTCGAACGACCGGCGGTACGAAGTACATCACGCCGGTGACGAGCATCGCGGCCATCGTCGCAAAGAGAATCGTCGGCTTGACGAGATAGCGCTCCAACGCGGCCGGCGAATCATTCGAGCGCCCGAAATCCGCGGCCATGTGCGGCGACATTGCCGATCCGGCCTGGGCGAGCAGTCCGTAAACCGAGGCGCCGCCGAGCGTGGTCACGCCGTAATAACCGAGCGCCGTCGCGCCGAGAAGCAGGCCAATGACCGCGCGGTCGATCGAGTCGATCAGGCCGCCGAGGAGGACCACGACGAGAATCGGAAATCCGATGCGCAGCACTTCATTGAGTGCCTCGCGATCGACTCGAAACCGAAGCGGCGGCGCCTCGAAACGGCGCCAGAGGATGACCGTGACCGCGACGCCGCCCACCGATCCGGCGACGAGACCATACAGGCCGAATGCATACGCCAGCGGAACGACCAGGAGAAACGTCATCGCGGCGCGCGCGACCGAGAGTCTCGTGATCAGCGCGAAGTTCTGCGTCGCCGATGAATGCCATCGCGTGAAAAACTGAATCTGCTGTTCGAGCAGAACGAGCACGGCCACGGCGAAGAAGCTCCATCGCAGTTCGGGCCGCGACTGAAACGCTGCATAGGTCGCGACGCCGATCGCCACGAGCACCGCGATCATCGTCCACACCGAATAGACGGTGATGCGAATGCGCTCGATCGCGGATTCGTCGTTTTTTCCCTTGTAATACGGCACGCGGACGCCCATTCCGTGCTCGAGGCCGACGCTCGAATACGAGGCGTATCCGATCACGATCAGCGCCGCGAGCCACAGGCCGAACGCCTCGGGTGCAATGACGCGCATGACCAGAAAGCGCTGCGCGATGCCGAGGATCTGACCGAAGATCGCCGCGCCGTTGAGCAGCAGCGTGTCGGTGATGATCTTGCGCCGCAGCGCGCGACCGGCGTCGAGCGTGGCGTCAGAGTCCAAAGTAGTGGCGATAGCGATAACGCAGCTCCATGAGGCCGTCGCGCCCGGCGGTGACGAGCATGCCGGGATGGGCGTCGCGAATCGGAACAGGCGTGCCGTCGACCGTGGCGCGCCAGCCGGCAAACGCCGTGTAGGCGAGCCGATAGTCGATGCCCGCCTTCGCGGGAAAGGTGATGCGGTTCGGCTCGACATGCAGGTCGGCTTCGGGATCGATCCGATGCGCGGCGCCTTCGAGCTCGTGAATCGTGAGCGTGACGACGCCGCGATTCGGATAGTGCGCGAGCGCCAGTCCTTCTTCGCGCGCGATCTCCTTCAGTCCGAACGCGGTGAGACGGGCGCGAAAGACGTCAGTGAAAGCGACGACGTACTTCACGCCGGCCTCGCGGCACGCGTCGATCAGTACGTCGCGCTCGACCTGCGGATTCAACGGGCGGATGTATTTGAAATAGATGACCGAATCGCCGATCTCCGTGTACGCCGCGTTCAGGAGCTCGATCGGAAGTTCGCGGACCGCGTAGGTGATCGTCGCAACCGCGGACGACATGTCGTTCGAAAGGCCGTCGTTCTCGAACGCAACGCGTCCGGCGCGGAGAGGTCCGAACGTCGCCTGCAGACGCCGTCCCGTTTCGCCGAGCGTCACAGGATCGAGCGGCAATCCCGCGAGCGGCGTCGACGGCGTTTCGAGGAGCGCGAGGCCGGGCGTGAAGATGACCAGCAGCCACACGATCGTGCCGGCGGTCCCTCCCCACGTCGCGATGTGAATCGCGCCGGCGACGAACACGAGATTGAAGACCGTGTAATTCGAGAAGACCCAGCGGATCTTCGTATTGAACAACTGGACGAGCGGCGCGAGCAGATGCAGCGCGATCGCGGCGCGCGGCGCCGGCGAGAACCGGAACGCGATCGCGATCGCGATGAACGCGAGCATCTGATAAACACTCGCCGGCTCCCACTTCAGCTTCGACAGAGTGATTGTGTTGAGAATGCGTCCCCGCCCGAGCTTGTGACGCGCGCGCCAGTACGGCACGGCGAACGGAATGGCCGGTGGAATCGAGCAGAGGCCCGCAATCACCAGGCTCATGAACGGAATCGAGGGCAGCAGCGTCGCCGCGATCAGAATCGAAACGTTCATCTGCGCGACACCGGGATGCGCGAGCAGCGTCACGCCGGCCAGAAAACCGGCGAGAACGGGCAGGCCCTGCAGAAACGCGACGATCGAGAGCGCCGCGATGCCCCACGCGAGGAGCTCCCACGTTCCGACGTGCAGATTGAACGTCAGGAACGTGCTCGCCATCAGGAGCGGCATCAGCGCCAGGAACCACGGATGCCCGCTGACGATCGCTGCCCACGCGAATGCGCCGAACAGCAGCAGCAGCGAGAGTGCGGTGTATGCGCGGTATTTGCACGTGCGCAGCGCGGCCACGGCCAGAGGCCAGCTGTGCACGGAGAGCGGCTTGCCCATGTACGTGTCGTGCGCGAGGCCGAAGATGCCGTATCGGCGGGCCTTGTCCGCGAGGAGGTTCCAGTAAGTCACGCCGCCCGCCGCACGGCCGGCGCCATACGCGACGATCGGATCAGCGCGATCCTCCGCCGTCAGGAAAAAGTTGCGGATCACATGGCGCCACAAATACACGGGCGACTCGATGATGAGCAGAACGCTGACGATCGGAAACAACAGCGGCATCGCCCACAAAACCGGCACGAGCGGATGCATCAGACGTCCGCCGGAGGCGATGCGAGCGTTGCGCGCGCGACCGAGAAGCCGCGCGAAATGCAGGCGATAACCGGCGCGGCGCAGATAGCGCAGCCGGAACGGCAGAACGACCAGCGCGTCCTTCGCAACGCCGCGCGGCTCGCGCACGCGCTCGATGGCGACGCCGGGATGCTGGACGCGAACGGCCTGTTCCGCGAGCTCGGTCGCGTCCGACAGTCCCGGGAGGTCGATGACGACGGCTCTAAGCACGCCGTTGCTCCCCGCTCCGCACCGCAAACGCGGCGCGCGAGTAAGTGAAGAGCATTTTGAAGAAATTCGATTTGCTCGCGCCCCACGTTCGCGCGCGATAGAGCGTCGGAATCTCCACGATCGTGAAGCCGCGCTGCTGCGCGAAGTGGAGCAGACGAAAGAAGTACTCGCCGTAGCCGTAAAAAATCCGGTCGAACGGCAGGGTCATGAGCGACGCGCGCTTCATGACCCAGTAGCCGCCGAGGTTGTCCTGCACCTGCGTGCGGAGGATGAGCCGGATGAACCAGTTGTACGCGAGGCTGGCGAGGTAGTGCCGCGTGTCCTGCATGTTCCCGCCGGCACAGAAGCGCGAGCCGCTGACGATGTCGTACATCGCCGCGACGTGAAGCATGCGCGGGATCTCGATCGGATCGTGCGTGAAGTCGGTGTCCATCACGATCACGTAATCGCCGGTCGCGACCTCGATGCCGTGGCGAATCGATTTCGCGAATCCGCGATCGGTCGTGCGCAGAATCGCCCGCACGCCCGGATCGTCCGCGAAACGCTCCTTCGCGATGCGATGCGTGCCGTCCGGACTGTTGTCGTCGACGACGAGAATCTCGCGCTCCCACTCCGCGGGAATGTGCGAGGCAATCTCCTCGACGAGCCGAACGATGTTCCCGGCCTCGTTCCAGGTCGGGAGCACGACCGACACCTTCACCCTTCGACTCCGCTCAGGGCAGGCCCTTCGACTCCGCTCAGGGCAGGCCCTTCGACTCCGCTCAGGGCAGGCTTCGTGAGCTCCATGAATACGAGGCCGCCGTCATTCGTTCGATCGCCGCCGTTCAGAAATCGACGGCCCGCAAAGGCGACGGGTGTCATGAGCACGCGCCGCAATGCCGGAAACAGCACCCAGCGATTCGTCGTCTTCTTCAAAATGAACGAGATCAGGCTGAACGGGGCGAGAAAGTCGTTCGTCACGCACTGTCCTCTGCTGCCGTACGTGTGAATCTCGTTGACGGTGAATCCGCATCGCTGGGCGAGCTCTTTCCAGCCGTCGGGCGTGTAGTAGTGATAGTGACGCCAGAACGCGTTGAAGAACTTCTGATAGCGCGCCGCGAGTTTTTTCAGACCGACCACGTTCAGCGCCTGATTCGCGACGCTGTACTGATCGAAGCGATGCGACGGCACCGTGACGTAGAAACGGCCGCCCGGCGCGAGCAGACGATGCACTTCGCGAAACACCGGCTCGACGTCCGGAATGTGCTCGAGGACGCTGTTCGAGAAAACGGTGCGGTAGCTGCCGTCGGGTTTCGGAATCGCATCGCCTTTGCACTCGATCAATTCGCCGTACGCGTCGTACTGGCGCGCGCGCTCGAGCTCTTTCGGATTCGGATCGATGCCGGTGTCGATCTTTTCGTCGAAGACCATCTTCGCGAAGAGACCTTCGCCGCAGCCGATGTCGAGGATCGGACGTTCAAACGTGTGCCGCTGATAAATCCGCGCCTCCAGCACCCGCTCGAACGCGAGCGGAATCGGCGCCTCGGCCAGATATCGCGACAGAACCTGCTGAGCAAACTTCATCTCATCTCCGGCAACGCGCGAGCGCATTGCAGATCGCCTCGATGCGCTCGTCGTCCAGCGTGGGATAGGTGGGCAGACTGATGACGTTGCGGCTCAAACGCTCGCAGACCGGCAGCGCGCGGCGATCGTCGTAAATGTCGAGCAGACTCGCCGCGACGAAGCCGTTGCGTGTCTCGATTCCGGCTTCCGCCAGCTCCGCAATGAGCGCGTCGCGTCCCTGCGGATACGCATCGGAGTCGATCTCGACAGCGATCGCCCAGAGCACCGGATCGACGTCGCGTCCATAAACCTGCGGACGCACGCCGTCGATCTGCTGCAGATGCGCGGTGTATGTCGCATGCACGCGGCGGCGTTCGGTGATGATCGTGTCGAGACGCTCGAGCTGCGCGCAGCCGAGGGCGGCTTGCAGATTGGTGAGCCGGAAATTGTGGCCTGGCACTTCGTGCTGATAGCGGCGGCCGAGCATCCCGTGGCTGCGATAGAGCGCCATGCGGCGCTGCACGTCGGGATCGCTGGTGACGACCATCCCGCCTTCGCCGGTCGTGATGGTTTTCGTCGCCTGGAAGCTGAAGGAACCGATCGGCGAGATGGCGCCCGACCATCGGCCCTTGTACTTCGATGCGAACGACTCCGCGGCGTCCTCGAGAACGACGATGCCGTGCTTCGCGGCGACGTCGAGGATCGGATCCATGTCGCACACGTTTCCGTACGTGTGCACCGGCACGATCACGCGTGTGCGCGGCGTGATGCAGGCCTCGATCGCCTCCGCGCTCACGCACCACGTTTCGGGATCGACTTCCGCGAAAACCGGCTTCGCGTTCATGTGCATCGCCACGTTCGCCGCGGCGAGGAAGCAGAAACCGGGAACGATCACCTCGTCGCCGGGCTGCAGTCCGATGCCGAGATAGGCCATGTGAATCGCCGTCGTTCCGTTCGATGCGGAGACCGCGAATGGCGAGCCGCACAATGCGGCGACTTCGCGCTCGAGGCGATCGACGAACTCGCCGCCCGAGATCCACGTCGAATGCAGCGCCTGCAGCAGGTAGCGCTCCTCGGAGCCCCAGAAATCGGGCTGCGCCCACGGAATCGGAGTGGCGATCGATGTCAGTTCCTGCATGGTTCCTTTGCTCACGCGCCGAGGGATTTCAGATAGGTCTGGAGGACGAGCGCGTGGTGCGGCCTCGTGCCCGCGGGCTCGAATCCGGCGCGCCTGTAAAACGCATTCGACTGCTGCTCGACGACGTTCGTCTGCACGCGATATTCACGAACGTCCCACTCGCGCAGCGCCTCTTCGAACGCGACGAGCAAACGCTTGCCGGTGCCCTTCCCCTGCTGATCGCGCTCGACGGCGATCGCGAGGAGCTCGGCCTTCGCCGCCGGTTCGGCGGTCGTCGCGGTGCGCGCCTCCGCGGTGAACGGATAGAACAGGACGGACGGGATTTTCCTCAAAACGGAAAAACGAAAAAGCGCGAGGCCCGCGGCGAAAGCGAGGCGCGGAAGACGATGGACGAGAAGCCATTGGTAGGTTTTCCCGACGTCCGCGCATCCGGCGATGAAGCCGGTGAGTCGATCCGCATCGATGACCGCCCAGACGCCGGAGCGCGGCGCCTGCGCGATCGCGAGATAAAGCTGCGCGAGAAATCGCTCGCCGAGCAGCGGCAGAAGGCCGTGATGGATCTCGCGGATGTGCAGCGCGGCGGCGGCGGTGCAGAAGCGCAAATCGGGCCGGCCGAGTCGAACGAGGCTCATGGATGTTCAGCGACGGCGTCGAGAAGACGGCCGCGAACGAACGGCGGCAGATCGCGATCGAGCCATTCGGTTCGCGTCATCCACCGCGCCGCGGCGCTCTGTTCATCGAGGCGCAGGCGATCGGACGACGCGACGCGCACGTCGTACAGCGTCGTGATCGAGTGTCGCCGCGTATCGGAGTCGATCACGAAGAAGAGGTCGTACGTGCCGCACTCGCGAACGCCGGTCGCGGTGAGACCGGTCTCCTCGTGCAACTTGCGCGAGACGGCGGCGCGGCGCTCCTCGAAGAAATGAATGCGGCCGCCCGGAAACCACCACTCGTCGCGCGCGGGCTCGTTGGTGCGATGCACGAGGAGAACGCGATCGGCGTCGTCCCGGATGAGCAGATCGACGCACGGAATGGGCATCTGCCCGAGAATCCGTTCGTAGAGCTCGTCCGGAATTTCGCTCACAGATTCTCCTGCCCGACGATGCGCGTTTCCGGCAGCGGCAGGATGAACTTCCCGCCGCGGGCGAGGAATTCACGCTCGCGCCCGATGAATCCGTCGAAGAAGTGCCACGGCAGCACGAGGAAGTAGTCCGGCTTTTCGTCGCGCGCCTGTTCCTCGGAAACGATGGGGATGTTCGTGCCTAGCGTATGGCGGCCCCATTTGTCCGGATTGCGGTCCGCCGCTTTTTTGATGGTCAGGTGATCGAGTCCGCAGTACTGCAGGATCGTGTTGCCCTTCGTCGACGCGCCGTACGCGTAGATCGTTTTTCCTTCCGCATTGATCCGCCGGACGACGTCCATCAAACGATTTTTCACGGTTTCGGCGGAGCGGCGGAAGGCCTCGTACGGCGTCTCGGTGTCGAGCGCGAGGAGCGCCTCGCGATTGCGAAAATCCTCGAGCTCGGCGACGTGAGCATCGGGAAGCGCGCCCATTTTTCGATTGCGGATCAGCAGACGGAAGCTGCCGCCGTTGATGTCATTGAGCTCGACGCGCTGCAACTGCAGACCGTTGCGGCCGAGCATCCACTCGATCTGCCGGAGCGCGTAGTACTCGAGATGCTCGTGGCAGATCGTGTCGAACGATTTCCGTTCGAGCATCGTCGGCAGATACGACAGCTCGATGACCCAGATCCCGTCGTCGGCGAGCACCGAGGCCACGTCGGAGACGAACTGATTCGGATCCTCGAGGTCATAGAACATGGCGATGCTGGTCACGACGCGCGCCCGTTTGCCGGGACGGAGGCGGTCATACGCGGCGCGCGAGAAGAAGTCGTTCTCGACCTGGTAGCCTTTCGCGCGCGCGACGTCAGCGACGTTCTCGGACGGATCGATGCCGACGCGATCGAGGCCCTGAACGCTGTACGAATCGAGGAGAGTGCCGTCGTTGCAGCCGATATCGAGCACGGTGTCGCCGGCCTTCAAATCGACGAGCGACTCGACGCTCTCGACGATGCTGCGCAGATTGCGGCGCATGATCTCGTTCGTGCCGCTGCGATATCCGTAGTCGTGATAGAGGACGCGCGGCGCGACGCTGTGGCGCAGCTGCACGAGATGACAACCGTCCGGCGCAGCGCAGCGCACGACTTCGAGCGGCTGCGGATCCCTGAGGAAATCGGGCGGCTCGCCGGCAATGAACGCGCTCGCGATGTACTGCCTGCCGAGATCGACGACCGTGCGCAGGTCGCTCGATCCGCACAGACGGCAGGTTTTGCGCTCGACGCAGATCTCACTCGTCGCCGGCATCACTTCGCGATTCACTTCAGAACCGATGCTCATCGGGAACGCTCCTTAAACGACCCAGCGCTGTTTTTCGACTTTTCCGATCTGCGTGCGGAGCACCGACTCCTCATCCGCGAGACGAAGATCGTGCTCGACCATGCGGCGCACCATTTCCTGGAACGAGACCCGCGGCTGCCATCCGAGCTTCGTGCGCGCCTTCGTCGCGTCGCCGATGAGGAGATCGACCTCGGCAGGGCGGAAGTACTTCGGATCGATCTCGACGTGTTCGTGCCAGTCGAGATCGAGCTGGCCGAAGACTTCGTCGAGGAGCTCGCGCACGGAGCGCGTCTCCCCTGTCGCCACGACGAAATCCTCAGCGACTTCAACCTGCATCATCAGCCACATCGCTTCGACATAATCGGGCGCATAGCCCCAGTCGCGGCGAGCGTCGAGATTGCCGAGCCAGAGTTTCTGCTGCAGGCCGCGCTTGATGCGCGCCGCGGCGCGCGTGATCTTGCGCGTGACGAACGTCTCGCCGCGCCGCTCCGACTCGTGATTGAAGAGGATGCCGTTGACGGCGAACATGCCGTAAGCCTCGCGATAATTCACCGTGCAATAGAACGAAAACGCCTTCGCGCACGCGTACGGCGAGCGCGGATTGAACGGCGTCGTTTCCTTCTGCGGCGTCTCGAGCACCTGTCCGTAAAGCTCCGACGAGGAGGCCTGATAGAACTTCGTCTGCACGCCGGTCTCGCGAATCGCTTCCAGAAGCCGCAGCGTGCCTACTCCCGTCACTTCGGCCGTGTATTCAGGGATGTCGAAGCTGACCCGCACATGCGACTGCGCGCCGAGGTTGTAGATCTCGTCGGGCTGAACGCGGCGGAGGATCGCATTGAGCGAGCTCGAGTCATTGAGGTCGCCGTACAGAAGGCGCAGCCGCGTGTTCGGCTCATGCGGATCCCGATAGAGATGATCGATCCGATCGGTATTGAACGACGAAGAGCGGCGCACGACGCCCCACACTTCGTAGCCTTTTTCCAGCAGCAGTTCCGCGAGATAGGAACCGTCCTGGCCGGTGATTCCGGTGACAAGCGCACGTTTCATGGCAGTGATGACTCCGATGTGATTCGCGTCAGCGCGGGACCGCGACGGCGGCGGAGCGCAGAACGCCAAGAACGCGCTCCTGCTGTTCGTCCGTCAGTCCGACCGACGACGGAAGACTGAGCGCGCGGCGATTGAGTGACTCGGCGACGGAGCAGTCGGTCGACTGCGATCCGCGGTGAGCTTTCGAGAGATGAACGGGCTGCCACAGCGGCCGCGTTTGAATCGAGTGTTCGTCGAACAGCCGCAACAGTGCGCGGCTGTCCATTCCGAATTCGTCTTCGTCGACGAGAACCGTGAACAGCCACCATGTCGGATCGGCCCACGGTGCGCTGCGCATCGGCGTGAGGCCGTCGATCCGCGAACAGAATTCGGTGTAGCGCGATGCGATCTCGCGTTTGCGCGCGATGTACGCATCGAGCTGCTCCATCTGCGCGCAGCCCATCGCGGCCTGGATGTTCGTCAGGCGGTAATTGAATCCGACCTCGCCATGGACGAACTCGATCGGATCGTCCTTCGCCTGCGTGGTCAGGTATTTCGCACGACGCGCCATCGCGGCGTCATTCGTCACGATCATTCCGCCGCCGCCGGTCGTAATGAGCTTGTTGCCATTGAAACTGAAGCAGGCAACGTCGCCGAGCGTGCCGAGCGCGCGGCCTTTGTAGGTCGAACCGAGGCTTTCGGTCGCGTCTTCGATGACGGCGAGGCCGTGTTTGCGCGCGATCTCGAGCAGCGGATCCATGTCGACCGGATGGCCGAGGACGTGGACCGGAAGAATGGCTTTCACACGACGGCCGGTCTCGAGATTGCGCAGCTCGCCGTTTTCGAAACGGCAACGGCGCTCGACCCAGTCGCGCAGTTTGTCGACGTCCATCTGCCAGTACGACGCCTCGGCATCGACGAAGACCGGCCACGCGTTGACATAGCGAATCGCGTTCACCGGCGCGATGAAGGTCAGCGTCGGAACGAGGACCTCGTCATTCGCTTCGACGCCCGCGACGATCAGTGCGACGTGCAGCGCGGCGGTTCCGGTCGACGTGGCAACCGCGTGCTGAATGCCGACGCGGTTCGCAACGTCCCGCTCGAATCGCGTGACGAACGGACCGACGGACGACACGAAATTCGTGTCGAGGCATTCCTTCAGATACTCCCACTCGCGTCCCTGGATTTGCGGGACGCAGAGCGGGATACCGCCGCCCGCCATCGGGGCTCCGGGCTCATGACTGATGTTTGGTTTCATGTTCAAACGACGTACGTTCCCGTGCGATAGCGATCGGCGTGATCGCGGAACCAGTCGACCGTCGCGCGAAGACCTTCCTCGAGCGACACGGCTGGATGCCATCCGATGATTTTTTCAGCGAGGGTGTTGTCGGCGAGCAGACGTTCCACTTCGCTCTGCGCCGGCCGCATGCGCTCCTCATCGCTCTCGATCCGCACATCGCTTCCGATGATTCCGGCGATGAGCTTCGCGAGATCGCCGATCGAGATCTCTCGTCCCGATCCGAGGTTGATCGTTTTGCCGATCGCTTCCGGAGCGGTCGCCGCGGCGAGAAATCCGTCGATGGTGTTCGAAACGAAATTCAGGTCGCGCGTCGGATGGAGGCTGCCGAGCTTCACCGTGCGTCCGGCGAGACACTGCGTGATGATCGTGGGGATCACCGCGCGCGTCGACTGCCGCGGCCCGAACGTGTTGAACGGCCGCACCGTCACGACGGGAACGCCGAACGACAGGTGAAACGCTTCCGCGATCTTGTCCGCGCCGATCTTGCTCGCCGAGTACGGCGACTGTCCCTGCAGCGGGTGGTTCTCGTCGATCGGCACGTAACGCGCCGTTCCGTAAACCTCACTCGTCGACGTTTGCAGCACGCGCTCCACGCCCGCCTCGCGACAGGCCTGCAGGACATTGAGCGTTCCTTCGACGTTCGTCCGCACATACGACGCCGGCGCTGCGTACGAGTAAGGAATGGCGATGAGCGCCGCGAGGTGAAAAACGATCTCGCGCTTCTCGACGACGCGGCGAACGATGTCGCGATCGTTGATGTCCCCGGCGATGACTTCGATCGACGCGCGGTGCGGCGAGTCGTCGAGCCAGCCCCACGAGCCGAACGCGTTGTAGTGCACGAGCGCGCGAACGTCCGCGCCGAGCTCGGCGAGCCGCTCGGTCAAATGACTGCCGATGAAACCACCGGCGCCGGTGACGAGAACCGTCCGTCCGTTCCAGCTCACGTTTTCGCTCGCGATCTCGCGTACTCCTGGGCCTGCTGGTAGTCGCCGAGACGTCCAATGTCGATCCAGTACTCGCGAATCGGGAAGCTGACGACAGCGCGTCCCGATGCGATGAGGTTCTGAATCAGATCGGTCATGTTGGATGCCTCGCCGGCCGGAAGCGCGTCGTGTGCCGTCGGCTCGAGCAGATAGATCCCCGCATTCACGAAGAACGCGAACTGCGGTTTTTCAGTCAGGCTGGTGATGTGCACGTCGTCGCACTCGACGACGCCGTACGGCACTTCGATGTCATAGCGCCGAACGGCAACGGTCATCTCCGCGCCATGCTCGCGATGGAACTGCAACATGGCCCGGAAGTCGACCTCGGTCAGGATGTCGCCGTTGATGACGAGCAGCGGCTCGGGCGATGCTTCCATGAGCGAGAGCGCGCCGGCCGTGCCGAGCGGGCGATCCTCGTCGACGTACGTCAGATCGACTCCGAAATCCTGTCCATTGCCGAAATGGGACTTGATCTTCTCGCGCTGATAGTGGGTGGTGACGTTGACGCGGCGGATTCCCGACAGCCGCAACTGCTCGATGAGCAGTTCCATGATCGGCTTGTCGCCGAGGGGAAGCATCGGCTTGGGAACGTCCTCGGTGAGCGGCATCAGGCGCGTGCCGAATCCGCCGGCCATGATCACGGCGCGCAGCGGAAGCTGTTCGTCGGGAACGAGGTCCTCGATCGTGACCAGACCGGCGACGCAATCGTTTTCGTCGACGAGCGGAATGTGCCGGATGACGAGGTCGTGCATCATCTTCAGCAGGTCCGCCGCATCAGTGCCGAGGCGGGCCGTCACGGGCTGCGGATAGCGCGTGTTGCGTTTCTCCTGGAGCAATTCGGCGACGGCCGTCGTGAGCGTCCGGCCGGCGAGCATGGCGCGACGCACGTCACCATCGGTGATCGTGCCGACGAGCTTTCCGTTCCCATCGCGCACGAGCGCGATGCCGCGCTGATTGCGATCGATGCAGGTGATCGCGTCGCGAAGCAGGGCATCCGCACCGATGCAGATCGCATCGATGTTCGGGAGAGGTTTGAATATCGACATTACGAGGGGTTGGTCATTCGACCGGATTGCGCAGCCTCCACTCGCCATCTTCCTTCTTCCAGAGGTGCGGCGAGCGTGCGTTGTCGCACAGCTCCCAGAATTCGCTCGGACTGATGCCGAGGTAGGACATCACTTCGTTGAAGTAACGCTCGGGCCTTTCGCCGTCGAACTTGCGCACGAGGGCGACGCCTTCCTCGCGCGTCAGATGCCTGTTGCGGATTTCCTGCGATGCGTCGTAGCTCGCGCGGCCCAGTCCGAATTTGATGAAGGTCGTGTAGTAGTGAAGATCGTCGATCTTGTCGTCGATGCTGTTGTATTTGCTGTACGTCCCCTCGGTGCGGAACGGGCGCGCCTGAAAGCCGCAATGCTCGACCGCGTGGTAGTAGACCTCCTGAGGGATCCACTTCAGGTAGTAGCCGAGGTAGTGAACGTTGATGCTGCTCGCCGCAAGCTCGCTCGCATCGGCGGGGAGATACGCCGAGAGATCGTTCAGCGAGAGGTGATACCTCTCCACGAGCTCGGAGATCTGCACGCCGCCGAGGTAGAGATCCTTCAGGTTGCTGTGCGCGAAGTAGGACTTCTCGCGGAGTGACGTCGCGGTCTCGGCGATCGGATTGCCGTACTCCGCTTCCGACTCGCCGTAGAAAACGAGCGGGATTTTGTACTTCAGGGCGACCTTCACCGGCACGTTCTTCTGGCCGAGGATGAAGGTCTGGAACGGGTGCAGAAGATTCTGAATCCCGAGGCGCGTGATGAGCCGCTGCACTTCGCCGTTCGGCTTGAAAGAGACGTTGTCGAAACCGCCGATCTCGATCCAGTTGCGGAAGTTCCGGTAGCCGTAGTCGGTGTAGAGAATCGGCGGCCACGTCACCGTGAGCGGGTGCATGCCGTACTTGTATTTGAGGATCCACGCAGCGAATGCGCTGTCCTTCCCGCCGCTTCCGGGAACGACGCAGTCGTACTCGCCGTCGTTGCGGCGGTACTTGTCGAGAAGTTGCACGAGCTGGCGCTCGCGATCTTCCCAGTCGATATCGAGCTTCCGGTCGGCGAAGCGGCAGGCGTCGCAAACGCCGTCCTCCCCGATGTGCAGCGTCGGCGTGATGCGATCCTTGGTGTGCTTGAACTCGGGATACGACGACGGCCGCTGATTCGACATCACGCAGCGATTGCAGAATCGAACCGTAGCCGGGAGGCCGTAGTAGGTCTCGAGTGGCGTTTGGTCATCGGAGCCCGGGACTTCCCGCAGCGCATCGCTCATAACGCTTTGACCCTTCTGTCGCATGGAACGACGCACGCACGCGAGGCGCACGAGCATCGATCGATTTTTTTGTGAGGGAGTGGCCGCAACGGCCGAGGTGGGGGAAATGCGCCGGCCGGAGGGAGCCGGCCGGCGCGAGAGATTTCGGAATTACTGGAGGCTGAGGAGGACGAGGATCTCGCCCTTGCCGTTCGGAAGCGCCTCGAGGGCCTTGCCGATGATCGTGCCGGGGCGGTGGAACTCGGCGCCCCTGACCTTCATCGGCGTGGAGACCATCGCGTAGCCCTTCTCGGTGCTGCTGACGAGAAGATCGCCGATTTTCACAGCGTGTTTCGTGGCATCGACCTTCACGCGGACGCGGCCGGTCGTGGCGATCATTTCCTTCTCGGCCGACTTCTCGCCGAGAACGAGGCCGGGGGCGGCGCTGACGACGCCGGCGACCGTCGTGTCATAGGCGCGCGTGGCCGCCATGACCTGATTCGACGTCGACGGATCGAGAACGACGACCGTACCGACTTCGAGATCCGATGCGGACGGTACCCACTCCGCGACGTCCTGATACTTCGCGGCGATGTTGCCGGACACGCTGACATCACCGATCACCGTGACCGTGCCGGTCATGTTGATCGCACTGTTCTTCGTGATTTCGAACGGGGTGCTAAAGGTGATGTTGTTGCCGCCGACACCGGTCGGTGCGATCTTGAACCGGAATCCGCCGTCGAAGAAGTGGAGCTGCGACGCGGTATCCGCACCGTAGTACTGATACGTGGCGGGCGTCGACGTCGGCTTCGTGTTGTATCCGATCATGCCGTAGTCACCGACCGAGCCGCCGAGGACGAATCGCGGAGTCCCGTAGCTGAGGCCCTCGCCGCCAACGACCATCGAGCCACCGACCTGAAGGTTGTGCAGCGGAGTGAAACCACCGCTGGCGGGATTGGTGCCGTTCCCGATCCACACGTTCCCCGTGTTCGTGTTGTAGGCAATCTGTCCGCTCGCCGTCCACTGGGCGGACAGCGGCAAAGCGGCGCACAGCACGATGGCAAAAATCACGAGAATACGAAGTCTCGAATTCACAGAAAAACTGGACATTTTCTTCATCTCCCTTGGATCGGCGGGGGGGACCCGATGCGATTGGACCTCTTTCTGGTGCCGTAAAGTGTAGGGCTTCCTCAACCGGCGCGCAACGGGTGCGTTCGACTTCTCTCCGCGACCATCCGCTCCAGACGTCGATACCACTCGCGACCCGCACGACCGCTTCGCTCCGGATGGTACTGACACGCAAAGACGTTGCCTGCCTGGAGCGTCGAGCAAAACTCGATCGGACCATACGTCGTGGTCGAGAGCGTCACGCTCGGGTCGTCGGGCATAACCACCAGCGAATGAACGAAGTACATGAAGGTGCCGTCCGGAAGCGCCTTGAGCGGCGTGCCTTCCCATCCGCGCGACGAGCACGCGCGGATCGCGTTCCAGCCAACCTCCGGGACCTTCAACCGGCGGCCTTCCGTTCCCTCGTCCCGCAGCCACACTACTCTGCCTGGAACGACATCCAGTCCGCGCGTCGCGCCGAACTCCTCGCTCTCCGACATCAGGAGCTGCATGCCGAGGCAGATGCCAATCAGTGGCACCTCGGATGACGCGATTTCGCGCAGGACGCTGACGAGATCGAGGCGATGCAGCGTCTGCATCGCGTCGCCGAATGCGCCGACGCCAGGAAGAATCACCGCGTCGGCGGCGAGGATCTCGTCCTTCGACGACGTGATGACCGGCCGCATGCCCGCCTCTTCGCACGAGCGGCTCACGCTGAAGAGATTGCCCATGCCGAAATCGACGATCGCGACTCGCGGGCCTTCGGGGTTCGTTCGCTCACGATCGCTCATGCGCTCATCGCCTCGACGGGCCGGCACGCGATCGACTGCTCCATCATCGCGCGCTTGATCTCTTCGATCGTCGCGGGCTCGATGCGTCCGAATGACCGCCGCCGTTTCAAAAACTCCGTGTTGCCTTCCGCTCGAAAATCGTGGCCGTGGTCGTACTCGAGCCGGTCGATCGCACCGTAGTGAAGGATCGACGCCATGCAGACGGCATCCGCATGTCCCTGCGCAATCACGTCGACGACATGCTCCGCGCGACCGGCGCCGCCCGTGGCGATGACCGGAATCGGGACCGCGTCCGCGATGCGGCGCGTGAGCTCGAGGTCGTATCCGGTCCCGGTTCCCTCGCGATCGATCGACGTCACGGCCAGTTCCCCCGCCCCGAGCTCCGCCGCACGAACAGCCCACTCGAATGCATCGAGGCCGCTGCGCTCGCGACCGAAATCGGTCAGCGCCTCGTACTTTCCGTCGCCGTGGCGCACGACCTCCAGCGAAACGACGATCGTCGAGGATCCGAACGTTCTCGCCGCCTCGCGAATCAGCTCCGGCCGTGCAACCGCCGCGGTGTTGATCGACACCTTGTCCGCACCCGCGCGAAGAACCGTGCGGATGTCGTCGATGCTGCGCAAACCGCCGCCGACGCAGAGCGGAATGAAGATCTCCATCGCCGTGCGCTTGACGATGTCGAGAAGACTGTTGCGGCCGTAGAGACTGGCCACCGCGTCCATGTAGATCAGCTCATCGGCGCCCGACTCGTAGTACAGCCGCGCGAAGTCTTCCGGCTTGCCGAGCACGCGCAGGCCTTCGAAATGAACGCCCTTGACGAGGTTCGGACCCTTGATGTCGAGGCGCGGAATGACGCGGATGTTCATGCCTTGAGAGTGATCCCCGCGAGATCCATGAAGACGCCGGGAAACGGCGGAAAGTGCATCGCGCGATGGCGCCGGCGAATCTCTTCGGCGCTCATGTCCGGCGTGACGCGACCGAGCTCGTTCAGCTCGCGGCGTGTGAACGGCGCGCGCGTCCACGTTTCATCGGACGACGGCAGTTCGCCGCCGGACGCGAGAATGCCGGCGATCTCGAACAGCAGCTCGAGCATCGCGTTCATCGAGCGATCCTTGAGCGTCGCCACGCTCTCCGTCGCAAGAACGGGAAAGCGCTTCACGCGAACGATTGCGCCGCTGTCGACTTTCGTTGCCATGTGATGGCAGGTCACGCCGTATTCGCTCACTTCGTCGTAGAGCGCGAAGTTGTAGCAGCCGATGCCGGGATACGACGGCGGCCCGGGATGAAAATTCAGACAGGCGCCGGTCGCGCGCCGGAGCAGCGCGTCGGGAACGATCCACGGCGACACGAACGAGATCACGTGCTCGCCCTGCCACTCGCGCGCGGCGTCCGGCAGCGGATGTCCCCAGTCGCCGCTCGCAATGACGACGTCCTTGAAATGCGTCGTCACGAACCGCTCCGCGATGCGACACCACTCCGTTGTTTTCGTCAGGAACAGGACAGACATCATTGATCCTGAAATCGCTTGGCGATGAGATGCGCACCGAGCGGCACCGTCGCGAGAGTCGATGCGATCACCTCACCCGCCGATCGACCCGCATCGTACGGATTCGCGGCATCGCGAATCGACTCACGGAATTGCGGCGACACCGCGCGACGGATCGCATCCGCGATCGACTTGCGATCGTTGCCCACGTCGATCACGTTCGCACCGCGCACGCGTCCGCGCTGGCGGTTGCCGATGTTCACGACCGGCAGCCCGAACGACGCCGCCTCGAGCAATCCGCTCGACGAGTTGCCGACCATCGCCGCGGCGATGCGCATCATCGAGAAATAGCCTTCCGTGCCGAAGCTGTCGACGATCTGCGCCGGAACGCGCTGCTCTTCGGCAAATCTGCGAATCGCGTCGATGATCGCGCGTCCGTTCGTATCCGCATTCGGCAGCGTGAACAGCACCGGCATCCCCGCATCCACGAGCGCGTCGAACAGCACGCGCGTCTGCGCTTCGACTTCGTTGAACTCCAGCGTCACCGGATGAAAGGTCACGAGCAGCGGCGCGGGATCGAGCGTGATGTGAAACTGCTCCTCGATCTGTTCGCGCGTGAGCCACTTCAATGCGCGAATGTGATCGAGTGCCGGCGCGCCCGACACCACGACGCGCCAGGGCTCCTCGCCGAGCTGGCGCACGCGCGCCGCATACGTTTCCGTCGTGACGAAATGCAGATGGCTCAGCTTCGTGATCGAGTGACGCAGCGCATCATCGATCGCGCCTTCGCTCAACTCACCGCCGTGAATGTGCGCGACCGGAATGTTGAAGGGAAGCGCGGCGAGTGCCGCCGCGAACATGTCGAAGCGATCGCCGAGGACGAGGAGAATGTCGGGACGCTCGCGCTCGAACGCCTGGGCCATGCCGATCGTTCCCAGCGCCATCGCTCGCGCCACGCTGCCGGGACCATCCGACGACAGCAGCGACGGCACGCGATCGCTGATCTCGAATTCCTCTTCGATGGCTTTCACGGTGTTGCCGAACTCCGGCGACAGGTGCGCACCGGAGACAATGATGCGCAGCGAGAGATCGTCATGAGCGCGAATCGCGCGCAGCACCGGCTGATAGATGCCCCAGTCGGAGCGCGCCACGGTGACGACCGCGATCGATCTCAGACGAGCATCTCCAGTCGAAAGAGCGTTCCCTCGCCGACCGCCGTGCGCAGCGTGCGTCCCACGATCTGCGGCAGCATCGACGGCGCCAGTCCCGTTCCCGGTCTCAGAATCGCGATGTGCTCCTCGGTCAGCACCGTTCCCGCCGCGATCGCCTTCGCTGCGACGAGGCTGCGCCGCGCGACATCCGCGGTGTTCGCCTCGGACGGCGCCGGACGTTTGATGCCGTCGCCGAGAGCCGCCTCGACCGCGCGAATCGCGCGAATCATTTCGCGCAGCTCATCCGGCTCGAGCGACGCGACGTGATCGGGGCCGGGAAGTTTGCGGTCGATCGTGAAGTGCTTTTCGATGATCGTCGCGCCGTGGGCGGCGGCGGCGATGGCGATCTCGATGCCGGAGCTGTGATCGGAGTAACCGACCGGAATGCGAAACGCGTCGGCCATCGTCGCCATCGCGCGCAGGTTGATGTCGCTCGGCGAGGCCGGGTAGTTGCTGACGCAGTGCAGCACCGCGACGGCGTCGTTGCCTTCGCTTGCGATCGCCCGCAGCGCGGTCTCGACTTCGCCGAGCCAGGACATGCCGGTCGACACGATCATCGGCTTGTTTTTGCGCGCGATGTGGCGCAGCAGCGGGAGATTCGTGATCTCGCCGGACGGAACCTTGAACGCCGGAACTGCGAGCGCGTCGAGCTCGTCGGCGCTGTCCGCGTCGAACGGCGTCGACAAAAACAGAATCCCGCGCTCGCGGCAATGCGCCGCCATCGCGTTCTGCATCTCGCCCGTCAGCTCGAGCCGGCGGAGCATCTCGTGCTGCGACTCCGTCGTTCCGGTGTTGTCGATCTGATACTTCGCCTTCGGTGCGGATGCCGATGCGAGCTTGTCCGCCTTGAACGTCTGGAACTTCACCGCGTCCGCGCCGGCTTCGACGGCGACGTCGATCAGTTGCTTCCCGAGATCGATGCTGCCGTTGTGATTCACGCCGGCTTCGGCGATCACGAAGCACGGATGACCCGGACCGATGACGCGGCCGGCGATGGCGATCTCACGCTGCATGCTGATCCCTCAGAAGCGCGTCGGCGATGCGGAGGTGCAGCGGCTCATCGATGTCGAGCGAACGCTCCGACGGCATTCGGTACGCGATCGTTCCCGCAGGAATGAACGTGCGCTCGCGCAGCAGCGTCTCGCCACCAATCACGTACAGCGCACCATTGAGCGCGTACAACTCATCAGCATCCTGCGATCGCTCAATGTCGCGATCCGGAAGATAAGGCAGCAGCTCGCCAGTGGCTCCGATGCGCCGAACCCACTCCAGCGGATGTTCGAGGCGGGTAACGCTGACGACTGCCGGCGCACCGCTCGTCTCAAAGAGTCGCGCGGCCGCGTCGATGTCGATCGAGGCGCGCAGCGGCGACGTCGGCTGCATGAGGACGATCGGTTCCTGCAAACGAAGCGTCTCGATCACGTGCACGACGACGTCAACCGATCGTGCCTCATCGGTCGAGAGATACGCCGGGCGCAAAAACGGGACTTCCGCGCCCCACTCCGTCGCGACTGTCGCGATCTCCGGATCGTCGGTCGAGACGATGACGCGCTCGACGCGTTGCGCCGCGATCGCCGCGGCGATCGTCCATGCGATCAGCGGCCGGCCGGCCACCATCGCAAGGTTCTTGCGCGGAATCCGTTTCGATCCCGCGCGGGCCGGAATGATCGCCGTGAACGTCGTCATCGTTTGCTCCGCCGGAAGTTCCGCCGGGCGGGCTCCGCCCCCTTCGGTGTACAACCGAATCGATCAGCGACGGGGCCGTGGAGGCTCGTCATGGGCGTTGAGTGAGCCGCCCCGCGGCGGCTCGGGGCTACTCAGCCGCAGGCGACTTTTCGACGTTTGTGATCCCGACCGCCACGAGCTCGTTCGAGAGCCGTTCGATCTCCTTCGACAAGGCGTCGTACTCCGCCATCTTGCGGCGCAAAAATCGATACGTGACGCTCGCCTTTTCCTCGATTCCCGACGGCGTCAGGATGTAGGCGTAGGCGAGCTTGTTCTGGCTGTTCCGGAAGTTGGACATCTTCAGAAGTCCCTTTTCCAGCAGGGCCTTGAGGCAATAGTTGACCTTGCCGACGCTGACCCCGAGCTTCTGGGCCAGCTCGCGCTGGGAGGCCTCCGGATGCTGATCCAAATAAGTCAGCAGGAGGTAGCGCGTCTCATCGGTGATTGGAGGGACGTGTTCAGTCATTGAACGCTCCCGTCATTCAATCACAAATTGCAGCTGACGCAAAACTTTCCGGGCTATCGCCGTCGCCGGCTGATGCGCGAAACGGCGGCGGCATCGACGGGGGTCAGAACGTCCCGCGGAAACTCGACGGCGACCGTCTTCCGAACGATGGAGACGGACACCAGAAGCCGCAACGTTCCACGCTCGCGGACGACGACGCCGACGTAGTCGCGGAAGACCCCGTCCGTGATGCGCACCGCGTCCCCCGGAGCGATCGCCGGGACATCAGGCGTCAGGATCGCGCCCGCCTCCTGAAGCGAGCGGATCTGCCTGAGCTCCATCGCCAGCTGATCCTGATCGCCGACGTCGATCATTCCCGCGATGACGTTGCTTTTCCACGCGACGTCCCACCCCGCCACGCGGCGCAAAAAAACGTAGCCCGGAAACAGCGGCAGCCAGGAAACGAACGTCCTTCCGGCGCGGCTCTTCTTCTGTTCGACCTGGGGCAGATAAAAAGGAATGCCGCGCTCGCGCAGGAAGCGCGCAAGCACCTTCTCCTGGCGGCTGCGCACGTGCGCGACCTGCCACGGAGCGACGAGCTCGGAATCGGCGAACAGGCCTTCCGGAAAGATCTCGCTCTCTTTGCGAAGGATCGGCATCAGCGCGTTCTCAAGGACGCGCTGTGAGGTCGTTATTCCAGTGGTTGACGCCACCGGAGCAGCCTGCGATGCTATCGGCCGCAGTCCGCAAGCACGCTTACAAGGAGTCGTGTCTCTCATGCAGAATCCGCACGAGGCGCGGCCTGAATCGCTCGACATCTACGACGTTTCGGAGCCCGCCTTTTCGCTTCCCCGATTGTTCCGCACCCTGGGCTCCTATCGCTCATCGATCTTTACCGCGACCGTCGCCGTCGCCGTTGTGTACATCCTCGGCGCACTCGTCTTCTTCCTTCTCGCGCCGGTCAGTCAGGTCTCGCGCCTCCCGTTCCGGCTGGAGTGGCAGGGAGCGGACAAGGGCAACTACCCGAACGGAACGAAATTCAACATCGCCGACATCGTCAGCGAGCGCGTGATCCGGCAGGTGTACGACGCGAACAAGCTCGCGCAATACGTCCCCTACCCGACGTTCGCGATCTCGATGTTCGTCGAGGAGTCGAACAGCGAGTACAACCGCATCGCCGCCGAATACAGCTCCCGGCTCAGCGACGCACGCCTCACGGCCGTCGATCGCGATCGCATCTCCAACGAATACGAGCTCAAGCTCGCCAGCATCTCGAAGTCCGGATATGCCCTCACGTATGTCTGCAACGACGCGACGTGCCCGCCGCCCGCCGTCCGAAGCAAGGTCCTGAGCGATGTGCTCACGACCTGGTCGCACTCCGCGACCCTCGAACAAGGCGTTCTGCTCTATCGCGCGCCGATGCTCTCCGTTGCGATCATGCGCGGGACCGTCAACGACCGGCGGGACCGCCTGATGTCGCTTCTCGCTCTTCGCACGCGGGTCACGGCGGTCATCGCCAACGTCGAATCGCTCTCGGTCATCCCTGGCGCGGAGCTCGTCCGCACGCGGAAGGATCAGCTCTCGTACAGCGAGATCCGCCTGCGCCTGCAGGATCTCCTCCGCTTCCGCGTCGAGCCGCTGCTCGAGGCCGTGGCCACGTCCTCGAGCTCTCCGCAGACGCGCCAGCTGCTCGCGGCGCAATTGCAGTACGACCAGATTCAGCGCGACAGCGCCGTCAGCCGCCAGCGCGCGATCACGGAGTCGCTCGCCGCGTACGAGCGCGATCAGCGGCAAATGACCGAGACCGGGACCGCCGTCTCCTCGGACGAGGGTCGACGGAGCATCGCGCCATTGCAGAACTACACGCCCATCCTCGGCGACGCGTTCATCGATCGCGTCATCAAGCTCGTTGGCGACAGCTTCGGACAGGAATACCGGCAGCACGTGGTCGACGAGATCAAGCGCGCCTCGCTGGAGACCGTTCCGCTCGAGTCGGCGGTCGCGTACGACAAACACCTGCTGGACCAGCTCGGAAAAGGCGGCACTCCCGTGCCGCCCGAGGTCATCGATCAGCAGTGGAACGAGATCTACTCGGGCGCAGTCACCTCGGTCGAGGACATGAGCGAGGTGTACCGGCTCATCTCGAAGCAACTCTATTCCGAGACGCTCTACTCGACGGCCGGTCCGACGAGCTCCGTCTCGGAGCGGACCGTGACGGTGAAACGTCTGCTCATCATCGGTGTCGTCGTCATCGCACTCATGGTCTTCATCGCCATCGTCGCGGCCCTCATCCATGCACGTCTGCGCCAGGACGAGATCTCGGAGGCGATGGAGCGCGAGCGCGAGCACGAGCACGAGGTGATCAGCATCTGATGACGATCGACTGGACGCGTACACGCGTTCTGTTGACAGGCGGCGGCGGATTTCTCGGCGGCGCTCTTCGCGAGCGCCTCGAGAAAAAGCGCCCGGCCGCGCTCCTCGCGCCGCGGCAATCCGAGCTCGACCTGCGCGATCAGTCCGCGATCCGCGCCTGGCTCCGCGATCACAAACCGGACGTCGTGATTCACGCCGCGGGCCGCGTGGGCGGCATCGGCGCGAACGAAGCGCATCCGGGATTGTTCTTCCGCGACAACGCGCTGATGGGCATTCATCTGATCGACGAATCGAACATCGCGAAGGTCAGGAAGTTCGTCTGCATCGGCACCGTCTGCGCGTATCCGAAGTTCACTCCCACGCCCTTCCACGAAAGCGATTTATGGAACGGGTATCCCGAGGAGACGAACGCACCGTACGGCGTCGCGAAGAAGATGCTGCTCGTGCAATTGCAGGCCTATCGAATCGAGTACGGATTCGACGGCATCTTCCTGCTGCCGGCCAACATGTACGGCCCTCGCGACCACTTCGATCCGTCGGTGAGCCACGTGATTCCGGCGATGATCCGGAAATTCGTCAGCGCGGCGGAGAACGGTGAGGACGAAGTCGTGCTGTGGGGTGACGGCACGCCGACGCGCGAGTTCCTCTTCGTCGAAGACGCCGCCGACGCGATTCTTCTCGCCACCGAGAAGTACGACTCTCCCGAGCCGATGAACCTCGGCACCGGCCAGGAGACGCCGATCGCGGAGCTGGCGACGCTGATCGCGGAAGAAGTCGGCTATCGCGGCGCCATTCGCTGGGACGCATCGAAGCCGAACGGTCAGCCGCGCCGCAGCCTCGACGTGTCGCGCGCCGAGGCCGCGCTCGGATTTCGCGCGATGACACCGCTGCGCGAAGGAATCCGCAAAACGATCGCGTGGTATCGCTCGACCCGCTGACGCCTCACGCCCGCACGAGCGGACACGTTCCGTCCGGCACGATGTTTCGCGTATCGATGACGAGCTTCGCCTGCGCGTACAGCGCAGGATCGCGGAACTCGGCATGCGCGGTCGAGATCACCACCGCGTCGTAGCGGCTCATCTCTTCCGCGGTGCAGGGCACCGACGTCAGTTCGAGCTGATGCTTGCGTCCGCGACGCGCGACCGGGACGTGCGGATCGCAGTACGCAACGTCCGCACCGCGCTCGCGCAGCACCTCGATCAGCTCGAACGACGGAGACTCGCGGTCGTCATCGATGTCGGCTTTGTACGAGAGCCCGAGCACCACGACCTTCGCGCCGAAGATGCTCTTCCCGGCGCGATTGATCGCCTCGACCGTGCGATCGACGACGTAGCGCGGCATCGACGCGTTGATCTCGCCCGCGAGCTCGATGAAGCGCGCCCACGTCCCGTACTCCGCGGCTTTCCACGTCAGATAAAACGGATCGAGCGGAATGCAGTGACCGCCGAGTCCCGGCCCGGGATAGAACGGCATGAAGCCGAACGGTTTCGTTTTCGCGGCCTCGATCACTTCCCACACGTTGATGCCCATCCGCTCGAAGACGACTTTCATCTCGTTCACGAGTGCGATGTTCACCGCACGGAAGATGTTCTCGAGCAGCTTCGAGGACTCCGCCACTTCCGGCGACGAGACTTCGACGACGTGGTCGACCACCGATCCGTACAGCGCGCTCGTCACGCGCCGCGAAGCTTCGTCCATGCCTCCGACGATCTTCGGAATGTTCGTCGTGTGAAATTTCGGATTGCCCGGGTCCTCGCGCTCCGGCGAGAACGCGACGAAGAAATCGACGCCGCTCTGAAATCCCGCCTTCTCGAAGCGCGGCACGAGCTCCTCGCGGGTCGTACCCGGATAGGTCGTCGACTCCAGCACGATCAGTTGTCCGCGCCGCAGCGACGACGCGATCGTCTCCGCGGTCATGCGTACGTACTTGAGATCCGGCTCGCGATGATCGCCGAGCGGCGTCGGCACGCAGATCAGAATCGCGTCGCACTCCGCGAGCCGCGCGAAATCGGTCGCCGCGGCGATCCTGCCGCCGGTGAACGCCGCGCGCACGCGATCCCGTCCGATGTGCGAGATGTATGAGTCGCCGCGCGCGAGCGCCTCGATTTTCTTCGCGTCGACGTCGAATCCGATGACCGGAAAACCGCCCTCCGCGAACACGAGCGCGAGCGGAAGACCGACGTAGCCGAGGCCGATCACGCCGACGACGGCTTCGTGCTTCTCGATGCGATCGAGCAGCGCCGCGGCGGCTTCAGGAAGCGCGGGAGGCATGGCCGGCTCCTCCTTCGAAATAGTCGCGATACCACGCCACGAAGCGGCTGATGCCGTCCTGCACGGTCGTGCGCGGCCGGAAATCGACCGCTTCCGCGAGCTCGGTCACATCGGCCATCGTCGACGGCACGTCGCCCGGCTGCATCGGCAGGAAGTTGATCTGCGCCTTCGTGCCGAGTGCGTCCTCGAGCGCGTGGATGTAGGTCATCAGATTCACCGGCGTGTTGTTGCCGATGTTGTAGATGCGATACGCGGCGTAGCTCGTCGCGGGATCGGGAGCGTCGCCGCTCCACTGCGGATCCGGCTGCGCCGGCTTGTCGATGATGCGATACAGCGACTCGACGACGTCGTCGACGTACGTGAAGTCGCGAACCATCTGCCCGTGGTTGTAAACGTCGATCGGCTCGCCCGCGAGAATGCCGCGCGTGAATTTGAAGAGGGCCATGTCCGGACGTCCCCACGGACCGTACACCGTGAAGAATCGCAGGCCGGTCGTCGCAAGCCCGAACAGATGCGCGTACGTGTGCGCCATCAGCTCGTTCGCCTTCTTCGTCGCCGCGTACAGCGAGACCGGATGATCGACGTTGTCGTGCTCGGAAAACGGCTGATGCGTGTTCGCGCCGTACACGGAGCTCGATGACGCGTAGACCAGATGCGCGACGCCGTGATGGCGGCAACCCTCGAGGATGTTGAGAAAACCGCTGACGTTGCTGTCGACGTATGCCTGCGGATTCACGAGCGAGTACCGCACACCCGCCTGCGCCGCGAGATGCACGACCCGTGTGAAACGCCGCGATGCGAAAAGCGTCGCCATGCGTCCGGCGTCCTGAAGGTCGATCTGCTCGAAAGCGAAATTCGGCGCGGTCAGTCGCGCGAGACGCGCACGCTTAAGACTCGGATCGTAGTAATCGTTGAGATTGTCGAGTCCGACGACCTCGTGACCTTCTCGGATGAGTCTGTGGGCGATGTGGTAACCGATGAATCCGGCGGCGCCGGTGACGAGGATCATGAACGCTGTGGCGGGCGCGGATTCAACCACGGATGGTTCGAGCGTCGCAACACGGATCACGACAGGGGGCATTCGCGTTGCACTCGTCGCCGCTCATCATGCCCCGGCGCATTTCCGGACTCCTCGCTTCTCTTTTCCTCCTCGCCTCCGCGTCATCCGCAGCGGTTTTCATCGCACCGAAAGACGTGGAGCTGATCGACGCCTCCGACGTCATCGTGATCGGCACGATCACGCAGATGAACGGAGAGTTTCTCGTCGGCGGTGACATCGCGACGACCTTCGAGATCGACGTCGAGAAAGTGCTGAAGGGCACCGTTCCCTCGACGATGAAGATTCGCATCAGCGAGCTCGGCGGAGTCGTCGGCTCGCAGGTGATGGGCGTCTCCGCGTCGCCGCGATACTGGCGCCGCAATCGCGCGCTGATCTTCATCCAGAAGACGTCCGACGGCATGCACACGTGGGGCTCGGAGCTCGGCAAGTTCGACTTCGTCAACGACATCCACAACCGCGATCTGCTCGTGCGCTGGGCCGCCGAAGAGGACATGTCGCTCTGGTCGAACGACGGACATCCGGTCGATGACGTGCTGCGCGAAGCGGAAGGTTTCCTCTCCTTCATCGAGGATCGCGTTGCGCAGCAGGAGACGCATCCGCCTACACCCGGCCGCCGTCGAGCAATCGCGCCGGCCTCCAGCATCGGTGAAGAGAAATGCAGCTACTGCCTCGAGCCGATTCCGAAAGAGGAGCTGAAGCCGCCCGCGTACTGGAACGTCGAGCCCGATCAGAGCGGCTATCCCGCTTCCGCGTACTGCCAGGGCAGCCCTCCGTTTCGCTGGGACACGTTCGACAAGGGCGGATCGGTCACCTTCTTCGTCAGCGGCTCGCAGCCGGGCTACGACTCGACCGGCGCCGCGCAGCGCGGCCTCGCGGCATGGACGAATGACGCGGGATCCAACATCGCCTATCTCTACGGCGGCACGAAGAACACCGCGTTCGTCCAGGACGGAACGAACTCGATCGTCTTCAATTCGTCGAGCGATGTTCCCGCCGGCGCAATCGCCTACTCGAAGTGGTACGGCGGCGCGTATCACACGTACAAGGGCGAACAGTTCGTCTCGATCTCCGAAGGCGACGTCGTCGTGAAGTCCGGCATCTCCGTCACGCAGAAAGTCTTCGACGAGGCCGTGACGCACGAGCTCGGCCACACGCTCGGCTTCCGCCACTCCGATCAGGGCACGCCGTCATCGACGCAGGCCGTCATGAAAGCCGTTCTCTCCGGCGCGTACGGCGCAACCCTCGGACCGTGGGATGCCGAGGCCGCGCACGCGGTGTACGAGTCAGCGACAGTGACGCCGCCGAGCGCGCCGGCGAATCTCGTCGCCACCGCGAACAGCAACACGAGCGTCATCCTCACGTGGACCACCGTGCCGAACGCCACCTCGTATCAGATCGAGCGACGGCCGCCCAACGGAGAATTCATCATCGTCGGGACATCGACCAGCGGCACGTTCGCCGACACCGGTCTGACGCCGGACACGTCGTACCTCTATCGCGTCCGCGCCTTCAACGGCACGACGCCGTCCGCGTACAGCAATGTCGACCACGCGACGACGACCATCTTCCTCGATGACCCGCTGCTGGCCGGAACCGTGATCAAGGACGAGCACATCCTCCAGCTTCGCACCGCGATCAACGCGCTGCGCGTGACGGTCGGCCTGGCGCCGTTTTCGTGGACGCAGACCGTCGGGTCGGGGATCGTCATTCGCGCGGCGCACATCCTCGAGCTGCGTAACGCGCTGACGCCGGCGCTGAACGCCCGCGGCATCTCGCCGACGTACACGAGCCTCTCCACCGGCTCCGTGATCCGAACCATCCACATCCAGGAGCTCCGAAACTACGTGAAGTAGACGGGGTCAGGCCTGAGCCTGACCCCCAAAATCACGTGACGCAGCGCACTAGCGGCTGGACGACGGCCTGAGCT
>Ga0075425_100000379_pt1 | contig 40978 bp, 33 predicted proteins | sample SoiMethybrSBSTD4_FD_75300 | JGI IMG/M metagenome (GOLD analysis project Ga0075425, IMG submission 75300) | Bulk soil microbial communities from a Populus tree surrounding site in Tennessee, USA - Soil MetaG P. TD hybrid SBSTD4 | ecosystem: Environmental > Terrestrial > Soil > Tree plantation... | reverse complement strand
TGGCGGAGAGGTTCGTAGTACTGATGAAGCCGAGTAACTCCGGTGGAGGGAAGGGGCCTCAGTTAAAGACCAACGCAAGAAGCAACGCCGGACATGGGGATTGACGACAAGTCTAGCCACCCCGAGTTGTGTTCAGAAGTTGCAGACGGCGTCACACGCCACATTGCGTGTGTCTTTTCCGAGAGCCGGATGCGGGAAATCCGCCTGTCCGGTTCGATGAGCGGGAACAGGAAACAGCGCCAAGCCAAACCGGATTGAGGCGGCGAAGCGAAAGCCCAGCCCACCAGCCACCGGGAGGCTAAAGCCACTGCGCCTGTTCTCGACTCTACTTACGCAGCCTTCTTTTCATCTCTCAACCCCGTACTTCGTCGGTCATACCCAATCGCGAGGTAATAGAAAACGCGATCAAAGAACTCGCTTAGCATTTGCAGCATCTCTGCCTCGCCGCAGGCCGTCCCGGGGCGCTCCTCTGCGTCACGTTTCTTGAGGAACTCCCAGAGGTTGACCTTGATAAGAACGGTCGCTGCTACAACCTGGCCGAAAGGAACATTTTGACGCGCCCATTCCATTCCGATACGCAGAAACCGGCGTGCCAAATCCGGCTCATCTTTGGTCATGAGCCAGTTCCCGAGATGCCGATGAACCTCGTGCACGGACTGCCACAACTCTTCGCGTGGCAGGTTCCCGTACTTTGGAGTTGCAAAGGAGTCTCGAAGCCGTTGCACAACGTGACCAGTGAGATCCTGAGACTGGTTTTCAATTAGATGGACGATGCGATCTAATATCATCGCGGCTGCCTTCTGGGTTGACCTTTAAGAAGATGCCGGGCTTTACATAGCCGCGCATCTGTCACTGTTCACAGCTTCAATTCGCCGATTCTAGCAGTGAAGGCTGTTTTTGCTGGAGGACGTACTTGAAGAAAAGATGTCACGGACGCCACAAGCATGGCACTGCCAAAAATCACGGTCCGAGTTGGACATAAATCTGTGTCAACCAATTGACGCGAGGCAGGTCTCGTAGCTTGGCAGGGAATGCTGGTTCGGCAGCCAAGCAATGCTCAGGATCGCTTTCTACAAAACGACAATCGCGATCGACACAAGCGGAACGCTGATGAATCGTTCGCTTGATTTCACAAGGGAACAGCATTTCGAGAATAGTCACTGCGATTCGACAGTCATGAACTCTCCTTCCAATCCAAATGCAAGTCTCAGTGTGTAAATACGTAAATCAAACCTCCGGCAGAAGTCAGAATCATCGCTACAAAGATGGCGTTCAGACAAAAGTCCTGCCATCCGATGTTCATACGCTCTTTGTTACTAAGAAACATGAGAAGCACCCCGACCGTAAAACCGCAACCTTGGGAGTGAGTGTTCCAGATTTGTACCGGCCGATCGGCTGGACTAGGCAGACTCAGGGAAGAACCACCCGATTTGCGGCTTACTCATGAGTGGCCCTTCCCCTCTTCTTTGCCTTCACAGGATCTTGCCGAGGCTTTTACCCGCGGAAAACTGTCAAAAATGACAGGTAATTGGTTTGGGGCGATGTCCCGAACCTGAAAGTGGCTGATCAGCACGGGAGCCAATCACTTTAGTTCCTCTTTCTGTGAACGGTAACAGTATCGAGTTGAGGCCTCGGGGTGAAAATTTCCCATATGCAGCAAACGAGAACCGCCCAAGACCTTATGAGGTTCCCCCGTATTGGGCGGTTCTTCTCTTTTCAATATCGCAGATTGAACCGTTACATGACCTCTGATCTGCGGGTCTGAGTTGCACTATATTCATGGTGCCGCATCTTGCCAGCGTCAGTCAGAACACGTGACAAATGGTTGATTGTCGAGCTAGGATTTAACCGCGGCATTCGTTAGCAACTTTCCGCTACGCGAGGGTTTCTACCGTTAGGCTTATAGCAGAGTCCTCGGGATCGAGGAGGACTTTTGCCGGGTTAGACTTCAAGCCTAAGGCCGCCTCCATGAACCAAAACATTGTGCGAGTCCTTCTGGTCGATGACTTCCAGCCGTGGATCAGTTCTCTCCGATCGATTCTTCAGGAACTACCAGGAATGCAAATTATCGGGGAAGCGTCCGATGGTTTGCTGGCAGTTCAAAGAGCCTGTGAACTGCAACCCGATCTCATCCTGCTGGACATCGGCCTTCCTTCGTTGAATGGAATTGAGGTGGCAAGACGAATCCAAGATGGTACGCCACAATCGAAGGTACTCTTTGTCAGCGAGAATCGCTCCCGGGACATTGCAGCTGAATGTTTGCGGGCCGGTGCTCACGGGTGCGTTGTCAAGTCAGAGGCGAGGCGGGAATTGTTGTCTGCGGTGCGAACAGTTCTGAGCGGGAGGAAGTTCATTAGCACAAGTCTAGGTGCATCCGATTTGTTGAGCGATGACAATCCACGCCTTTCAAACGCGCCGGAACGTATTGAGGCCCTTGCGCCACTTCCGCCTCGAAATGCACAGATTCGTCATGAGGTTGCATTCTATTCAGACGATGAAGCGCTAGTGCATGCATTTACGCGCGTTACAAAAGCCGCACTGCACGTCGGAAACACCGCAATTGTGATTGCCAAAGAAGCTCACCGCATCAAGATTCTTCAGAGGCTCAAAGGTGATCGCACAAATTTGAAAGCTTTTCAGGCAGAGGGAAGATTTGCCGAGCTGGATGCCGAGGACGTGCTGGCGAAGGTTATGGTCAATGATCATCCCGATCGCGATCGTTGTGCGACAGTGCTGGAGCATTTCATCGGGAGATTGGGCAAGGCTTCGAACCGCAAACTTCGTCGCATCGCAATTTGCGGAGAATGCGCGCCTACCCTCCTAAAACAAGGTAATGTGGAAGGGGCCATCGAGTTGGAACATGTATGGGACGAGCTTACACGAGCATTTGATGCGGATACGCTCTGTGGGTACATACAAGGTGTTTTCCTTATCCACAATCCCGAAGTCGCTCTTCAGCGAATCTGCGCAGAACACTCGGCCATTCAAGGCCGAGAGCTAGGGTATTAGGTGAGCGTGCCAGACAGCAGCGTCTTAACCGCCAGGTCAGAACTTTATTACAAGACCGGCGGATACTCTGAGCTGCTTGCCGAATGTTTGATCCGTATACTGAGTCCTCAGCCAATCGGCTTGTACCAATCGCAACCCGATCCCCTTTCGAAGCCCAATATCTAATCCACCGCCAGCGAGAATCGCGAATGCGTTGGTGTTCATATGCGGAAAGAAGACCGTAGCACCGCCGAACAAGACGTGCACGAACGGCTGAACTACGGGCAAGCGGGCAGTGAGCACGGGGCCGATAGTGTAGGTGTAGGCTGAAGAATTAACCCCGCGGGAGTTATACACTCCGCTGAAGTCAGCGGTGATTCCCAAAACATGTTTGAAGTTCCCAGTTACAGCCGCGTTCCAGCCCACTGCGTTGTAGCTATTTTCTAGGTGTTCGTACTGGGCTCCACCATAAAGCTCTACTCGTTGTGAGAAGGCCGGAGCACACCAAAGTGTGGCGAATACGACGATTGTGAGTCGTGCGTTCATCGACTGTTGTCCAGAGATATGCGGAGTTATTAAAGCTCTGTTGCTCAGCAGAACCCGACGGATTTGGATCGCGAACTCGGGCCCGCGACCGAAGGTGATTACTGAGAGGCACGCGATGAGCAATCGAAAGGGATGCTTCGGGAACTGAAACTGGCGTTTAGAGATTAGCGCTTGAAAAGCGCTTGTCGCGAGATCCAGCTTTTGCTGGACACTCTGAGCCATTTTTCGGGAGACGTTTTGCACAATGACTCCGATACTGGTGCTGGAATCAGAGTGACCGCAGAAAAGGAAGTTGCGTACTGTAACTTGTTACAGGAGTTCAGGGTTGGGAACAAACTTCGGAGTGTTCAGCACAAATTTGCTTGAGGATGTGGGTAGCCATCGGACCTGGAGCACCAGTAAGCGAGTATCCGCACCAGATATCCACATTGTAGAAATCGACCAGTTGCTGGCAGAGCTTCTCAATTTGAATCGCTGCTTCCACGTTGCCCTGTGTCCACAGGAGATTTACACCTTCTCCGTAAACGTTAACGCGAGCATAGTCTCCCTTCACGGACTGTGCGGCCGTGAGAATGAGTTCGCCGAAGGACTTAAGGAATCGGATTGAATCGAGGGCCCCATCATCCATAAGTCCCGAAAGCGCGTTGGCGGCATCTATCGCGATATATCTGCCTTGCTTCATGATGAGGTCCACATCAATACCTTGGGCTCGCAGTCCCGAAAGCAGGCCGCTACGATGCGCTGGAGTTGCGACGACTATCACTGCATTTCCCGTGTTCAGAGCGGTTCCGATGGATCCGCCCATGTCATCAACAAAGCGCCGATCATCGGAATAAAATCCCACGACGTGATGGTGAACATCGTGCTCCCGATGACCTATGCCTTTTGCACCCGCGGGCTCCGACGGACCTGCAGCAGTGCTGGACATCTCGTCATTGTTGAAGACAGAAACGCCTGCTAACGCGGCACTGACAAACCGTTCGTCCTTGAGGGCCGCTCTCACCGCCGGCAGCAAATCGTTTGCAGCACAAGATTTGATGACGTATACACTCGCACCTGTGCGCATCGCCGCTTCGACTATTTCGCTCGAGCTGTTTTCACTCACAAATACAATTTTTGACTTGGGAGAATGCTTCAGGATTTCACGCGCCGCTTCGAGACCGTTTAGCCGGGGCAGACCGATATCCAGGCAGATCAAGTCCGGTTGTAATTTTCGGGCTTGCTCAACTGCGGCGGCGCCGTCGCTGGCTTCTCCGGTGATCTGCAATTCCGGCTCTTGCCGAAGGATTCCGCCCAGAGAGTGACGCCACTTATCGTGATCGTCGACAATTAGGATTCGGACGGGTGTTCTTGCCACTGCAGCCCCTCATCATTTCGAACCCGATTCGTCAGGAATAGTTACCTGGGCCAACAATCATCAACCCACCAAAAACCTCATCGATGGCTGGAAGCAAAGAAGATCGCGATGCACGTAAGGTTTCAAGTGTGCTAATTCTACCAGACGAGCGGCAATTCACCTGCAGATTCGTTTTGTTGGAACGCACAAAGGAAAACAAGAGTCTTTCGGTCCTAGGGTGTACTACTGCGGAGGCACAATTGAATCGGCCGCGGACGAAGGACTTTGAGGTCGATCAAAACTACAGCGTAAGCTGAAATCCCCACTGCTTTAGTGCCCCTTCGGCGGAAATTTCTTCAATAATTTGGAAACTGCTTTTCCCGCCAGAGTCAACGATTCCTCCTTTTTCGTAGGATCGAATTTTTCGCTGACCGTTCCGTTCCAAACCACTTTATTGCGCGCATGATCCACGAATTCCAGCGTCAAGCTTCCTTCTGCAACCATCGGCCCACTGCTAGCGGCCGGAGTCGCACCCGTCCACATGGTGGCATTTACACTTGGAGGAGGGCCGCTGTAAACGGGGAGAATTGGCGTTCCGGAAGGTAAATTGCTGCCGTATTCCATTCCGCCTGTCGGGATTAGGACGAGATCTCCGTTGCCGTCGACCCTCTCGATGCCTTTAGCATTCAGTTCATTGTCAATCGTCTTAACCACGTACTCGTATAAGATTGGCCGGCTCGTCGGCATTTCGGGCTGCGCCCAACTGTAGGTGCGGAACTTCGAAAAATCAGCAGTTTTGTCATAACCGATTTTCGTCTTCTGAGCTGCACCGGGGCTTGCAGAACCTATTGCGATGACCACACAAAGGGAAAACGATATCGTAGATCTACTCGAATGATTATCATAGGAACGATTCATCTGCTTTTGAATCATGGGGCCAGAGGAACCTCAGAAGCCAGTTGTAGGTTGATCATGAGGGTCAGGCGATTGTCCACTTGATAAAACTTGGCTGCTCTTCTTGCGCCCAGAGCCTTCTGAAACTTAGGCCAGTAATCTTGTCGCAAGGCGAGCATCTTGCTCTCTACGCCTATAAAACGCTGTATCAGATCACTGGCAGTGGCATCGCTCATGTTGCCGTAGTGCTGGGCGTAGTCCATGATCACCCGAAACCGTGCATCGCCAATCGTCTGTTGATCACGCGCATAGTCTCGATACAGCGGCCAGAAGGCTGCCGACTCCGGGTCTGTAAACTGCATGGTGTGGGCGATAACGTCGTTCTTGGCTGCCTGAAGGTCGGAACGCAACAATTGTATGTCGGTTTCGGTAATAGGCTTAGCTTTCACTTCGACCGTCTGGGCGGCCGCGACGATCAAAAGCATGATGCAAGTTGCACAGGCTTGAATAATCATTTTCATGAGCTGAGGTATCCGTAAGGAGCAAGTTTTCTTCGCGAGAGCGAAATCAAGCCCAGCGTACTCAGAGTAGATTCCAGCTGGCACTGCCAGAGGTAACAGCGCTTCCCGTCACTAGCAACAATATCCGTTCGCCTTCGGAAAACCCAGCAGTACGCCTAAAATCCAAAAGAGGGTTCAAGGGTGTGTCTTAACGGTGACACAAATGGCATCTGTGTATTTCTGTATCGCCCTATGTAGACATGACTCTCCGCACAAAATCTGTACGCCTTCTTCTCTCGCCATCGCGGGGTCTGTATCCATGGGCATGATGCAAAATCTCGTCGCATACTTTTCGGTCCAGGCCAGAAACCAGTGATTCACCTCTCGCTTCGCGCTGCCGCACTGTGAGCAAAGTAACACTCGTTACTAACTTTCAGCGATTATGGGAAAGGGAAATTCAGCGTGTGTCCCATTCCAGTTTGGTAGCACTCTCCTTGCAATGGTCGCTGGAGCGCTCTCCTCCCTGTGCGCCCGCGCTTGGCGCTTTCCTCGGGCGGCCCTGAATGCACGTATTGCTTGGAGGGCAGTTTCGAGAGCATCCTTCTCCTCAAAGCAGCCCTCCTGGTAGAAGATCTCCCGACCACGCGCTAAGATTGCATTTTCCGCAATGGCGATTTTGCCTGGAATCGTGGCTTCGTTCGTTTCAGCAATCGCAGCACGATACAACGTCTTCCAATTCTTATGATCTGCACAGGGCTGGGATTTCATCTCTATCGCTCGATTTCTAGACGGAACGGCGGCTTAAACTGTCACTCTTCGGACGATTATCTGGATTGAGAAATGGATCACAACTGGCAAAAGTAACAGCGCGGCAAGGAATTGAACCGGCTCATCTGGCGCGAGACGAGACATCCTTCTATTTCACAATGCTGAGCTTTCGAGAGGAGCGGACCGGCGCCGATGGGAAAAAGGCCTCTTCCAGCGCAAGTCGCGAGAATTCATCCCAGGCCACCTCATTGCCTTGCATCACCAAGAAGGCATGATCGGAGTCGGCAGCAATCGGGAATTCCTGTATTTTGTTCTGGTCAACCGTGACGACGATGCTTGGTTTACCGGCGCGAAACTCGAATGAAACCAGAGTTGTGACCGTGCTATCACCTGTTCGGGTGGAACCGCGTTCGATTGTGATCGTGAGTACATCACTGCTCTGGTGCGCCTGGGAAATTGCCCCAAGGTCCGAATAGTGTTGCCTAAAGCTGTCACACGCCTCTGCAATGGCTGCTTGCGCTTTCCGCCATGCATCTGCAGCATTCCTGAGATTCTGCTCTGTGGCAGCACGCCGCTGAACCCAATTGCTAACGATCCACCCCATCGGTCACCTTCCGCGGCAGTCTGATGTATTCTCCGAAACGGCGGAACTGTAACAATTCGCAGGTGAGAAGACAATCAGATTCACCGTGGCGCGTAGTAACCGAAGCGCGTGTGGACCCGAAATTCTTCGGCCGCTCTCTTAGCAAATATCTGAATTCGCCTGAACCTTCCATCAAAAATAAACTCATCTGGCCGATAGGCCACCATGTACCGGCTACGCAACTCCTGGCGGATTGAGCGGAAAGAGTTCACAATATCATCGGGGCCCTGCGGAAAGAACGCTTTGCCGCCAGTTTCAACCGCGAGCAACTGCAATACTTCGTCTCCTGTACTCTTGTCACCGGATTCATTTGTGCTGATGGCATAGATACTGACGTCGGCTCGCTGAGCGGATTCGATCGCCTGTGTCATAGTACTCTCGCTAAGATTGTCGTCGCCATCAGTGAACAGAACTAGAATGCGCGCGCTCTTTGCGCCACTTTGTTGCGCCAGTTTTCGACACGCGAGCCGTACCGCGTCATACATGGCAGTATTCCCGCCAAAAGAAAGTAAAGAAAAACCTCGGTCTACCTGCTTGGGATTGTCGGTGTAATCCTGAACTAAGTTAGAATGCTCAGCAAATCCGCTCAAGAATACCTCGTCGGTTTGAGAACGGATAATTTGCCTCAAGAAATGGCTGGTGACGTTCTGCTCGAACTTGAATCGGTGTCGAACTGAGTCGCTGGTATCCACCAAGACTCCGAGACGCAATGGCAGGTCACTTTGATGCCCGAATTGGGAGATTCGTGCAGGGGGTTTACCATCATCAACAATGTTGATGTCGCTTTCTCCTAAGTTGTCGACGTATTTGCGGCCTTTGGTGACGGTGAAGAAAGCCACCACCTCGTCAACTCGCTTGCGAATAGTCCCGACGCTCGCGCCCGAGGGGTCAAGGACCGCAGGCAACGTACTGAGTGGCTCCGAACCCTCTTTACCTGAGTCGAAAACACTGCCGTTGATGCCGGCCTGAGCGAATCCACGCGGCATTGCGAGCCATAGTAAATAGAGCGAAAACGCCACCACCAATCGCGACTTGCAAGTTTGTAACATCATTATTCTGGCTCACTTAACTCGCAGTTTTGTTTGTGGGCATTTTGCTTAAACGCCCAAGCGCCTATTTGACCTTATCTACGAATCATGGGAGCAATAACTGGCAAGAGTTGCAGATCGCGTAAGACCGACAAAGGCTGACTCTTAAAGCCATGGTTTCTGAGAGAAGTAACAGTTCTTGGTCGCTCTCGGTGGTGAGAGCATTGTTACATCATGTGGGCAGGAGCAACGTCATGAAGCGAAGTGTATCAATTGGCGCGTTCCTTTTTGTGGCGGTATGGGCTGCGTGGGCCGCTGATGCAACCAAACAACTGGACGCAGCGGCTGACGTGATCAACAAATTAGGCTCCTCCCATCAAATCCCGTCATCACTGCTGAGCCAGGCAAAATGCGTAGCCGTTATTCCGCAGATGACCAAAGCCGGGTTCATGGTAGGGGGCAAACACGGCAACGGCGTCGTGGCCTGCCGAACGGCATCCGGTTGGAGTGGGCCAGCTTTCATCAGTATGACGGGCGGTAGCTTTGGCCTTCAGGCTGGCGCCGAGCAGCAGGAGCTCGTGCTACTGATGAACGCTCAAGGCGAACAGGAACTCAAAAGTGGACATTGGGACCTCGGAGCCGAAGCAGTCGCCGCCGGTCCTAGCGGAGAGACCGGAGCCACAACGAGCACGGGGTGGAAGGCTCCCGTTCTCTCCTATTCGAACTCAAGTGGAGCTTTCGCCGGCGCGGACATCGGTGGGTCGAAGATTGGTGTTGACAAGGATGCGATCCATAATACCTATGGCGAGAACGCATCACTGGAAGGGATTCTTGATGGTCAAGTCCAGGCACCTTCATCCGCACAAAGGTTCATTTCCGCCCTGCAGCAAGTAGCAGGAAGATAAGCTGTTTCGTTGGCCACAGCCGAATTACTCGACTATTCCTCGCAGCCTACGCTCTCAACATCTCTTTAGTTTCTTCAAAGCTCAAATCAGTATGCGCTGTCACTCATTTCAGTGTTTCCCGTGAACTGAAACAAATACGCTGTCGGGGAGGTAACGGAATGATAAATGCGAATTGGCAAGAAGCATACAAGGACGCGATCATGGAAATGGACGCTGCCAGACTTCCCGAACGCATCGAGATGGCGCGCATGGCAATTCATGAACGCCTAAGCCGAGCCGGCGAGCCCCTGAGCAAACGAGAGGCCGACGATCTGGAAGGAGCGTTGCGAACTCTGGCCTATCTTACAAGAAATGCCGCGTGATGCAGTTCCACCCTCGGGGCTGCGCAGTCGGCTTCTTTCTTCTTAGAGTGCTTTTGGGTCGGGGTAGGAAGTGTCAAAGCCCGTATCCAGCGAACTCTCAACAGAGTGGATCCCGCGACGAAAAGATGGGAGTGCGCGACTGCGCATTCCGATGTAAACAGGAATACCAAGCAGCAGCAAGAGGACGCCATACAATACCGCCTCAGAACCGCAACCATAAATTGTCCAGACGGAAAATACAAAAGCTATGATTTCAATGGGCGTGAATGTGGATTTCCGGGCTCCGTTCCCGCGACGTAGGATGATTGCTCCCGCGAGCGCGCAAAACGCGTACGGAATAACCGCTGCCATTGTGCTCAAGTTCACGACAAAGTTGTAGAAAGCCACGAGTCCGCGGGCACCTGAAGATTGGACGAGAAGCAGAGTGGTAGCAAGGAGGCCAGAAATGAGAATCGCATTCGCGGGTACGCCGGTTTTGGAGCGATGCCCGAACCAACTTGGCAAGAGTCCATCGTGTGCCGCCGCCATTGGAATTTGGCCCATCAAGAGTGTCCAGCCGTTGAGTGCTCCTAATGAGGATATTAGGGCGGCAATGGCAATAAGTCCACCTGCCCAAGGGCCCCACATTAGCCTGCATGCGTCCGCAAATGGCGACGAAGATCGCGCCAACTGTTCGCGCGGAATCACTCCCATCACCGTCGTCGTGCCGAGCACATACAGCAGGGCTGCCGATAAGATGCCTAACAAGGTCGCCCGCGGAATCGTGCGAGCAGGATCTTGAACGTCACCCGCAGGAACAGTTGCGGATTCGAGCCCTAAGTAAGCAAACATAATGAGAGGCGCAACTGAAGCGCTCGCTTCAAACAGGGGTTTTCCACTTGGGTTGAATACTGCGAGATTGTCAAGCCGCACCCAAAAGAGTCCCACGGTCGCGATCGCAAGGAACGGCAGAAGTTTTGCAAATGTCGTGATGGACTGAAAAATGCCAGCCTTATGGACACCAAGCAAATTAATTAAGATCACTAACCAGATGACGCAGAGCGTCAGTCCAATGGCCACGATGCGGTGAGCTTTTAATTCTGGAACGAATTCGGCAAGATACCCAGTGAAGGCAACTGCAATCGCGGGTAGGGATGCCCAGATCGAAATCCAATACCCCCAGGCGACAAGAAAACCCGCGAAGTCACCGTACGCGTCACGTGTAAAGGCATAAGGTCCTCCGGTTCCGGGTGAGGCGTGCGCGAGGCGTGCAAAAACCAAGCCCAGGCAGACTGCGCCGAAGCCCATCACAAGCCAGCCAACAATTGCTAATGAGCCATAGGGCGCTAAGGAAGCGGGCGATAGGTAGAATCCTGAGCCCACCATGTTGCCGATGATGAGCGCTGTACAAGCTACCAGACCCAGAGCTTTCTTGTTCTTGCTGTTCGCGTCTCTATCGTCCACTAAGGTAGGCGTGCTCATCGACTCCCATCACCTCGGCTGTTCTCTTTGACGTCAGCGGCTCTGTATCTCTCAAGCAGTGAACGTAATATGTTCCATGGACGCTCTCCACTCCATGCGTGTCATGGCCAAAACCTGGAAAGTGGTTGTTCCAAGCTTGCAGGGCGCGCAAGTAGCTCAGGTAAGGTCCGTCGGCCTCGCCAACGTATTCTCCGGGCATGAGCATGGGAATCCCTGGTGGATAAGGCACGATACTAGTGGCGACAACTCGTCCAGACAGGCTGTCTAATGGAACTTTCTCCACTTCGTTCAAGACTAGCTGGCGATAAGCTTGCCGAGGTGTCATTGCCGGAACTGGCAGTGTTGAGAAGGCGCGCGCAAGCCAATGTGTCTGTCTCGATGCCCTGAGCTGATCGAACATTCCATTCGCCAGATCACGAAGTCCGAGGTTAGCGTATCTTTCTGGATTCGCTCGGACCAAATCCGGCAAGACCTGCGAAAGCGGTGCGTTCACATCGTAGTCGTGCTTGAAATCAAGAAATGCATTCACCAAAGTGCCCCATTTTCCTTTGGTGATTCCGATCGAGAACAAAAACAGAATAGTAAAATCGGTGGTCTTTTCTACTTGGATTCCACGTCTTGCGAGATAGGCCGTGACCAAGCTCGCTGGAATTCCAGGCTCTTGCAATGATCCATCAACGGTAACGCCCGGCATTATGACTGACACCTTGATGGGATCGAGCATGCAGTATCCATCTTCCAAAGCGTCGAAGCCGTGCCAAGTGTCGTTGGGTTGAAGGACCCAGCAGTTCGGGTCGCTAATTAGCAGTTGCTGAGGGGCTAACTCAAAGGCGATCCGGTTGCCAGTTGCTGGGTCCTTCACCTCGTCGGGGTTCCAGGTTGCAAAGAACCATTCTCCCCTGCTACAGAAGTCTTTTTGAATTCGACCGAGGGTCTGACGAAATGCTACCGCCTCCTGAATTGATTCCGTGGTCAATGCAATACCACCCGGCCCATCCATCATTGCAGCAGTGACGTCGTTCGACGCGATGATGGGATAGAGCGGCGACGTGGAACTATGCATCATGAAGGATTCGTTGAGGCGGGCGTGATCAATGGGTGAGCGTCCATAGCGGACATGCAAGAAAGAAGCTTGAGAAAGAGCCGCAAGCAGTTTGTGCGTGGAGTGCGTGGTAAAGACCGTCGGTCCCCTGTGGTCGGCGGGTTCGCCATGCATTCCAAAACGCTCACGGTAAATTGGATTAAAACGCGCGTAGGCGTACCAGGCCTCATCAAAATGGATGCGATCCACTGAGGCTTCCAGCAACTTAGTCACTCGAGGCACGTTGTAGCAGAGCCCATCATAGGTCGAGTTTGTAATTACGCAATGTGCGGGTGTCGGGTTGGTGTCGGTGTCGACAAGTGGATTCGATGCAATAGAAGCTCGAATTGCTTGCTCTGCCATCTGGTGAGGATGGATTGGGCCGATGATTCCATATCGGTTACGCATGGGGACGAAATAGATGGGAACGGCCCCTGTCATCGTCAGACCATGCTCGATGGACTTATGACAGTTCCGATCACAGAGAGCAATCTGGCCGTCACCCACCGCGGCCATGAAGAGAATGCGATTCGAAGTTGACGTTCCATTCGTGACGCAATAAGTTCGGTGAGCTCCGAAAACGCGAGCTGCATATTTCTCGGATTCTCCGATCGGGCCAGTGTGATCCAGCAAAGACCCCAATTCGCCCACGCTGATCGAGAGATCTGAACGCAGCAGGTTTTCTCCAAAGTAGTCGTAGAAGACGCGGCCCACGGGAGATTTGAGGAAAGCTGTGCCTCCGGTATGCCCGGGGGTATGCCACGAATATTCATGAACAAAAGCGAACTTTGCTAATGCTGCGGTCATTGGCGGCAGCAAGTTGTCGCGGTAGCGTTGCATCGCAGCCCGAATTCGCCCTCCAATAAAGCCGGCTGTGTCCTCGAGCTTCCAGATGAACTCATCCGCCTTTTGCATCACGTTCACCGGAATTTCAGAGGCTTCCTCACGTTCTGCCATGAGAAAAATCGGGACCTTGTCATCACGCGAGCGAATAAGATTCACTAGAGCCAGCGCTCTGGTGTGGTTCTTAGCATCTCCCTCTCCTAAATCCCAGTCGAGCAGGATGCAGTGCAGCGCAGCATCGGAAACGAGTACTGACATTCCATCTTCAACCGATTTGGCTTCAACCACTTCAATTTCCCACTCGCTCAGTTCTTCGATGAGCGTTTTTAGGGCGCGACCTCCGGCCGTCGATTGGCCGAGTTCGTCATCGACGATCAGTGCTTTGAAATGGATCCTCTTGATTCGCCGCTCAATCATGCGTCATCTTCATGAACTGTGTCTGGGTTCTATACCAACTGGGACTCGTTTTGAAGTTTTGGCTTGATGTGAAATGCGTTCCCGAGTCCGGCATCGTTACCGGATTTCCGCGAGAGCAGGTTACGTGCTGTTGGACTGCCTCTCCACTGTTAGAACTTACAGAACTATGCGGCCTTAGCGTCTTCCTGGGTTGCATACACCATGGCACCAGAGTGAACGAAGGTCGTGCCTGCTTCTCCGGAAATGATTTCTGTCAGGTCCGACAGTGCACCGATAGCAGCGCGCTTCTTCGTCGTGAGAGCGAAGCGGCAAGCTGCTTCCACCTTGGGTCCCATGGAACCTGACGCGAACGGAATTCCCGCCAATGCATTGGGGGATGTTCGTCGAATGGCGCGTTGTGTGGACTTGCCCCAATCCAGGTAAACTGCGTCGGCATCGGTCAACATTACGAGCAGATCAGCGCGTAGCTCACGAGCGAGGAGTTCGGAACAGAGATCTTTGTCAATGACTGCCTCCACGCCGACAAGATGGTGGTCTCGGCCCCGCTCATACATGGTGGGAATTCCTCCGCCACCGGCACAGATGACAATCGTGCCGTGATCGAGAAGCCATCGAATGGGGCGAATTTCAAAAATGTGTTTCGGGACAGGTGAGGCGACGACTCGCCGCCATTTTTGCCCATCGGCCTTGAAGATCCACCCTTTCTCAGCGGCCAGGCGTTCCGCATCTGCCTTTTCATAAACTGGGCCAACAAATTTTGTCGGGTTATGAAATCCAGGATCGTCTGCACTCACTTCGACCATGGTCAGAAGCGTCGCGAATGGGACTACGAACGGAAGCAAATTCCCGAGTTCCTGTTCAATCATGTAGCCGATCATGCCTTCTGTCTCGGCGCCAAGTACATCAAGCGGATATGCCTCCGTGTCTTTGTATGCCGCTCCCTGGAGCGCGAGCAATCCAACCTGAGGCCCGTTCCCGTGAGTAATGACCAGTTGATGTGATTGTGCGATTGGCGACAATGCTTGCGCTGCGACCTTTATGTTCGCTCGCTGCACTTCTGCACTCATTGGTTCGCCGCGTCTTAGCAGCGCATTTCCTCCCAAGGCAACAACGATTCGCATGGTTCATTCTCCCAGAGTCGCAACAAGCAGAGCTTTGATCGTATGCATGCGATTTTCCGCCTGTTCGAACGCAATGTTCATTTCTGACTCAAATACATCATTGGTTACTTCAATGCCGTTTCGTAGTCCATAGATTTCCGCGATTTGTTTGCCGAGCGTGGTCTCGGTATCGTGGAAAGCCGGTAGGCAATGCATGAACCGCACGTGTGGATTACCACTTGCTTCGAGCAGATCTCGATTCACCTGATACGGAGTAAGGAGTTCTATGCGTTTCTTCCAGATCTCCTTGGGTTCACCCATCGAAACCCAAACGTCGGTGTGAATGAAATCCACACCTTTAACCGCTGTTTTCGGATCCTCTGTGATTGTCAATTTGGCGCCGTTACTCGCAGCGAGATCACGCGCGACTTGCTGATATTCGTCGGAAGGCCACAACGATTTTGGGCCGCAGATACGGACATCCATTCCTACCAGGCAACCTGCAATCATCAGCGAATGCCCCATATTGGAGCGGGTATCACCGATGTATGCATAACTGATGTTTGAGAGTGGTTTGTCACTGTTTTCTCGCATAGTCATGATGTCGGCGAGCATCTGGGTCGGGTGATATTCGTCGGTCAACCCGTTGTAAACGGGGACGCCGGCATACGTAGCAAGCTCCTCTACGCCGCATTGTGAGGCCCCGCGATACTCGATGGCGTCAAACATGCGGCCGAGGACGCGGGCCGTGTCTTTGAAGGACTCTTTGTGACCGATCTGCGATCCCGCGGGATCGAGATAGGTTACGTTTGCCCCCTGGTCATAGCATGCAACCTCGAAGGCGCAGCGGGTACGGGTCGAGGTTTTTTCGAAAATGAGGCAGATCTCCTTGTCTTTCAGGTGCTTCTGCTCCGTTCGGGCATACTTCGCGCGCTTGAGATCGCGGGCGAGATCGAGCAGATAGCGGAACTCACGAGGGGTGTAGTCCTGGACGGTAAGAAGAGAGCGGTTTCGCAAGTTAAAGCTCATTGGCTGGACTCCTTATTAATATCTTCATTCTTGATCTTTGGTCTTAATATGCGGGATCGCGCCATATCGGGCAGGTCATACAGTGACCACCGCCGCGGCCCCGCCCCAGTTCTGCGCCGCGGACCGTGATGACCTCGATACCAGCTTTTCTCAATAATGTGTTTGTGTATGTATTCCGGTCATAAGCGACGACTACTCCTGGCTGGAGGGCAACGACATTATTGCCGTCATCCCACTGCTCGCGCTCTGCCTGGTAGGCATTCCCGCCCGTTTCGACTACACGAAGTTGCTTGATTCCAAGGGCATCCCTGACAATATCCAGAAGGGATTTGCTCTCTTTGCACACTGCGTAACCCTTGTCGTCGTCGGTTGGATACACCGTGTAGCAGCGAATCTGATCGACTACTTCTCGAAAAATGGTGACTACATCACGGTCGCAGAAGCTGAACACCGTGTCGAGATGCATAGCTGCCCGGCTCTTCGGCATGAGGCAGGTGATGACTCGCGAAGCGGCATCGTGCTGAAAGAGTTCATGAGCGAGTTGTATGACTGCATGACGAGTGGTTCGCTCTCCCATTCCAATTAGAACGACGCCCTTGCCAATTGGCATCACATCACCACCTTCCATGGTGGCGCTGCCAAACTCTTCGTCTGAGTCTCCCCACCAAATTGGAAAGTCCTCGTCTTTAAACATGGGATGGAATTTGTATATCGCGCGCTGCAACAAAGACTCGGGTTTCCGTGCCGGCCAATACATGGGATTGCAAGTCACGCCTCCGTAAATCCAACAGGAAGGATCCCGCTGGAACAACGTATTTGGAATTGGAGGCAGGAAAAACTCCGTCCCGCCAAATGCTTCCGAAAGTAGTGTTTTGATTTCGAGGTCGGGCAGGTCGGCAATGGCGAACCCGCCAATTAAGTGCGAGGCGAGTTCTTTGGATGGCATTTCGTCGAGCCAAGGCCTGATTGCTTCAGCGGTGCCAAGGCCTACGGAGTTCGCCGTAACCCTTCTATCGAGCACAAAACTTCGCGCATCTTTATCATTCAGGGTTTCCGTAAGAAGCGTGTGCAATTCCAGAACTTCAACCCCGCGTTCCTGCATTTTCAGAACAAAATCGTAATGATCTTTTTGAGCCTCCTGAACCCATATCACGTCGTCAAACAACAGGTCACGACAATTGCCCGGAGTCAGGCGCTGATGGGCAAGTCCCGGACGGCATACCATGACCGTGTGTAGCTTGCCCACCTCGGAATGAACGCCAAAGTTGTGCATCATCACTCCTCTGCGAACCCGAACTCATTCAGGAAGGGTGTTCATCCGAAAGAATGCGAGCATATTCTCGTCCGGCTCACCAAAGAATTTCTTGTAAAAGGTTTGGGCCTCACCAGAGCGGCTGAGACTGCTCAAAGAGTGATCCACTAAGAGACGGAAATCATCGTCGTCTCTTGCTAAGGCAAAGGCCATGGGCTCGAACGTAAAGCGACGATCGAGCACCAGGAGATCTGTAGACGCCGAGCTGTTTTTGGCAGCATCGAGAAGGATCGAGCGTTCGCCGAACAGAACGTCGGTGCTTCGGTTAAGCACATGCTGAACGCCAGCCTTATAATTTTCGACGGGGACGATCTTGGCATCGATCTTAAATTCGTCCAACTTGCCGCTGAGCCAAGTCATCGAGGTCGTCCCTGGGACAGCCGAGAAAGTGCGTTTCTGCAGTGCAAGCATGACGGATCCGCGCCATTGCGGGCGATATGGCGCCTCGCGCCCCGCGAGCGTCTCGCGTATTTGCGCAGGTGCGTCAGCCCGGACGAGCGCTCCGAGGCCACCTACAAAGATCGGGGCCGAGAAAGAAACCTGTGCGCGACGAGCGAAAGTTTCAACTGATGGCCCACAGAGTAGATCAAGCTTGCCTTGCTGAAGCAGTGTGTAGCGATCCGCTCCAGTAACGAGTACAAACTCGACTGCCATCGACGGAGCTTGCAACTCACGCTTAATATCTTTTGCGATCTCTTTGCATAGCTCGATCGCATAACCAGCCGGCCTGCCTCCTTCATCTTGGTAAGAAAACGGTCCCGCGTCAGCGTAGTAGCCGAGGCGCACCGTGCCACTTTGCCGTATTCGATCTAGCGTTAGAACCGGGGCATGGGCTTTATCCGCAGGTAACAATAGCGACGGCGCAACCAGTGTGACGAACGTCATTGCCAAAGATCTCTTGCTGCGGAGTTTCCACCATCGTGCCAATTGCATAACTTCTCCTCGATCTGGAACCTGCTATGCGGCCCGGAGTTCCTCGATTTCCATTGGTATCTCGGCGGCAAACCGATGCGCGATGAAGCCATAGATCACAAAACCGATACCCATTACGATCATGGCGCCGAGCACGGCGTCCTTACCGGAAGCAAAAATCGCGTAAACGCTATAGATCATTGCGACCATAGCCACGATTGTGTTTCTGCGATACACGTTTTGGCTCACACCTGCGTTTCGCATCATGACCATTAACCCAGAAAGGGCAAGAATGTAAGGAAGCACATTTGTAACGACAGCTAAATTCACCAATGCACTGAACTGTTCATTGAGGCTGGGGGAAATCGTGGAAAGTGCCATTGCCGACTGTACGATGCCCATGATCACCATTCCGGCAACGGGAGCTCCCCTGGTATTCATTTTCGAGAACACTGAGGGAAACATCCGGTCGTCAGCTGCCGATTTTGCGGTCTGAGAAATAGTGAACTGCCAACCTAAGAGTGAACCCACACATGCCATTACCGCCAATCCCATAACGATGGACCCAACAGTCGGGTTGAACATCTTGGCGTACGCTAGCCCGAACGGCCCGGTGGATTGTGTCAATTCGGCATTTGGAACGATGCCCTGAATTACCGTCGTGGAGAGTATGTAAACAAATGCGGCGCCGAGGGTGCCCAACATACAAGCGAGCGGGACGTTCTTCCTGGGATTTTCTACTGCAGCGGAATTTTGTGCGGCCGACTCCATGCCGAGAAACGCCCACAAGGTGAGCGAAATACTTGAACCCAATCCTGCTCCGATTCCAATTCCGTTCGGGTTCCATGCTGCCGCGAATGTATCGCCACTGAACCAGAACCACCCGATCAAAGAAAGAAGTCCGACGGGAAGAATTACTCCCCAAATCGTGACCGTGCCAATACGTCCTGTAACACTTGGGCCTCCAAAATTGGCAACGGTCGTCAACCAAATCAGCCCGATCACTCCAATACAGGTGGCAATTGGGGTTGAGGACAGCCACGGGAAAAAGGTGGCAAGATATCCGACGGCGGAAATTGCAATGGCAACGTTACCGATCGCAAGCGAAAAGAAATAAAGGTAGAAGGTCATGAAAAAGCCCGCTTTGCCATGAGCTTCTTCCGCATACGCAGACATGCCTCCCGGCTTTTGGTTGAAAAGGCCAGCCTGGGCAAAACCGTAGGCTATCGCCATTGAACCCAGCGCAGTTACTCCCCATGAGAGCAACGAGATCGCGCCAACCTTCGCCATGTTGGCCGGCAGCATGATGATTCCCGATCCCATCATGTTCACGGCCACGATCACCGTAAGCTGCACCAGTGTCATCTTTTTCTTAGCTTCCATAACCCGCCTCACTACTCGCGCACTACGTACGTGAAGAACTTGACCTTGCCGTCTATCCGCTCCTGAAACACGCCCTGTACCTCATAATTGAAGCCCGGAAAACGGTTGAAGGACTCCTGGAACGCCAGAAAGTAATCGAGCATCGGTTGGGCCCTGGCGTCCCATCGCTCGCCAGGCAACACCACACCAATTCCGGGGGGATAAATCAACGCAAGTGTGGCCGACACTCTGCCTTTAATCTCCTGCAGAGCCACATAGTCAACCTTGTTCGCAACCATCGCCTCGTGCGCGTCCAGAGGGCTCATCGCCATTTCAGGGAAAGACGATTCGCGGAAGCAAAGCCGCTGCAGTTCTTTAATATTGGCGCTTCGATAAAACGCATGCATTTCATTGCAGACCCGCCTTAGCGTGTACCCAGCATAGCGTTCGGAGTGTGTCGCGTACAAAGTCGGTAGAACTTCTGCGAGAGATACGTCGCGGTCCCAAAGATCCTTGAACTTAACGAGCTTCACGATAAGGGTGTTAAGCTTGCTTTCGTCCTCAGCGGGAGTCATCAAGAACAGAATGCTGTTTAGGTCACACTTCTCGTTGACGATCCTCTGATCACGCAAGTAGTTGGCTACCACCGTGGCGGGAACCCCAAACTCCAGGTATTCACCGCTTCTCCGATCGATCCCCGGTGTCAATAACGTGAGTTTGTTCGGATCAACCATCGCATAGCCCTCTGCAACGCCGGAGTAGCCATGCCACTTACTCTCCGGATGAAATACCCAGCATTGTTGCTCGTGTTTCAGAACTTCGGTCGGGAGGTCTTCCCACGCGATATCCGTGACATCATGCATGAAGAGGGAGCGATGGATGCTGACCACGTCAGGCACAAAGGGATCGAAAAACCATTTCTCTTCGTTTGTTCTGCCGGTCCGGCTATAGTGACGTCCCAATTCCCGGAGCTTCTTACGGGTCTCTATACCAAGTTCAATGCAGCGGTCCCAAAGCATCTCTCCGGCTTTGTCCTCATGAACTTTGGCGTTCACATCGAGCGAAGCGAAAAGCGGATAGAAGGGAGATGTGGAGGCGTGCATTAAAAACGCATCATTGAATCGCTTGTGCTCGACATATCGCGCTTGTCCGCGAATGTGCTCGTCGCGTTTATGGATTTGTGATGCCTGCGAGAAACCTGCTCCTTGTTTATGAACCGACTGCGTGGAGAATAGCCCCGGGGCATCTGAACCAAGGCGTTCCAGGCGCATGGGGCTGTGGTTCTTGAAGAGTGGGTGAAATGCGTTGTAGCCGATCCATGCTTCGTCCCAAAGCACGTAGTCGCACAAGTGGCCAATGCGTTCCATGACTTTCTGCACGTTGTAAATCGTGCCGTCATAGGTTGCGAGCTGAATGCACGCCAGCCGAAAGGGGCGTTCTGCCCGGTAACGATCAGGGTCCTTTACCAGTGGACTCTTACGTATCAATTCGCGCAGGTATTGCTCACCCCATGCATCCCAATCAACTGCGCCAATCATCCCAAAAGGATTTCGAGCTGTGGGGAGAAATATTGGAATCGCTCCCGCTTGCACGAGAGCCCCGTGGTGCATGGATTTGTGATTATTGCGATCGAACAGGACCAGGTCGCCTCGGCGGAGCAGAGCATTGGTAACAATCTTGTTGGAGCTACTGGTGCCGTTTAAGACGAAGTATGTCTTGTCTGCACCGAATACCTGGGCGGCATAGCGCTGTGCCTGCGCAGCAGGTCCTTCGTGGATAAGTAAGTCTCCCAAGCCTACATCGGCATTGCAAAGGTCGTTGCGGAAAATGCTTTCACCAAAATGCTTAAAAAAGAGCTGGCCGGCGGGCGATTTGTGATAGAACTGTCCGCCCTGATGCCCAGGGCAATCGAACGCAATATTGGCTTCGCTGTCGTAAGCCATGAGTTCACCAAAGAAGGGCGGCAACAGCGACATTCCATAATCAATAAGGCTTGCGACGACCTGCTTTGCGTAAAACGCCGGCGTTTGTTTTCCGAGATAGATGTAGCCAGTTACCTCGCCTAGCAGATCGAAATTGCTAAGATCAGAGATCCGATGTGAATCAGCCAATCCCCACAGCGGTGTGTGAAAACCAACTTCGCGAACCGCGCGTGCGAGAGACCGCGCCCGTTCGAGTCGATTTCCATCAATCATCGCGATGTAGGCTCCCACCGAAGCATCCTCGGAGACATCGCGCTCATACACAGTACTTACTTCCACTTCGAAGTTCTCTGCGCCTATCCGATCCAGAAGGGCCTTGATTTGTGGTTTTTCACGGTCAACAATTGCCACCACTTTGAGCAGCTTATGAAATGGAATCGGGATTGCCGGCGTTTTCATGACATTGTCGCCGTGCCCACGAGCGGGCCTTTTAGCTTCCGACACCATGGGCGCACTTCCGTTTCTTTTGTGCGACTGCTCGGTGCTGCTTTGCTTTTCGAACTGGGTAAGCTGGTCAGAAAGCGTAGGCAATGTACACCATCCCGTAGTAGAAGTTGCTCGTCCTGTGGTAAGCCTGCTGCACTGCCTGCTCCGGATTGGCATACGCAGCAACGACACTGAGTGTGAAATTCTTGTTAATCTTCCAGTCGGTATAAGTGTCGAGTTCGAACGCAACGTTTGAGGACGTGGCCCCCGATCCGAACGATGATGGTCGAGGAAGACGGAACCAATAACCGATCACACCCCAACCCAGGGAGTCCTTGGGAGACATGTGAATTCGTGCCTGGTGTGAAATGTTGTTGGAATTTGCGAGAAAATACTCGCCCGCAATTTCGCCCTGCCACCACGTGCCCCAGTCATAAAACCCGACATATAGAGGATCGAAGGCTTCATTTCTGAGGGTTTTGGGATCATCGCCTTGGAAAAAGGCGTAGCGATACGACAACTTCGGCTTCCAGGCTACCTTACTCAGCTGATAGGCACCCTGGGCGTACCATGCTGTGGAGCGCATCAAGTTGTGATTCTTCTCCCATACGTATTCGAGCTCAAAAGAGAGATCTGGCAAGCCAGGCATGAACGTGAACATGCGGCCATTAAGAAGGTTCATTCCGTTGCGGTCAGGAAGAACATCCGCGTGAGCAAACGCTCGAAGGTAAGTAAAACCAAAGGTGGAGTTTTCGGCAGGAGAGAATTCGTAATTGATTCCTGTCAGGCGGGTGCGTGTCTCGGCTTCTGGAACGTCGTCGCGCTCTACGAAAAACCCTTCGATGAGGTTATGCTTTGGCTTGATTCGCGCAATCCCGGCATATCTCCAGGCCTTGCGAGCATTGCTCCAGAAACCACCTCGACTGCCACCCTCACCAGCTCCGTCCCACACAAGAAAGCCGTGTCCGATTTTGTACGGCGCCCGGCCACCGGTGAAGTCGAGCAGGTCTTCAGTTCCGCCTAAAGATGTTCCTGACCTCCAGCCGAGATAAACGTCTTCCTGCTTGAATGAGGATGCGCTTTCGCCAACCAGGACCGGAGGAGCACCGTATGTTCGCTCGCCAACGCCGCTCAGCTTGCCATATAGGACACTCTGTCCTAGGGCCACATCTGCAGAAATGGCAGGTTTGACATAGCCTTCAAACCAGCTATCGCTGAGATTTCCTGAGGGGTCGGGTCGCACGTCAGTGTAGAGCGAGTGTGCGAATCCAAAAGTACCCCACGCGGCATCGAAGTTGAACGTCCACTTTAGATCTTTGGGTAAACCGGTCGTACGTTCTTCGCCCTTTTCTTTGCTTGATGCTTCGCTACCGGGCGCATTTGATTCTTGGGTGTTAGCAGGCGGTTCGGAGGTTGGTTGTTGTGCATAGGTCCGTGGCAACAGTAGGACCAGCAGCATAAACCCGAATATGATCGATGTTCTTAATCGATCAGCGACTCCGTTCCTACTCGAAATAGCGCCGTTTATAGGGACACCCCTCACAAACGATTTAGGTGCGAGAACAACCACGACTCCTCTTATTAGTGCCGATTATTAGTGCCGAGAACTTTAACGGCGTTTGCAGAACTGATTTACCCTGATGCGAACAGGTTCAGTCTTGCCGGTCTAGATTAGGAAATTCACAGTGTGCAGAAAACTGGTATTAGTAACAGCGAGTGTCAGCTGTGTATCTGCTCGTGGAAATCTGTTTGGGGCAGTGTCGCTCACACCTCCGCGCCCTGCGCGCTCAGCCGGTGAACGTGAATGAGCGCGCAGAGTGCGGTGCGCCGGGCAGGAGGAGTGTGGTCTAACTGCCGGCGATACCTTTATTAACCAATATTTTCACGTCCACGCGGCGGTTCTCGGCGCGCCCTGCTTTTGTCTCGTTCGGCGCTGCTGGCCCGTACTCGCCCATGGCTCCTGGAGCAACGATGTGGCGCATCGGCACGTTACACTGCTGAAACAAGTAACTCACAACGGCTTTGGCGCGATCTTCGCTCAATTTTGTGTTCATCGCTGCATTCCCAGTGGAATCGGCATAGCCGGTTACTTCTACAATGTAGCCAGAGGTCCCGGTGGCGTTCTGCGCCAGCACTTTGAGCTGGCCTTGATATTTTTTCGGGATCTCCGAACTGCCCATTCCGAACCTGACTGTGGCTTGATCCTTCACGTCGTAGTCGGTAAGCGCCATAAAGCGCTGGGTATTCTCTTCAATGTCCTTCATGTTTTGTTCAATTGTTTGCCGGTTGCCCGCTATGTTTTGTCTCTGGGCGGCAAGTTCGACCCCGTGAGACTCGACATTCTGTTTGTTAGCCGCGATGCCTTGCATGTTTGCAGCAACCTGTTCGGCGGTGGGATGCAAACCTGATTGAATCATCTCAGCCGTTTCAAGGTCATCGCCATCTACCGTGATTGTTCCCGCGACTACGCGGCCCTGTTCGTCGTGGCTTCCAGCGATATCTACTTTGAGACCGGGAACAAGCACGGTATCTGATAGCGGGTCGGTTTGTAGCCCAAAAACCCCAGTGTTGTCTTTGGTTTTCGTGTCACCGGTGAGAAGGACGGTTACACGCCCCTGAGCGGACTTCACGATTAATGTGTCGCTACTTCGAGCGGTGATCATTCCTTTGACTTCAGCGTCTTGCGCCCTTGCCTTTTTGCTGAACGACACGGTCGCCAACAACGAGAGCAATATCAATGTTATGCAAGTATGTTTCCACTTCATCATTAGTTCTCCTTGCCGCAGCTGCGATTGAGCCTAGGCCGAACTTTCGTTGTGCACGCAGCGCACTAGCATAAGCTTTCGCCGGACTGCCTAAATATCAAGTCCGCAGTAGTGCTCAGCAACTAGGAGTTGTGACAGTCATTTTGGATTCATGCGATGGAACTAATTGATCTAGGAGAGTGCAAAAAAGTCAATTATCGTCCAGCGAAGCATCATTGGGCCATTGGTCATCGGAGCGATGCCAGGTTGAATCGGGATTGTAGAGCTCGATTTGCTTTGCAACGTTGATCGTATCTAAGCCAAGATCCTTTTCGTAGACAATCCCGTCATAACTGACCATGAAGGTTTTGACACCAGTTACACGGTACTCCGCGGGTACAACAAGCAAGGCGAATCCTCCAATCATCGCCCCGTTAATGACGTAATCCAGGCGCCCAAGACGGGCTGCAGGCCCTTGCCCTTTTAGCACTTTGAAGTAGTAGCCATGGTAGCCAGAGCCGGGATTGGCCGAGTAGCCTTCGTCAATCACCTTGGCCACGGCTTCGGCAATCGGCCCCCCAGAACTGCCGTCAGGATTCTTCCAAAACAGCCCATCACGCTTCCCGGGAGTACTGATTATCCGTTGCGCATATTGATGAATTCCGGAATCGTCGTGAACCTCGGCAGCGTATTCTTTTTGTGCCTCTACGAAGCCGCGGCAGACTTGAATTGCGTCGAGTTCGTTCTCTCCGATTCGACGATACAGAATTTCGTTTCGTCCAGCTTTTGAATCGAAAAACCACGTGGACCCTTTTTTAACGAGCGGCACCGGAACGGGCCAACTGTCGCTTCCGATGAGAATTGTGGCGCGCGTGGGGTTCTTGGGGTCCGAGCTAATGGTGTACTTTTCGCGGGCTTTCGCAGAGAATGTTTCGGCGTATTTCTTGTCCGCAACCGGGTCTGCCGAGGACACCAAGTCTTTACCTTCTGGACCAAAAATGTGCAGCAAGACCGGGACATCGTAGTTTGCAGCTGCCTGGATTAGAGCCACGGCCGCCTCTTGAGGACTCGAGAATGACATCTGCACATTTGCGGGACCAGTGGCCGTCCGGCTTTGCGATGTCTGCCCGAACATTATCATTATGAGGATGGTGGACAAAGCGAAGGCTCCACGAATGAGGGATGTTCGCTTCTCCATGGGTCGCGTGGTCATGTGCGTTCTCCTGATCAGGCGTTCACCTGCGTCTTCCTCCCCCTCTGCCGCCGCTCCGTGCCCCCATGCTGGAAGCGCCACGCGAACTGCTAGCCTTGGCATTACTTCCGCTAAACCCGCCTCCTCCGCTGAAGGTACTGGAATTTTTGGATCCGCCGCCACTCTGAACATTTCTATTTCCTACACGATCGCCGCTGCTGCCATTACTCCCGGCAACGCGGTCCGCTCCTCCAGACTGCTGGCGGCCTCCTGACGAACCTGACTCACGAAACGCGGCCTGCTCCTGTCTGCCCGTACCGGAAGTGCGGTTAGCGGATTGTTGCCGATTTGCGCGTTGAGTTTGGGTGTTACGAGCGGTTTGCTGTCGCTGCGAGAGTGTGTCGTTGCGAGCTGTTCCTCCGTACTGCCTTGCCGTGCTGCGATCAGCGTACGGAGCACCTCCTCTGTGCTGCGGGTTGTGCTGCCACGTTCCGCGAGCCGTGCGGTTCGAAACGTTCTGACGGTTGTTGTAACTTCTTACGAAGTTGTTGTTGTTGTTTATATAGACATTGTTGTTGCCGCCCCATCCGCAACCCCAACCCCAACCTCCGCCCCACGCCGCTCCCATCGCCATTCCCACACCGAACGAAATTGCCATTCCGGCTGCATAGTATCCAGGCGGTGGATAGTAAATGGGCGGATACGCGTAAACTGGCGCGCCGTACACAACCGTCGGATTGTAACTTGGTACATAGATCACTTCTGGATTGGCTTGTTGGACCACGATCACTTGCTTGTTCTCGACGACCTTAGTCTCGACTTTCTGTTGCTCGGTGGATTTCAGATTTCCTTTTTCCTGCGCTTTCTTTCGCATCCGTTGAACTGAATCCATTACATCGCTCTGCTGGGCTAGAAATGCATTTCCGAGATCTGTAGTCCACTTAATATTTTCTGACAATCGCTTCACGACATCTGGTAGCAACGCCATCGCCTGGATACTTGGATCCCAGTCCTGCTTCTTGGCAGCATCGGCTAACGCTTGATCTTTCAGGTTTTTGTTCTTCTCCAGCCACTGCTGCAGCTGTACGACCTCAAGCGGGTAGGTTGAGGCTACAAGAGTCTGGCTCAGCAATGGATCCGGATACAGCGCGATCGGGGCAACAAGCGAATCGAGTTGCTCTGAAGAAAGGCGGGGGGCTTCCTCTTTCGCGGATGTCGCCTGAGAGGGCTGAGCTGGCGGAACCTGTGTTGACTGGGTTGCTTGCGACAGTAAGTTGGCATCTCCAGGTAGCAGTGCAAGCGCGCACAGAATCGCCGCGATTTGTCGCACTGAGTGCGTCAGCAATTGTGATGATGCCATGACTCCACGTCCGTGCGATCGTAGCGCCTCGGATGTGAACACCTACAGTCCAGGCGCCTATGCATGCAAACTGTCACGATCATCCTGCACGTGTATCCTGCTGCGAACTGATTAATTTGACAGATTCGTTTGAAAATTGCGCAATCCAGGGACGGGCAAATGTCTGAGGATTGCGAGAAATGCGCTGAAAAAAATATGGAACTGCAGGTGTGAAGTTCGCGTTACTGCCAATGATCGCAACCGCTATGAGTGTGGAGCATGTCAATCCGTTGTTAAAGTCGGCCCGGACAAGTTGGCTCAATGGGAACAAATTCCGCTGATCTCCGCAAAAATTAACAATGACTGCAGTTCCGGCATTGATAAACGTGACTGCTGTAATGAGTAGCGGTACCGGATGGATGGTGAAAGGTCTGTAGGCTGACGATAGTGATCGTTCTTGTGATGGTGTTTGTTCCGCCCGGGTTCGAAACAAATCCGACGAAGAAACTACCGCATCCCATTAACGGAATGCAGAGTGCCAACAGCAGTGGAATTCCTTGCCTCACGCTCTCATCCTGCTTGCGGCTAATTGTAGCTGTGTTTTCTTCAGTCGGATCCTGTCAGTCTTGACAGCTGCTATCTGACCTAGTGAGAGCCCTCCGAGCCAGCTCGGCGACGAAGGGTCGGGCGAGCCGGTTCTTTTGCTTGCTGGGTATCCGTGGCGGCAAGCCTTGCCTTTACCTCCTCAAACTCAGAAGTGGAAACCATGTACATGTCTCGAGGCGGCAGTATTGTGCTGATTTCTCTTCGTGTTTTGCTGATTCGCCCTGCGGTTTGTGGATGGGTCGCAAACGCTTTGCTCATCAAACCTTGTTTTTGTTTTTCGAGTGTACGGATCCTCTCAAAAAATGAAATCAATGCCTGCGGGTCATAACCTGCCTTATAGAGGTATTCGACTCCAAGATAGTCCGCTTCTGCCTCAAATCCTCGCGAAAACTTGTTCAAACTTAATGGACCCGCAACCTTCAATGCGTCCTGCAGCGCCATTCCTGCCGGTCCGCCGACAAAAAGCAACGGAATTGAGGCAAGGCTCAACATGTGGGAACGAGTCATTTCGCGCGTGGCGTGGTGTGCGGCGACGTGCGCAATTTCATGTGCCATAACAGCGGCAAGCTCCGCTTCGTCTCGTGCCGCCATAATGAGTCCGCTGTTCACGTACAAGAAGCCTCCAGGAAGAGCGAAGGCGTCGACTTCATCGGAATCGATCACTTTAATTGTGAATGGTACTCTAGCATCGGAGTTGCGGACAAGGTTCTGTCCGATACGGTTGACATAGTCGGTGACGAGCGGATCTCTGCTCAGCTTTGTGGTCTGTTCTACGTCTTGAGAGGATTCTTGCCCCATCTTTATTTCACTCTCGAGCGAATACCAATTACCAAAGCCATGGCCGCCGATCCTCCGGGTACCGATTGCAGCGATATCGTCCTTTGCCGAAACGTGTCGCGAATGATCAAGATTGCAGTCCTGCGCCGAGTGTGAAACTTCCTGGGCTCTCACGCGGATAATTCCGGGGAACGTCAGTGCCGCAATCAGGATAGGTGCGAAAGGCTTCATCGGTTAAACATCAATGCCAACGAGCGGTTAGGCCCACCAACGAACAGTTTCGGCGCATCCGCGGGCCAATTGAACTGGCAACTGTACTAGGCGCCGCGACGCCGATCGGGGGATTGGATATTTGCGTTGGCCAGCGACGGCTTAGCCGCAAACCATAACTCTTGCCAGTTCATAAGCCTCATCTGCGGCCGTATGGTCAGGCCGCAGATCATTACCGGGTAGCCCGGCAAACGGTTTACTTCAGAGTACAGTTATGGGAGACAAGAAGTTGGGCGCGTTTCTGATGATTGTGGTCCTTAACACAGCAATGGGACTTTGCCAGCAGATCGCAATACAAAACAAATCCCTGGTGGTGAATGGACGCGCCGGCAAAGTATCTGTGCTCGTACTGAGCGGAAGGACGTTTGTTGACCTCCAAGAACTGGCGGATGTTTCCGGCGGAGCGCTGACGATTCAAGGGGGTCAACTGATTGTGAAGTTGCCAAGCCCCAATGAGAGTTCATCACCTTCAGCGTCTGCATCGTCCGAGCAAACTGACACCACCGCTCTATCCCGGGATTTCATGAAGGCCGGCATTGAAGAAATAAATCTCTTGCGGGAGTGGGCGAGTCCTCTCGCAAACGCAATTCAGAACGGGTACCCGATATCCGACGCGTGGGTAGCCGCGTATCGTGGTAAAGCGTCGAATGGCTTACATTTGGCCTCGGCGACAGTGTCCACGAGCGGCGACCAAAATGCATATCAACTGCTTTCGAAGGAATTCAGCAATGTGAGCGGGTGGAGCGAGCATTTGGTCGAAGCTTTCAAATCGATGAATGCCGCACAGTATTCTACGTCCGATACTGCACTGCGAGAGGACCCAATGTCTCAGAAGATTGTTAGTTGCGCGCACTCTTTGGCTTCAATGCTTGCCAACGGAGTTTTCCAGGACGATGGATCCTGCCAATGACGCTGGGTCCTGCCAATAATGTTCGGCAGACCAGGTACCTCAGCAACTCTTCAGTACCTCATTTGTTATCGCGGAGTTCCACGTCGGAGCAGTATGACCTGTCGCGTGCACTGACAGTACTTACAGTGCTACCTCGCATCCGTAGTCGATAATATGCGCTGGAAGATGACTGAGTCTGGCTACAGGCAACTATTTCCCATCGGCGGGTTTGCTTCTGGGAATTTCCTCCCCTACCTGGTGATGGAACAGGAAGCGGATCGTAGGCCAGTCTGCCCCAAGGAGAGAACGCCGTGAAATCTCAAAAGCCCAACCTGATTTCATATGTAGAAACAAAAGAGCAAAAACGGCTCAACGAAGCCCGCGAGAAGGGCGTGGGATGGAAGAAATGGGGTCCATACTTAAGCGAACGACAGTGGGGCACCGTGCGCGAAGATTATAGTGAGGATGGGAACGCGTGGAGCTACTTTAGCCACGATCAGGCTCGCTCACGCGCGTACCGATGGGGCGAAGATGGTCTAGCGGGCATCTCAGACGACAAGCAACTGTTGTGTTTTGCAATCTCTCTTTGGAATGGCCGCGATCCAATTCTCAAAGAACGCCTGTTTGGCCTGACTAACAACGAGGGAAACCATGGGGAGGACGTCAAGGAATATTACTTCTACCTTGACAGTACCCCGACGCATTCATACATGAAGTTTTTGTACAAGTACCCTCAGCGCGAGTTTCCCTATAACGACCTCGTCGAGACGAATCGCCGCCGCTCGCGCGAGGACTTCGAGTATGAATTGCTCGATACGGGGATCTTTGCAGATGATAAGTATTTCGATGTGTTCGTGGAGTATGCCAAAGCCGACCCTGAAGATATTTTGATCAGGATTTCCGTTCATAATCGCGGCACTGACAACGCCGAGCTCGATTTATTGCCAACAATCTGGTTTCGCAATACCTGGTCGTGGCAAGGGGGAGGCAAGCCTATCCTGGAACAGGTTAACCCCAACACAATAGAGGCATCCCATGAAAATCTGAGCAGAGGAATGTTGCATTGCAATGGAACTCCCACATTGCTGTTTACGGAAAACGAGACTAACGCTATGCGGTTGTGGGGTGAATCGAATTTATCCACCTATGTGAAAGACGCCTTCCACAACTATTTGATTGCCGGTTCGCAAGAAGCTGTGAATCCGTGTAAACACGGCACTAAGGCTGCTGCGCATTACCATTTCGCAATACCGCCAAGCAAAGAACAAGTTGTGCGCTTGCGTTTGAGCGCGCATTCAGAACGAGATGCATTCTCTGATTTCGATCAGATTTTCGCGAGCCGGCTGGCTGAAGCGGACGAATTTTATGCTCGCATTACTCCATCATCATTGAGTGAGGACGAACGTCGGGTTCACCGACAGGCGCTGGCGGGAATGTTGTGGAGTAAGCAGTACTACTACTTTGACCTGGATCAGTGGCTTAGTGAACACAAGTCTCATCCCCTGATGGGCACAGTCGCTCATGCCGCTCGGAATAGAGAATGGTTTCACATGCTGAATAGCGACATCATTTCGATGCCGGACAAATGGGAGTATCCATGGTATGCATCCTGGGACTTGGCCTTTCACACCATCGCCCTTTCGCTAGTGGACTTCGATTTTGCGAAGGAGCAATTGCTTCTGATGCTGAGAAATCTTTATGCCCATCCGAACGGTCAAATTCCCGCTTACGAATGGAATTTTAGTGACGTTAATCCGCCCGTTCACGCCTGGGCGACATTGTTCCTTTACAACATCGAAAAGGAATTGGGACGTTCGGATGTTCGCTTTTTAGAGAGATCTTTCCAGGGACTGATGCTCAATTTCAATTGGTGGGTCAATCGAAAAGATCCGCAGGGCAGAAACGTTTTCGCCGGCGGTTTTCTCGGGCTGGACAACATTGGGGTGTTCGATCGCAGCGCACAGCTTCCCAGTGGCGGTCATCTTGACCAAGCCGATGGTACCGCCTGGATGGCATTCTATTGCCAGAACATGCTGGAAATTGCACTGATTCTCGCGGACTATGACTCAATGTATGAGGATTTGGCCTTTCGATTTCTCGAGCATTTTCTCTGGATTACGTATGCAATGGACCGGATGGGGGAACAGCACGATCATATGTGGGACGAACACGACGGGTTCTTCTACGATCTGCTTCACTTTCCAAATGGGCAATCTATGCGATTAAAAGTACGGTCGATCGTGGGATTGCTGCCCCTTTGCGCGTCAACAGTCTTTGAAGCATCGGTTCTGGCCGACCGTCCGCGAATGCTTGAACTGATTGAGCTATTCCGAAAGCGCCACCCGGATTTGCTAAAACACATTGCCCCGGCTGACAGCAGTTTCAAAGGATTTGCAGAACGACGGCTGTTGTCTGTGTGCAACAAGAAAAAAATGGAGCGGGTGCTGGCATATATGCTGGATGAAGACGAGTTCTTTGGCCCGTACGGAATTCGCTCCTTGTCGCGTTATCACTTGGACCATCCATTTGTATTTGACCTCGGCGGCAATGAATACAAGGTCCAATATCTTCCAGCTGAATCGAACACTGGAATGTTCGGTGGGAATTCCAACTGGCGTGGCCCTGTCTGGATGCCGATAAATGGACTGATTATCCGCAGTCTGTTAAACCTCTATCAGTTTCACGGAGACGGATTCAAGGTGCAATGCCCCACTGGATCCGGAAATTACATGACGCTATTCGAGGTGGCGAAGGAAATCGGTCGCCGGCTCTCAAGTATTTTTCTGCGCGACGAGAGCGGTAGGCGACCAGTGTACGGCTGGACGAACAAATTCCAGGAAGACCCGCACTGGCGAGATTACATTCTCTTCTACGAGTATTTCCATGGAGATAACGGCGCTGGAATCGGGGCTAGTCACCAAACCGGCTGGACGGGCATCATCGCTCGCAATTTGGACTTGTTCGCGCGGCTACGGCCTGACGATGTTCTGCTTGTTGCCAGAGGAGACCTCATGGCGAGGATGACGCGCGAGCAGGTCGCCGGCAAAACAGCCTGAGCAAATCACATCAGGTCGGCGCGCGATCCTGCTTACTCCGATGAGGGATGTCGTTGTAATATGACACCCTTGCTTTCGCTGTCCTCCGCGCGTCGGCGATGCAGGACGAGGCGATCCGCCGCGAGTTGGGCTTTCGCATCCTGAAATTCGTTTGTGTCCAGAACATAGTAATCGCGACAAGGCAGCAGAGTAGCAATCTCTTCTTGTAAGCGCTCTATGCGCAATTCAGTCGGCGGGTAGTATGAATACGCTTGATCGACTCGATGACTCAGGTGATGCCAAAATCCGAGTTTGGGCTGATGACTTTCTTGATTGTCTAATTTCTCAAGTGCTTCGATATATGCCTGGGGATCATAACCAGCGGCATATTGATATTCAACTCCCAACAGATCGGCCTCAAACTCTGAGGCCCGATTGAACTTTCTTTCGAAAGGGACGAGACCGAATTGCCTCACTCCAATTGCTGCGGGACCAATTATCCTTTCAACCGGAAGAGCCAGGAGCAGGTCCAACAGCGAACTTCGGGTCGCTGATCGAGTCGCATGGCGCGCGGCAACGTGAGCAATTTCGTGCGCCATCAATCCCGCCAGCTCTGCTTCGTTATCCACATCCAGCAACAACGCTGCATCGACGTACAGAAAGCCGCCTGGCAATGAAAAAATACTGGCGTTCTTAGAATCGATGACTTTGATCGCGAAGGGGATCTGAGAATCGGATTTCCGAACTATTTTTTGAGCGAGACGGCTTATGTAGTCTTTGATGTGGGGCTGGTCGACAAACTTCGTCTGCTTGTCGACATCTGCTGCCTTCGCTCCCCCAAGAGATCGTTCTCTGTTCAACGAATAGAGGTTGAGACCCTTTCCGATATTTCTCTGGGCAATGCGAGTGACATCGTATTTTCGGGCAAATTGTCTTTTGGCTTGCGATTCAGAGACAATCCGCTCGGCCGCGTGCTCAAACTGTGGGCCGTCTTCATTTTGAGGCGCACACGATCCACTCTGGCCAAACGCATTTATATGCAACGTGGCCAAAGCGAGAACCGCCGACATGGCAATGCGGGCGTAGCTGTGGGATCGAACAATAGCTTGGAACATGGGTACTCCTGGCACGTCCCACAACCGCGCAAATTCCCGCCTGCGCCGAAGCAGCTCGAGTTGAGCGTTCAGTCCCTATTTGCAAGATTTTCGCGGTGGGTTCTGGGTCACGTAAGTGCGCGAAGCATAACACGGAAGCTGCGATCGATCATTGATCGCGAGCAATGAACTGGACGAAGAGTATTGCGGGAAAGCACCTCAGTTCTGATTTGGGGTCAGTCGGAATGCGGTTGTTGAAATAGGCCGGGCTATCTGAAACCGAGCGTACCTATTGATATTGAGATCACTGCTTGTAATGACAGGAGGCCTGTGCGCATGCATTTCGTACTCTTCGATTGGCGCACTAAGAACCGTTCCGGAAGAATATATGACTGACCGAGAACTCGCTCGTCGTACAAAGGTGAAAGGGTTTTCTCTGGTCGCCGTCCTCATAGCGGCGGTTTCTACAACGATGGCAGCAGAGCCAGACCTCGCCGTCAGCAGATTTGGGGGCTATATGATGTCTCGTAGCGTTATTACCTTGTGGCTGGCGGCACCGGACCGCCGTCCACTGCTCATGGTGTATTTTTGCGCACCACATGGCTGGCGAACTGCGATGTGGGACCTGAATTCTGGCTTCGAAAAAAGACAGGCGTGGATGGAACTCCAGTCGGAAACGGCAAGCCTGCGACTGGAGATTGACATGGACACCGGACAAATAGAAGTTCAGTCAGGCAAATTTAAGATTCAGGAGAACAATACTTTTCTTGTCTTGCAGGGACCCGAACTGCTGGTAAGCCCCAAAATCATTCCACTTGGTAAATTCGGTCTCCGTCGGGCAAACAAGCATGCAGCATCGGTTCGATTGCTCCGAGATCATCCGGAACTGATCGCGCGCATCAACAGAGAAGCCCTTGCTGCCGATCGAAAAAGACCCGACAGTGATACGTGGCGCGATCGATCACGAACGTGGCCATGCACAGAAAAGCGCCTCGACGTTTTGCATGAAAGCCCGGCTGTGGTTTGGGCAGCATTCCCTTTTTTTTCAGCTTCGCCAAACTTGCTAAACAGCGCTTATAGCCGGCCATGCTGCGGAAGCCACCACAGGTGCAACTGAAAGCCGAGTTTGTTCGACGGTGCCAGTGCACTCGCGACCTCAGAGGTTCTCCTGCCGGCCGGCTGAGGGTAAGTCGAAAACGCGAATCTGCGGTTCATAAAGAAGGGCCCTCATACCACAGAATTGAAGAGTTTAGCTTTGCAGATCGAGGCTGCGATCTTTGCGGGCTAAATCCGATTGTGTCAAGTCTGCTTGGACGCTACCGATTGCCTGCCGCAATCCCCTTGTTAATGAGGAGCTTCACCTCGGCTCGGCGGTTCTCGGCCCGTCCAGACACACTCTCGTTTGATGCAGTAGGATTCGTTTCACCTAATGCGCCCGGGGCGACGATGCGGCCGACAGGAATGCCGCAGTCCTGAAGCAAGTATGCGACAACCGCTTCGGCACGTTCCTTGCTCAGGTCCTGATTACTTGTTGCCGCGCCGACGGAATCGGCGAAGCCTGTGACCTGGATCAAATACCCCTTTTGATAATAACTAGCCTGTTTCGCGAGCTCCGCGAGTGCTTGCTTATCGGCCTCTGAAAGGCTGTAGTCTCCGGTCGCAAAACGTACTGTGTATTCGCCCTTTTCGACAAATTCGCCAAACTCCGAGAAGCGTTTTTGAGTTGACTGCGCGACTTCATCAATGTTGGCTTTATTGGCATCGATTCTTTGTCTGTTGGTCACGATTTCTTCTTTAGCAGCGGCAATTGCAGCCTGATTGGCTGCGGCTTGGTGTGCGGTGGGGGCTACACCTGCTTGGATGACCTCAGCCAATGCCAGGTCGTCGCTATCAAAGGTGAGGCTGCTTGCCTCGATTTGGTTTCCCTCGCCACGCACTCCTTCAAAGCTCAACTTGAGCCCAGGAACAAGTACGTCGGCCGGCATTTGTTTTTTCCGTATGCCAAGCCCTACGTGTTGTTGAACCTTCGTATCGCCGCTAACCGTAACCGTTACCGGTCCATCAGAAGTCTTTATGGTCAGCGTGTTTCCTGCACGAGCGGTGATCACCCCTTCATCAGAGACCTTGTCTCCGTCGCCGGCCGCACAGGTTGAAACCCAGGTCAGAATGCAAGCTGTTAATACTGCTATAGCGAGAGAGGGATTTTTGGTTGACATTCTTTTCTCCTGCGTGGCACTTAGATTCGGCCGGAGCTAGCGCGCCGCCAACAAATAAAAACATACGTAGAGAAAAGGCTAGGCCCAACTGTCAAGATTCGCAGTCTTACTTGGTCTTGGCTATCGGGCGGACGATTTTTGTCGATCACCAAAGATGCGCAGTCGAAACACGAAGTGCCAAAAAGGGGCGCCGCCCTTCGCTCCAATATTGGCCAGAGGGGCGAAGGCGGCTTGTGTCGCCGATCAGTTTAGATCAGCTGTTCTTCTGGGTACTCAGCAACATGCCACGGTTTTCCACCCCATAGCAGCTGTCAAGTCTCACGGTGCGTCGGCGGAGCGAAGTTACGCTACTTTCGAATAAGCTAATCTGTGAACTTGCTCAAGGACTTCTGAAGGATCTCGTTTAGACACCACTCCAGTGATGCCCAGTTCGAAGAAATGCTCCGCCTCCCCATCGCTAGCGGCCAAAGCTAGACACGGGCAAGAAACACTTCTGCTTTCTACATCATCCCGAATTGCTTGAACAGTGAACCCGGGTGGGTAATCACCCACGAGAATGACGTCGAAAGCCACATCTGCGACCAAGTTGCGTATCTCAGCTTCATCCCATGTGATTGTGGTATCGAGCCCAGCGTTTTCAAGAGCATGCTGTAGCGTGATGAGTGCATCCGAATCCCTATCGAAGACGAGAACTTTAAATGTGCGTTTATTCAAAACTTGAACTCCTCTAAAGTCTATATTCAGGTTGGTTATTGGCGAACTTTATGCTGCTGGGAACCATATAGTGCGCTGAAAAGGCAAGGCTACTGTTTTTTTTGACAGGCTTTCGAATTGCAAGAAGGGCGAGATTCACCACAGGGTATCTGAAATCAATGCCGCCTCTCGTTGGCTGGCGCTACAAGAGACGGCAATCAAGCCGGAGGCAGCCTGGCGGTCTTCCCCGGTCCCAACACGTTGCCTGATTGAGTCGTGTTGGGGGTTGAATAAAGAAGGAAACTACCCAATAAGACGATGCCCCCTCCTTAATTAGAGAACCGTGACCTACGAAGGGGGCTTTTTCCTTTCCCGGAACAGGTGCCGGGATCGGAGGATGCTTACCCTGAATCAAGGCTGCCATAGGAGTTTGGCTCTTTCACCTGTCTATGTGGGTTGTTCGGTGTCTTAATTTATTTGAACAAGATGATAATCACCTTTGAACAGGGCTGGACTTATCGAATCAGGCAGGCGCATCTCCATCATGCATGACTAGTGATCCTCTTACGAGGAATGTGGGCGGGGAAGATCTACAACAGCTGGAAGAAAGTGCCAAAACTGAGAGTTGCGAATCACGCGATGACAGTAGAACGGCTCGGCCCAGCAAGGCAATTTAAAACAGCCTAGTAAATCTAGCAGTGCCCACTAGTAGTTTTATGGCTCACACTCTCGTTCCAAGACCAGTTCAGCTCGTTTTGCTGAGTAGGCGCGAGGGTCGCACACCGGAGTTGTATATGGGATTCAAAATCGCATGTCAGAGCGCTGATAGAACTCTTTGCTTCGAGGTGTTCGGCGCATTAAGCGACCATCTCGACAGTCTAGCGAAATATGTAAAAGGTAAGGCAGCCCGTCGAAACAGCGTACTGATCGACATTAGGGGCGTGACAAAACGCCGTCTCTTACGAACGCGCGGGTATCAGATTTGCTCTTTTTCAGATGAAGAGACTGCACGGGATTGGCTGTTGACTGGCCGAGCCCTATCAACAACGAAGGAACATTTTTACTTGGCTCGACAAATATTGGCTACCGTCAAGGATCGGTTAAATCCGATACGCTTGTCGCATGTCACATCCAGTTCGCAATAAACGCCGGCCCTGGCAACTGCTTTCATGATTGTCGTGGGGCTGAATCTGTGCCTCAGGATCGAACACGATTACACGTGCCCTGAATGACCAAACATTGTTGAATATCTCGCGACAGCCTGCTCCAAATTGAAATGCATGGCCTCGCGACCAAGGGCCTTCCCAAGTGCCGAGCGCTGGACGATCGTGAAGACGTCGGGATTGAGCCCGACCAACCACACGGAGATGCCGCGCTCACGCTGCCGTTTCTCCGCTTCCATGAGCATCTTGAGCGCAGTGTACTCGAGATCTGGCACAGCACTGAGGTCTATGGCGACAACTCTCGGTGCAGCCTGTTCGACCAGAGGTTTAATTTTTTGTGCGATGTGTCCAGCGTTGGCGAAGAAAATACGACCCTCCATTCTTAGCAACAACAATCCTGGGAAGAGTTCGTCATCTTGGTGCTGGTCAGAACATGGGCGGAACACGTTCGTCCCGCGCTTACGACTGAGGACATAAACCGGCGGATTTGCCACTTGAAAGGCAAGCGCCACCAACGAGACAACAATTGCAACGAGAATACCCCTCAACGTTCCGAAGAACACTACGCCAACAAACGCACTGAGGGCCCATATAAACTCGGTTCGGCGAATTTCAAGGATCGCAAAGAACTCAGCCGGGCGAATCAATCCGATCGAATAGACGACGACGACGGCCGCAAGAGTGGCTTGTGGCATTTTGGCGATAACGGGAGCAAGAAGAAGCATGGTTGCCAGAGCCACCGCCCCGGTGACGAACTCTGCTACTTGGCTACGTGCCCCTGCGACGCGGTTGACTGCGGTTTGACTCGTTCCGCCTCCGGCGGGCATCGCTGAGAAGAAAGCGCCCCCGATATTGGACAGCCCAGTCGCGAGCAGTTCTCGGTTTGCTTGCGGCATCGGCTCATCAACCGTGGCGAACGCTCTCCCAGCAGCGATTGTCTCAGTGAAACTCATGAGTGCAATGCCGAGCGCTCCCGGCCAAAGATCTGTAAGCATAGTAAGACGTGGAATCGTAATTGGAGGCAAACCCTGAGGAACCCGGCCGACTAAATCCACCCCGTGCGCATGCAAGTTCAACAGCCATACTGCATAGACTCCGCCGGCGATTGCCATCAAAGGTGCCGGTATGCGGGGCAAATATCGTTCCATGACGATCAATAAAAAAATCGTCGCAAGTCCGACAACCAGCGTCGGAAGAGAAGTATTAGAGAGCTCTCGCGCGGTGCACAAGGAATTATGAATAAATGAACCCCGGACGAAATGAATACCGAAGAGTTTTGGAAGCTGGTCCACAATGATTACGAATCCGATGCCGGCTTTGAAGCCAACCAAAACCGGCTCCGAGATGAAGTTGGCGACGAAACCCAGTCGTAACAACGATGCCGCTGCCAGGGAGGCACCCACGAGTAGTGTAAGGGTCGCGCTGACGGTAATGAGTACGTTCAAATCACCGGTGGGAGCAATTTGCTCGAGCTCAGCGCCAGTCAAGATGGCAATAGTGGTTGTGGTAGTTACGCTTAAAGGCCTGGAAGAGCCGAGAATTGCATAAATAACGGTTGGTAAAAGGGCTGTGTATAGCCCCATCTGTATGGGGAGACCCGCGATAGTGGCGTAGGCCATGGCCTTAGGAATGACTACAGCAGCCGTGGTCAAGCCCGCAATTACATCCGGTTGTAACCACTCCTTTTGATAATCAGCCAGCCATGGCACTAAGATGAGTTGAGAGTGACGCAATTGATGGAACACGATGGTTTGAATGAGGCTGGTAGCTGTGTTTTCAGGCTAGGCCCTACCACCTTAGGACGATCGTAATCAATGTCGGCGAGCAGGGACTCTGTCACTGTTACCAGATCGAAATCACATAGCCATGGCACTTCCACGGGGCTGGTCATCCCCCAAGCGCGATTGTCAGAAAAACTAGAGCGCCACCGACTAGAACCATCGCCAGGCCGGTGATCCACGGTTTGTACTCTGCGGAGCGACCAAATGCATAACCACTCGCGAACAGCAGCACTATGGCAATTGCATTGGAGAAGCGTGTGGCCCGCCGAACGTTGTGCATGACCAGGAACGGAATCGCCACCGGGAAGGTAATGCTGAACACCCAAAAGAACACCATTAGAGAAGCAAACCATTCGTTCTTTCGCAGGCCGGGATATTCCGGAGACTCGGGCAGGCTCACCAACCTCAACCGCATTGATTCGTATTCCGCCGGAGTGAGTATTTTGGCGATCAACGGTGGTAAGGAGCCGATGATCACTTGATATGCTGCTTGTGGAGTTTCGGAGTTTTTGAATGCGCGCCAAACGCGGATCGTTTGCCCTTTCTGCACAAGACAGTCCATTAGGTAGAAGAGACCATCAATGATGCCCCATGCAATATTGCAGCCCAGGGCACCAATGAGCATCGTGCGCACTTCCGCTCGCCCCGCCTCCGCGACACTGAGTGACCCGGTAAATGTCAGCACCATGATCAGGCCGAACAGGACTTCCGCGATGCGTTCGCCGGGTGTCAAAAATCGCTTTGACGGAAGAATGTTCATTCAGCTTTCTGGTCGCCCCAGATGTAAGCGTACTGGAACTCTCAGGACTGGCACATTAAACTGGCTGCTAGCCGGATTCAGTAGGAGAATTCTGCTCAGCCCAAACGGGCTTGCAGCCGTGGCTTGCGATGGCAGAGTTTTCTCTGGGCTTCTCTACTGTTCGTTCTCAGCTTTCGAATGCAGCAAAAGGTTCACGTTTCGCTCCTGATTCAGTCTGAACGTTTCTGCCAGGTCTAACCTCGCAATCGGCAGCACGTGTTCAGCGCCATCCTGCGAAACGCAGTGAAGTTGCGCACCGTCGAGCCAATAGTCGCGGGCGAGCACCGCAGAGCCTCCCTGAAGGGCGATGACCGTGATGGATTGCGCTGCCGGTTCTGTTGTCGGCGCAAATGTTACCATGGGTGCCGACTGATGAGCTGCCGTTGAGGCCGGCTGAAAGTCCGTGGTTGGACCGTTGTAACTCCGAGGCCTCGCCCAAGGTGGTGCCGGGACCGAGTTCCTTGCGACTGTCGGTAGCGACACCT
>Ga0075425_100000378_pt1 | contig 41000 bp, 30 predicted proteins | sample SoiMethybrSBSTD4_FD_75300 | JGI IMG/M metagenome (GOLD analysis project Ga0075425, IMG submission 75300) | Bulk soil microbial communities from a Populus tree surrounding site in Tennessee, USA - Soil MetaG P. TD hybrid SBSTD4 | ecosystem: Environmental > Terrestrial > Soil > Tree plantation... | reverse complement strand
ACAAGGCAAACTTCTCCAGGGAAGCCTCATTACCGTGGGCTGGATCTCGAGAAAACATCTCGACTCCGGTCGAGGCAGAAGTTTTTTCTTGACATCCCTTTTAATAGAACTCAGTGATTCACAGTCAAACGGGGAGTCCCAACGACGTGGGAGATGCAAGGCTTGCCTTTTGATTTCGATGAGTTCCTGACGCTCTGCGGTTGAGTGCCGCACGATTCAGGGTGGTGCGGAAAAACAATGAGCTGGAAAAAGGTTGTATCCTTTCTACGTTTAAGTGGCCAACTTGCGTTGCCGACAAGACATCTTTTATTCATCATACGGCTTGCCAATTTGCCACTTCGCTGGAGGCCAACCATGCATGGAGAAAACGGCGAACGTTGGCGCGTCCTTTGTGAACAGGCGGCAGTCGAGCAGGATCATGATCGCTTGCTGATGTTGATTAGAGACATCAATGGTTTGCTCGATGAAAAAGAAGCCCGGCTTGCGGCTGCGCGATCTAAGAGAAACGAAACAAGGCAGATGAAAAAGAAGTAAAAACGGGCTGCGCCCCGGTATAATTCCCTCACTCCGCTTGCCAGCACATCAGGGGAACTCCATGAGCACTCCAGCCTCAAAATCACATCGGCATTGGGATTGGCACGACGCGGTTTATTGCGCGATGATTCTTGGCTCTCTAGCAGGGCTGTTCTACATCCTTAGGAATCAGTAGCCCGCCGTCCGGTCGGCGCGATTCCCTCGAAGAAAGAAATAGCAAGCGTAGCGGCTACAGCGCAAGGGGCGGGTAAAGTTAGCGCGGGGCAGGTCAACCGAAATCTTGAAGTGACCCACAAGACTCGTAGCGCACACCCCGCGCCAGTCAGGGCAAGGCGATGGGCAAAATCCCAGGGGAGGTTAGTGTCTCGCCAAGATTCCCTGACGGGTACCCTACTTCTTGGAGGGCCGACAGACTGGATTGGTTGGAAAAATATAGGGTTCTTTTGCTGTAGCGCTTAGTAAGGTCTCCCATGCCGCGAGGATTCAGTGAACCTGTTTTCGGCGCGGAGGATGCAAGAGATTAAGAGACTGCATGAGAACCCGACTATCTAGCGGCTTGCCTGATGAATCCGTCCAGTCAGAACGATGCGCTTTTGACGAAGCATGCCATTGACCGCTCACCGACAAAATCGAATCGCAATCTTCGCACTTAACAACGTTTCGGCAGTCGTAGGCAAGCCGGTTAGAGCCGCACACACCGCAATTCTTCGGGAGACGTACAACTTTCCCCGGTTGGTTCTTCGGCTTACGGGTTAGTGGGCCAAAGGGAAGGATGAGACGATCATAAACCCGCTTGTCAAGGAACCATGTACAAGGTGGTCAAGTACGGGAAAAATCTTTTCTGGGGTTGAGGGAACAGCCAAAATAGGCAGGCGCAGGGAGTTGTGACGCAAAGTGTAGAATGGCCCCGTGATTCTCACCGGATGGAAAGAGATTTCCAAATATCTCCGGTATGGCATGCGCACCGCCCAACGTTGGGAATGCAACGGGCTGCCGGTCAAGCGCATAAACAACACTCCACGCAGTCCGGTCGTGGCTGACTCTGAAGAGCTGGACGCATGGATATTGCATCGGATGGAGCTTCCACCCGGAGCACCCCGAAAGCTGGCGGAAAATCGTCAACGCGCACGGGAATTGCGGCGCCAAGCGCAAGAAATCAGAAAAGAACTTTGGGCTAGAATGGATGTCCTGAGGAAGACGCTAGCCGAGTCTCACGCAAAGTTGCGGACTCCCAAATAGCCTGTTCGACTCCGAACTAAAAGACAGCTTACATGGATGCCCTGATGGAATTTCACATGGTTCAGGCGTAGCATCGAGGCTGAGCATCTGTTTTTCACAACCTTTCTGCCGTGTCCGATGCGACGGGCATCTTGTGAATCGCCAGATTCCCCAGAGGCCTGAAGACATGACATCTGACACCCGACGTGCAGAGCTAGTCGCTGAAATCGCTGTACTACAGCAGAAACACTGGGAGTCTCTTTCCACGGCCACATTCTACGGTTGGACGCCGCCGACAGCGGCGGCGCACGACAAACGCGCCGAACGTCTCGCGGCCTTGCGACGCGAATTGAACACCCTCGACCCAAGCCCCGAGCCGTAAAAGTTTACTTTTCCCAACTCAACAACGCGATGTAAATTCCTACCACAGAACCTCATCGCGTCAGACCAATTCACCGTCCGGCACCGGCTGCCTTCGCTTTGAGGCCGGTGCGCTGCTGCTTCTCTTCGCGCTTCAACGCTTCTGCAAGATAATCAATCACCGGCTCTGCCTTCTTCAGTTCTTCGGCCAAGTAGTCAATTACGATCCGTTTCAGGTTGTTTAATTCTCCCTGCGAACGATTTGACTTCCTCCAACACGCTCAGCTTCGCGCACAGCCTGAAAGCTGTCTACGGCCCTTCGGTTACAACTCGTAATCATTGTGCGGCGGTGTGCTTTTCTATGGAATCAACAAATTGCAAATGAAAAATATGCAACAGATGAAAAAAGCGGTATCAGTGGTACCGTTGGTGGAGACGACCAATCTCCACTGATACCAGTGATACCGTTTTTCACGGAAATGGTAGCGAATTGGGGAAACTGGAGAAACTACACCCGAAGTTGCGAATGTGCTTGCAAGCCGCATAAACACTGGTTAGAATCGCTATCGCTAGGAATCACCGACACTTAGGCAAAGCGGTGGAAAACGACTCCCGCCGCCTCCACCAACATTCGAAACACGTCGCTTTTATCCAGCTACGTTCAGGTAGGTCGAGTATTGTTCATCCTCGATCGCGGTAAAAGGCAGCATAGTCAGAAAACCGCCCGCCGCAGAAACCTCCCATTTGCCGACACCCACGCACTTTGCGTTTAATAACTGCTGTCGTGTGATCTTCGGAGGCGTCTTCGTGATCGCAAACAGCACTAGTGGTCCGCGCAGCAGAGCTACGATATTTGGATTGGCAGAATCGAGCGCCTCCAGGCGCATTCTCATGGGCAGTTCCAGCGTTACGCGGTCGCCGTTTTTCCACTCATGTCGCAGCGATGCAAAAATGCCAGGGGCGACCGGATTTCTCCAACGCTCGCCGTTGACCGAAATCGAGGCGCCATCCGCCCATGCCGGAATTCTTAAATTGAGGACCAAGTCTGCTGGCTGGGAAAGAGAAAATTCAAACTCGATAGATCCATCATTCGGGTAGGAACTCTTCTGGGAGAGTCTGACCTCAGCTCCGTCTTGGTTCCAGCTCACAGTCGAGGGGATGTAGAGGTTTACGAAGACGTTCTTCGCATCCCGAAAATATGTGTTGATCCTGTAATCGGCGGCAACTTGTGGGAGGGTCCCCGAACAGCAGGGCCAACGATGGCTTGAATAGACCTTTTTTCCTTCAAAATTGTAGTCTGAGTAATAGAACGTCTTTCCATCCACTTGGAGTGGCTTGGCCCCAAGAATCGTGTTGTACATTACGCGTTCCATGCTGTCGCCATAGCACGGTTCGCGAGTGACTCGCAGCAAATATCGTGTCAGCTTGAAGTGGGCATAGGCTCCGCACGGGGTCTCAAAACTCGAGTGCGTGTTAGTCAGACTCGCCGCAATCTCCGGGCTGCTGGTAGTGCGAAGTCGCTCGTCAGGCCCCCAGCCTCCGGTGACAAAACTCTGCGCCACCAACATGTCGAAGCCATTCTTTGCCGCTCTCAGATGCTTTCCGCTTCCTAACGTCAAATAGGCCTGCATCGCAGAAGAGAGCGCATTCACGTGACTGTACGCGTGCCTTGTGGCCAGCGCATTCTCACCGGCGGCGAGCAAGTCAAAGTACAAATCATGCAGATAGCGTATTCCCGCTTCCTTGTACCGCTCGCCGGCGCCGCGTTGGTATGCAATGAACTGGTTTTCTGGAACGGTGTAAGACTCATCCCAGGTAAAGGACTCATCGGTGCCAGGGCGCCAGGTTTCGCCTTGTTCCACGGCGTGGCCGGGCATATGCGGTAGAGCGGTATCGGTTGTGCGCTGGAGGATCGCGAACGCATCCGGATCGTTGACCCAGCGACGAGAGTCGACCAGGCCGCATACAAGCTTGTCGTAGCAATAAGCCGGAAAACGGTTCTTTTCGTAGAACCCGTCCGTAATCGAGTTCGCATACAGACGGTTTAGTCGCAGGACTTTGTTGCGTATCTCCGCCGATCCGGTGATCGCGTACGCGCGGGAGAGAGCTGAAATCCATTGCCCGAACGTCGCGCCGGGAGCGAATCCCGCGTCGAATGTATGCCAGTCGTAATTTGGATCGTAGTTGTACCAGCCGCCCAAGTCTGCACCCGGCGCGGGTTGACCGCCCATTTGGCGCATGGGCTTGAGCAGACTGTCCTCATTTAGCTCCATCAACACGGAGATGCACTGCTGTAATTGCTGTTCATGCGGTTCACTGTTCAGCTGCACCTTGTCGTAAGTGAATTCTTCAAGAGGTGAAGCGAGGGGGATGTCAACTACAGATGAAGGCCACCTTCGAGGGAGGATCGCAGCACCAGCGACTGTAGCGCTTGCGGACTGTACAAATTGTCGGCGCGTCACTGTTTGCCGTTGCATGTTGCTATGCCCAACGATTCAAATCACCGCGTCCAGGTCAGGATATCAAGCTTCGACTATCCCATTTCGCTCCGCAGCGCAGCACTTTGAAGGACTGCCCGAGGTTATCGCATTCTTGCGTAAACTCGTCAGGTGATGCGGTGTTGAACTCAAACATTTCGTAATGGCACGGAATCACTAGCTTTGCCCCGATGTCTTTTGCCAGACGCGCCGCTTCCCTTCCGAACAGGTTGCCGGGAATCCGGCGCTCCGGGGAGCGGCCATTAATGGGAAGCAGTGCGACATCGATTTTGAATTCTCGCAGCTTCTCGGACATTCCCTGGTATCGAATTGTGTCGCCGCTGTGGTAGATGCTCCACCCGCCGAATTGAAGGACATATCCCAAATATTTTGCCCGTCCACTCTCATCGCGATCCACAGATTCATGGGCGGACGCGATGCCGGAAAATCGCATGCCACAGAGTTCGACTGAAGATCCGTCATCTACGCCGATGGGTATTGCTGGTTCAATCTTGAGGCGCTCCGCAACGAATTCCCGATTGGCTTCCGGTATCACAAGTTTCAGATTGGGGTTGCGGCCAAGAATCGGGCACAACGTCTCGGCGTCGAGATGGTCGGTGTGATTGTGGGTACTGGCGGCGACGTTTACGAAGGTAAGCCGCTCTGGATCGACAACCAACTCTGTCATTCTGACGTGAGGTTTGTCGGTTTGGCTGTATTTCCTGGTCAACGAGTCGGAAAGATAAGGATCGAGCAAAACGTGAATTCCATCCCATTGCAGAAGGAAACCACTCTGTCCCAGCCACCAGAGACGGAAACCGCTGTCGCGCTCTGAAGAATGAACGTCCGCAAGAAAAGTCTCGTGCGATTGAGCCGGCTGAATCACGCGAGCCCAAGTTCTCTTCGAACGATTGCTACGCCCGCGACCATGTTCGCCAGCTTCTGCCGCGCCGCCCAGCGCGCCGTCTGACTTAAGCCGCAGTCGGGCGCGAAGGAGAGCTTCTCGGCCGGCGCGTATTTTAGGCACAGGCGCACATGATCGGCTACATCGCCCCGGGTTTCGATGTAATAACTTTTCACGTCGATGATTCCGACAGCTGCGTCGATGCCGCGGTTCGTCATCTCGTGAATCACTTCGATCTCCGCGAATTCCCGGCTTGCCATCTCAAGGTGCATTTCATCAACCGGCAGTTCGAAGAATGCCGGAAACAGAGGCGCATAACGCCGCGGCCCAACGGCGCGACCTTTGTAATTGCCAAAACAAAGATGGGTAGAGAGCCGGCAGCGTCCCGCAATCGGCTTGACGGTCTCGGCAAAGATTTCTACGAAGCGGCGAGGATCTTCGCGGTGAGCATAGCAGCTCATCGAAGGCTCATCGAGGGTAATTTCGTGGCAACCGGCCTGGACTAATCCTTGCAGTTCCTCGCGCACGATCGGAATCAACGCTTCACAGACATCCCAGCGGCTCTTGTAAGGTCCGCCGGGATTGATCCGGCCGCTCAAAGTGTAAGGCCCTGGCACGCTGGCCTTCAGTATCGGGCCGGGCGGAGCAATCTTCTGTAGTAGCTTGAATTCCTCGACAGCGCCCAATCCGTGCTTTGAATGTAAAGTTCCTGTAAGCCGGTATTTCCCACGCTGGTCGTGGGCGGGAGGCCCGAATCGGCGCGAAACTAAAGGCATTGAATCGAGCCCTTCCAATCGACCATAGAACGACAGGTTGAAATCGAACCGTGTCTGCTCGCCATCGGTAATCACATCCAAGCCGGTTACGACTTGATCGTGAACTGCGGCAATGACGGCATCAGTTCGCAATTCCTCGATGTCAGCCTCGCCGAATTGATCGAGATGAGCGGACGCAAACTCGAGCCATCCGGGAAACGGATAACTGCCGATGACAGTTGTCTGCAGAGGACGGCGTTGTTTCGGCGGGCTTTGAACTGTGGTTGATTCCGGCGCAACAGACATCTGCTTTGTGGGATTCATTCGCTCACCGACCAACCGCCATCAACGGGGATGATCTGACCCGTGATTGGACTCGAGTCCGGACGTAAAAGGAAGCAAGCCGTCTTCGCGACGTCTTCTGCGCTCAACATGCCCTTGGTCAAAGGCTGTTTATGAGACATATAGTCGGCAATCTGCGGGTTGGCTTGCGCGCGGACACTCATCGGGGTACGAACCAAGCCCGGCGCGATCACGTTGATGCGAATGCCAAAGGGCGCATAGTACGCCGCAGCCGCCACGCTCATCGCCTCAATCGCTCCTTTGCTGGCGGCGTAGGCGACAGTTGCAAAGTGTTCACGTTGCGGATGGCGTGCCAGCACGCTTCCCATATTCAGAATAACTCCGGGTTGTGCGTTTCTTGTCCAAAGTGTGAGAATCTCACGGCACATGAAGAATGTTCCTCTCGCATTAGAATCCATCGCGGTGTCCCACGCTTCGGTTTTACATTCGTGGAGCGGACCATCGCCGACCGAACGCGCGCTGATGCCTGCAACATTGAAGAGCGCATCGATCCTGCCAAATCGTTCCACGCAGGCCGAGATCGCTCCGCGGATCGCAGCTTCGTCGCACACATCCGCAGCAGCAAAGCCTGCAACGCCAACTTCTTCCGCGAGTGACCGGCATTCTTCCTTCTTAATGCCGACGAGAAATACCAGATTGTCCGCGCCCCACATGCGAGCCGTCGCGGCGGCAATACCGGATGACCCGGTAATTAGAAGAACTTGTTTCACAGTGCTACTCGAAGAGATGCCTGAGGCTCTTCCGATATGCCTCGTAAAACAATTCCAATTGTTCCGATGCGCTGGTATCGCCAACAAACTGATGACTGGGCAACATTACGGGCTTGACGCCGCGTTGCAACATGTTTTCTGCGGTAGCGCAGCGGATCATATTAATGATCATCGCTCCCGTGATGGTTGAGACCGGTCCGGTTCGCCACTCCAGTCCTTCTAGCTCAACTACACAATCACCGGCCGGACAAAGGTTATCGATAACCAGATCGGCGCAGTCCGTGAGCTTCTTTCCGGAGGAATGCGCCGCTTTCGCTTCTTCACAATGTGACTTTGACACGATCGCGATCACATGCAGCCCGCGCGCCTGGGCTCCCATGGCGATTTCAACCACCACTGGACGGATGCCGCTGGTCGAGATGACTATCAGCGCATCGTTCGGCCCAAAATGAAAACTGTTCAGGATCTGCTCGGCATAACCTTCATAGTTTTCGAGATAAAGCGGCGCCCGCAGCCCATTCGCTCCGATGATCGCTGAGTGATTCGATAGCGACGTTTCGACCAGAGCGACGAAGCCGGCATACCCTCCCTGCCTGGGCGTCATCTCCTCACACATCATTCTCGAGTGGCCGTTGCCGAAAAGAAAAACTAACCCGCCTCGGATGATACGGTCCGCGCATAATTCCGCTGCTTTCTGAATCACGTCCGCTTGGGTGCGCTTGAGCTCTTGCAGCAAATTTATGGTCTCGTCAAAAAATTCCGAACTCGCTTGCTTCGCGAGAGGAACGACACTGTTGCGCTCCGGGTCACACACGAAAGGCCCTTACCTCCTTGGATTTGGCAACTTGCATGGGCAGTAGAATTGCACAAAGTGGGATAATGCACAAACCATAATGAGCAACAAACTGGCGAGCACCAATTCCAGCGAACCGTTGGCAGTCGGCATCGACATTGGCGGGACCACTATAAAAGCGTCCATCGTGAAAACGTCTGGAGACTTGCTCGAAACCCTTCATGAGCCCTCGCCGCGAACTCCATCTTCGTTGCGAGATTTTGTAAGCTCGATTCTGAAACGTGCCACGCATCCTGTGTGTGGAATCGGTATTGGCTGTAAAGGAATAGTCGACGCCTCTTCAACCCGTGTTCAAAGCTCTCCGGGCGACTTGCGTTTCCTGGAGGGTCACCTTCTTAGCGATATAGTCGCCGCCAATGTGCCTGTTTGTGCTGAGAATGACGCGCGCACTGCGCTGCTCGCCGAAGTGCTCTGGGGCGCCGCGCGTGGGCGGCGAAACGTAGTCATGCTGACACTCGGCACCGGAGTTGGTGGTGCAGTATTGTTGGATGGGTCGATGCTGCGCGGCATGGCTGGTGCGGGGGGGCATCTCGGACATGTTACGGTCGATCCTCGAGGCGGGCTTTGCATTTGCGGCAACTACGGCTGCCTGGAGACGTTATTTTCTTCGCGTGCGATCGAATCTGCTTATTGGGCGCATTTGCACCGTGCCGCGGCGACCCGGCTTTCTGTGGACAGCGCTGGCCGCTTCCCTGATACCGAAGCAATATTTCGCGCCGCCGCTGACGGCGACGAGTGCGCTCACTACGTTGTCGATAGAGCGCTAGAGCACCTTGGATTTGCGATCGTGAGTTTTCTGCACATCTTTGATCCTGAAATTCTTATCCTGGGAGGCAGCATCGCTGCAGCCGGACCGGCACTGATCGCTCAAATACAGGACAGAATCACCCAACGAACGAAAACGCTGCTGGGCCGTCAGGTTCCGATTGTGTTTCAGAAGAACGTCGGCTACGGTGGGGTTGCCGGTGCTGCCGGTTTGGTCTTCGTACAGCAAGGTTTGTTAAGGATTTGAAATGAGTGCGCAGCGTAGAAATTGCCCCTGGCGACTCGGAAAATGAATCTGCGATGAATACCACTACATACGCCGAGCAACTCGAGGAAGGTTCCACGTACTACATCTATCTACTAGCACTGGTGGCTGCGATTGGTGGTTTGCTTTTCGGCTTCGATACGGCAGTAATCAATGGTGCCATTGTTTTCATCAAGCGTCAGTTTTTGTTGAGCGATGCTCAGACGGAAATTGCTGCCAGCAGTCTTCTTTTGGGGTGTGTGGTCGGAGCTGCCCTGGCGGCCTTTACCAGCGACCGGTTCGGAAGAAAGAAGGTTCTCCTCGGAGCTGCGGCGTTATTCACAGTCTCATCGGTTGGCGCGGCCCTTCCCCGTAACATGATGGAGTTTGTGGGTGCGCGCTTCGTGGGCGGAGTAGCGATTGGAATGGCATCAACCTTGTCGCCGCTGTACATCGCTGAAATTTCCCCGGCACGCAAACGCGGGCTGCTGGTTTCGCTGAATCAGTTGGCGATTGTCACAGGCATTCTGCTGTCCTACAGCGTTAATTACCTGCTCACCGGTGCCGGCGCTTCTAACTGGCGATGGATGTTCGTCTCTGCCACCATTCCTTCTTTGGGTTTTCTTTTCACGCTGCTGCTAATTCCCGAAAGCCCCCGGTGGCTGGTGCAGAAGGGCCGGGAGTCAGAGGCGCAAGATTTCCTGTCACGGATGGTTGGGCCGCTGGCCGCCTCGGGAGAAATTCAAGCCATCAAGAGTGCGATTGCTGAAGAGAGCGGAGACCTGCTGGATCCCGCTTTCCGCAAGCCGCTGATCGTGGCCATTTTGATCGCCCTCTTCAGCCAGTTCACTGGCATTAATACCATCATCTATTACGGGTCGCTCGTCTTCCTGGAGCATGTGCCGCATCAGACTGCCAGCACTGCACTCTTGGCCAATGTGATGATCGGAGCGATCAATTTCGTGGCCACGGTCGTAGGCATGTCTCTAATTGATCGGGCCGGACGAAAGCCGTTGCTGATGTCGGCTTTCGCGGGAATGGCCCTCTCGCTGGTTGGTGTTGCGGCGGCCATTCATTTTCAGGCATCCGGCGTTGTGGTCCTGATTTTCGTTCTCATGTATGTGGCATGCTTTGCGATCGGCGTCGGCACTGGGACGTGGGTGATGATGGCGGAGATTTGCCCGACGCGAGTGCGGGGCCGGGCGATGTCCGTTGCCACCGTCTGCCTCTGGTGCGGAACACTCCTGGTCACCCTGACCTTTCTGTCATTGGTGAACATATTCACCGCTCCCGGCGCCTTCCTGCTATACGCGATCATCTCCGTTGCCGCAGTGCTCTTTGTTTGGCGACGGGTTCCAGAAACCAAAGGACGGACCCTGGAACAAATCGAAAAGTGGTGGCTAACTCAAAGCAGATGATGCAGGAATTACGGACTGAAGTCCTTCCAAAGCTGACTAACCAGAGCGGGCTTTGATACCCACTGGAATTTACCGGGATCGCGCTCGAACTGCAAATAAAGCGGCCGACCGGGTTCAATTCCAAATGTTTGGTAATCTCGCGGCTTGCCGATTGCCAGATCCTTTTTCTTGTAGTTCGGATTCGGCTCCCAGTAGATATCATCTTTCTCGTTGAGCAGCGCATACCAGGCAAGCCCGTGCCGGCGGCGGACCTCTTCGTACTGGAATCCATATTCACGATCGCATAAAGCACCGAAGGTCAGGTGCTCTGTAAGTTCCGCGCTCATGCTGGTGTGGGCCCATCCCGGCGGAACGATCACGATGTCTCCCGCAACTGCTTCCACGGCAAAACAACGGCCGGGATCATCGGCGACGAACTCCTGCATATAGACGAAGGCCTTGCCGCCCCAGATTTCATAAATCTCCGGTGCTGCCCATCCGCTATGCGATGAGATCTTATGCACATGTCCTTGGCTTCGAATTACTTCCTTGCCCAGACGTCCCCTGGCGCAAGTCACCGCCCCAAATAACAGCATGCGTTGTTCAAGTTCCTGACGGTGGACCCGTTTGCCGATATCCATCACGATGGCATAAACAGGGTCAGGGCCCTCGACGTTTGGATCGAGAAGGGCGGGACGCAAGGCAGCCAGTGAACGCATTTCGGACTGCGGCCCAAACGCCGTTTCTCCAAACTGGAAGCCGAGCGGCTGCGACGAAACCCTGATATCAAATCCGGGATCAAACTTCACGAGGCGATCCTCACCGAGGCGCATATTGTGGCGCACTTTCCGCCTGTTTTGTAACCGCCTGCTGGTATGCTCATCATTCGATATTCTAGTCAGCTTCGCGAAATCGCAAACAGAGGACAAAGAAAGTGCGGAAACTTGCTTCCTTGAGGACGCGCGCAATCCCCGGCCTGTGGCTGCTTGAACTGTTGACAGTTTTCTCAGCCATCGCGTCAGCAGATACCGAATACTACCGCCACATCATCTTCGATAACAGTCTCACGCCCGATGCGTATTTCTACAGTTCTGCAATCGCCAATGGCCACAGTTTTGTCGAACAATCAAACTCGCGGCTTCCCGTAGAAACGAAAACGTTCATGACGCCCCCAAATGCGCTCCGCCTGCAATGGCGATCGGAAAGAGACGGGGGATGGGAAGCCGAAGTGCGGGTGATGAACTTCCGCTATCGCCCGCCGGAATTCTCGGGCGCGAATCTTTATTTCTGGTGTTTCGCTCCTCAGGCGATTGCAGGCGCTGATTTGCCATCGATCGTGCTGTCCACGTCGAGCGAAGGCTTACAGGTGGCCCAGTTCCCTGCTTCGTTCACTGACCCACTGCCCATGGGCAAGGTCGTAGGAGATCTACCAGCCGGACGCTGGATCCAGGTCCGCATTCCATTGAGTGAATTCCACACCGCTTCGATCTACCAATTCCGCCCGGAGTATCTGCAAAACGTCGTCTTTCATCAGGGGCGCGCTGATGGCGTTCAGCACACTCTCATTGTGGACGAGTTCAGGATCGGTTCCGATCCGGATGACCCCACTGGCGCGACTGGCTCCACGCCGCAAAACGTTCGCGCAGTCGGTTACGAGCGTCACGTGGATGTGAGTTGGGACGCGATTCACGATCCTGCGCTCGGGCGGTACGTGATTTACCGCTCGCTCGATTCGAAGAATTTCGAACCGATTGGCATTCAAATCCCGGGAAACGATCGCTATACAGATTTCTTGGGTAAGCCCGGAGTCACGGCTTCTTATAGGGTGACAGCGTCGAACCGACAATACAGGGAATCTGCACCGTCGGGTGTGGTCGGCGCCTCAACACGCCCCTTCACGGACGACGAACTCCTCACCATGCTGCAGGAGGCTTGCTTTCACTACTACTGGGAAGGCGCTGATCCTTCCTCCGGCATGACGCACGAAAATTTTCCGGGCGACGACCGCATGGTCGCCACGGGCGCAAGCGGGTTGGGTATTGGAGCGCTGATAGTAGGAGTGGACCGCGGTTTCATCACTCGCACACAGGGGATTGAGCGCCTTACAAAGATTGTGGGGTTTCTGGAACATGCGCAGCGCTATCACGGAGCATGGTCACACTACATGAACGGCAGCACCGGTCAGACGATGCCGGTCTTCGGAATGTTCGATAACGGCGGCGATCTGGTGGAAACCTCTTTTCTGATGGAAGGACTGCTCGCCGCGCGCCAGTATTTTCACGGAGCCAGCGCTGCCGAGCAGGATTTATACCAGCGCATCACGCATCTCTGGGCAACCGTCGAATGGGACTGGTACCGCAGCGATCCGAAGAGCGATTTTCTTTACTGGCACTGGTCGAAAGAATGGGGCGATCAGATCCATCATCCGCTGATCGGCTTCAACGAAGTCATGGTTACGTATCTGCTGGCGATGTCATCGCCGACGCATGGTGTTCCGGTTGATATGTACTACTCCGGGTGGGCGGGACAATCGCAGACGGCCATTAACTATCGGGGCGGCTGGTCGGGCGCGTTCGATGGCGACCACTACGGCAATGGCCACACCTACTACGGCATTAAACTCGACGTCGGAGTTGGTACCGGAGGACCATTATTTTTCACGCATTATTCTTATTTCGGCTTCGACCCGCACAGTTTGCACGATCGCTATACGTCGTCTTATTTCGAAAACAATCGGAACCTCGCGCTCATCAACCGGGCGTATTGCATTGAGAATCCAAAACGTTTTCCCGGTTACGGTCCGGATGCATGGGGCCTTACGGCGGCCGACGGTCCCGAAGGTTACGTCCCACACGCCCCCGATAACGCGGACGATCGCGGGACCCTGGCGCCGACCGGAGCGCTGGCGTCCTTTCCGTATACACCCGAGGCTTCAATGGCCGCGCTGAAACACTATTATCGTGATCTGGGGGCCGAGCTTTGGGACATCTACGGTCCTCGCGATGCCTTCGATCCTGGGCACAACTGGGTCTCACCCATTTACATGGGATTGAATCAAGCCCCGATCACGGTCATGGTCGAGAACTACCGGACGGGGCTGGTATGGAAGAACTTCATGTCGAATCCCGAGATCACTGACATGCTGCGCAAGCTCGATCGGTTAACCGCCACTCGACCGCATTAGATCTAGAACGAGATACGCCCCGAGACCTGGATATTTCTCGGCGAGCTGACGCCGCCCTCGTTCCATTTGCCGAAATCGGGGCTGGCCACATCCGTGTTAAACGAGCTTCCGCCATTTCCGCTCGATTGAATAAACGCTCCAACACTGTTGAAGTGATGCGCGTTGAACACATTAAATGCGTCGCCACGCAGCTGAAAGGTAAAACGCTCGGTTACGTGAAACACTTTTTGCAAACCGATGTCAAAATCACTGTAGCCTGGCTGGCGAAAATTTTGAGTACGCCGTCCCGAGCCAGTATAGAAATTGAAGCTGGAGGCCGGTTCGAACGCAGTTATGTTTAGCACAGGCTGATTAGGGTCAAAGTGAGTCGGCGACTGCAGGAACGGAGACGCACCCGGCAGCAATGCAGGCACACAGAAATTGACGAATTGCGAGGGTACGTTGCAGAGCGAGGATGTAATCTGGAAAGGAATTCCTGATTGCACGCGGAACACGCCGTTGAATACCCAGTTTCCAAGAACCGCGTTTAAAGGCCCCTGGGTCAACCAGTGCTTCCCGCGTCCCAACGGCAGTTCGTAATTGTAAGCAATGTTCAAAACTTGAGGAACATCCTCAAGTGCGAGTGATCGGTTACGAGACTGCTGATAGGGCGAAAAATAGGCGGTAAGAAAGCTTTGTGCAACATCAGCGTTGGTGATCAACTTTGAATTGGTGTAAGACAGCAGGGCCCACAAGCCATGGGAGAAACGATGCTCTGCCTTCAACTCAAAGGCGTGATAACTCGAGCTGCCCTTATTCTCATTGAGCCCGACGATGTTGTTGCAGTATTGGGGAAACGGAAGTAGCGCTTGCGCCACCGTGGGCGGCGCACATCCCGGCATGGAGGTCGCAAAATTCGGAAACGGCTCGGGGACGCCGTCAACCTGGGTATCGCCAGGCTGAAAGCTGTCGAATAATTGGTTCCCCATTGCTAGAAATTTTGGGTTGAGCACGTTTAAAGGATCAAGCTGCGACATCAAACGGCTCCCCTTGGTGCCAACATAGGAGGCGGAAATATAGTCACGCCCCGTGAATTGATGCTCGACGGTCAAGTTCCACTGCTGGCCGTAAGGAAGTCGGTTAGCGGTTTTAGGACGGTAAATAGGGGCGTTTCCCCCGTTGTCAAAAGTTGAAACCAGGTTGGGTGGTACCGGGTGATTGGACGGAAAACCGTTGCTCAAAACAAACACGGCCTGGGCGCCGCCACTCGGATTGTTGAACACAGCGTTGGCATTGTAACCGTCCTGCGAGATTCCCCCAGCCCAGCCGGGCATATTGGCGTTGTCATAAAACATTCCATATCCCGAACGAATAACGGTCTTGGGAGTAACTGCGTAGGCTAGCCCGATCCGAGGCGCGATACCTCCATACCAAGTGTCTTCAGGGAAGCGCTTACCGGAGCGTCCGGCACCATTTCCGGCGAAAGCTACCGCCCCGAGCAGGTTTCCTGCTCCGAGATTAGGGAGTGTCGGATCGAAATATGAGAAACGATCTTTGGCCTCAAGCGGTGGCGGATCTACTTCCCAGTGAATTCCCGGCGAAACTGTAAGCTTGGGCGACACGCGCCACGTATCGCCCACAAACAGACTGAATTCTTTTGTACGCGCATCGAGATTGGTTGAGGTGTAAAAGGTCGCCGAGGCCGAGTCCACTTGCTCGAGGAGGAAGCTGGCAATCGGGCTGCCACTAACCACACCCGGCACCCCAGTTTCTGTTGCCTCGAAGTGGAAGCTTCCCGACTGGTTACCTAGGAAGATGGCAGAATTCTTCGCAAATCGAATCTCTCCACCGAAGGAAATCGTATGCTTTCCTCGGGTCATCGAAACCGCGTCGTTGACTATATAGGCGGGCGCCAGCCACGGTTGAATGTTTGGATCGCCCGCTCCGGTGCCAAATTGCGCAAAGTCGTTGCTAAACGATATTACTGGCGGGTATTGATGACCTGCGACTCCCGGAATCTGGGGAAGCTTATCAGCAAAGTCGCCATCAATTCCGCCGCCATAGAATTTGTCATCCTGAAACCCAAACACAACACGATTCACTAGCGTGGGACTAAAAGTGTGGTCCCAATTTACGCGTAGCACAGAGGTTCGCTTAAAGGATGTACCGCTGTTGCTGATCACCTCAGGCAGAGTTGTAAACGTGGTTCGAGGAAGATACTTGTAATAGAACATTTCAGAGAAGTGATCTTTGGACCCAACATATTCGTCGACTTTCTCGGTAATGGTATAAGCGTCTGTTCCCAAGAACGCCGGAACGGCCGGAGCGAGGTAATTGTTCAACGGGCCCGGAGAAGTTGGGTCTGGCAGGTACTGGAACCATTGCTTGGCCAGAGAGTTCTGCAGACGCGGATCGGTTGAGCAGATTACGTTCGGAGTAGTGCCGTTGCACCCCATAAATTGCTGATGCGTTGCTGGATCATAAATTGGAATCAACTGCTGCGTCTGTGGATCGATCCAATCACTAAAGTCTCCCTGTCGTTCTGCAAGTGAAGGTATGTTTAACGCGAATCGTTGCAGATTGCCTCTAATCCTAAAAGCCTCAAAGTTAGTAAAGAAGAAAGTGCGATGATTCTTGTCCTTCAAGAACGGCAGTTTCAATGGTCCGCTGAAGTTCCCGCCAAAATCATTCTCCACATCGTGCGCCTTAGGTGGATGAAATGGATCCCATGGAGACGCGTTGAATGAGGAATTGCGATTGAATTCATACGCGGTGCCGTGAAAATTGCTGGTCCCAGAGCGTACGTTCTCAACCGTCACTCCTCCCGCACTTCCATACTGGGCGTCGTAGTTCGATGTAAGAACCTGAAATTCACTAATGAGGTCCGGGGATTGCGGAAAATCAAGGACTGCTCCTGTCAAGCCCTGCGTACCGGAGGAGTTGTATAAAGCTATTCCATCAAGAACGACGATGCCCGTCTGCGACTGTCCGCCGTTCACGTGCGCACCGGAAACGTCGCCGCTCCCGCGTACGACGCCCGGCAGGAGAGAAGCAAAATTTGCCGCTGAGCGGATGGATCCCGACACGAGAAGCGGAACATCCAGAATCACTTGTGGGTCAATGCTGTCACGCAGTTCCGCATTTTCAAAGTTAAGTGGCGAAGCATCGGCTGTGACTTCTACATGCTGAGTGGTTGTCTCAAGTTTCAGCTCTACATTCTGCCGAATGGGATAGCCGACTCGCACAAGTATGCCGTCTTGCACATATTCGCCAAACCCTGGTGCGGAAACCCGCAACTGATACGTTCCCGGAACCACGTTTTGGAAGGAGTACAAACCATTGCTATCGGAGACGAAGGTAGACGACTGCTTGGTATCCTGAGACGTGAAAACTACCTTGGCACCCGCAATCACAGCCCCTTTAGGATCGTGGATCTCCCCGTCTACGGAGGCATTGTTACTCTGCGCCATTATGTACGGCGCAATGGCCAGAACCGCCATCGTCGTAAGCCGAATTGCAATACTCCGCGCGATGCTCGTCATAGTTGACTCCAGTTACGGCGAATTCCTCTTGCCCGCAAAGTCTTTACCTCGTGCCGAGGCTTCTCATGTTTCATGCGCGCTTGTGAACGCCTTTCTTGAAATTTTCCAGCATGTAATCACAGGTACGCATGGCAAACGCGACGATCGGCATGGTCGTGGTCTTATCGGTGATCGTCGGAAAAATACTCGCATCGCAGATATACAGGTTTGGCACGTCGTGAGCTTGCGCCCACTTGTTTGTGACCGACGTTTTGGGATTGCTTCCCATCCCGCAGACTCCAACTTCGTGCAGACTGGTTCCCGGTCGATTGGGTTCCGCGTCAGCCCCCCACAGCTCTCCACCCATCGCTTTGAAGAGGTCGATCATCACCTGCTTTGAGTGTTCCCACATCAGAAGCTCGTTTGGTCCCCACTGATAGTGGAAGCGAAGCTGGGGAATTCCGAAGATGTCCTTCTTCTCGGGGTCGATATCCACATAGTTGTTGGGGCTGCGGAGAGCAGGAGCTTGAATGAGGGCGCCCACCGGAGTGGGATAGTAACGCTTGATTTCGCGTTTGAATTTTGAGCCGAAGCCCTCAATCTGCCCGTAGTGGCCCGGAAACTCTCCGCAACCGCCTCCCATGTAAATCGCGTAACCGCGAATAAATTTCTCTTCATGCGGATTCTTCAGGTTCTGCCAGCGCGGCATCCATGTGACGGTTGAGTCGGCGATGTTGTCAGGAGTCGCGGGCTGCCCCAAAAGCTGAGGCAAGTATCCGTAACCCGGACAACCGTACAGGTGATCGGAGAGATTGCGGCCGAGCTGTCCGCTCGAATTCGCGATCCCATTCGGCCAGTGCCGCGACTTCGAATTCAGCATGATGTGTGCCGTTTCGACGCAAGAAGCCGCAAGCACAACTACCTTGGCATAGACTTCCACTTCCCTGCGCGTGGCGCGGTCAACGTATGCGACCCCTTTCGCCATGCCGTTTTCGTCAACCAATACACTGCGAACGAGAGCATTGGTGAGAAGCGTCAGATTTTTGGTGGCTTCAGCATCGGGGATGGTGAACCAGGTGGGTGAGAAGAAAGATCCGACGTCGCAGCCGCGGCTGCAATTGCCGCAATAGTGGCACGCCAGATGACTGTTGTGATCAACGGTCAGTTGCGCGCAACGGTCGGGCAGGTAGGGCACGCCAATTTTTTCTGCGCCCTTCTGAATGATGTAGTCGAGGCAGCGCCAGGGCATCGGTGGCAGATACTCTCCGTCCGGATTACTAGGGCGGTTCTGAATGGTGCTGGCCACGCCCATGTACCGCTCGGCCTTGGAAAACCATGGCGCGATCTCTGCGTAGTCAACTGGCCAGTTTTCTCCGAAGCCATCGAGATCTGCAGCCTTGAAGTCAATGTCACCGAAGCGAGCCGAAGAACGTCCCCAGAAATTAGCTTTGCCGCCTGTGCCCTTGTAGCGTTTCCAATACCAGTCGGTGCCGGGCGCGTTGGAATAGGCGACATCGTGTTCGAACAGGTCTCGTCCCTCGCTGTATTCGGACTCTTCGACGGAATAGGGTTCCTGGTGCGCCTTGCCTTTCAGTCGCAGCGGATCGCCGTAGCCGCGAAATTTGAGGTCATAGACCTGGCGGTGCCGGCGATAATCAGTGGCAGGATTTGTTCGCGGACCGGAGTTGATCGCGCAAACCTGCAGGCCGCCTTCGCACAAGATCTTCATGGCCGTGCCGCCACCGGCGCCGGTTCCCACGACAATCGCGTCAAATCCTTTCGTAGCCATGAAAAAGTCTTGATTAACTCATGATTTGATGGATCGGAATTGAGCTTGCCGGTTCACGAAGATGAGCGTGTTCAGGATCATCAGGATGAGTGCATCCGGGCATCTTCGGCCACGAAGTCCGCAGCCCGGGGTACCCCAGACTTTCCAATCCAATCTTTGTCGTGTAATAACCAACAACCGTGTAATCGCGCATCATGCGGAACAATTGACGGCCTACTTCGGTGGTCGGCTTGAACTTTTCTTTGTAAGCGAGTTCTTCAAGCAGGTTGTTCTGCTGTTCCGGCGTGCACTCCATGAATGGGTGGCCGAACTCGCCCTGGCAGCGCGCGTTGATCCAGTCAGTCCCCAGCAAGAAAGCTGTCTGAGCTTCGTTGCCCATTTCGATCGCGTCTTCGGTCCTACGCACGTCGCGCGATCCAGTGACCGGAACACGATTCGCCACCATGAAGTCAATGAATTCGGCAACACCCGCTTGCCTGGCCCCCGGCGTCTCATCTTCTGGAATGATCATCTCGGCGATGTGCTCCACCATCTGATAGCGCTCAGGAGAGAAGAACAAAGGCTTGTACGGAGTGGAGCGCGAGGCGGCGCTTGCCGGCTGAGGATGCTCCTGAGGACAGGCAAATGCCCATTTGTTGAAGCCAGGAAATGTCCCAGCCACCGCGGCGATTCCGATATACCGAAGAATCTCTCGCCGTTCTATACCCTGTCCGCCCAATCGGATCGCCTTAAAACCGAATTTCTGAAAGCGGTTTCATACAGGCGGCTTTTTTAGCATCTCTGAGAATGCGGTGTCAAGCAATAACGATCAGCCTGTCGCCCAATGAATTCCATACTGAAAGAAATTTGACCCGCGCCTTAATCACGTGTTAGTGATCGTGAAATCGATTTCAATCTAGGCGGGCACCATGAATCGACCATCGCGCAAAGCGATCAAGATCCTAAGCATGCTTGGTTTGTTGATCTTAGCGAACTCTCACCCGCTATCCGCTCAAAAAACAACCCGGCCATTGTTCAATGGCAAGGACCTCGAGGGGTGGCAGCAGGCCGGCCCTGGGCAATTCGTGGTGAAGGATGGTGCGATGAAAACAGAGGGTGGAATGGGTATTCTCTGGTACACCCGAGAAAAGATTTCCCATGGCACCATTCGCGTAGTGTTTAGGCTCACCTCGAAGGAATCGGACTCTGGGGTCTTTATTCGCATCCCGGAGAAGCCTTCCGAACCCTGGATGCCAATCAATCGAGGTTACGAGGTTGAAATAGGCGACTGGCCCGACGACTATTCCTGCACCGGCGTGCTCTACACCTTTACAAAAGCATTGGCACGTCCGATTAGGCCGATCGGCGAGTGGAACACGATGAAGATAACAATCGCCGGCCCACGCACGATCGTATACCTCAATGGCATTAAAGTTACGGACTTCACCGAGGGACAACCTGTGCCGCCCAAACCCGCCGGTTCTCATGATCCGGACAGGGGCCCGCGGCCCGACTCAGGCTACATTGGTCTGCAAAACCATCCTGGATCTGAGGTTTATTTCAAAGAGGTTTCGCTGAGGCCATTGCCAAAATGAGTCTGCGGCAAATCTACTTCGTGACTTGTTCGGTGATCTGGTGATAACGGTTAGTTTGCAAAGAGGGTGCGACTTGCGTTTGCCAATTTGGCCAAACGATCTCGATGTCCACTCTGCCGTTCGCCGGCAGAGTCCCCAGTCCAAACAAAACGCGCTTGTCATGTGAAGAAAGATAGCTGCTACCACCAGCTATCCAACGAACTAGCTTTCGGCCAGCGCCGCGAAGCGTCAATTTGGCTCCAATCGCGTCGCGGTTGCTCTTGACTCCAACCAAACGAACTCCGATCCATGAATGCTTTCGTCCCACGTTATTGCGCAACAACACAGGGCGCTCGCCGATGCAGGTAAACATTGCGTCCGGTGCGCCGTCATTGTCCCAATCGCCGATCGCCAGTCCACGAGCAAGGTAACCTTGCGAAAATGCCGGCCCTGCCTTCGAACTCACATCTTCGAAAACAGCGTTGCCCGAGTTGTGGAAAAGCAGAGGTTGCTCCTTGTACTTCACCCCGGCGCGCAATTGCTCGATCACTTCAATGACATGACCATTCACGATCATCAGATCGAGCAGTCCATCATTGTCATAATCAAAAAAATGCGCGCCCCAACCCACGTCGGATCTCGTAGGCCCGGCTAGTCCTGAAGCCCGCGTCCGATCCTCAAATGGAAACTCTGCACGATTGAGAAACAGGGAGTGGAATTCGAAATTGAAATTCGTAACCACAACGTCTGGACGCCCATCACCATCAACGTCGGCCGCATCCACCCCCATTCCTGCCCGTGCATTGCCGTTCCTGTCGTATGCAATTTCTGCCTCTAATCCGGCATCGGCGAAGGTTCCGTCGTGCTTGTTTAGCAAGAGGAGGTTAGGGGAGGCATCGCGCGCTATGAACAGATCAGGCCAGCCATCATCATCGAAGTCAACTGCCACAACCCCCAGCGCTCGGCCCACGAAGCGATCCAAACCTGATGATCGACTGACATCCGTGAAAGTACCGTTACGATTGTTGTGATATAGCGTGAGCGGCATTCCTTTGTAGGCGCGCTGCTCGCAATAGGTCCGAACGTTGAGGGACTCACATTTGAGGCCGGGAACCTCAAACGAAAGCTCAGCATAGTTGCACACTACAAGATCGAGAAATCCGTCGTGATCGTAGTCAAACCATGCAGCGCTCGAAGCCCACCTTCCTGAGTTCTGCAGTCCTGCGTCAGCCGTGACATCGGTGAACGTGCCATTCCCGTTACCGTGATAGAGCGTGCAGTCGGGAAATCCGGTGATGAAAATGTCCTGGTGACCGTCGTTGTCGAAATCCGCAATCGCTACACCCATGCCGTAATGCTTGACCTGGCTCACGCCAGCATCCGCAGCAACATCCACAAATTTTCCATTCCCTAAGTTTCGATACAGAGCGTTTCGCAACGGCTTGTCGCTTTTGCCGCGAGGCGTCTCGCCGCCGTTTAACAGAAAAATATCCAGCCAGCCGTCATTATCAAAATCGAACAGCCCGACTCCGCCACCCATGGTTTCGATCAGGTAACGATCGGGCGAATACCCATTGAAATGCCGCCAAGTAATGCCAGCCTCGGCGGTTACGTCGGAAAATATGGGTTTCGCAGCTGCATCGGCGTAAATCAGTCTGGGTTGAAGGAGCTGAACAATACCGGCGGCTGATATCGCACCTAGAAAGCTGCGACGTGACCAAGAGGCAGATGGCAGGGATGGATCACCAACTCCAGGAACGCGGGGCTTGCGAAAGAGCTTCACGGTTTTTCTTCCCCGGCAATCGCTCTCTTTGCGCCCTCTTCCTTTTCCTTTAAGTCTTGATAAATTGCGAATTGCTTCGCAGCATCATCGCTCCGTTTCAACCTCCGATAAAGAACTGACAATGCAAAATGGGCCTTGCTTTCATTTGGTTCCAATTTCACGGAAAGTGACAATTCCCGTTCCGCGCTACTCAGTTGGCGTTGCTGCATAGCCAACTGACCTAACTGATAGTGGGCCTCCGCAGATTGCGGAGCCAGCTTGGCCGCTTTCTGCAGCAAATTTGTTGCTTCGAGCCGCAGTTTGCGCGAATCAGGAGAAGCCAACAATGTCACCGCGTACCCAATATAGAAACGCGCATCGTTGGGAAACACTGCGATCCCCTTCTTGTACTCAGCGATTGCAGCCTGGTTCTGACCGAGGATGAAATAGACAGTGGCAACGCCGAGAATCGCATCGACGTTAGCGCTGTCTAATTTGCTGGCGTGGGTGTAACTATCAATAGCATCTTTATATACATTGGCCTGAAGACTTACGTGCCCTTTCCACACCCACGGCCTGGCATCATTTGGCGCAATCGTGAGAGCACGATTTACGACAGCGGCTGCATCGTTTGTTTTGCCCAGACTCAGTAGCAGCGAAATCAGGTCATGGTAATAGTCAATTCGTGAAGGGTCCAGGTCGATCTCGCGCTGGTAGGCTTCACGTGCAAGAGCTGGTTGATGTTCCGCTTCAAAACAGGCCCCCAGAAGGGCCTGCAAATCTGCGCTTATCACACCTTGCTCGGAGAGATGCAATAAGAGTTGCTTTGCTGCCGGCTCTTGGCCATGGCTATATAAACTCTTGGCAAGCTCAAGAGCTGCATCTGCTTTGGCCGGTTCATTCGCGGAAATGACCGAAAACAACGCCATTGCTGTTTCGGAATCACCCGCGTTCGTCGCAATTTGTATGCACTGGATCAGGGCTCGTGCCCACGCAGGATCGTCGGCACGTTGTCTAAAGATGTCGTTGACTTTCGCAAGCTGCGCGCGCCGGCTGCTCTGCATCGAGGAATGAAACCATGCCACAGTTCGGTCGGGCTGAGTGATAACCAAATTGAATTGTGAATCCAACAACCGGGCAGCAGTCTCGTAGTTTCCCTCTTTTTCCTTCACCAGTCCGAGTAATAGTACGGAGCCCCCATCATCAGGGTGTTTTTTCAAAACGTACTCAAGATTTTTCTCGGCCGCAGGCAATATCCCAAGCTGCCACTGCACAGCGGCCGTCTCACGTCGAAAATTGATGTTGTTTGGTTCGAGATCAACCGCCCTTTGAAAATTAGCGAGCGCCTCCTTCCACTTCTCCTCCAGACCGAGCACTGACCCCAGCTGAGCCCGATAATCGGCTACAGCAGGAGCGGAGTGCACCGCTTGCTGCAGTTCGTTTTCTGCTTCAGCGAGTTTTCCCTGCCTGGCAAGTGAAATTCCGATGCTCGCGTGATCCTTCGCGTTCTGTGCTGTGAGCGCCTGCTGAGATAACAGCGCAAACAAAACGGAAATTGCTCTGAGAACAGTAAACCTGAAAATTACCTGTAATTGGAGATTGCTCGGCAGAATGGCGCAAGGATTCGTGACGTAACTAGAAATCAAAAGCATGGGTTCAAAGCTGCAAGTTAGTTCACGCCTCGCGACGTGCCTTTGCGGTGGACTTGCGCACTACCAGATCCGTTTCCAATGTATATGTCATGCCCTTGCGACGCTTCAGCTTGAGCATTCGCTCCAGAGCTTCAAAGGCCCTAATCCCAAGTTGTTCGCGAGGAACACTGATGGTGGTGAGTGGAGGACGCGCCAGAAATGAGAAGAAGATGTCATCAATCCCAATGACGGAAACATCTTCAGGCACGCTCACTCCCGAATCCTCGAGCGCGCTCATGGCGCCCATGGCAATCAAATCATTCCCGCAGAAGATCACGGTCGGGATTTCCGGCCGCGCCAAAACTTCCCGAATCGCAGACGCCCCGCCATCAACCCGGTAGTTGCTTTCGAGGACGCAAACGGGCTCCATTCCGCGGGTGGTGAGCCCAGAAACAAGAGCATTCTTGATCCGCGCCGCGGTGTAGTTGTCCGCCGGACCTGCGATCACCGCGGAGCGGTGGTGACCAAGTTCAACGACGTGTTCGATGGCCTTGTTGATGCCGTGCTCGTATTCGATGCACACGTTGGAAACCAGCTTACCTGCCGAGTCATAATTACAAAATACGAGCGGAATGCCGGCAGCAATGAGTTCATGAGCCATGCTTTGCCCCACGGAAGAGGTCATCACCGCCACGCCGCGAACGCCGCTCTCCCTTAGTTTTCGCATCACGGCCTTGGTTCGATCTCGATCGTATTCGGTGTTGCAAATTAACACATCAAATCCTCGGCTCCAGGCCGTAGCCTGATAACCCCGAATAATTTCTGGGAAATACGGATTTGCGATCTCGGAGATGATAAGGCCAAAGATGTCGCTGCGTCCGGTTGCGAGACGGCGGGCATGAACGTTCTTGAAATAGTTGAACTCGCGAACAACTTCCAGCACTCGCCGGCGGGTTTCTTCAGAAATGTACTCGGTGTCATTGAGCACTCGCGAAACGGTCGCCAACGACACCCCAGCTCGTTTGGCGACTTCACGCATCGTGTGGGCCATAAGAAAACCGTCCGCCTTAACCGCCGCAACCGGGACTCGCGCTAACCTCGTGAAATCCGTTGAATGCCACGCTATCACGAGCCTGCCAGGGAAGAGTACGCTACCTTGACTTTGCGCCTGCCCTCCGCTACTGTAGTGCGGTTTCTGGAAACGGTTTCAGATAACCCTGACATACCCCAATGTTATTGATTCTCCTTGCCAACCTGCCTGACAGCTATACCTCACGTGCAACGCGAGGCGCAACATGTCGATAGAACAGCAGGAAGGCGGGCCGCAGACTCGTTTCCTCCAGGACATACTTCGGCAGCCCTCAGAAATGAGGCGAGCTGTCGAGTTTTTGACAGGCCCCGGAAGCGATGCGCTGCGCGCTGCGCGCTCCTTGATTGAGTCGAGCCGGGGCGTGGTCCTCACCGGAATCGGGGCGAGCTGGCATGGGGTGATGAGTGCCAGCACATTCTTCGACCTTGCTGCGCGCCCGGTTGTCATCCAGGATGCCGGCGAATTGCTCCATTTCACGTCGATGCCGTGGAAAGTCGTCGTAGCAATCTCTCGAACTGGCCGTAGCGTCGAAATTGTGAAGCTGCTTGCCAAGGCGAAAGCAGGTGGCGCTGCTGTTATCGGAATCACAAATTGCGCGGGAAGTCCGCTCGCTAAAGAGTCTGATGTACCCATCGTAATTCCGACCAAACTTGATCATGGCATTTCGGTGGCGACGTTTTCTACGCTGAGAATCGCTGCATGTGCGTTGGCGAGCTCATCGGAAATGAGCCTTGAGTCTGTTGCAAAACCGCTGACAAGAACGCTAGGTGAGGCCGACCAGCAGCTTGATTTGTGGGGACAGCAATTAGACCGCTCCCGGTGGCTGGAGCCCGGCGAGCCATATTACTTTCTGGCGCGCGGCGCGAGTCTGGGAAGCTGCCATGAGGCAAGGCTTCTGTGGGAGGAGGGAGTGAAGGCGCCGGCGACGGCGATGAGCACGAGTAGCTTTCGTCATGGTCCGCAAGAGATCGTGAGACCGGGAATGCGGTTTTGCCTGTGGGTCGATCAAGTGCACATGCGAGACCAAGATTTGTCAGTAGCTCACGACTTGAGGGAACTGGGAGCCTCAGTGATGGTCATTGGCGAGAATGTCTCGCCCGATGACGGCGATCTGGTCTGCAAACTTCCGGCATCTCCACCGCACTGGCAATTTGCAATTGACATTTTACCTGTCCAGCTGGCGGCGGAACGCTTATCGAAACTATCGGGTGTGGATTGCGATTCATTTCGCATCTGTTCCTACATCGTTGAGGATGAACATGGCCTATTGCACAGGGAAGCAGAGGTAATGCCAGATGTCGATTGAAAAAGCGCGGCTTCCCATCTGGCTTTGGTACGCTCTGCTTTGCATCTTCTGGTGGGGCTTATGGGGATTTCTTTCCAAGATAGGAGCAGCGTCGGCGAACCCACTACAGATGCAGATCCTGTTTACGCTGGGCATGTTGCCAGTTGCAATTGGAATGCTTCTGCAGATGCGTGGAAAACTTGATCGCGATCGACTTGGCATCTCTTATGGCCTCTTGAGTGGCATTGCAACAGGATTGGGTACGCTCGGATACTTCGCTGCCCTGCGTGAACAAGATGCTTCTGTTGTCACTCCACTTACAGGGGTTTTTCCAATACTGACTGTGGCGTTGGCCTTCGCACTGCTGCGAGAACGATTGAACAAAGTGCAAATGGGAGGCATGCTTCTGGCACTCGCAGCCATCATAACTTTTTCGATTTAGGAAACTCCTGATGCACTGGATCATCTACGCCGGCGTAGCAATTCTGCTGTGGGGCGTCAACGGTTTATTCATGAAGCTCGGCACCAACCGCGTGTCGGCACGCTCCATGGTCATCTGGGTCACCGCTGGTTTCGTTGTCTTGCTTCCCTGGATGTGGAAAATGACCTCGCTCGCGGGGCTCAGCACAAAAGTGCTACTGGTCGGACTGATTGCCGGGGCCGTCAATGGGTTGGGAAACTGGGCCGTGTTTGCGTGTCTGGAGAAAGGAGCAAAGGCCAGTGTTGCCATTCCACTCACAGCGCTCTATCCGCTGTGCACTGTGGCTCTCGCGACGGTGTTTCTCCGCGAGCGGCCGACCGGGCTTCAATGGATCGGCATCGCACTTGCCGTTGCCGGAGGCGCCATGTTGTCCTATGAGTCAGCCCCAGCCACTGCGCAGCAGGAGCAACTGTCTTGCGTCCAGTGACAGTCGGAATCATCGGGGCCGGCAACGTGATCTGGGCCTACTTCCAGGTTCTGGACCGCTTGGTCCCCCGAGGGTTGGCTCATTTGGGGCCAGTCTGCGCGAGACGCAGGGAGACCTGGCAAGACTTTCAAGCTCGCCGTCCCGGTATAAATCTGGTTGCAGACCCCGGCGAGGTGATGCGTTCGGACGCGGACATTGTACTCATCATCACGCCTCCGTCGAGTCATTCGGAGCTTACGCGGCTAGCTTTGGAACACGGCAAGCACGTCGTGGTAGAAAAGCCCGCGGCCAATACGGCGTGTGAAGCGCAGAGGCTTTCCGAACTGGCGCGCCAGCGCGGTGTGCTTTTGATGTGCGCACCCTTCGTGCAACTCTCACCCACCTTTCGAGCACTTTGGACGCGGATTTTGGATGGAGCAATCGGCAAACTCCATTCCGCTCGCGCGTTGTATGGCAACGCAGGTTCCACTTGGGCGCGCTGGTACCACGACGGCAGCATCGGTCCCTTGGCGGAAGTTGGGATTTACAACTTGAAGAGCCTCACAGCGGTCCTCGGTCCGGTGGTTGAAGTGCAGTCGGCTGAGGTTGTCGCCCAAGCTGATCGGGAGATTCTGAACGAGAGAATCGCAAGCTCCGGCGCGGATGTTTCTCACGTGCTGTTGAGGCATGAGTCTGGCGCACTCTCGTCGATGATTTCCAGTCACTGCATCCAGCGCTACCGGCGCCCGGCTCTGGAATTTTACGGCACGTTAGGAACGGCAAACCTGCTCGGTGATGATTGGGACCCGCGTGGTTTTGAAATTTGGCAAAACAGCAAGGCTTGCTGGCAGGAATACGAGCCAATTGATCCGACCTGGTTGTGGACGGATGGCTTGTCCGAGATGGTGAGCGCCCTGCGCGAACAACGTGAACCCCTCCACGATATCGATCAAGACATTCACTTGCTGGAAGTCATAGAAGCCAGTGCCCAAGCCGCGAGAGAAAAGAAGGCAGTCGCCGTGCAATCGCGCTTCGCTCCTCTCAACCTATGGAGCGAGGAGCGGCGGGATCGCCATCATCTTCATGACCACACACGGCCGGCAGATGAACAATAACCAACAACTCGGAGCCATCGGATTGGATATTGGCGGCACCAAGATCGCCGCAGGAGTGGTGTTGTGGCCTTCTGGGGAAATTCTCAAGCGTACGATCATCCCCACAGTTCCCGAGCGTGGCGGTACAGCGGTTCTAGACGACACTCTTAGTCTGGCTAGGCAACTACACGACTGGGCGCGACAGAGTGAAATCGAAGTGGCCGGTATCGGCGCTGGCGTCGCGGAGTTGGTGGACTGTCAAGGCAATGTGACCAGCAGTTGCACGATCAAATGGAGTGGGATACCGGTCCGCGAGAAATTATCCGAGGTCATGCCTGCTGAGGTGGAGTCTGACGTTCGCACTGCGGCTTTGGCCGAAGCAATTTTTGGTGCAGGTCGCGGGCACAGTCTGTTTGCATATGTCACGGTTGGTACCGGCATCAGCTACTGCCTCATGCAGGATGGACAACCGCTTAAGGGAGCAAACGGCAATGCGATCACGCTGTCCAGCAGCCCGTTAAGCACGGTTTGTACCCTTTGCGGGGCAAAATTGCGGCCTGTGCTGGAAGAGTTCGCGTCTGGGCCTGCCATTGCAAAGCGTTTCGCACAGGTCAGAAAATCAGCAGTCTCCGCTGCGGAGGAAGTCTTTCGCGCCGCATCCAACGGGGACCAGGACGCCATTGAGATATTAGTTTCTGCGGGCCAAGCGTTAGGTGTCAGTACTGCATTTCTCGTGAACGTGCTCGACCCTGAAATCATAGTTGTCGGCGGTGGCCTGGGCATGGCTGGTGGTCTCTATTGGGATGGCTTTCTGAAAAGTTGCCGCGAGCATATCTTTGCCGACAACAGTCGCAATCTGCCCATCGTCACCGCGAAGCTGGGGACTAATGCGGGATTGGTCGGCGCTGCGGCAATCGTTTTTATACAAAAGCACGGAACTGAGGCGAATTACGCTTATGGCTCAAACTGAAAACATACTGGATCGAATCGCAAAACAGGGTATTGTGCTGGGCGACGGTGGCTATCTTATCGAGTTGGAACGCCGAGGATGGGTGGACAGCGGCTCGGGGCGCGAAAAAGTAGGCACCGGCAAAGGAAGTGGACAGTTTACGCCTGAAGTGGCAATCGAGCATCCTGATGCCTTGCGCGAATTGCACCGGGAGTTCCTCAATGCCGGGTCGCAGGTATTGCAGGCGCTCACCTTCTTCGGGACCCGGGAAAAATTGAATCGAGCTGGTTACGGCGAGCAGACGGAGGCAATCAATGCCGCCGCAGTTCGGCTTGCGCGCGAAGTGGCCGCAGGCGACGCTCTCGTCGCCGGCTCAGTTTCGCGGACCCAGCTTTTCGAGCGGGAAGGCCCATCGGCGGCAGGGCACGTTCGCGACCTGATCACAGAACAAGTCCGTTTGCTTGCGGATGCCAACGTGGATTTTTTAGTTCTGGAAACCTTTTTTCATTTGCAAGAAATGCTGATTGGCATTGAGTGCGCTCGTGCAGCTGGCTTGCCGATTGTCGCCACGATGACTTTTCGTCCGCAATTGACCCAGTGTTCCGACGGACACTCTCCTGCGGATTGTGCGCGAGCTATGGTTGATGCGGGTGCGGACGTTGTAGGAGCCAATTGCGAGCAGGAGCCGGAACGCATGCTGACCATCATTCGGGAAATGCGAGATGCGGTTCGTGTGCCCATCGCAGCGCAGCCTGCAGCATTCCGTACGCAGGACACGATTCCCTGCTTTACCCGTTTACCGCAGTTCCCGGATGAACTTGAGTCAATACAACTCCCGCGCAGCTCGTTTCAACACTTTGCCCACCAGGCGAAGTCGGAAGGTATCCAGTTTCTGGGGGGATGTTGTGGATGCAACGCCGCATATATTCACGTGTTTTCGCGCGGGCTGGCCGCTTCAACCGAATTTGCGCAGCGTCAGGTCGGCTAAGTCGTCGATCCATTTCCGCCACACAACAAGGAAGATTAATGTCCAACTATGGAAAAGTGAGAGTTGGAATCATCGGCTCGCGATTCCAAGCCGATATCCATGCCGCAGCTTTTAAGATGGCGTCAGAACATGCCGAGGTCGTGGCAGTTGCTTCGCCAACTCCTGGGAATGCGGCCGCTCTGGCCAAGCGATATGGCATCCCGCGAGTGTTCACGGATTATCGGGAAATGATCAAGGAGCGCGACCTTGAGATGGTTACAATTGCAGCCCCAAACGCACTTCACGGCCAGATAACGGCAGACTGTGCCAGGGCTGGAAAGCATGTTGTGTGCGAAAAACCTCTCGCAATGACGATTGAACAAGGCGAGCAGATGATTCATGACACTCGTAAGGCCGGCGTTCTGCTTCTTTATGCCGAAGAGCTGTTCTTCACACCCAAATACGTAAAGGCCAAAGAAATGGCTGATGACGGCGCTTTCGGGAAAATTCATCTGGTAAAGCAGAGTGAAAAACACTTTGGCCCACATGCTGAATGGTTCTGGGACGTGAATCGCTGTGGCGGCGGCGCTCTCATGGACTTGGGCTGCCATGGAATTGCTTTCTGTCATTGGTTTCTCGGGCGTCCGTCAATACAGTCGGTGTACTGTCAGATGGGAACCTACGTTCATGCCGACAAGACACAGGGAGATGACGAAGCGTATTGCATCCTGGAATTTGAAAGCGGGGCCGTAGGCATCGTCGAGAACAGCTGGGGCCGGCGCGGCGGAATGGACGACCGGATCGAGGTCTATGGCTCAGACGGCGTAACCTACGCCAATCTGCACATGGGGAATGCCCTCCCTACTTACAGTGAGAATGGTTACGGATACGCGGTTGAGAAAGCGCCAAGTACCAAGGGGTGGAGTTATCCCGTCTTCGAGGAGTTATGGAACTATGGCGTCCCTCAGGAGATGGACCATTTCGCTCGCTGCGTGCGTGGTAAAGAAGAGCCACACGCAACCGGTGAAGACGGCTTAGTCGTGATGAGGGCTTTGTACGCTGGCTACGCATCCGCCGGCGAGGGACGAAAAATACAAATGCCTTTCTCTGCGAAAGGAGTCGAGAAACCCATTGATTTGTGGTTTCGCGGCCCGCAATATCGACAGCATCAAACCCAGCGGTAATTTCCTGCTTGTCGTTCCCTCGGGCCATGACGCTCGAAAAAACGCATTGATCCAAACCCATATGGCACGGCCTTGCTCCAATGGACGGGTGGAAATTGGAACCCATGCCAGAGGCCAGACTAAACAATCATGAGGCTACCGATGGACAAATTCGTCCGATCAACTTTTCCAATTGGTCTTGTCGTTCTTCTGGCCAGTATGGCTTTGACTGCGGCCACAGAACAAACATCTGAGCCGCTAAAGACCCGTAATGTAGTTCTGATTGTCCTGGACGGAGTCCGCTGGCAGGAACTTTTTACCGGAGCCGACCCCACTTTATTGAATTCAGAACATGGTGGGGTTTGGGCTGACCTCAACTCCTTTCGTAAGGAATTTTGGCGGGACGATGTTGCCGAGCGGCGACGAGTTTTGTTTCCATTTCTTTGGGACGTGGTAGCAAAGCAAGGGCAGATTTTTGGGAACCAGGCCAGAGGCAGCGTAGCTCGTGTAGCAAATGACAAAGCATTTTCCTATCCCGGATACAACGAGATGCTCATTGGCCATCCCGATCCACGCATTGACAGCAATGAATACGGTCCCAATCCCAATGTCAGCGTATTTGAATGGCTGAACAGCGATCCGGATTTGCGCGGGAAAGTAGCAGTCTTTGGCACCTGGAGCGCCTTTACCGACATTTTCAACCAGAAGCGCAGCGGATTGAAAATTCAAGCAGGCTGGGAGTTGCCCGAAAAAGGCAACCTCACGCCTCGCCAAGAGGTTGTGAATGAACTCTATCGCACATTAACGCGATACGACGACACAGACGTCTTCGGCGCGCTTCTTCAGATCCCACTGCTGGATTACGTCTCACGGGAACACCCTCGTGTGCTTTTTGTCGGTTTTGGTGAAACCGACGAGTGGGCGCACTCCGGACGTTACGATTTAGTCTTGAGAAGCGCCCGTGAGAACGACGGGTTTGTGCAGCAACTCTGGAAAACCATGCAGGCCTTGCCAGAATACCGTGACCAAACCACATTCATTATCACTACTGATCACGGCCGGGGCGGCGGGCTGGAGGAGTGGAAGAATCATGGCATGGAGCAGAAAGGTTCTGAGAATATTTGGCTGGCTGTAATGGGTCCTGACACACCAGCCCTGGGCGAACGTTCAAATGTCGATCCAGTCGTGCAATCTCAAATCGCACAAACTATCGCAGCATTGCTGGGTAAAGATTACCGACGTACTTTCCCAGAGGCTGCACCTGCCCTTCCGGCTATAGGAACTACGACAAAGTAGTTCGCCATTCATCATAGGCCTCTCGCTCAGCTACGGTTGCGGCATCTGATCAGTCGAGAGCTCGGTCGGTGTGCCGAGCCTCGAACCTCCTTGACCCTGAATGCGCTCCGCTTCAGAAAGTTCACGACTAGCATTCTCTTCCTGTCCAAGTTGTGCATACGCGTCGGCCAGAATTCGATGAGGGTCTATGGCGTCCCGCCGCAGAGACGCAGCCTTTTGCAAAAGAAGAATACCGTCCGAGGCTTTCTGCTGGATAACGTACATTCGCCCGAGCAGCAGATTGGCAGCGAAACTATTTGGGTCGAGGCGCAGAGCCTCCTTAAATTGATCTTGTGCTTCGTCATTACGTGAGGTTCGCTGGTACACCATTGCCAGATAGAAATGCATCATCGACGAACTATTCATCTGGGAGACTGCCGCTTCGAATTGCGGCGCAGCTTCGTTCCAACGACCGGTCTTGACTAGCGCGCAGCCCAATTCGTAGCGGGCCAGGGAATTTTCTGGCGTCGCTTCGACCACGTGCTGTAAGGGAGCAATCGCGTTCTCATATTGTTTGAGCGATACATAGGCGCGACCCAGCAGCAGATAGGCAGTGCCGGCGTGAGGCTCCTGCTGTATGACCCCCTGAAGCAGGGGAATTGCTTCCTCATAGCGTGCATTTTCGGCGTGAACCATGCCCTCGTATAGCAGATTGGCTGTCGCAATTTTCTGTTTGGGATCGGGCCCGGACTGCTTTGCGTCGTCAGCGCTTGTTGTGTCTGATCCTAGATAGCCGAGTGCGTGCAGGCTCTCCCTTTGTTCGACCGTCAATTGCGTTTTCGTCGTTCCAGCGACGGAAGTGTTGCGCCGGAATTTCTCCAACTCTGCCGCGGCTGTATCGGCGACCGCTGTCAGTTTAGGGGCCAGGTTGTGTGCTGCAGCCTCATCAACCGTTTGATCGTAGAGTTCCCTCTCGGGTGCCTCGACGTACAAGTATTTGCTCACTCGCCACGAACGAAGCGCACTCCATCCAAAAGAAAGATGGCCGTATCCACTCTCCGAATAGATGGCCCGTTCCCCAATAGAATTGCCAGTGAAGTCATTGGTGGTGGCGTTTGGCAGAACGGGGCGGCCCTGCATCGCCTTGGGAACTGCGAAATGTGCGGCTTCCAGGATGGATGGCGCAACGTCGACCAGCCCGACCCGTGTCTCAATTCTCCTGGTCACGCTCTGACCCGGCAGCTTGACCAAGAGTGGAACGTGGATGGTTTCGTCGTAAAGAAAAATTCCGTGATGATTTTCGCCGTGCTCGCCAAAGGCCTCTCCGTGGTCTGCCATCACAGCGATCACAGATCCCTCGAAAACGCCATGTGCCCGGAGTTCGGCGATCAACCTTCCGACAATGGCGTCGGTGTAGGCAACTTCGCCGTCGTAAAGGTCTGACTTGTAGCGTGTCCGAAAGGGCTCGGGAGGAGTGTAGGGGTCGTGCGGGTCATAAAGATGAACCCAAAGGAAGAATGGACCCGTCGGCCGCTTGCTCAGCCAAGCGGAGGCCCGCTTCAGAACTTCTTCGCCACGCCGCTCCAGGCTGTGATAGTTGTCCTCGCCCGGAACTCGGCGGTGAAAACCGGCGTCGTACAAATCGAAGCCGCGGTCAAATCCGGGAGCCAGTTTTAGGGGGTCCAGCACCAGTGCTCCAACGAAGGCCGCAGTCCTGTACCCGCTTTGGTGGAGGAGCTCAGGCAGATACGGAACATCCGGGCCCAACGTGTCCCCCATGTAGTTGACGTGATTGAACTGCGGATATGTTCCCGTGAGGATAGTCGCATGGGAGGGCGTGGTGAGCGGCACCTGAGCGTAAGCCCTCGAAAAGACGGTGACGCCTCGAGCCAGTGCGTCCAGGTTCGGAGTGATCCCCCGCCTTGACCCCAGGAACCCCATCCGATCCGCTCGGGTAGTATCAAGCGTGACAAGAATGATGTTGGGATGAGAAGCCGCAGCGGCCGCGTGGAGAGGCTGGGTGCCATGTACGCAGCATGTTAAGGCCGAAATCAAGGCTACAGTAGCTCGCCCCCGGCGCATAGATTTGCAAGTTTACAACGCGGCAAAGCAAGCGATTGGTGGATTCAGCATCAGAGGACTGTCTCATAAGAAATAGTCGGTAGTAGCCCACCCCAAACTGGGTCCATTTAAGAGACATTCATTTGACTTGACTGTCAACGTCGAGGTGACGTACTCTTTCGCCAATTTGCAATGAAACCGGTTTCATCTCGCCAAATTTGACATGAAACCGGTTTCACAGCTCGGGGCATTCAGAAAACAGCGGCTTTCAAAAATCTGCAGATAGGAAGTGTGCTATGAGAGCAAGACCTTCCGTCGTTGCGGTTGCCTTTTTCGCGGTGTTTGTGCTGACCTCCACTTCATTCGGACAGTCCACTTTTGGGACCATCCTGGGAACAGTGACTGACCCCAGCGGGGCAGTGATGCCCAATGTTGTCATCCGTGTGACCAACCAAGGACAAAGCGTTTCGCGTGAAGTCCGCAGCGACACCCAGGGGAACTACCAAGCCGAGAACCTCACCGACGGCCTCTACACGATCTCCGTGCAAGTCGAAGGGTTTCGTGAGATTACGATTAAGGACATCCGGCTGACGGCACGGCAGGTCGTGCGCGAGGACCTGAAACTCGCCGTCGGCGCTACGACTGAGAATGTCACGGTAGAGGCCCTGCCCGAACTCATCAATACCGAGTCCCAAACCATTTCAACCAGCATCACCACCACAGAGGTGCTGGGATTGCCGGCAAATTATCGCGGGGCGGGTAGCACGAGCCCATATAACCTTTTGGCATTTCTACCCGGCGTCACAGGTGACCAGGGTGGCAACATCTCGGTCCAAGGGAGTGGGGTCAATCAGGTGGAGTATTCGCTTGATGGCATCAGCACCACCAATATTCGCTCCTCCGGCCCTCAAGTAGAAATGTTCCCCTCCGCAGAGAGCATTTCAGAAATGCAGGTGCAAGGTTCGGGCGGCGAAGCAGAATATGGTAACCCTGCGGACATTACGACGACCAGCAAGTCGGGCACCAAGGTATTCCATGGATCCGCATTCGAATATTTTCAGAATGCGGCCCTGGATGCTACACGATTTATCGTGCCTCAGATAACTAAGCCTGCTAAGAGTGCGAACACATTCGGAGGTTCCCTCGGCGGACCGCTTTTCGGAAAGCGTACTTTTTTCTTTGGCGACTACGAAGCTATGCGCTATCGGACTCAAACCGCCCGCCAGGAGACAGTGCCCACACTGGCCATGCGGAATGGAGATCTCTCCGCCGCTACCTCGGTCCCTCTCCACGACTTGCAGGGCAATCCCTTCCCCAACAACCAGATCGACCCAAGCTTATGGGATCCAAGAGCCGCCTTGATCCTCCAGTATTACCCGCTGCCCCTTCAGCCAGGTTTCGTTCGCAATCACACCCTCAACGTTCCCAACCCCATCCTCTCCGACCAGTTCGATATTCGCATTGACCATACGATTAACGGCAAGCAAAACGTTTTCGGCCGCTGGACCTACAAGAACGGCAGGTTTGTGTCCCCGTCTGGCCTGGCTTTACCGGCGGAGAATGACTTCGAACACGACAACCAGATCGTGCTCGCACACAACTACGCCATCACACCGAACTTGATCAATGAGCTGCGCGGAGGAATCAGCCGCCGGCAGAGTGGTGGGGATTTCCCGCTCGATGGGCCGGGCTTCATGCAACAACTGGGGTTGAATCCCCAGCAACTGGGACCTTTCCCTCCCGGCGGGTTCCCCGACTTCGTCTTTGAACCCAGGGACGGCAACGTTAACGCCATCGTTCATACACGGCCAAATCCAGAGCTGTCCCGTAACTTCCAGCTTAATGAGAACCTGACCTGGACCAAGGGTCGGCACACTATGAAGTTTGGCTTCGATATGCGCAGGCTCCACTTGATTACTGCGTGGTACTCGGGATCATCGGCTGCCGACGACTACGGTGACTTTTTTTTCAGTGGTCAGTACACCGGAACATACCAGGACATTGGATCCTCCTTTGCGGACTTCCTGCTCGGAGTTCCTTATTACACGTATGTCACTCACACGCCACCGAGGAACATCGATGGCACAGCCAGTCATTACTACGGCTACGGCGAGGACACTATCCGAGCCAGCAAGAAACTGACACTGGACGTTGGTCTTAGGGTGACCAGGATTCCGCCATTGTACGATCCGATTAACCTCACCAACTTTGACCCCACCTATCCCGGCACATCGGCGACTCCCGGCAACCCGGGGACGTGGCCAGGGCGCGTGATCATTTCTTCCGACCCCAGATCGCTGGCAGCAACACAGCCTCTGTGGGCACAGGCCGTCAACGCCTGCGAAACAGACAACGACATCCCTGGTTATAACGGTCCCGACCCGAACATCCCCTGCACAACTTTTCAGACTTCGAAACAGGCAGGGTGGCCGAAGCAATTGCGCGACGTTTACACCCATTTCTCTCCCCGTGTCGGTTTTGCTTATCGGCCTTTTGCGGATAACAAAACGGTAATTCGGGGGGGCGCAGGCATCTACGAAGTGACTACATTGGGAGCGGTATTTTTCTCCGTGGCAGGTATCCACGACGGCTTCCAGGGTAATTTTTCAAATGATGGGGTTGGCCAACCGGGGTTCTTCCAGTTCCCCAATGTCCTAAATACCGCCACTAACGCCGGCTTTGGTTCGCAATCATTCTTCACTGCGAATCAGAAGGACAAGAAGGATCCGTACAGCATCCAGTGGAACCTGTCGGTTGAACGCACGCTGCATGGCAACACCGCTCTGCGTGTCTCCTACATCGCCAACCGCGCGAATCAGCTCACCTGGAGCCCGAATTTGAATCAAGCCCCCATCGTAAATGGCGTGCCTGGGCCGAAACCGTTCCCAGCCTGGATTAACGTCAGGTGTCGCTGCGGCGGCGCCATTAGCAGCTATGAGTCGATGCAGACGGAGTTGATCCACAAGTACTCCCACGGTCTTACCTTCCAGTCCACCTGGACCTGGGCGAAGAACCTGACGGACGTCGAATCATGGCCCCGCTCCGGTTTTTCCGGGGAAGTCACTGGCGACAAAATGAATCTGTATGACATGCACGCCGATTACGGCAACACCGGTGGTACCCGCAAACATCGCTGGATCACCACTATGGTGGACGAACTGCCGATCGGGAAAGGGCGCGCCCTTCTCGGTAATAGCAGCGGAGTGCTGAACGGAATTGTCGGCGGTTGGCGGCTGAGTACGATTCTCCTGGTCGAATCCGGCCCCTACGATACACCCTTCATCTTTTTTGATTCCTCAGGCAACGGCCAATTTGGCGGTTTTAACCGGCCTGACGCTGGCAGCGGCAATCCCAATAACTTTCACCACACTCGCGAGCAGTGGTGGGACCCGAGCGTATACTCCTGCCCGGGATTTGCTCCAGGAACTGGCTTGTCCAACAACGCGCTTGATTGTTTTAGCCTCCCCAACAACGGCGTTGTTGGCCGGTTTGGCGACGCTCGCGTAGGGTCGCTGGTCGGCCCCGGAACAATCAACCTCTCCCTCGGTCTTGCCAAGGACTTCAAACTTACCGAGAGGCTTAAGCTAAAGTTCGAGAGCAGCTTTACCAATCTTCCCAACCACCCGAACTTCGACGACCCGCGCAACAACCTGACGGAAACTGAAACTGTGAACAACACCACAGTCGGCACATTTGGCAAGGTTCTCGCCTCTCGCGTCGGGGACGCGGGCGGGAACCGCGTGGGGCAATTTGCACTGAGGATTGAATTCTGAGTTGAGTGGAGGCGACGGTCGGATTTGAATCGATGACCGGTATTGAATTAAGTTTGGCCCGCTGAGTATCGGATCGGGCAAGTATCTCTTACATGCGCATGTGGGGCGCGCGCCCTTCGCATGTGGGCGCCCTTGAGTTCCATCTGCACTGAAGATTCTGTGGCCAGTCTTCATTGCCGGTCTCCTTATCTCTTGTGCTTCAAGCATGCCGATAACTTGGAGCGTACAGCGTCCCGTCGGGAGACGGCCTTCTCATGCCATCTGTTATTAACAGCCTTGTTTTTTCTGGCTTGCTCAGCTAAGACGGATTGAAGTACATCCAAAGACCCGCTTTGCCGCTTTAGAATGTGGCGGGACAAAAGGCCTGCAATGCGATTCAAGGAGTTGGCCATGTTCACGTCACCTGCCCGGCTCGGGACCTGGCCCCGGATTTTCCCTGGCCATATCTCGGGCTCGCTGGTTTCTATGGGAAAGGAAAGACACAGGATCCCAGGGCGCTGAGCGAAAATATCGCCGCCTTCTTCAGATTGTGCCCCAGTTCGACCGATGCCGAAGCGCAACGTTGGCTTGCGACTGAAGGAAACCAGGATCGAATGGCAAAGGTCGCGGTGGCCATACGCGGGCGGCTTCGCGACGAAACCGAGCCAGCCGTTCTGCAGTCGTATGAAACCCTGTGGGCGCTTGAGTTTCGAGCGCTTCCACCAACCGAGCACGAGGCGCTCGGGCGGCGGGTATCTAATGATTTGCAGCGACTGGAGAAAGTCGTGCCCGCGCCTGACGCCGAATTCCAATCCCTCCTGATTCGCGGGTACAAGCAGAGCGGTGCGTCGGCCGCGTCGTTACGAGCGAAGGAAGATCGCCTGCTTAAGGAATTTCCGCACTCGAGCGAAGCTCTACGCGTGACCCAAGACCGCTGGGATCGTTTGCACAAGGAGCCAACGGACCAGAGCGACACGGCGGCTCTTAACTACATGCTCGACGGAGGGATACCCCAAGACTGGATTGTCGATCCGAAGCGGAAGTGGGTATCAATGGACACAGGATTCGGATTTTGAGAATGACTGGGAGGGGAAGGCCCTTCACCGGCTGGAGTCGGTGCACAAGAGTTCGCAGGATGCGCCCAGCGCCGTCGCAGCGCAAAAATGACGGGGATCGACAATCCCGCAGCATTACTTTTTCCACAATCGGTGGGTATGAATCTCTAGGTAATTATCTCTTTCATTAGGATCGACGCGCGTGGCGCAGCTAGCAGGCACGTAGCTGGGGCGCATGGTTGAGTTCCGTGAGGCTCCGGTAGACAATGAACGCGTGAGTGCGCACAGGCACCGGATCGCCGATTACCTGCGGCCTAAGACTCTTGCGATGTTGTTGCTTGGATTTTCTTCAGGCCTTCCTTTTCTCCTGGTCGGCAATACCTTCGGCTACTGGCTGCGCGATGAACAGACTTCCCTGAAGGCGATCGGGTTTCTTTCTTGGGTCGGCATCGCCTATTCGCTGAAATTTCTGTGGGCGCCGGTACTGGATCGCGTCGATTTGCCGTTGTTTAAGCGGCTTGGACATCGGCGCGGATGGATGATGTTCTCGCAAATTCTCGTCGGGCTGGCGCTATGCGCGATGGGCGGAACTGGCACGCAAGCCGGGCTCGCCCGGCTTGGCGCGCTGGCGCTCGTCGTGGCGTTTGCCTCATCGACACAGGACATTGTAGTCGACGCCTGGCGAATCGAATCGGCAGACGATGGAGAAGAACAAGGCCTCCTCGCATCCGCCTATCAGTTCAGCTACCGCCTGGCGCTCCTGGCTGCGGACTCCCTGATCCTTATCGTGGCAGCGGCCGCAGGCTGGCGCATATCCTACGGTATTTACGGCGCACTTATGGTCGTTGGAATGATCGCGACCTGGTTTGCAAGGGAACCGGAGCGCGCCGATGCGGTGATGGACAAAATGGACAAAAAAGAGCGCAAAGCCCCGCTTTGGACGTGGCGCGGTTTCTTTGACGCTGTTGTAGGCCCGTTCATCGCCTTTTTCCGAGCACATGGCTGGCTCGCGCTGGTGATGTTGGCGGCAATCAGTCTGTACCGGTTGCCGGACTTCATCATGGGTCCGATGGCGAATCCTTACTACCACGACATCGGTCTTTCGAAGGAAACAGTCGGAGCGGTGCGCGGCTCAATCGGACTCATCGCTACGTTTGCAGGCATCGCAGTCGGCGGATTCTGCTCACTGAAGCTTGGCTACATGCGCGCGCTCATCATCGGGGGCATTTTGCAGGCTGCTGCGATTGCCGCGTATGCGACTCTCGCGTTCGCGGGCAAGAGCGTTCCTCTCTTCGCACTGGTTATGGCGGGTGATAACTTCGGCATCAGCTTTGCAGGCGTTGCGCTTGTAGCATACATGTCGAGTCTCACCAACATTGGATACACCGCCACGCAGTATGCGCTCTTGAGTTCAACCTATGCC
>Ga0075425_100000377_pt1 | contig 41025 bp, 78 predicted proteins | sample SoiMethybrSBSTD4_FD_75300 | JGI IMG/M metagenome (GOLD analysis project Ga0075425, IMG submission 75300) | Bulk soil microbial communities from a Populus tree surrounding site in Tennessee, USA - Soil MetaG P. TD hybrid SBSTD4 | ecosystem: Environmental > Terrestrial > Soil > Tree plantation... | reverse complement strand
TCGATGGCGCAAAGCTCCGCCAGATGGGATGGCAACCGCAGCAAAGCATCGAACAGTCTATCGAAGACATCGTGCGCTGGTCTCTCGACCACTCCCACTGGCTCACCCCAAAACGCAATGCGAGGAATGTCGCGTGAATGCAGTCGTTGAAACCGCTCCGCTCCTGAAGTTGGACCTTGGATGCGGGCAGAACAAAAAGCCCGGATTTCTCGGCGTCGATCGGCGCGCCTTCGATGGTGTCGACATCGTCGCCGATCTCACAGGGCCGTGGCCATGGGCGGATGGGTCTGTGGAAGAAATCCACATGTCGCACATCCTCGAGCACTTCACCGGCATTCAACGCGTACACATCTTCAACGAGATGCATCGCGTGCTGGTGAAAGGCGGCAAAGCGCAGATCATCACGCCGCACTGGTGCAGCAATCGCGCATACGGCGACTTTACGCACGCGTGGCCGCCGGTGTCAGAGATGCTGTACTTCTACATCTCCAAGACCTGGCGCGCGAAGAATGCGCCCGACAATGACGCGCAGTGGAACCCGGAAGGGTACACGTGCGACTTCGAAGCCACATGGGGCTATTCGGTACATCCGGATCTGACCACCAAGAGTGGCGAACGAGTGGCGTTCTCAACGCAGTTCTACAAGGAAGCTTGTCAGGATCTCATCGCGACCCTGACGGCCAAGTGACCTCACCCCTTTTCAGGAGCATTTGAAATGCCCGGTTCCTCAGACATCGCACTCGGCAATCTGTCGTACATCTTTCTGCTGCAGGCGACCCTTTCTCCCGCGCAGGTCGCGGCAGCCACAACGGCCGAGCAGACTTTTACGGTCAATGGTCTGCTCACAACCGATTTCGTGGAGGTGCAGAAGCCCACCGCACAGGCAGGCATCGGCATCTGCGGTGCCCGCGTCAGTGCAGCCAATACGCTCGCGATCAACTTCGTGAACGCCACCGCGGCGACGGCTACCACGCCCACAGCAGCCGAGGTGTATCTCATCAAGGTGACGCGTCGCGAGAACCCCGGCGATCTGCCGACTGCGATCGTGTGACGCCATGACCGCATCCGTCTTTCGACTCGTCACGGGCGCAACGACGAATCTCAACAAGGTTCGCCAGGAAAGCCCGAAGGTGAAGGGCATCATCGCGGTAAATACGGCCGCGTATGAGATTTTCGTAAAGCTCTACTGGTTCAGGCCAAGTAATGGTGCATCTGCGCCCACTGTGGGCACGACTGCGCCGCAAGTCACGATTGCCATCCCAGCGCTGGGGACCACGACAGGCGGAGTGATGCAAGCGTTCACGGAAGGGTTCTCGGGAGGTGACGGCGATCTATGGATCGCGGTCACGAAGCTAGCCGCAGATACGGATACCACCGTGGTCGCCGCTGGAGATGGCCTGATCTCACTCTTGGTTGATCCGTGAGCACGACCGCAAACGACATCATCGCTGGAGCACTGAAGTTCATCAATCAGTATGCGCCAGGCGAGTCGTTATCCTCGGCGGACGCTGATGATGCCCTTGAGACATTGAATGATCTTCTGGAATCGCTCAGCACACAGGAATCGGCGGTCTATGCCAGCAATGAGAACATCTTTACCTATACGCCAGGACAGTATCAGTACACGATCGGTAATTACGATGCGGGCACATTCGCAGGCACGGTAACGAGCGGCTCTGCGACGATCACAAGCGCAACCGTGCCGTCGGATATGGTTGCAGGCGGAGATCTATCGGGCGCGGGCATAGCGGATGGCACAACGATCCTCTCATTCAACGCGGGCGCTAATACTGTCACGATGTCGGCGGTTGGCACGAGCTCACCCGGTGCGCAGCAGATCAGTTACACGATCCCTGGCGACTTCAAGATGGAGCGGCCCTTGCGGATCACGAATGCGTTCACGCGCATTTACACGCAGGGCTCTGGGCTCGATTACCCAATCGAGATCGTGGATCAGAAGCGATACGTAGACATCGGCTTCAAAGCCATTCAGGCTCCTTGGCCAATTGTGCTCTGGTACAACCCGACCATGCCGTTGGGCACGCTGTTCTTCTATCAGAACCCGTCCAGTGCCGCGCAACTGTACTTGTACACGGATCTGATTCTGACGAACTTCTCTGCGCTTACGACCGCAGTGAATCTGCCGCAGGGCTACTCTCGGTTTCTGAAGCGCAAACTGGCGCGTGATCTTGCTCCAGAATACGGATCAATTTGGACGCAGCAGCAGGAAAAGCTGACGAAGGAAGCCGAAGACTACGTGAAGTCACTGAATGCGGTTCCTGTCCCAGTCGCCAACTATGATCCGGAGCTAATGCAGCGCCCGCGCACTGATGCCGGATGGATCTTATACGGCGGGTTCCGCTGATGGGGATGAACTATCAAGGTGGGGACTTTGGGTTCGTGGGTCAGGCGTATGAGGCGCCAAACCCGAATCAGGATCGCCAGCGCCTCATTAATTGGTACCCTGAATATTCGCAGGACCCGAAGAGCAAAACTCCCATCGCTCTGCTCGGCTGTCCTGGGCTGAACGAAATTTTCGACTTTAGTACGATGAGTGACGATGTTCTCGTTGCTCCAACGGGAGGGTGTCGGGGAGTCTGGGTGCTTCCCGGAGGTACTGATGCACTTTGGGTAGTCGGTCGCGCTGTGATCCTGACTCAGATGACCGTGGCGGCCACTCAAACAACGATCGCGCAGTTCTCGAAGGCGTTTATCGGCAGTCTGAACACGAACACGGGACCGGTATGCATTCGCGACAATGGCCCCGGCGGTTTCGCGGTGATTGTCGATGGCGCATATGGGTATCTCTACGAGATATCAACGTTCACCCTCACGCAGATCACCGACGCCGATTTCGAGCCAGCAGACCGCGTGGCCTTTATTGACGGTTGGTTGATATTCAACGTCGTCGGCACACAGCGGTTCTTTACGAATTCGCCCACGCCATACACGACCCAGTTTGACGCAACATTCTTCGCGCTCAAGGATTCGAGCTCCGACAACCTTGTCACGCTCATGGAGAACAACCGCGAGTTGTGGTTGATCGGTGAGCGCACGAGCGAGGTTTGGTACGACGCAGGCGGCGCGAACTTCGCCTTCAGCCGCATTCCTGGCGTCGCACCTCAGATAGGTTGTTCGGCCGCGCAGTCGGTCGCCCGCTTGGGCTCTTCCCTGGTTTGGCTCGGTAACAGCGAACGCGGCCAGAACGTCGTGATCAAGACCGAGCAGTACAGTTACGTCGATATCTCATCGCGCGCAGTGGAAGCGGCCATCGCAAGCTATCCCTTCGTCTCAGACGCTATTGGCTTTGTGTACGAAGAGGAAGGGCACCTTTTCTACGTGCTCACGTTCCCGACCGCGGACAAGACATGGGTCTACGATCAGACTGCGAGTGAAGCCGCTGGAATGCCTCAATGGCACCAGCGCGCCTCATTTAATCCTGACACCGGCATCTTTCATCGATTCAAGGGTTCGTGCTTCGCGAACTATCAGAACATCCGCATGGTGGGAGATTTTCAGGAGCAGAGCGGCTATCAGATGAGTCGCCAGTTCTACACGGACGGAGATACACCGCTGGTCGCGGTACGTCGCACGCCATACGTGTGGAGCAAGGAAGATCGGCGCCGAATGTTCCTGGGATCGCTGCAGATCGATTTCGCCTCCGGAATGGGTCTGTCGGCTGGCCAAGGCTCGAATCCGCAGTTGATGCTTCGAAGTTCTCGAGATGGTGGCGCAACCTTCGGAACTGAGTTCTTCGTGCCTGTCGGCGCAACCGGCGAGTACCTAAACCGCGCCATCAAGCGCCGGCTAGGCGTCTCCCGCAACTACGTGGCAGAGGTACGCTATAGCGAGCCGACGAATCGCGACATTGTGGGCGCGACATTGTTCGCTCAGACCGAGCAGCAGGCAGCTGCCTGATGGCATCCGGTCAATTCAACTCGCTGCCAAACTACCCGGTGCCTCTCATCGAAGGCAAGGTGACGGGCCGTGATTGGTATCGCTTCTGGGCCGCGCTTTTCCGGGGTCTCGCTCCCGGCAACGTTGAACCTGTGACGTTGACCGGTTCGCCTTACATCTACAGCGCTAGCCGCAAGGGAGCGCTCATCGTGAGCGGTGGTACCGTATCGGCAATAGCCTTCTCGCGAGATGGCGGCACGACGTATTTCACCGTGGGAACGGTCGCGGGCATGTTCACGCTGAACGCCTCGGATCTTCTGAAGATCACTTACACGGTCGACCCAACCGTCACATTCGTGCCGACATGAATGCCACGCAGGAGATCGTGAAGGTAGAGACGCAGGCTTTAGAACAAGTGTTGCTGCCTTCGCGTGAGCAGATTCTGACGCTCGAAACACGCATGCGGGAGTTTGAGCAGATTGACTGCCCGCTTGAGCATACCTTTGCGCCTGGTAGTTACGGCCGAACGATCCAGTTGCCAAAAGGTGCATTGGTCGTGGGGAAAATCCACAAACACGCGCATTTGAACATCGTTTCGCGCGGGCTCGTGACCGTCGTGACTGAATTCGGCCGGCACGAGATCGATGCACGCGAACGGCCGGTGGTGTTCACATCGCAGGCCGGCAGTAAGCGGGCTCTGTATTGCCACGAAGAAACGTGGTGGACAACCGTCCATCTTGTAGAATCGACCGACCTCGCAGAGATCGAGCGCGACATCATCGCGCGGGACTTCGTCGAGCTGGATGCATTCGTGGCGAGCGAATGCCTAAAGCTCATCGAGCAGGAGACTGCTCATGCGGAGTAACGCTCGTGACATGGGTCGCAGTTGCTATAGGCGGTAGCGCGCTGATCGCCGGCGCCGCTTCATACGCCGGAAGCAAAAAGCAGGCGCAAGGCGCGCAACAAGCTGCTCAGACAAACATGGACATGTTCAATGTCCTGAATCAGCAGCAACAGCCCTATATTCAATCTGGTTACGGTGCGATGGGGCGTTTGAATACGCTCTTGGGCATCAATCCGAATCCCAGCTATCGACCAACTCAAGCGCCGGGCAATGCATGGATGCCAACCCCTGGCGGGGGCGTGCAGCCGATCATGCAGAACGGCCCCACGATGCAGATTCCCGAGCGGAATATGGGCGGCGGGAATCAGCGTCTGGCTCAACTTCTCGCGCTGCGTGCCATGCATGGCGATCGTTCGGCCGCTCAACTCCTGCAGCAACAGCAGGGAATTCAGTAATGGGCCTCTTCTCCAAATTGATACACATCGGTCAAGCGCCTTTCAAGACCGGTGTCGCGAAATCATTGGGGATGACTTACATGGACCCCCTCGGTCAAGCCACGGGGGCCTATAAGGATAAGGGTAGCAATGGCGCTGCCGCATCCGATCCAAATGCAGGAACGGCAGATACCATGGCCAATTACTACGGCGATCAGAGCGATCCGCAATATGGCTCTCTTCTGCAGCCTTTCGGTGTCGAACAGTTCTACAACTATGAAGACCCAGGTTATGCATTTCGTCAGCAACAGGGAATGCAGGCACTGCAGAATAGCGCCGCAGCGGATTCTGGAGCGCTCTCAGGCGCCGCTTTGAAATCTCTTCTCGATTGGAATCAGCAGGCCGCGAGTCAGGAATACAACAATGCATTCAATCGCTATCAGACGCAGCAGGGAAATATTTTCTCGCGTCTATCGAGCATTGCAAATCTTGGCCAGAACGCAGCCGCTGGAGTCGGTCAACAGGGAACGAATTTAGCCGGCAATGCCGGGCAGGCATACACGAACGCTGGTTCGGCAGCTGGAGCAGGAATTGTCGGTGCGGGGAATGCGATTGGGCAGGGTCTCACCAATTATTGGCTCTATAACAATCCGCAAATGTGGCAGCGACCCGCGACAGTTGGGGGCGTGTGATGGCCGAGCTCGTCGGTCTCAACGCAGAAGTTCCCGACTTCGCCGGGAAGCTTTCGCAGCTTCTGCAGATCCAGCATCAGCGCACGGCGCTTGCCGGCGAGCAGCAATCATTGCGTCAACGACAGGCGCTCGCCTCCTACGACTGGAACAAGCACATCGGCGAGGATGGGACCTTTGATCTCAACTCGCTGAACGATCCTGAACTGCGCGCGGCGGCTGGCGATCAGTACCTCGATGTGGTCAGCAAGGCGATTGCTGCGAAAGAGCAGCAGGTGCAGAACAAGCGGACCCTGACCGCGCTCCGCGAAGACCAGCGCGAAGCATTCGGCTCGATGATGAATGCGCTGCGCTCAGATTCAGATGTCGCCGAGGACAACGAGAAAGGGCGCCAGAAGGTCAATCAGGCAATGCTGCAGTTCGGGGAGATGTACGGCGAAGACGTACTCCCCGTGCTCAAAGCCTACGCGGCACCGCTGCAGAAGGCCCCCAAGGGACGCATGTCCGATGCGCTACGTGCAATCGGATTGCAGGCGGCATCGGCCTCAGATCAGCTCAGTAAACAACAGCCGCAGTATCTGGGCACGGGCGGCCAAGCCGTGCAGATCAATCCGCTGGCGCCCGGAGCCTCTCCAGCCGCCGCGACTCTGCCGATGACCCTTGGGCCTGGTGAGCAGGACACCGTGATCGCCGATCAGCTCGGGAATCAGTATCGGCTGCTTCGCGATCCGCGCGGGCAGATATCCGGAGTTCAGCCACTCGCCAATCAGGGAGGCACTGGGCCTGCTCGGTTCGATGTTGGCGAACGCGCCTCATTTGAGCATCAGGCACAACAGAACTTCGAGAATGTGACGGCCAATCGTTCCGCGGCATCGATGGCACCCCAGCAGCTCGATCAGATCAACAAGGCGTTGGATTTGTCGAAGGGCCTGAGCACCGGCGCATGGGCCTCGAAACGCGCGCAGATCGAAAGCGGCATTGGCTCTCTAATTCCAGGCTTCGAAGGCATGGACGATGCCAGCAAACTTCAGGAACTCGACAAGTTTTCAGAGCGCATCGCTACCGACGCTTCGCGCGTGCTGGGTGTCAATGCCCGAACCGACGCTGAGCGCGAATCGATCCATAAGCAGAACGCGAATATCGGTTACACACCGCAGGCGATTCAGTCAGTTCTGCAATACGCCAAAGCACAGACGATGGCGATGGAAGCCAAGGGAGACGCGCAAGAGAAGTGGCTGAAGAAGGAGGGCAACGGGATCACGAAACAGCACGAGTTCGAGACTGAGTTCCGTCAAGCCTATGACCCGGTGATTTTCCAGATTCAGGCAGCCGCGCCGGAGGATCGAAAGAAGATCGTCGAGTCTCTCTCGCCGAAGGAGGCCGCATCTCTCAAAGAGAAGCGCGCGAAGCTGCGTGAATTGGGCGCGCTCTGATGGCCGAGGCAGATGACATCGATGCTCTACTCGACTCGCGCGCGGCCAATCAACCCGTTGCAGATGAGGACATCGATGCGTTGCTCGATGCGCATGCGAAATCTACCGCTGCACCGACTGCGGCGCCTGTCGCTACGCCTCAGTCAGAAACGCCATGGTGGCAGCAACCCGTCAGACAAGTGGGACTCTCTGGGCGTGCGGTCGCTCAGGGCATTGCTTCCATGCCCATGATGGCAATGGATGCAGGTGTCGCTACCCGCAATCTCGTTACCAACTTGGCGCAGGGCGAAATGCCGACACTCGCCGATTTCAATCCCTTCGCCAAGACGGGTGGCTCCCATCAGGAATACGAGCTTCCCTCGAAAACCTTCGAGAAGCAGTTGACCGCTGCGGGACTTCCCGAGCCAAAGAGCACATCTGAGAAAGTGGCCGGCTTCATCGAATCGGTGCTGACAGGCTCGCGCGTTCCGGCTCCCACCATCAAGGAACCAGCGCCGGCGGGGTTTGTGAGACCTGCAGCAAGCCCTTCAGAACAAGTATTGCGCGACTCCATAAAGGAGGGCTACGTAGTCCCGCCAACCACTGCGAACCCGAACATGATGAACAAGATCGCGGAGGGGCTCGCCGGCAAGATCAAGACAGCGCAGAAGGCATCTGCGCAGAACCAGGAAGTCACAAACTCGCTCGTGCGCAAAGCTCTCGGAATGCAGGAGGGCGAGCCGATCACCCCTGAATCGCTGAAATCGCTGCGTGATACCGCGGGCAAGGTCTACGAGCAGATCGCCAATGCGGGGGAGATCAAACCGGATGGCGAGTATCTGAAAGACCTCGCACAGCTCGGACGTGGAGCGGATGAGATTGCACAGGCATTCCCTGGCGCGAATGTTGGCGCGACGAAGCAGATCAGCGATATGGTCGATTCGCTCCTGCAGGACAGTTTCAGCTCGAAGGCTGCGCTCCAATACTTGCGTGAACTGCGCAAGCAAGCCGGCAGCAATCTCTCGGGAATGAATGCCGCCGATCCTTCCAAGCAGGCGCTTGGCATGGCGCAGCGTGAAGCCGCCTCGACGCTGGAGGATCTGATTCAGCGTCATCTCGTCGCGACCGGGAATGGTGACATCGCCGAATCCTTCGGCGCGGCTCGCAAGCTCATAGCGATGTCGCATTCCGTCGAGAAGGCATTGAACGAGACAACCGGCAATGTCGTCGCCGGCAATCTCACTCAACAGATGGTGAAGGGTAAGCCGTTATCTGGCGAACTCGAAACGGTGGCGAAGTTCGGTCAGGCCTTCCCGAAGGCAGCCAAAGAGATCACCGAATCGATGCCCGGTGCTTCACCGCTCGACTGGGCTACGGCCGCAATCACGACAGCCGCTTCGCATAGTCCTTTGGGATTGGCCGCGGTGGCGGTGCGTCCCGGTGTCCGCAGCGCGCTCCTCTCGCCATGGTGGCAACAGCAATTGGTTGATGCGCCATATGCGGGTGCGCCCGATGTCTTCGGAATCGCGCCGAGCGCAGCTCTCCAGGCGGAGGGTCAATGAATCAGATGTATCCGCGGTCGGTCAGCCACCACATCGCGCGCCAGGTGGCAGCTGCAACGGCCAGCGTCGCTACGATCGTGGCTCCGGTAGGAGTCATCACGATCGCGACGAAGGAGATCACCATAGTCGCCGCGAGCAGGGTTCCAACAAGCGACCACAACGTTGCGGCTATGCCCTCGACCCGTAGGCCCCAGACAAGAAGGCCGAGGCCGATGATCCACCATGAGACCTGCATGGCGGTGAGTCTATGACGACCACCGTCCTCACTCCATGGCCCCGTGCCCAGTTTTTTGACAATAACGGACGTCCAGCCGTGAGCTACCAGCTTTTCACCTACGAAGCGGGCACTTCGATCAAGCTTGCGACATATAGGGACAACACGACCGGAACCCCTAACACCAACCCGATTGAGCTTGATTATCGCGGCGAGGCCGCCATCTGGATCCCGCCGAACGTTGCCTACAAGCTTGTTTTCGCCAGACCTGATGACACGGACCCGCCGGCCAACCCAATTTGGTCAGTGGACGATCTCGTATCGAGTCAGCTCGTCACGCTCTATGGTGGCCTCGATACCGGTTCGGCCAATGCGTACGTACTGACCTTTACGGCGAACTTCAGCTCGTACACAGACGGAATCGTTCTGTATTGGATTCCAGGCAACACGAATACTGGCGCAAGTACGCTGAACGTCAACGGTCTGGGAATCGTCAGCATTATCAACCAAGACGGCTCGGGTCTTACTGCAGATCAATTGACTGCTGGCCAAGCCGTGCAGGTCATGTACTTAAATGGAAATTGGCTCTTGTTGTCCTCGGGTATCGCTGCGAGCGTGACCGCTGGATCATTTACGCCGACTTGGAGCGGTTTCAGCGCCGCGCCCACGGGCACGATGAAATGGCAGATCACCGGTCGATTAGCAACCCTTGAGTGGACGGGCACCACTGGCACAAGCAATGCCAATCTCATGTCGATCGGCAATCTGCCGACGAACCTACGCCCGACGACGAAGTCTCTCATCGGCATGTCGCCGGCCGTGATGATCGACAACGGCTCGAACAAACTGGGCTCCGTGGGTCACGGCTCACTCGGCACGGTTCAATTCAATCTTGGCACCACGCCGTCGGGCACTGGCTTCACCACTTCAGGCACCAAAGGTCTAGATACCGGATGGACCTGGACCTACTTGCTGAACTGATATGAACCTCTCTCCACTTCCAGTCCTGAAGTTCTTCAGCAATGTCGGTATTCCGCTCGTTGGCGGGAAGCTTTTTACTTACGTAGCTGGCACAAGCACGAAGCTTGCGACCTACACCGATTCAACCGGGATGTCTCAAAACACGAATCCCATTCGGTTGAATTTCCGAGGGGAATGCAACGTTTGGCTGGACCCGACACTTGCATATAAGTTCGTTCTCGCTGGGCCTCTCGATACTGATCCTCCTGCCAATCCCATCTGGTCAGTCGACAATATCGAAGGGCCAGTATCGATCAGCACACTAACGCAGCAATTCCTTGGGCGGATCATTTATCCGCGCACTACGGCGGAAATCAGTGCAGGGATTACGCCAACTTTCTACATCTATCCCCCGGGAGATCTCCGGCGGTATGGATGCGACGTCACAGGTGGGGCAGACAACTCCACTCAGATTCAGAACGCCATCCTGGCCGCTCAAGCAAGTGGAGGTACGGGATATATTTTCCATCCAGGAGGAAACATTGCGCATAGCTCGCAGATTTTGTTTGGACCTGGTTTAACGGTCTTCGGGCAAGATCGCAAAGCATGCGTTTTCACGTACACAGGCACTTCATCGGCATGGCGCTCAACGAACAACGGCACGACGATACCGACGCCGAATAGCGGTGGCTTCGGATTGGTCACATTTCGTGGCATCAAGATCATAACGTCTAGTGGTTCAAATACAGGCGCAGCGATTGAACTGAATGCGTGTGGGTGGTCCTTTTATGAAGTGTATGACTGCTATCTTGTCGGCACATTCAAATACGGAATCATCATCGATGGATGCGAGGTTTCGCATTTCCACGACAATGTCATCAGTATTTCAGGACCGGCGAATCCGGCTTGCATTTGGTTAGTCAATGGCCCAGATCGTTCCGCAGGACAAGGAACGGGATTCACCAATGTCATCACGGTCAATGACAATCAGTTGGATACGACCGGAGCTAACAGTGTTTGCATCATCGATGATGGTGGTGCCAATCACCACTATCACGACAACAATTGCAATGGCGCCGCGAACTCGATTGCGCTGTGTAGCGTCAATGGATTCAAGATCGATGGCCATGACATGGAGAATGCTGGAGCACAGCAGACCAATTCGATCTCGAACATCTTCGTCACGGATCAAACGTACGTCAGCGGTACGACGCTGAGTCCTTGTCAAAATGGAATAATTGAGGACAACACTTTCGGCCAGGACATGCTGGCTGGCTCATCTTTGGTTTTCGGTTCTTCCGGGGGAGCGATTTTTCACCGGAGCATAGTTGTTCAGGGGAATTTCTTCCGATTCAACCTGGGTCTTTCCGCTGACATCGATGTCACCAAGCTTGCGAATAGTTTCTGTGGCTACAACAGCAGCACGACGACTGGCGCTCGGGATCACTATGCCGGAGTTCACAACAACTCAAATGGCAATACGCTTCTGCCGCCCCAGAATGGATTCGCGGGCCTTTTCGCGAATGCCGCTGTGGTCTATGGAGATACTCGCTACCCGACGAAGTTCTATGGTGGATTGGACTTTGACACGGCGGGCAGTCTTGCCTTCCAAGGTCACAAGTTCAATCAATTCACGGTCGAGATAAAGAACAACGCGGGCACCCTTCAGCATCACATTTGCACGAGCCACATGGACGCGGGGCAGGCCGTATCAGCAAACCTAATTCAAGGAATTAGCGGGGCGAGTGTCACTTTCCAAAACACGCCTACTGTCGGCGCGGGAACCGGATTCGGTGGTGTAGGCGTAGGGATTACGGGCGGCAACATCTACTTTGACACCGCCGCGCAGACTCGAGCGGCCAACTGGTCCACCGCAGTGGTCGAGTATTACGACGGAAACGCGCAGCGTGTGAATGCTGCAGTAGGGTTCGACTCGATCAACATCAATGGCACGACGCGCTCACGGCTTGCCATCTTCCTTACGGACGATCTGACGGGCGCAGCCGCTACCATCAATACGACACTGCTCCCTGCTGGGAAAACGATCTCGATCAAAGTCTTCGCGGGGGTTGCGTGAGCTTACGTTCTCTCAAAGAGGAAGTTCGCGGGCTGCCCGAGTCGGTGAGACGGCGGGAAGTTATCTTGGTTGACAGCGCCGACACAGGCGCTGCGGAAGATGCAGCGGAAGCCGTTCGAGATCATGAACGACAGAAGTTCGTCAGTATTCCACATCCAATGTGGATGGCTCCCGCGCATGTTCGTTTGGGCGGTTACGTAGGTGGGTATGTCACCGGACGGGGTTTTAGTCAGGAGCACAAAGCGGGGATTGCCGCGCAGAAGCCTGCCGATGAGCGCGCGCCAGTCCTCAACGTATTGCAGGGACGATCCGAGCACCACGATATCGAACTGCTCGGCGGGGATATCGGTCACGAAGCGAACAGTGGGGAGCAACTCTCCGCCAACCGCGCAAACGGCTTCGGTCTCAACGACGGTGTAGCGTGGCGAGCGATCCGTTGCGTGCTGAATCGCAAGGTATCCGAATCCCGTGGCGCCACCCCAATCGAGCACGGACGCAGTAGGGTGGAGTGCGAGAAGGAGGGGCAGCAGCGACTTTTCGTCCGTGACTTCATACGGCACGGATCCGGAATCACGCTCGATCATGCATCGAGAATAGGCGGCCGCGGATCGTGCCCACTCCTCACCATCAAATGTGGGTCCGCTTCTCGGAACTGCACTGAAGCTTGCGTAAACACCGCGGAATGGTGGACGAAGCCCGCTTCTGATCTGCCGGAGGCCTCGCCACACCCGCGCGATCCTTGGCAGCTGTTCCTTAAGTCCCATCCGCCAAAGTATAGCCGAGAACAGAAAAACGTATTCGAGGTCCGCGAATCAAGCGTGCCGGGAATGAGAGTGGAATGTGAGTTCAAATGAGGATCCCCCAGATGTCACAGGCGCATTTTCCGCATTGGTCGCCGGTTTCCGGCTCAATCGCAAAGATCAGGCGCTCATCCTGCGCGTTCTGTGGGTGCTTTTCGTGAGCATCCATATTGCGTGGGCCTGCGGATGGCTTACTGCGATAGGTCTCGTGGGATTTGCTCGGGCAAACGATGTAAGCCAGGTTCAGCAGACCGTCAATGCTTCTGCGCGCGTTACGCTCTCGCAGGAGATTCGCGCCCAGATCAGGGTGCGTTGCGCTTCTACCGACCAAAACGTGGTCGACTCGCTTACGCGGTACATCGATAGTCTCCAGGTCGAATACGAACGCATCGTTGGCCAGCGATATCCGGAGCCGGAGTGCAAGCGATGAGCGTGCTACAGGAGCGGTTCGCACAAGACGCTGCACGGCTCATTCTGAAGGCTGCGGAGCTGGGGTACGGTGTGACTTTCGGTGATGCCTATAGAAGCCCGCAGCAAGCCGCAGCGAATGCGGCAAATGGCTCAGGCATCAAGAACAGCCTTCACTGCGAACGCCTCGCGATTGACCTGAATCTCTTCAAGGATGGCGTCTATATCACGGATGACCGCGGGCATCGCGAGCTCGGAACGTGGTGGAAGACACTTGGCCCTGATCATCGTTGGGGCGGGGACTTCAAGACGCGTCCAGACCCAAATCACTATTCAATCAGTCCTGACGGAGTACGAGCATGAGCATTTTCTCAAACCATGGCACCAAAATCCTCGGCGCGGCGACCACTGTCGCGGGCGTACTGGGCGCGATCGATCCGACGGTGCTTGCGCAAACTATCGGACCAAAAGGCGTCAATTACGTCGCGGGATTTCTCGGAATCCTCACGATCTTGCGCGGCTTCCAGAATTCAGCCAATCAGCCTCCGCCGAAGTAGGAACGAGCCGCCCGTCCAGCATCGCCTCTCGTGCCAGAAAGGCGGCCGGAAGTGGCGAGACGGGCGGCCCGATTCAGCGAGCGAACTCGGGCTTCCTCTCCGGTATTCCCGTCGGAACATTCCCGTCGATATCGCCTTGGAGTTCGCGCTTGATGCGCTCGTAGATTTCTTCGCGATGGACCGGCACGCTCTTCGGCGCGTTGATGCCAATGCGAACGTTGTTCCCCTTGACGCCGAGAACGGTCATTGTGACCTCGTTCCCGATCATGACCGTCTCGCCCGTGCGCCTGGTCAGTATGAGCATGATCCCGCTCTCCTCGTTCCTGCCGGGGTAAAGACATCCCCGGTTGTGATTGTCAGGGTCGCAATTACGATACTCCAATTCAGATGTACGGCACACCAGAATTAGCGTGCTCTACGTCACTTGAGAGCATTGACGCTCCGCGATACGGGAGCGTCGATTGGCTTCGAGAACGAAGGCCGATGTGGCCTGGGGGAACACATTCCGTGCCTGCCGCACACAGGCGGGACTGACTCAGGTAGAGGCAGCCAAGCTGCTCAAGCTCACTCAACAGGAACTCTCGAAGCTGGAGACCGGGCGCCTCATCATCAAAGGCCGCGACATCCCGAAGATCGCGAAGGCGTACAAGATGTCGATCCGGTCCGTCTGCGACATCTTCATCGCTCTGTACGAGGCCTAGCGTTTCTTGCTCAAGTCGTCGTACTTCTTCGCCAATCGATCGTAGGTCTCTGCCGCGTCGAGATGGTGCTCCTTGACGACGTGGCTGGTCGCCTTCTCGGCGTACTCGCGCTCATCTCGCGCGAGGCCGCGGAAGCCCATCGCGATATAGATCAGTTCTTGAACTGAGATGTCTAGATGGGGCACTACTGAATCCTCCCGCGCTCGATGTCGCGCTCCACGCGGAAGCCCGGCGGCATCTCCTGATTCGGATTGCACTTGCACGGGATGCCGCACCCTCGACAGCCGTCGTGCTCGTACGGCTGGTCAGGATGGTCCTCACAGAGCCAGCGCTCGCCCTTGCAGATCTGGCACGTCACCGGTGCCATCTCTTCTGATCTCGGATCGTCCCAAGCTTGGGGAGCTTCGATATCTGGTGTTCGAGCCGCTGCACTTCCTGCTTGAACTTCGCTGCCTTCAGCTCCCACCGCTCCGCTTCTCGGAGCGCGGCCTTGCGCTTCGTTGGCTCGGGCTCCTTCAGCCCTTGCTCACAGCATTTATTGCGCCGGTGCCAGGCGTAGTCGGCGTCGAGCTCCGCGGCTTGGCGCCGCAGCTGCATAGCGAGGCCATACGAAAATTCCGCATGCAGATTGGGAAGCCGACGGACGGGTTGCGAGCGCGCGCGGATGACGAGTCCGGGCGGAAGTTTTGGACGCCAGGGCATTTGCCAATGCTGACGCACTGCACCGCAGGCGTCCATGCAGTCCCAGTGGACCCCCTGGACTGTATGAGCTATCCAGGCCGCTACCCGAGAAGCCACCAAAACACAAAGGCCACGAGCACACCGGTGGCGAGGCCGACGCCAAACCCGCAAATCCAGATGAGAGGCTTCTCGCGCTCGTGACGGCGCCAATCTTGAGCAAGCGCTTTCTCTGCTGGTGTGACTTTCATGTTCGACGCAGAGCGCTTAACAGTTGCTCGTATGAAAGCTCGTAGCGCTCACCCTCGAACTCAAATACGAAGTCGATCGGGTCCTGTATTCCGTGCTGGCGCGCGTTCTGACGCTCGATAGTCATTCGAGCGGCCGTTTGGCACAGGAATAGATAGCACTGCTTGTTGATGCTCCCGAGCAGCACCGTCCCAGCCGGCTCTCCACTGAGTGACTTCATGTGGTTCTCACTTCAGCTCGGTCGGATTATGCCGGCCGCTTCCAGCTCGCGCTTCATGTCTTCCTCGGTCTTCCCGTAGAAGATCATCACGCGCCCCTTTGGCAGACCGAGATCGGTGAGGTTGATGGCAATCGGCTTCCCCTCCATCAGCCGCTCTACGTTGAGCGCAGAGAGACCGAAGATCAGGTCATCACCGCTTCTGGCTTTCAGCACGTAGCCGCTCCTCAAGCTCCTGCAGGCGATCACGCTTGAAGCGTTCGCGCTCGGCCGGGGCATCGATGACAGGTGTGTCTTCGCCGAACAGCTTCTTGAACACCTTGCCGACGTCGGGCTCCTCGTGGGCCGCCTGTTGCGCCAGCAAACCTTTTGCGATCTCGCTCATGATTTCTCCTCTGGAGTTACTGACCGGTTCACAGCAAACGCACATGCTCGCACGGGACCGCGGTATCTTTCGTGCCGCAGACCGTACAATTCCAAGTGATCGGGCCAACCATCTCAAGACGCGCTCTCGGTTCGACCGATGCCGTAGGGCATTGAGGACAGAAGCTGCCGGGGCCGAGCATCACGTTGTGTATGCATATCTCGGGCACCGTCGCGGTAACGCGCACGAGACGTGCGGTGTTCACCTCGTTTGTCATACAGTGGTCCCGCTCTCAATCTTCAAGGTCCGCCCATCAGCAGCATAGATGTAGATCGCTTCGTCATCGAACCCGTTCCAAGTCGCCTCGGGACCGGCCCGGTCGATGGCCTGAGCAATCAGCGCCTGTAGCTCCACGAGCGTTTTCGCGCGGCCGAGGAGCTCGACGTCATCGTTTGTCATCAGCCAAACTCCCCGTTGTCGAACGCGCGTAGCGTATTGAACAATGCTCCAGTCACGCGCAGCTTGCTCACCGGACGACTGCTACCGCAATAGCCCGTCGTAGAGTCATCTGGACCGACGCCGACGGCGACGAAGCTGATGACCTTGCCGGATTCGATGTCCTTGCGCAGTCCATCCACGGCAGCCAGAGCATCCTCCAGCGTGGGGTTCTTGTTGAATTCAGCGATGCGCATCTGAGTTAATCGAGAATCTCGTATGGCCGGATCTCACAGTCTTCCTGCTTCCACCCTCGGGCCGTAGCGTAGGCTGCAGCATCTTCAGCGCGATCAAACGGCTGGCCCACAGCAATCATCTTGTCCGGATGGTAGACGTCTTCACCCACATCCTCTGGCGATCCCTCGGCCAATGCTCCCCCCTGCGTCTCCTCAACATCGGGCGAGGTGATGAACCGCCATTTCACGTACACCTGGAATCGGACCATCAGATCGCTCCTGGCTGATCAGAAGACGGGATACCAAGGGCCAGCGCGGTCGCCTGCCTCCCGTCGGGGCGCGCCTCATTCGGTGATAGTTGGTCCGGTTTCTCCCAGCCGCTACAAGCTGGCGAGCCCGCCAGAATGTCTGTCTTGCGACCGTGGGTCCATTTTGATCTCGCACGTTCGCACTTCAAATAGCGCCCCGCGACTCCACCGCGGCCCGTGAGGTGCTTGCAGGTTTTGCAGGTCTCACCCGAGGGGCCCGTGCCGGGAGGCATGAAATAGCCCCACGGCTTGACGTAGTGCTTACCGCCTTGAGGGCCAATGCCCTTGGCCCGCTGCGCGGGGGCTTCGCCGAATAGATCCTCAGCCACGCCTTCCTCCCCACGGATCGATCTTCACCCTCGGCCGGGCTTCGGGCTTGAGGCACTCCCATATCTCCTCGATGTGCTTGCACGAGCCATCCTTGCGATAATGCTTCTTCGGTCCGATGCAGGTCAGCGCATACCACTTGCTGCGCGGTTTACGCAGCAGCATCACGACGTCTCGGGTATCGGTCACCCACATCATTTAGACGCTTCCTGTGGTTCTGGTGGCATTAGCGCATGAGCGACCCCGTGCCAGTTGTAAGGCGTTGGGTACGCGTCTTGGTAGGACGATTCGAGTTCTCGCATGCGGTCCTGGGTGGTCTCGAGGAATGTGGCGCGATTGAATGGGATGACGCGCATATTGCCGCCGTTATCGCCGAAGCGACGGCCTCCGTACCTAAGGTTCTGCCAGTGCTGGCACATGCGTCTATTTGGACTTGGGGTTGAGCCGATATACATCAGCTCCTGATCGAGCCAAAGGAAGTAAACGCATGGCTTGCGGCTCTCCTGATCTGGCAGCGCCCGAAGCTCTTCAAGACTCAGCAGCATGTGTTTCTTACCCCGCCAGAAAAGGGGGCTGAAAGGCACAAAACGGGCCTCTTTTGGCCGTAAATAGGAAACGTTTTACGGCTTACAGGCCCAATGATTTCAGGGCACTGTATGAATTCCGGTGAGCAGCCTTTTAATCCGCTGGTCGAGGGTTCGATTCCCTCCCACCCCATACAGCTTCTTTTCGCAGTTGTGACAGTTACTTGGCTGCATCTGTCCAGTGCTGTCACAATTCGCGATGCCTGTTTCTCAAATACAGGTGTGATTCTTATTCTGCGAGCAGTCGCACCGTTTCCACCGCGAGATAGCGATTGCACCGGAACCACTCGGTGCCCTTCACTCGATATCGCGCCAGCGCTTCGTGAGCCGCCTTCTCGATCTTCGCTGCGCTCTTCATGGGCGTGCTCACGTACAGAGCAGGCTCCAACATGGGATTGCCACACCTCAGCCGACTCCATCGCTCGGCGATGTCCACGGCAATGCCGATCTTGACGAACTGACGCGACGGAAAGACGTAGACACGTGTATCGCCGAGGCGCTTCTTGAGTCGCTTCTCTAGGGCAGCCGCGCGCTTGTGGTAGAGCAGAACCGGATGGACCTCGCCATTGGAGGTCAGGAGTTCGAAAGCCATCCGCTATTTTAGCGGAGTCACTTTCCGAACACCGCGATCGTAGGTGCCGCGGGTCATCGCCATTGAGGTGTGACCGGCGCGCTCGAACGCATCCTGAATGTTCTTGCTGTCGCTCACGCACTTCGCCCGGATGTCGTGGAACGTATAGCGCTCGGCGATGATTTTCTCCTTCACCGCACGATTCATCACGCGCTGCCAGAGAGCCCTGAAGCCTTCTGAGGTGTAGGGCCTGCCGCCCGCCTTCCCGGTGCGCACAACCGTTCCCCAGAGGTTCTGAGGCAGAAGCTTCGCGGCCCTGTCGAGTACTTCCTGCAATGCCGGCGACATCCCCACGAGCAGGCGCTTTCCGGTCTTGCCCTGCCTGAATAGGATGCCCTCGGCCGTGACGTTCTTCAGCGGCAAGGTCAGCAGATCGCCCTGGCGCTGCCCGGTCAGCAATGCCAGATCCATCATGATTTGCACGCGAACCGGCGCTATTGCGCGCACGGCTGAAAATTCCTCGTCGGTCACGTACCGCGTTCGTCGCTTCGACGGATTGCGTTCCACATGCTGGCAAGGATTCTTGTCGCAGACGTACCAGCGGCCCACCATCTTCGAATACACCGCCGAGAGCACTGCGACCTGTCGATTCGCCTGAATCTTGCCTTTCGGTCGATCGAGAAACTGCCCGATGTGCTTCGGTAACAGCTCCTCGGGCCGCATGTGTCCGAACGTCTTTCTGAGCAGAGCTACATGACGCGCATAGTCTTTTTGCGTGCGCGGCGCGAGCGTAGGAATCACTTCGCGCTGGTATCGATCGAAGCACTCGGCGAGTGTCGGCGCGGAGCTCGGGGGCGTCGGATCTTGGAGGTTCAGCATGAACTTCCAGACTAGATGCTCCTGCCCCGCGGGGCCGATCTTGGTTGGCTTTGGCTTCACCCCGTCTGGCCCTGCCGGTGGCCGATACCAGTACGAGCCGTGAATCACTGTGACGTACTTCGGCAGGTGCGTATTCAGCGTGCGGGGTCGCGCCATTGTTCATGCTCGGCCTATTGCGGTGAAGTCAGGTTCCCGCCGCTTTCTATTTCGTGTCAAGCGCTCACCGGATTCAAATTGCGACCGGTCTACGAGCGGAAAGCCATCGCTGCGCACTGTGAACTTGAGTCCCTGGCGCGCGAGCTCGAGCACCTGGCGCTTCTTCTGCTTGAAGCCGGTGCGTTCGACTACTTCTGCGGGTGTCAGCCAGAGACCCATTTGTTTCCTCCATCTTCGCGGTCACATAGCGAAGGCTGGAATCGCTTCGTCAGCGTGGTCTCAAGATCGTAGAGTTCGCGCATCTCGCACTTGAAAATCGTCACGCGATCAAACGGAATAAACTTCCGAGCGTAGGCATGCAATTCGCCGTATCGGCGCGTGCGGTGATGTTGGTCAATGCGCTGACTGACTTGGCGAGATCCGCCGATGTAAAGCAACTCATCGCCGCGCCACATAAAGTACACCGCTACGCCACCGCCTTCCTCAGGCAGTTTTCGAGCTTCCTCAAGCGTTTCGGGTATTTTCGTCATTCGGACCTTGGGTCTGCAGCTCTGGCCGACATCGCGGCTTGAAGCCTTTGCTGAGACGCGTCGTTCGGGTACTCGGTCCACTCGTGCCCGCATCGCTCGCACTTGAGGTTGAGCATGTCGAGCACCTTGTCGTACTTCACGCTGATGCGCATATCTCCGCACTTGGCGCAGTGATTTCTCACGGCTTATTACCTGCATCGGAACAAGATGTTTTCACAGCGGTGCACTTGCTCGCGTCCCAATTGCCGATCGACGGATAGGTACATCCCGGATTGCGACAGTCGCCGAACTGATCGAGACGATGTGGTGTGGCTTTCACAGCAGGTGCGACGCTTGCGGGCTCGCAGTACAGCTCGTGCTCGCCATCGGGAAGGCCCGGCGCATAGACCACGACACCATTCGCGACGCCGCCGTTGATGTAGAGCTTCGCGATGGGCGCTTGAGGCGATGTCGTCTCGTGAGCGCCTTCAGCCAGTAGGGCGGCCGTATATCCGTATGCGTAGGCGTTCCTAATCTCGCGAAGGAAAGAATCCTTCCGATTGTGAGTCAGTGGGTCCCAAGCAATGGCGGCCTTCTGTGCTCGCTCGTAAGCCTCTTGGAACGTGAGGTCTTTCTTTGAGGACGCTGCCTCTAATGTGCCGGCGCCGAGACAATGAGTCGTGCATCGCCCATGCGGGCAGCCGGAGCGATAGATGCATTGGACTTTCGTTTCAGAAGACCGGTTGCTCACAGCGTGAACTCCATGCGGCATCGCTTGCACCGCCATCGATACATGCTCAGCCATTCAAGCGGCTGAATCCGGCCGAAATGCCAGAGCCAGCACCACCATTTGTGACGCTCGCCGACAAGAACATCAGTGGACTGCGCCTCTTTCATGCTGGCTCACCTGTGAGCGCATTCCACTGCAAACCGTGGCCGGGACACGTCAGAATGTCACCGTCGCGATACATCGCTGAAACCGGGATGCCACGATGCGGGCATGTGCCGTTGATGAGCTTCGCGCAAGCAAACTTGGCGCGGAGAGCGGGGAGCCACCGTTCGTTAGCCCGCTCGACAGGGAATCGTCCCGGAGCACGCTTGCATTTCATTCGGCGCAGTTCCGGGCCGCGCACGATCACCTGATTGCCGCGTTTGTCAGGGCATTGGATCGGCATGGCGAAATGACTTCCCTGATTGGGGAAGTCTCTGTGGCTCTCCCATACCGCCTCGGGAGCAAATCGCCAATCGACATGGAAATGCGGCCACGGGAAATTCAGGAACTCCGCATCTTCGTGCATTGGGCCGATAACCGGCAGCCATCCTCTGTAGTGCCACCAGCCAGTCACGAGTACTGCAGGCACACGGTAGATGCGACCGACTTCGTAGACCTGCTCATCGGTGCTCATGTTGCTTCCAGTAGCGCAATGGCCTTGCTTTTGAGCCTGGCGATCTCCTTCAGCCGCTCGCGAGGATCTCCAACCGGCATCGGAAAGAGCTTCGAAAGGTGGCTGTGATGCGTAGCCAGCGCATCGGCGATGATCCGCAGCTCGTCCTTGGTGAACTGAGGCGATGTCATTCAAATTCTCCTAATCCATAGACGCAACGCGCGAGCGCCGAGTATGAATTCCACCCGCCACGACTGCGGCAGATGGCACCCGATCCACCACACTATTGCCGCGTAGAGAGATGCTGCGGTCATCCGACACGCTCCGCTTCGGTCAGCATTTAATCTCTCCCTGCTCGGCCAGCCGTAAAACGGTGAGCATGCAGAGGTACAGAAATTCTTCGCTGTGTTCCCACTTCCGTTCCTTGTCCCGCGAGAGCGTGTCCATCTCCGAATGGCAGCGCGAGCACATATGCGCGCCAGCGAGATCCTTGACCTTGATCCCAAGGCCACCGCCAAAGGCCAGGCGCCGCGCGCCGGTGTAATGGCATAGAACCACCGTCTCATCGTTACGACCGCACCGAACGCATCGCTGGCCTTGTGCTGCGGCTCTCAGGTTCATGCGCGCGCCAGCTCCTCAAGCACGGCCTGTCGTAACTCGGCGGGCTCGATGCCGCCGGCCATCGCGCATAGTTCCATCATTGCTCGCTCATAGAACTGGTCGAACTCGGTCTGATCCATCTGCGCAAAACTGATCGACTTCGGTACGCGCACGAGCTCGCCGGTATCCCGCAAGAGCACTTCCTGCACGAGTCCGAGGCGCACTTTCAATTCGATGAGCAATCCGTAAGGACTCGACCACTCGCCCGCGGCTTGCCAGACCGTATTCAGCAGCGCCCAGAATTTCCTGTGGTGGGCGAGGTTGCGAGGTTTGTTCAACTCGCATTGGATGACCTCGCCCACCTTCACTTTCTGCAAGATGCTTCGACCGTGGTCGTCGATCGCCTTCAGACCCTGGACGGTGCGCTCTACGAAGAACTCGCCGCTCATCGAACCCACCGATAGAGTAGGCCCTGACTGATGAGCTTCAGTGTTTGAGCCGCGCAGCCTTTCTGCCGAGCCAGTTCTTTCCACTGCAGCCGGATTTTCTTCTCTCGCTTCAAGCGGCCAATCTCCCGGATCTCGCGCACTTCAGCTTCTGAAAACCGTCGCCAGGGGCGCGGCTCAGAAGGGAATGTCGTCGTCGAAGTCATCGTTGCGGCTCGTATTGCCAGATGACGGCGGAGGCTCGGTCGGCTCCTTCAAACGGTTCTCTATCTTCTCCTGCAGCCAGTTGGGCAACGCATTGAAGGTCGCCCCGTTGTGGTCCTCGATGCTGTAGGCGAGCGGCTTATTCTCCGGCTGCGCATTCTGAGCGCGTGCCTTCTGATCCTTGCTGATGCCCATGACGCCGGTGACGTTGGCGTACTTCCCGTCCTCGCTATGCGTCACCATGATCTGGCAGCACTTGCCGAGAACCTGCGTGATATCGAAGCCCTGAAGCTCCTGAGGCGTGAACGAGCGGCCCCGCCAATTCTCCAGCACCTTGCGAAGGTTGGCCTTCTCGGACAGCGAGAGCGTATACATGCTGCCCACTGAGCACGGCCCTTCGACTTCGCGGCCGTCCTTCTCGTAGCTCACGCGCTCGTCGGGAACTTCCCAGCGCAGATACACCTTGTGCTGCGGCTTTCCGCCGAAGCCTTCCTGTAGACCGCAATCCACCACCATGTTGCAGATTGCAAAGTGCGCACCGGGCGGGACTTTCTTGAAGTCTTTGCCACCCTTATCAGATGCCATGATTGCCATTTTTGTATCGCTCCTGTTCGTAGGTTCGTAAGTTGTCCCAAAACGCTTTCGTGTATTCGTCGAAGAGTCGTATTGATTCGCGTAATTCGTCTTGCCTGACCCGACAACGCTGGATCAGAGCTTCTTCATCGGCGCGCCTGGCTTCCAGCTCTTGCTGATGCTGCTCGGCTGCCATCTGATCGTCATCGTCCATGGCGCTTTACATCCCGCATGAACGCCCCAGTCCAATCACGCGTGTCGTCGTGCGGCTTGGGCAAGCCTTTGCGCTGTTGACGCTCCTCGTGCTGCACGATCAGCGCGACGATGCAGACGAGTAGGAGTAGGGCGCAGGCGCCGAGAGCGGGCAGGTTCACGGCGCGACGTCCTTCAGTGCGGTCACCGGAGCATCGGGTCCGCCGTGACGAGGGCAAGCGAGCGCCGGCACGTAGCCGCAGAACTTTCCGTCGAAACGCACGCGCTCTCCTGAGTATGCATTTCGATACCACTCGCCTTCGACGTACGGCCCGTACGCTGGCTGGTCGCAGAAGCCATTGGGCATTCCGTAGCCGTCCCACATCGGTTTGGAGCACTTGCCCACGCCGTTCACCAGTTCGCGATGTTCATGGCCGATGCTGCTCATTTCGAAACATCCTCATTGCTCATTGGCCGCGTCCGCATCGCAAGCCTCGCAATAGGAGCGCGTCTCGCAAGTGTGAATCGGCGCTTCTGCGGGACTGTTGTCGTCATAGAGGCCCGCGTCTTCACTGAGGCGCACGACTTCGTCGAGCGCGGGTGATACGCCCATGGCGTCCGTGCAAGCTTTCAGTGCCGCTATGTATTGGGGCTGAAACGAATCGCCGCAGCACTGGCGGTCATGCAGAGCGATGGCGTAGTCCGCCAGTAGCTTGCACGCCCCGGAATAGGTCAGAGGCGCTTTCGTCTCGTCGGGCTCGTAGAACGGAGACTTAGGGCAACCGGAGAAGTGGGCCACGCCGGGTATGAGCGGCAGCGGGATTCCGCAATGCTCGCACTTGGTATGCAAGGGTGAAGCGAGGAACGCATCGATTCGGCGGATCAAATCCTCGCCGGCACGTTGAGAGCGTCCAGACAGTTCGCCGCGCTCGAACGTATCTTCGCGAAACGCACGCAACAGATTTAGCGCGTCGTTGAGGAGAATCCGCTCGTCTGAGTCAGCGGGAGTGTCACCGCAGCGAGAGCAGAACGGCCGACGCTTCGGATCGTTCATGCAGATGGGGCAGACCTCAGTTTCATTGGTCCGATCAGTCATGCGACTCTCCACTCGAACGGGATGCCCCACGCTTTTTGGAGATAGGCGACGATTCGTTGCGCCTGCGCTTCCGACTTGATGTCGTAAGGCGCGACCTCAAACCGCGTGTCGATCCCCGTGCGCTTGATGAGCAGCATCGAGACTTCCTGCTCGGTAGGGAGCGGAGTGTTCATCCTTCCCTCACTCGTTCCGGGCCCAGGTTTCCGCTCGGTGGAAGCTTCGCCTGCAACCGTTCGATGTGGTGATGTAGCCTGTCGATGAGTTCGTTCTTCGTGCAGGCGTTATAGAACTGCATGAGCTGGCTCTGATCCTCTAGCTCGACTACACGTTTCAGATGCTTCAGCCAGTCGGCCTGAACGCGCTCGTCCTTGCCGTTGATACGGATACAGATATCGACGAAGTGCGCAGCCTTACAGCGCGCAATGAGTCGGTCGATGGATTCAACCTGCAATTCGTTGATGTTCTGATCTGTCAGAACCCAGACGTGCTGTTCGTCAGTCATGAAGGCACGCTCCCGTTGGCACGAGCTCGTAACGAATCGACTTGCGCATTCGCGAGTTCGAGGATCTCCGGACGATCCGTCGCCCATGCAGCGCCGAGAGTGAACGCGACCGTGGCGAACGCGAGCGCCAAATCGGAAGGCAGCATCTGCGCCGTTGCTGATTCCAGCAGCTTCGCGCAGTAGGTCTCTGCAGCGAGTTCGACCGGATTAGCCATTGCTCAGGCCTTCCTTCTCCAGCCGCAGCAACCAAATGTCGTGGCCGAGCTTGGCGATCTGCGCCTCTTTCGCGCGGATATCTGCGTCGATGCGGTTGATCTCAGCCTTGCGGCGGTTCTCGTCGCGCCATTCCATGACGGCGCTCAGCGGGAAAGTCGTGACGTTATTCACTGTCGTCTCCCTCGCGATGGTCGTCATCGCGGCGTTGGTCTTCGCGCGCTTCGAGAGCGCGCTGACGTTCGATTTCATCCGTAGGCGGCAGACGCCAGCCTTTCGGGTATGCGATGCGCGCGGCGTCCTCGATGTCGAGATAGAACTTGGGGCGCGCGTTCACTTGCCTTGCTCCTCATCCGTCCGATGAATGTTGACGAGATGTCCGTCACCATCGGGCGCCGAGCAGGGCACGCCGGACCATTCGTTCTTGGGCAGGTCGCACCACACGCAACATGGCTCTGACTTGTGGTGCTCGCGGATTGCTGCGGCGATGATGTCGCGCAACTCGCCAGATGCGCTTTCGGTGTGAGAGCTGTTCTGTTGCAAGGAACGAGTCATGGTCGATGCTCTACTGGCGCAAGGTGAGGCAGGGCACGAAACACGGCGTCCAGCGCATTGCGCGCGCCATTCATTGCTTGCGGGTTCGTCTTGCGAACCCCGCCGAAGACCGCGGCCACGTACAGATCCTCCAGCACCATGACCAACTCTTCGTAATGGGGTGCAGCGCTGGCTTCTTGTGAGCGCGTATTCACGGCGCCACCTTGAGCAGTCGCTTCAGGCAGCGGGGACACGTCACCGCGGTGCCGATGTTGTCGCCCCAGCCGACAGAGCGCCGACCGGGCTTTGCGCCGCAGATCGCTTTGGTGTGCGTGCTCTTACCCACCGGAACTGCGTGGAATCTCTTTCCGCCGTCGCGCTCGCCTTCGTTCAGCCGTCCCAGCATCGCGGCGATGGTGTAGGCGCTGGCGCTCTGTGAGGAAGTCACTTGCAGCTCCCAGCTGCGCAGACGACAGGCTGCGTCGTAACGTCATGAGAGGGAGCCAGGAGGCTATGGCTTGAGCACGCCGCGATTGAGCCCACGACGACACCCGCGACGACTGCCGTCGCAATCGGATGTCGTTCCATCGTTGCGCATCCCGTGACCGCCAAAACCGAAACGGCCGCAGTGGTGCGTAGGAAGTGGCTGACGAACTGCTCGCAGGCCTGCCTGTCAGCTCGTTGAATCCGCAGAACCGCGGTGTCCGTCAGCTCGTCGTGCGTTTCCATCTGACCTCCCGGCTCCGGTGCTGGAGCGTGGGAGGCACTTTACAACTAGGGTTGTTCGATGTCAACAACTAAAGTTGTAACGAAGAACGCGAAATTTCATGACGCGATCCCCAAAGCGCACTATTTCGCGCGGGACCGCATTTCTTCGATGAGTGAGGCTGGGCCGATATTGTAGGCAAGCCACATTGCGGACACGCCAAGGGCGGCAGCAATCGCAGGAGTATCAGCGCATTCGCTCTGCTTGCCTCGTTGCAACTTGCTCAGCGTTTGTTGGCTGACAAGCAATGGATCATCCAGTGTTCGACCCACGGCGCGCTGTATATCCGCAAGAAGATCGCCTTGCAGGTATGTGCCGCCGTTCGACTGAGCCTTGGCTCGCATCGCCGTATTGAGCCGGCCGGCGTAGGTGTCCTGATCGTATGAGAGCTCGCGACTGCGTGACTGCGTGACGCGCGTCGCAATTTTCCGATGAGCCTGCGGCATGGGAATGACGCTACAAGGCTCGTTGTTATTGGTCATACGCCTAGAGTTGTTGACTTTTACAACTAGGGTTGTAGAGTCTCGGTAGTCATGGAGAAACCGCACGTTGCCGCGCTTAGGCGCGCTATCTCGATCGCAGGCAGCCAGTCCGCTTTGGCAGATGGGCTGAGTCGCTATTTGAAGCGACCCACCTTGGGCCAGCAGACCATCTCCAAGTGGCTGAAGGACGAGACCTTGCTCGATGCAATCTACTGGCCTGCCTTCGAGCACGTCACAGACAACGGCGTCACTCGCGCACATCTCCGCCCTGACGTCTTTCGTTCCGGCAAGGCCGCCTGATTTCTTCATGTGTATTTCACCCCAACCCGGTTTCGCACGCCCTTCGGCTCACCATATTCCGGCCGTTCGTGACAGAACTTCATTCCGAAATATTCTGAGACTTACCAGAAGCCTGCGACTGTTTCAGAAACAGCACTGTATATCGCGCATTGGTAAATCAGAGCGCGGCGTTATGTCGGCGATCCATGTCGGCCCCTCTCCGCTCTTGCGGATGTTCTGCAGGCCCTTCCTCTGGCCGGGTAGGGGAGTCCTCGTCGCCCCCGCGTCGGGCGCTCCCAATGCACACAGGTTAATCCTGTCTCGATATCAGTGGAATCCCTGCAAGTCTCTATTTTTGAACAGGGATGTACCGAAGACGAGGCAAGTTTCGCAGCGGTGGAAAGGCATTCACTGCGTGATCTCTCTCGAATATCTCACTTCGCGCGCAATTCGACTTTAGTCGATAGGACTGCGAGCGAATACGTGTACGAGAACGTACTGATTTGAAGTTGGCGCCGGGTCGCACCGGCGAGAGTTGAACGGGGCGAGGTCGATATGAATGCCGCTGAATTTGCGGAGCTTTCGCACAACCAAACGAAGACCGGCCAAGCTTCGGTCAGCCCGCACGACCTCGAGAATCTCATTGAATGTTGGCGAACGGTGCTCGTGCATGAGACTGATCCTGTTCGTCAACGTGACGCCGCGTCTCGAATGCGCGAGCTCATCGCCCTGCGCTCGCCCGAGCGCGTGCGTGAGATGGAGATCGAGAAAGGGCTGCGCTGATGCAATGGTTCCGCATGTACGCGGAAGCCGTCGATGACGACAAGCTGCGTTTACTTGCTTTCGAAGACCGATGGCACTTCGTTGCGTTGCTGTGTCTGAAGTCCGGAGGGGTGCTCGACTCGGACCCGCCAACCCTTGAACGACGTATAGCCGTAAAACTCGGATTAATGCCCGCAGACCTTGCAGAAGTGAAACGCAGACTGCGCGAAATAGGCTTGATCGGCGAGGATTGGCAACCGCTTGCATGGGGGAAGAGGCAATTCGAGTCGGATCATTCAGGAGCTTTGAGATCAAGGAGGTGGAGAAAGAAAACGAAACGTCACGGTGACGTCACGGAAACATCGCAGCAACGTCGCAGTGACGGACCAGAACAGATACAGAACAGAACAGATACAGAACAGAGTAAGAGGGCGCGCCCACAGCGCGCCCGTCGTGCGCCGGAGGGTTTTTATCCGGACCTCGCTTACGCCCTTCGCGAGATTCCAGACCTCGACGCCGAACGTGAGGCACGGAAGTTCAAAGACTGGGAGTTCAAGACGCCGAGGTCGGACTGGCCGGCGACCTGGCGCACATGGATTGGCAATTGCCGCGAGACCGGGCGCTACGCGAAGAAGGAAACCATCCAATGGCGGTGACCGCATTCCCCTCGCGCGCCGAGATCGACGAGGCGGCCCGCGCATACCGCAAGGTTCGCGAAGACTGGGACAAGGGCCAGCGCGTCGAGCGCATGCTCGCGCCGACGAGCGCGCCGGAGTTCGACAGGGACCCTGACGAGCGCCTGCTCGACATGGCGCGCCTCGACGGCAAGCAGCTCCTCGCGGAATACGAGCACGAGATGGCGTGTTTCGCGACGACGCCGTTCGATGCTCACGGCGAGCGTCTGCGGCTCTATCCGTGCGGTGTCACGATCTGGTCAGGCTTCCCTGGAGCCGGCAAAACCACGCTCCTGCGCCAGCTCGCCTGCCATTTACTGCAGCGGGATCAAGGCGTGTTCTTCGCGAGCCTCGAAGAGCATCCCAAGCATCTGCTTGTGCGTCTTGCCGCAACGGCTGCGGGCACCGATCGACCCAACGCGCATCAGGTGCAGTGGTTTATCGATGCCTTCGCGGGCCGGCTCTCGATCTGGTCGAAGGTCGGACTTGCAAAGCATCGGGATCTGCTTGCGGTGATTCGCAAGCTTGCGGCAGGTGGTGTTACGCACGCCATCGTCGATTCGCTGATGAAACTCGACATCCCGACACAGGATTGGGAGGCGCAGCGAAACTTCGCAAACCTTGTCGCGGCGACCGCCCAGCAAACTCAGACGCATATCCACATCGTCGCGCATCCGAAGAAACCGCCGGTCAAGGGGGAAGATCCGGATACGAACGATGTGGGCGGCGCGCGCGAGCTCGCCGGCATTGCCGACAACGTGCTCTTTATCCGTCGCAAGGACAGCGAGAACCCGACGGCGGACGTGACGGGAATGCGCATCATCATCGCGAAGCAGCGCCACGGATTCGGATCGCTCGGTGATCTCACGGGCTGGTTCCACCGCCGCGCCCGCCAGTTCAATCTCGACCAGTTCGGCAGACCCATACGGTATCTGCCGGCGGACGCCTACGAATGACACTCGAATGGCAGGACAAGCGCACGGACTCGCGCGGCTGTTACAGCAAGTGCAATCGGTACTCGGTGTGTTCGACGGGCGAAGGCAGCGACGAGCGGTGGACTGCATGGAAGGTCGTGCCCGGTGGCGCTTGGTTTGCGCCGCTTGCGTGCGGACTGATGACGGAAGACGAGGCGCGTTCTATCGCAGAGCGTGATGCGGAGACGGCGATCGTATGAGCATGCCTCGCTACGCCGCACGTCGCGATTCCACGGAGCCCGACATTGTCGAAGGCTTAGAACTCTGCGGCTGGGAGTGCGTGCGTCTTTCATCTGAGGAGCTGCCTGACCTGCTCCTGCGCCAACGTTCCACCGGCCGACTCGCACTGCTCGAAGTCGAGAGCGGGCACTACAAGCGACGGCGGAAGCAGACGCAGAAAGACATGCTCGCGCGGTGGAACGTACCGGTTGTGAAGACACTCGATGAGGCGTTCCAAGCGTTGGGGACCCAAGTCACATGAGACGACCACCCATCACGACAGATGGCGATGCACTCATCGATCGGGAGGCACAGAAGCGCGCCGCCTGCCTTACGAATAAGCAGATCGCGGAACAGACCGGCCAAACGTTGCGCTACATCGCGAATCGCATTGCGTATCGTCGCCGCAAGATCGAGATCGAAATTGATTCACGTGGAACGTCAGATAAATCTGAATCGAATTCAGATTAATATGCGAGCAATGTTGTAGCGGAGTGCAGACAATGCATGTTGGAGGGTCTCCGCATGCACCGTGTCTATTCGCTTCTAGCAATTGCCGTAGCATTAGTAGCGCTCGACTTTCTCGCCGTTCGCTGCGCATACGCCGCCACTCCCAGTATCACGGTTTCTTGGACTGCGCCCACCGCCGCCGTCGATGGCTCCGCGCTCACCGGCGCGCAAGCGATCACGAGTTATCAGGTCTGGATTAGCACCGCATCTATCCCGGACACCGTCGCAACCGCGCCCACCGCAACGGTAACGACCGGCACGACGACCACGCAAACGGTCACGGCCAATCCAGGGGATACCGTCTTCGCTCGCGTGAAAGCCTGTAATGCGGGCGGATGCAGTGTGCTCACGACCCAAGCATCCAAAGTGTTGCCGCTCTCTACGCCCAATCCGCCGACGAACGTCACGATCACACTCAACATCGGGTGAGGCATGCCCGAGCCACAGAAAGGCGAGAAACTCTCGAAATTCATTGGCCGCTACATGCGTTCGGCCGAAGCCCGCAAGTCTTTCCCGAAGCAGAGCCAGCGCGCCGCGGTTGCGTATAGCGAGTATCGCGAGAAGGGCAAGAAGTGAGCGCGAACCGCCTATTTCTCGTCTGTTCGCATCATCCGAAGCTGGAGGACGCGTTCTGCATTGGCGAGCGTCTTGGCAACGATGTGCAGTACATCGCGCCGAATCTCAAGCGCATGGATGACTGGTACCTGAAGCACATGGAATGCGGCCGGAGCATGGATCACTTCCAGCTCGCCTATCACCGGCCACAAGACTGGGATGTGCCGCAGCCCGCGGAAGGTTCGGTCGCTGGCGGCGTGCGCCTCGCGCTCGTGAACGGGAGCCACTGATGGAAGTCGTCAACGGCATCCTTCGCATGGTCGGCGATCGGATCCTGGTGAAGCCGCTCGACTGGGATGCGAACAAGACCGTGATCGCCATCCGCCACGGGAGGCCTGTGCGCGGTGAGGTGGTTGCAGTAGGGCCCGGCCATCATCCGATCAAGTACAAGCGCAACGAGAAAGGCCCCAAGGGTCTCATGGACTACTCCAAGCGCTTCCAGCCAACCGAAGTGAAGCCCGGCGACATCGTCGAGCTCGGCGGCCTGAATCAGTTCGACGGGAAGGGCTACCAGTTTCCCGAGGTCATGGTGAATGGGGTCAAGCACATCGTCTGCTCAGAGCGGGATGTGGCGATCGTGCGTGATGATCTGAGGGCTGCGTGATTGCGCCTGAATATTTTTCAGAGGATTTCAAATGCCGCGCGGTGGCGCTAGGCCAGGTGCGGGACGTCGCCCAGGCGGGCGCAATCGGAAGCAAGCTGCAATCGCATCCGCGGCGGCCGACAAAGGCGTCTCCCCAGTCGAGTTCCTGCTCAGCGTCATGCGGGATGAAGAGCAGTCCATGGCGATGCGAACGGATGCCGCGAAGTCAGTCGCTCCGTATCTGCACCCGCGCCTCGCCGCGGTCGAGCACAGCGGCAAGGTCGTGCTCCCCATCGTCATCTCATCGACCGATGCAGACCTTTAGGCTCACGCGCAAGCAGGAGGAGGCCAATCGGTTGCTGGCGTCGCCCGCGCGTCACCTCATGCTGTTCGGAGGTTCACGCAGCGGCAAAACCTTCCTGATCGTGCGCGCCATTGTTGTCCGTGCGCTGAAAGCGCCGGGAAGCCGGCACGTGTCTCTGCGCTTCCGGTTTGGCCACATCAAGTCGAGCATCATCTACGACACGTTCCCGAAGGTGATGAAGCTCTGCTTTCCTGGCCAGGACTACGAGCTCAACAAGACGGACTGGTTCGTGGCATTCCCGAATGGCTCCGAATACTGGTTCGGTGGGCTCGACGACAAGGAACGCACCGAGAAGATTCTCGGCAACGAGTACGCCACGATCCACCTGAATGAGTGCTCTCAGATTCCGTGGACCAGCCGCAACATGGCTGTCACGCGTCTCGCGCAGCTCGTGCACGAGAACATCCGCGACAAGCGACCGCTGCCGCTGAAGATGTACTACGACGAGAACCCGCCAGACAAAGGTCACTGGACCTACAAGCTCTTCAAGAGCGGCCAGGATCCAGAGACGAAGCAGGCGCTGGCCAATCGCGAGGAGTACGGCTCGATCCAGATGAATCCGCAGGACAACGCGGAGAACCTTGCCGGCGATTACCTGAAGACGCTGTCGGGCTTGCCGGTTCGGCTTCAGGCGCGATTCCTCAAGGGTGAGTTTCGCGAGATGGCGCCCAATGCGCTGTTCGTCGACGAGGTCCTCGATCGCTGGCGAGTGATCGATGCATCGCTCCCGGACATGCTGCGTATCGTGGTCGCGATCGATCCGTCTGGCGCAGATGACGAGGACAACCAAGACAACGACGAGATCGGCATCGTCGTTTGTGGCCTTGGCCTCGATGGCAACGGCTACGTGCTTGAGGACCTGACCTGCAAGACCGGCCCAGCCACGTGGGGGAAAGTGGCCACTCAGGCATTCGACCGCCATCAGGCCGATGCGATCGTTGCGGAAGTGAACTACGGCGGCGCCATGGTTCGCAACGTCATCCACACGGCGCGCCCTCGCACGCCATTCCGTGAAGTGCGCGCGAGCCGCGGCAAGGTTGTGCGCGCAGAGCCCGTATCAGCCTTCTGCGAGACCGGCAAGGCTCGTCTCGCTGGTGTATTCCCTCAACTCGAGGATGAGTTGTGCGCGTTCACAACGCACGGCTACACGGGCGCGAACAGCCCGAATCGAGCCGACGCCATGATCTGGGGCCTGTCGAGCCTGTTCCCTGAACTGACCGCGGAGAAGCAGGAGAAGAAGGCTGCGCCTCCGCCACGCGTATTCCCTCGCGGGAATGGATGGCTCGCATCATGAGCTTCGCCCTCCCCGAAAAGCAGTACACCGACAGCCGCATCACGTCTGAGCAGCTCCGCGCGCTTGAGCAGGATGCGCCCAAGCCCACCGCGAAGGAGATCCGTGAGGCGCTACTGGCCGCGGCGAAGGAACTGGACGACTGGAAAGCTGTAGCCGAGGACTGCGTAAAGCAGCTTGAGGAGGCTCAGGCGCTGCGCGTCGGACAGATGGACTCTCACTCGCGGATGGATGAAATCGCCCGGCAGATCAAGCGAGCGATGAGCGATACGGCCGTGAGGCTGCGAGCAAAGCTGTGAGTGTCTACCTGCCATTTTGGTGGAGCCCGAAAATCTACTTCATTCACATGGATGAAGTGATGGGCGGATGGCGTGTGTTGTTTCTGCGTGTGCATTTCGAACGTGAGCGAATGTATGGCGCGATCGGAATGGGTTTCCGAGTGCGTATCGCATTTGGGATCGGTGCACGTGAGAAGTTGCGGAGGGGATGGTGAGCGCCCAGCCCTCAGACTTCGATCGTGACGCCACGACCAACGAAGGCATCTGGCGCGAGTGCGCCGAACGCCTGCGTATGGCGATGGCGGCCGAGTCTGAGAACCGGATCAAGGGCATCGATGCACTCAAGTTCCGTTGGGGCGAGCAGTGGGATGCGGACGTGCGCAACGTGCGCAAGATCGATGGCCGTCCCGCGCTCACCATCAACCACACGAACACCTTCTGCGCGCGCCTGGAGAACACGCTTCGCCAGCAGCGTCCGCGGATCAAGTGTCACGCCGTGGGCGATGGCGCGGATGTCGACACGGCATCAGTGGTCAACGGCCTGATACGCCACATCGAGACGCGCAGCAATGCCTCGGTGGCCTACGACACCGGCGTGATCAGCGCGATCAATATCGGTTGGGGCTACTGGCGCATCGTCTCGGAGTACATCGATGAGCGCAGCTTCGATCAGGAACTGTTGATCAAGCCGATTCGCAACCCGTTCACGGTCTACATGGACCCTGGCGCGGTGATGCCGGCCGGCGAGGACCAGGCGTGGTGCATCATCAGTGAAACGATGAAGCGCGCGGAGTATAAGCGCCGGTACCCGCAGGCGAAGAATGCTGATTGGTCATACGCAGATGCTCCCGGCGATATGACGACGTTCTGGGAGAACAAGGAAGAACTGCGCCTCGCCGAGTACTACCGCATCCATGAGGTGAAGGATCGGCTCGTCAGGTTCTCTGACGGCTCAGTGAAGCTGCGCTCGGAGATGGAGGATCCCAAGTACATCCAGGCCATCGGTCTCACGATCGTTGCGGAGCGCCCGACCACACGACGAGTGGTGCAGTGGTTCCGGCTCAACGGCTGTGATGTGGTGGATCAGCGGGAGATTCCCGGCCGGTTCATCCCCGTGATCCGCTGCGAGGGCAACGTTCTTGACGTGAATGGCCTCGTGAAGCGCAAGGGAATGGTCGAGGACCTGAAAGACCCTGCGCAGATGTTCAACTATTGGCGCACGGCTCAGACGGAGCGCTATGCGCTCACACCGAAGGCGCCATGGGTCGTGGCCGAAGGGCAAATCGAAGGCCACCCGGAGTGGAACGACGCCAATCAGAAGTCGTACTCGACGCTCGTGTACAAGCCGATTGCTGGCCCTGATGGCGTGACGCCGCTCCCTCCACCGCAGCGAGTTCAGCCCGCGCAGGTCGAGGCGGGCATGTCCGAAGCGGCTCAGGGCGCTGAGCATGACCTGATGTCAGTCGCCGGCATGCCGCAGGAGAATCCGGAGATCTCCGCGCGCGTAGTGAGCGGAAACAAGTATCTGCAGCGCCGGCAGGGCATGCAGGACCTCACGCACTTCCAGTACTACGACAATCAGACGCTCGCCATCGCGTGGACAGGATCCATCCTGCTCGAGCAGATCCCGTATTACTACGACACCGCTCGTATGCAGCGAATCATCGGCGATGATGGCATCCCGCAGATGGTTGGCATCAATCAGCCGGAGCCGAGTCCAGAGAATCCCGCAGTTGTTCGCGTCAAGAACGACCTATCTGTCGGACGCTACGACGTCGTGATGGACACCGGTCCCGGTTATGCCACGAAGCGCGAGGAAGCCGCGGAGTCAATGGTGGAGCTCCTCGGCACGCCACTCGGCGAGATGGTCGCAAAGACCTCCGGCGACATCGTTGTGCGCAACATGGACTTTCCAGGTGCAGATGAGGTGGCCGATCGCCTTGCCGTCACCATTCCGGGCGCCGTGGACAAGATCATCGAGAACCTGCCGAAGCAGGCGCAGACGATTATCGGCGCGCTTCAAGCTCAGATGCAGCAGAAGGATCAGCAGATCCAGCAGATGGGATTGGAGCTGCAGTACGGCGCGAGCATCGCGCAGATGAAGGAAGAGGGTGCAACGAAGCGCGAGCAGATGAAGGCTGTCACTTCGGTGCATAACACCGAATTGAAGGTTGGTGCCGACAACGCCAATAGTGAGCGTGATTTCGTCGGCTGGGTGAGCGAAGTCGACAAGAACGTCCGCGCGAAGAAAGACGTCGCCGAGATCCAAGGCGCGACCGCGCGGGACGTTGCAGAGATTCGGGTCGGTGGGCAATTGCTCAACACCCACGTAGAGGCGGCTCACGAGAGAGAAGCCGCAGACAAGGCCTTGAAGGCCGCAGAGAAAGACAGGGCGCCGAACGGCGCAGGTAAGTGAGTATGCAGGTCGTCACGAACGAGAACATGCTGGAGTTCATCGAGAAGCGTCAGGTGCCGGAGTTCAAAGCGCCCGAAGGGGATGCTGCGAAGGCCGCCAGCGAATCGAAAGCCGCCATCGATGCGGCCAAGGCATCGAGCGATGCGGCCGTCGAGAAGGCGCGCGATATCACAACCGGCAAGTTCGTGAAGGCAGATGGCGAGAAGGCGCCGAAGGAAGAGTCGAAGATCGAAGAGGCGGGCAAGCCCGCAGATGATGACGACACGAGCGAGTTGAGTGAGGCGGTCAAGCGCAAGATCGACAAGATCATTGCGAAGAAGCATCGCGCGATGAAAGAGGCTGAGGAGTTCGGCGCCGATTCCTATCGGCAACGGCTCGCGGCAGAGCAAAGGGCAGAACAGCTCCAACGAGAAATCGATGAGCTGAAAGCGAAGTCAGGCAACGGCCCAGCAACTGCGAAGGACATCGATCCCGGTGAGCCCAAGCAGGAAGACTTCAAAACGGTTGGCGAATACACCAGGGCATTGACCAAGTACGAAGTGGCAAAGGCAAAGCGTGAAGCGCTTGCCAATGCCGAGAAGTCCACGCAACAGGCACAGGCCGCGGAGCGAGGGGAAACCTTCATCAAGCGGCAGAGCGAATTCATGAAGGCGCACCCGGACTACGAAGAAGTCGTAGAGGGCGCGAACTTCGAGGTGCCTCATGTCGGACTTCAATTCATGGTCGAGAGCGAGTATGGGCCTCAGTTGGCCTATCACCTCGCGAAAAACCCGGATATCGCCGAACGGCTGCGCACTCTGTCGCCGGGCCGCGTCATCGCGGAACTCGGCAAACTCGAAGCGAAGTTCGAGAAGCAGCCCGAACCTGCAACACCTGCAGTGGCTGCAACTCCCTCCGTTTCGAGGGCGCCCGCACCGATCACTCCCATCGAAGGTAAAACGACGCCTGTCCAGCAGGATCCGGCGAAGATGAACTTTCGGGAACTGCGCGAATACGAGCGGCAACGAGAAGCCGCGCGCCGTGCAGGACGGTGAGGGGTTATGAACCTCTTTCCGGAGAAGTCCTTTGAGCAACAATCTGCTCACGATCAGTTACATCACGAACGAGGGGTTGATCGTCCTCGAGAACACGTTGATCTTCGCCGACAAGGTGGACCGTCAGTACTCTGACGAATTCGCCATCAAGGGTGCGAAGATCGGCGCTACCTGCAACGTGCGGCGCCCGCCGCGTTACCTCGGCACGTTCGGCCCTGCGCTGAATGTCGAAGACACGAACGAAACGTACGTTCCCGTCACGCTGAACTATCAGTTCCACGTTGACGTGCAGTTCACGACGGCGGACCTTCTGCTGTCGATGGACCTGTTCAAGACGCGCGTGCTGAAGCCGATGATGGCGACGGTCGCAAACCGCGTCGATTCGGACGGCCTCTACTTCGCCTATCAGAACACGGCGAACAGCATCGGCACGCCGGGTGTGAGCCCGTCGAGCTATCTGACGTTTGCGCAGGCGCGCGCGCGGCTGGCGAACGAGGCCTGCCCGGATGGTGACAAGTGCGTGCTGCTCGATCCGCTCTCGATGGCTGCGGCGACGGATGGCGTGAAAGGCCTCTTCAATCCCCAAGCGCAGCTTGGCGAGTACGTGAAGAACGGCATGATCGCCAAGAAATTCGCGGGCCTCGACTGGTACGAAGACCAGAACGTCGTGAGCTTCACGACGGGCGCGCAGGGCGGCACTCCGACGCTGAAGGCAGTCACGCAGCCTGCGGTTATTTCGACCGGTTGGGCACAGTCTGGATTCCTTCAGACGACCGGATGGACTGCATCGACTGCGGTCATCAAGGTCGGCGACATCATCCAGATCGCGGGCTGTTATCCGGCGAATCCGCAGAGCCGTACTCAGTACGGCAACACCACGAAGCAATTCGTTGTGCTGCCTCCGGGTGGCTACACGCAGAACCCGACGGGATCGGCAACGCCGGGCCTTGCGTTCGCGGCGGCGACACTGACGTACGGCACGTTCGCCGCATCGACCGGGCTATACACGTCGAGTGGAAGCGGTGATCTGTCACTGCTCATCGGCGAGGTCGTGATCACCGGCGGTCAGTTCCAGAACGTCGTGACCACGAGCGCCTTCACGACCACAGCAGCGCTCACTGTGAATGGTGGAACGAGCTACGCGAGCCTCGTCAGCCCGCAAGGCATTGTCCTGCACAAGTCGGCCTTCGCTCTCGCGTTCGCTGATTTGCCACTGCCTCGGGGCGTGGAAGAGGCTGCGCGCGCAAACGATCCCGAGATCGGGATGAGTATGCGCATGGTCACGCAGTACACCATCAACAACGATGCCATGCCGACTCGTGCGGACGTGCTGTACGGCTACGCGGGCCTCTACCGGCCGCTTGCTGTGCGCATCGCGGGCTAACCCCAAGGAGCAACGAACATGACTGCAAGCAATCCGGGGCCGGCCTCCCAAACGACCCCCAACTCGATCATGGCGAACTTCGTCGAGTCTGGAACCTCGACGCTGTACACCTTCGCTACCCTTCCAGCTGCCTCCAACTTCCAAGTTGGATTCCTGGCAGAGACTTCGGACCAGGGCATGTGCCACGTCGTCTCGGTCAGTGGCGTACTGACCTGGGCGGTGTTGGGCATTCCTCAGAGCGGCGGTGCGATTCGGCGCTACGTGTCGCCCGTGGGAATGACCGCTGTGAGCGCGCCCGGTCAAGCCTCTCTCAGCCTTCAGTACTTCGATCCGCAGTGGCCTGTCACCGCGAGTCGCATGGATCTGATCGTGGGATGGGCCGCGGCATCCTCGGCGGATGCGGCGACAGGTGCCATCGCGATAACGGCTATCGGTGGCATCTACAGCAACAGCGGGCCGGGTACCCTCGTTTCGCTGTCGACCGGCTCGACTCAGACGACGTACACCTATGCGAGCAATAGCGCAGGCAATACGCAGCTGATCGCGAGCGGCCTGCGTCCCGTGTCAATCCCGATGAACGTCAGCATGACGCCAGGCGAATACGTTATGGCGTTTGCTTTCTCGACAAATTCATCGAGTGTCGGCACCTCGACATCCAACCTCGCGCAGACGATCTCTGTGTACGGCTGGAACAGCAACCAATCGGCATTGAACTACGCGGAATTCGGTGCCGCGACCAATGCCTCCACCAACCTGCTCGGCGTTCTGGGTATCTACAGTGCTGCAACGACGGCCATGCCGGCGACGATTGCCGTGACGGACGTCAATCAGACCGGCGTTAACCAGAGTAAGGCACAGTTCGCCTTCGTCTTGAGGAACTACTAAGGATGAAACCGCAGCTCCTGATGACTGACTGCTTCGGCGGCGCGCACAACGCGGATCTCGAACGCACTCGTGCGCGCTTGCTGAAGGGTGGCAGTTGGAAGAAACAACGCATCGTCGTGATCATTCCCTCTGCGGATCTGATCCCGGCGAAAGTTGCGCTCTCCCACTGGAATCTCGCCTTCCCGCCTAACAATGGGGTGGTGCGGATTCTGGCTCAGGGGCTGGAAGTGGGGGATGCGTATTCATCTGCAATCGAGCAGGTGCTTGCGCATCCCGATCTTTCGCAGTGGGAATACATCCTGACAATCGAAGCTGATAACTGTCCCGCAGGGGATGGTGTGGTCAAGCTCGTGGAGCGCATGGAAGCGCACCCCGAGCTCGCCTGCATCGGCGGCCTCTACTTCACCAAGGGTGAGGGCGGGCATGCCCAGATCTGGGGTGATGTGAATGACCCCGTACTGAATTTTAGGCCGCAGATGCCCGATCCAAACGGCGGCCTCGTCGAGTGCTGTGGTACCGGAATGGGCTTCAACCTGTGGCGCATCTCGATGTTCAAGGATGAGCGTCTGAAGAAGCCCTGGTTTCGCACCCTCAACGGCCGCGACGGCCAGGGCATCGGGACCCAAGACCTCACCTTCTGGTCGGACGCGCGCAAGCACGGATACCGCTGCGCGATCGACTGCGCGGTAAAGGTGGGCCATTACGACTACACCGGAGCCTTCGGCCCGGCGGACATGATGTGGTGAACATGAAACGAATTCTCATTACGGGTGGCGCGGGCTTCATCGGTCATCACTTCGTGCAAGCTGTGCTTGAGCGCACAGACTGGCACGTCACGCTCATCGACCGACTCGATACAAGCGGCAATCTGAATCGGCTGGCTGAGATCGGTGCGGCGAAGAACCCGCGCGTCAAATTCGTCTTCCATGACTTGAGAGCCGCGATCAATGATCAGCTCGCAAGCCAACTCGGCGCGTTCGATTACATCGTGCATCTCGCCGCGGCGACGCATGTTGATCGCAGCATCGAGTGCCCAATGGAATTCGTGCTGGACAATGTGGTCGCAACCTGCCACCTCGCGGACTATGCCCGCAAGGCCGGTAGCGGCTGCTTCCTGCACTTCTCAACCGATGAGGTCTTTGGCCCGGCTCCGAAGGGTACGGCCTACAAGGAAGACGATCGCTATCACTCTGGCAATCCGTACGCCGCGACGAAGGCGGGCGCTGAAGAGTTGATCGTCAGCTATCACAACACCTACGGGTTGCCCGCGATCATCACGCATACGATGAACGTGATCGGGTATCGCCAGCATCCCGAGAAGATGGTGCCGGGTACGATCGCGAAAGTTCGCGATGGCGAGCTCGTCACGATCCATGCGGACAAGACGCGCACGAAAGCGGGAAGTCGCTTCTACATCGATGCGCGCGAAGTTGCCGATGCGGTGCTATTCCTGCTCGAACGCGGGCAGGCCGGCGAGAAGTACAACGTTGTCGGTGAACGCGAGATGGACAACCTGGAACTGGCGCGTCTCATCGCTGCTGCCCAGAAGCGCCCGCTCCTGCATGAGATGGTGGACTTCCACTCGTCTCGGCCCGGTCACGATCTGCGCTACGCGCTCGATGGCGCAAAGCTCCGCCAGATGGGATGGCAACCGCAGCAAAGCATCGAACAGTCTATCGAAGACATCGTGCGCTGG
>Ga0075425_100000376_pt1 | contig 41082 bp, 26 predicted proteins | sample SoiMethybrSBSTD4_FD_75300 | JGI IMG/M metagenome (GOLD analysis project Ga0075425, IMG submission 75300) | Bulk soil microbial communities from a Populus tree surrounding site in Tennessee, USA - Soil MetaG P. TD hybrid SBSTD4 | ecosystem: Environmental > Terrestrial > Soil > Tree plantation... | reverse complement strand
GTGGTGGCCGGCGCACTGCTGGTACTGCAGGGAATGCGGAAAAGGACGTAGCCTCCGCCCCGCCCGTTGCTCCAGCGCCGTCGTCCCGAGCGAAGCGAGGGATCCAGTCCTGGTCGAGCACGGGATCCCTCGTCGCTATGCTCCTCGGGATGACTGGCAACGCGGCCGAGGTTCTTTCGTTCGCTGGCCTGGGCGAGCCGCTCGTCGGCGCGTGAGCGGGCCCCGAGCGAAGCGAAGGCGACGGCTAAAGATCCAGGATCTTCGGCGCGGGTTTCGGGACAGCCACGGGTGCCGGCGGAACGATGCGCGGTGCCGACAGGAGCCGGGCCGTCGTGAGCACCAGGATCAGTGCCGCGGCGATCTCGACCGAAAAGAAACCCGTCGCCATTCGATGATAACGGTCCAGAAGCAGCCGCGAGGGATCGCCGGCCGGAAGGCTGTCGATCAAACCCGCCGCTTCGACGCGAATCCGATCGATCTGGGGAATCAGCAGCTGCCGGATCACGATCGCCGCGAAGAAGCCGAGGATGGGAAGCCGGGTCAAGAGCGAGCGCGTCAGCTTCGCCGCGCCGTTGCCCGTCAGCAGCCACGAGGTCCCGAAGAGAACCAGGAAGCTGGCTTCGCCCATCAGGCAGAGCTTCGAGAGGATCGGACTCTGCAGCGCCCCGGCCATGTCGTGCGTGGGGAGGATGCGGAAGGAGGCCGGCGCTACGACGGCTCCGAAGAAGACAAGAGGGCCCAGCGCGATGCAGAGGGCCAGGATGTGGACGGCCAGGACGAGCGTCTGGAGCCTGGGGTCGAGCCTCACAGTGGCTCCTACCCTTCCGCGTACTCGGCCCGCACCTTCGGGATCAGACCCGCGGCGTGAGCGCGGTCGAGCAGCGTCTGGACCGCCTTGCGCCCCTCCTCGCCGTAGCCCCGCGTCCAGGCGTTGACGTACATGTCCACGAAGCGGTCCGCCTTCTCGCGGGGAAGACCGCGGGCATAGCGCATGGCGTGATCGAGCGCGTCGGAGCGGTGGGCGAGGCCGTATTCGATCGATCGCAACAGAGCGCGGGAGATTCGTCCGATCCGATCGGCGCCGAGGTCGCGGCGGACGACATTGCCCCCCAGAGGCAGCGGCAGGCCCGTCTCTTCCTTCCACCAGCGCCCGAGATCGACGATTTCCGTCAGCCCCTCGTCGCGAAACGTCAGCTGCCCTTCGTGAATCAGCAGGCCCGCGCGCGTCTGCCCGTGCGCCACCGCGTCCTGGATGCGGTCGAACGGCATCGCGCGGGTCGACGCTCCCGGAGCCCACAGACGCAAAGCCAGCTCCGCCGTCGTCCACGGGCCCGGTGAAGCGACCGCGACCTCGCCCGAGGCGATCGCGCCGCGCGGGATGGCCTCGCGCGCCACCACCACGGGTCCGTACCCGTCACCGAAAGAGGCGCCGTGCGGAAGCAGGAGGTAGCGGTCGGCCAGATGCGCGTACGCATGGAAGGAGACCGCCGTGACGGCGAGCTCGCCCGCCATCGCGCGCCGGTTGAGGGACTCGATGTCGGAAAGCTCGTGGACGAACGCGAGCCCCTCGGTCTCGACGCGGCCCTGCGCGAGGGCGTAGAACATGAAGGCGTCGTCGGAGTCGGGACTGTGCGCGACCGTGATGGTCTCGGATGCGCTCACGGCGCGATTCTATGTTGCGGTCGACCCGATCGACTTGACTTGCGTCGCGCGCATCATCAGAATGATGTCAAGTGCAATTGCAAGGGAAATTTTCTTGAACGGGAGAAACCGAAACCTCTAAAATGAAATCGCCGGAAGGGCGGTAACCCAACCGGCGATTCACCCAGAGCGTATGACCCATCAATCGTTCGGCAGCGGCAGACTGAAGGCGATACGCCCTTTCGCGGGGGCGGAAAAATTAGCATCTCGCCCGAGGGCTGTCAATCGGCTGTCGGGAGGGAGGTGACGTAATGGCAACGAAGAAGAAGGCCGCCAAGAAGGGAAAGAAGGCGACCAAGAAGAAGAAGTAAGTCAAGCACTTACAGCTTCGCACACGGTTTCTCGGGGGCCTGCGGGCCCCCTTTTTTTGCGCCTTGACTTTGTCCATTTGGGGACACGCGCGGCCGTCCGGCGAACTCCAACTATATCTGTACTGATATAGTCTCCGCGATGTCGCTCCCCCACGTCCTCCTGGGATTTCTCAACGTCGAGCCGCGCACGGGCTACGACCTCGCGCGCGCGGTTCGCGAGGAGCTCGATCCGTTCTGGTCCGCCGGCTTCTCCCAGATCTACCCGGCGCTCGCCCTCCTGCGGCGCCGGGGATGGGTGCGGCTGCGGGTCCTCGGACCCCGCCGGGGACCCCGCCGCCATCTCTACCGGGCGACGGCGGCAGGCAGACGGGAGCTTCGCCGGTGGCTGGCCGAGCCGCCCGCGATCGGACGCGGCCACGACGCGCTTCTGGCCCGCGTCGCCTTCCTCGACTCCCTCCCGGCGGCCGACCGGCGGAGGGCCCTCGCCGACGTCGATGCCGCGCTCTCGCGGGAGACGGCGCGGCTGCGGTCCCTCCCCCTCGGTCCCGGGTCGCTGGGCTTCGCGCGCCGGGCGGCGATCGACGTCCCCGAGTCGCTGCGCCGCTTTCTCAAGGCATCCTCGGGATCCCCGCCGGCGGCGCCCGCGGCCCGGCGCCCGGGGAGAAAGAAGCGCTGACGAAGGTACCTCGTCACAACTCTCGGCCTCGATGGACGTATGATCCAGAACGAGGTGGGCGCATGAGCGATGAGCGCAGCAGCGGCTTCACCCGCCGCGATCTCGTTCGAGGAACCCTGGTGGGAGCGGTGGCCGCCGGCATCGGAACGAAGGTCCGGGCGGCGACCGACGAGCGGATCGGACCCGAAGCCGCTCCACTGGAATTGAAGGTCAATGGCGCGGTCCACAAGATCTCCGTCGAGCCGCGCGTCACGCTCGCGGATGCCCTTCGCGACCGCATCGGGCTGACCGGGACCAAGGTGGTCTGCGGCCGGGGCGCCTGCGGCGCCTGCACCGTCCTTCTCGACGGGGCGGCCGCCTGTTCCTGCCTGACGCTCGCGCACGAGGTCGCCGGCAAGGAGATCGTGACGATCGAGGGCCTGGCCGCCGACGGCCGTCTGTCGCCGATCCAGCAGGCGTTCATCGAGGCGGACGCGCTGCAGTGCGGCTACTGCACGTCGGGCATGATCCTTTCCTGCAAGCTCCTCCTGGACCACAACCCCAAACCCAACCGTCAGCAGATCCGGGAGGCGGTGGCCGGCAACCTGTGCCGCTGCGGCACCTACCCTCACGTCTTCGATGCCGTCGAGCGTGCCGCCGGGATCAAGAAGGCGGCCGTGTCCGAGCCTCTGATGCTGGCCGGGCTTTCGACCGCCGGCCTGACTCTCTCCGACGATCCTCGTGTGGACGCGGCCACGCGCGAGGCCCTCGAAGCCGAGGAGGCCTGAGATGAAAGAGAAGATCCGCGTCGGCCTCAACGGCGAGTACCAGGAGAAAGAGATCCAGCTCGAGCCCGGGGATCCCGCTCCGTGGGATCCGTCGACCAAGTTCACGATCCTCGGCACGCGCGTTCCCCGCCTCGACGGAAGGGCCAAGACCACCGGCGAAGCGAAGTACCCGAGCGACGTTCGCCTGCCCGGAATGCTCTACGGGCGGATCCTCCGCTGCCCCCTGGCCGCGGCCACGGTGAAGTCCGTCGACGTCGAGCCCGCCCGGAAGATGCCGGGTGTGAAGGCCGTCCTCGCGATCGCCGGCCCCGGGGACAAGATGCGCTATGCCGGGCAGGAAGTCGCCGCGCTCGCAGCCGACACTCCCGAACGCGCCCAGGATGCTCTCGCCGCGATCAAGGTGATCTACGAGCCGCGTCCTTTCGTCGTGCGAATCGGAGAGGCCCAGGCGGCGACCGCCCCGCTGGTCTTCGAGGGCGAAGCGACCACGCGGACGTCGGGCGGAGACGTGGACACGAACAAGAAGAAGCTTCCCAAGAAGGGCAACGTCATCGGCCCGCGCCTCTCCGAGAAGGGAAACCTGGAGGAGGGATTCCGCCAGGCCGACGTCCAGATCGACCACACCTACGAGACGCAGGTCCAGGTGCACTCGGCGCTCGAAAGCCACGGGCTGACCGCCCGCTGGGAGGGCGACGAGCTGACGGTCTGGGGATCGACCCAGGGCATCTTCGAGATGCGCGGGGACCTCGCCGAGAACCTGAAGATGTCTCCCTCCAAGGTCCGGGTCATCACCGACTACATGGGAGGGGGATTCGGCGCCAAGTTCGGGCCGCGCGTCGAGGGCGTCACCGCCGCGAAACTGGCGAAGGAGGCCGGAGCGCCCGTCCGCCTGTTCCTCGACCGAAAAGAGGAGCAGACGACGACCGGCAACCGGCCGTCCTCGGTCCAGCGCATTCGGCTCGGCGCCAAGCGCGACGGAACACTGACGGCGATGCACCTGACCGTCCACGGGACGGGCGGCACCAACGGCGGCACCGGCACTTCGGGACCCGCCAAGAACATCTATGCCTGTCCCAACCTCAGGGTCGAGGAGTACGACGTCTTCACCAATGCCGGTCCTTCGGCCGCCTTCCGGGCGCCGGGCCATCCCCAGGGCGCCTTCGCCCTCGAGGCGGCGATGGACGAGCTCGCCGCCAAGCTCAACATGGATCCGCTGGAGCTGCGCATCAAGAACGATCCCTCGCCGGTGCGGCGCGAGGAGTTCAAGATCGGCGCCGAGAAGATCGGCTGGAAGGATCGCGACGCGCGCCGCAAGACCGACGATCCCGCGATCCGCCGCGGCGTGGGCCTGGGCGCCTCGGTCTGGTACAACACGGGAGGCACCGGCCCGCGGGCCACGGTCACGCTGAACCGCGACGGCTCGGCCGAAGTCGAGCACGGCGTCCAGGACATCGGCACCGGTTCGCGGACGATGGTCGCGATCGTCGCGGCCGAGGAGCTCGGGCTCCCGCTCGAGAAGATCTCGGTCCGGATCGGCGACACGCGGATGCCGTTCGGCCCCGACTCGGGAGGCTCGTCGACGACGCCTTCGAGCGCGCCCACGATCCGGCGCGCGGCCGTGGCGGCCAAGAAGAAGCTGGGAGACGCCGTCGCGAAGGAATGGAAGGTCTCGCCCGACACCGTCTCGGTCGCGGGCGGGTTCGTCACGTCCTCCGCCGATCCGGCGAAGAAGGTGTCGTTCGCCGAGGCGTGCAAGCTGCTCTCCTCGGAGGGCGCCTCGGCGACCGTCGAGCGGGCCGAGAACCACGAGGACGCCTGGAAGCGGTTCACCTGCGGCGCGCAGTTCGCCGAGGTGGCCGTGGACACGGAGACCGGAAAGGTCAAAGTCGAGCGCGTCGTCGCCGTCCACGACTGCGGAATCGTCGTCAATGCCCTTACGTGCGAGAGCCAGATCCAGGGAGGCGTGATCCAGGGAATGTCTTACGCTTTGTTCGAGGACCGGGTCCTCGACGGCCAGACCGGGCGCATGGTCAACCCCAACGTCGAGGCCTACAAGATCGCCGGCGCCCTCGACTGCCCCGAGATCGAAACGATCGTCGTCCCCGTCTGGGACGGCGTCAACAACACGCAATCCGTCGGTATCGGCGAACCGGCGACCGTGCCGACGGCGGCGGCCATCGCCAACGCCGTCTCGCACGCCGTCGGCGCCCGGATCCGCCGCATCCCCATCACGCCCGAGGTCGTGCTTGCCGCGGTCGAAGAGGGCCGGAAGGGAGGACGGTCATGAAATCCTTCGTCCTGGTCCAGGCCGGCTCGCTCGCCGACGCGGCGCGCGAGACCGTCAAGCCCGACTCGGTCCTGAAGGCGGGAGGGGTCGATCTCCTCGACCGCATGAAGGAGGGCCTCGATTCCCCGTCCACGGTGGTCTCGATCGCGGGAGTCAAGGGCGTGTCGAACATCGAGCCGGGGCCTCCCGCGAAGATCGGCGCTCTGGCCACCCTGTCGTCGATCGCCGGCCACGCCGGAATCCAGAAGAGCTACCCCGCCCTCGCCGCGGCGGCGGCGGGAGCCGCGACTCCCCAGATCCGGAACATGGCGACACTCGGCGGCAACCTCTGCCAGCGTCCCCGCTGCTGGTACTACCGGCTCGGCGAATTCGACTGCCGCAAGAAGGGCGGCAGCGAGTGCTATGCCATCCACGGAGAGAACCGCTTCCACGCCGTCTTCGACACGGGATTGCTGTGCTGCTGCATCCACCCGTCCGCCACGGGCACCGCTCTGTCGGCCTACGGCGCGACGCTGGAGATCGTGTCCCCGAAGGGGACGCGGAGCATGCCGATCGACAAGTTCTTCTTCCGGCCCACCGACGACGCGACCCGGGAGAACAACCTCGCACCCGGCGACGTCATCGCGTCGGTCACGCTGCCCGCCCCGGCCGCCGGCACACGCGCGGTGTACCGCAAGCTCAAGGAGAAGGAGTCCTTCGACTGGCCGCTGGTCGAGACCTGCGTGGTGCTGTCGCTCGACGGCGGCGTCATCCGCGATCCGCGCGTCTTCTTCGGTTCGGTGGCCCCGACTCCCTATCGCTCCAAGGAGGCGGAGGCCGCCCTCGCCGGCCAGCGACCGGGTCCCGACGTGGCGCGCAAGGCGGCCGAAGCAGCAGTCGCGGCGGCGAAGCCGCTGTCGCAGACGGCGTACAAGGCGCGCCTGGCGAAGGTCGAGCTCGAACGGGCGCTCAAAGAGATCTTCGCCTGAGGCGAAAGGAGGCCTTCACCTGAACGACGATCCGCTGGCGCCGTGGCGGCGCTTCGCGCGCACCGGCGGCGCGCGACCCGAAGCGGATTCGCTCCTCTGCCGTCACCTGCGCACCAAGACCTGGCTCGCGCCCGACGCGTTCGGCCAGGGTGATCCGGCACGCTCCCCCTCGACCGCGCAGTACTGGTGCCTGAAGACGATGCGGTCGGACGGCCCCGACGGCGGCCTCGCGCTGCCCGAGGACTGCACCGACGAGCGGATCTGCTTCGAGGCGGCCGCAAGGAAGGGCGGGGAGAGCTGACCGGCGGAGCGCGGTAGCGCGTTCGCCGGTCATCCCGAGAGCGCAGCCCGAGGGATCCCGACGGCTAGCCCTACCTCTTCTTCAGGTCCATCAAGACCTGTCTGGCCACAGCCTTCAGGGTGTCGAACACGCCGGCGCCGGTGGTGGCGACGGCCTCGAAGGTCGGCTCGCGCTTGATGTTGAGCTTGCGATAGAGGTCGTCCGCGGGCATCGCCGTGGGCAGGTCCCGCTTGTTGAACTGGAGGACGTACGGGATCGTGGCGATGTCGTAGCCCTGCTCCTTGAGGTTCTTGTCCAGGTTCCGGATGGACTCGACGTTGGCCTCGAGCCTCGCCTCTTGCGAGTCCGCCACGAAGACGACGCCGTCCACACCCTTCAGGATCAGCTTGCGCGAGGCGTCGTAGAAGACCTGGCCGGGGACCGTGTAGAGGTGAAACCGCGTCTTGAAACCCTTGACCGTTCCGAGGTCGAGCGGCAGGAAGTCGAAGAACAACGTCCGGTCGGTCTCGGTGGCCAGGGAGATCAGCTTGCCCTTGGCGCTCGGATTCGTGCGGTCGTAGACGTACTGCAAGTTCGTCGTTTTTCCGCACAGACCCGGCCCGTAATAGACGATCTTGCAGTTGATCTCGCGGGCGGCGTAGTTGATGAACGTCATGGCGCGGCGGTCAACGTCCGGTCGAGCCGGAAACTCACTCGGAGAACAGGCGGTCGATGTCCTCGTCCGTGATCTCGGCGAACGGCGAGTCGAAGTCCGCCTGGAGAGCCTGCTTGTCCTTCTCCGCCTTTCGGGCGATGTCTTCGAAGACCTTTTCGAGCTCCGCCATGGCCCGGCGCACGCGCAGGCGCACGAGGCCGAGCGAGGTCCGCTCGTCGAAGATCACGACCAGGATGACGCGCTGGGCGACGATGGAGATGTGGATGTTGTCGCGCTCGCCCTCGTGGAAGAGGATCGAGAACTCCCGCTCCCCGATCAGGCGCGCGAGGCCGTCGGTGGCCGCCACGTTGCCAGCCGTCAGCGAGGCGAGCGACGTCGTGTCGAGGGACTGGAGGTCGCCGACCGCCGCGATCTGCTGGCCGTTCTTGTCCACGAGGAACACCACGTTGGCGTTCGCGTCGGAGGCGAGCCTCTGCAGCGAGTCCTTGATCCTTCGGAACTCCTCGTCGTAGAGGACGAGGTCAGGCAAACTCATGAATTAACTGATTCTCCTGTGAGGACTTATTGTAGCAGCTTCTCTCTAAAGCTCTCTCCGGTTTTCCAGAGAGCGAGCCATCGTGACTTCGTCGGCGTACTCGATGTCTCCCCCGACGGGCAGGCCGAATGCGATCCGCGTCACGCGGACACCCGAGGGCTTCAGCCGACGCGCGAGGTAGAGCGCCGTGGCCTCACCTTCGACGTTCGGATTGGTCGCGAGAACCACCTCGCGGACCTCCGGAGTGATCCGGGACACGAGGCCCTCCACGTCGATCTCGTCCGGGCCGATTCCCTTCAGAGGCGAAAGCGCGCCCCAGAGCACGTGGTAGCGGCCGCGGTACTCGCGCGTCTTCTCGATCGCGGCGAGATTGCCGGGCTCCTCGACGACGCAGAGCAAGGTCGCGTCGCGCTGCGGATCCGAGCAGATCTCGCAGGGATCCTCCTCGGTCAGCGTGTTGCAGATCGCGCAGCGCTTGACCGCCGCCCGCGACTCGGAGATCGCGCGCGAGAGCCGCTCGGCGTCCTCGTCGGGCGAGCGCAGCAGGTAGTACGCCAGCCGCGCCGCGCTCTTGGCGCCGATTCCCGGCAGCCTCTGGAATTCCGCGGCGAGACGTTCGAGAGATTTCGGCGTTCCCGGCATCCCGAGGCGCTACCGCATCCCCGGCATCATCCCGCCGAGCAGGGACGCCGTCTTCTTCTGCACCGCCTCGTCGACGCGCCGCGAGGCTTCGCGGGCCGCGGCCAGCACGAGGTCCTGGAGCGTCTCGACGTCCTGGGGGTCCACTACGGACTTGTCGATGACGACCGAGAGAATCTCCTTCTTGCCCGACATCTCGATCTTGACCATGCCGCCGCCCGAGGTCGCTTCCACCGTCATGCCAGAGAGCTCCTGGTCCATCTTCGCCTGCATGGCCTGGGCCTGCTGCATCATCTTCTGGATGTTCATTCCTCTTCCTTGACCTCGGTCAGCTCTCCGTGGAAGAGCTCCATCGCCGAGCGCACCATCGGGTCGGACTCCGCCCGCGTGCTCGCGCGCTCGCGCGCGATCGTGGAGCGCGGCACTTCCCGCGCGGCCTTGCCCAGGTCCCCGTCGGCCGGCGGACCGGTCTTCAGCACGATCCGCAGCGGTCGCCCGAAGGCTTCCCGCGCGACCTCCGAGAGGAGCTTGCGCGCGCTGTGCTCCTCCAGCGCCTCCTTGGCCGCCGCCTTGTCGATGCCGAAACGCAGCACCAGGTCGTCCTTTTCGACGTAGACGGCCTCGGCGAGACTGACCTGCGCCGCCGTCAGGCGCTTGCGCGAATCGAGCAGCTCGTGAAACCGCTCGACCTTATCGCCGCCCGGGGCCCGCACGGGCGCGGCCGGGCCTTCCTCGGGTTCCGGCTCGACAGCGACGAGCGACACGATGCGCGGGCCCGAATCGGCCGCGCGCGGCGGAATCGGGGGCGAGGGCGGATTGGCGGGACGCGGGGCCGGGGCGCCCGACATCGCCGTCTCGATCGACTTCAAACGCGGCAACTCGGCGAGCTTCAAGATCAGCATCTGCACGACGAGCCCGGGATCGTCCACCCGGCGCACCTGCTCCTCCGCCTGAAGCACCAGCGAGACGGAGCGCAAGAGGTTCTCATAGGGCATCGCCCGGGAGAGAGTGGAAAGGCGCTGCCGCTCTTCCGAATCGAGATCTCCTCCGCCGCCGGCGGACACCAGGAGCGCCTTGCGGAGGAAGCCGACCAGCTCCTTGAGGACATGGCGGGGATCGGCGCCGCCGTCCGTCAGCCGGGTGAGGCTGGCGATGGCCGCGGCCCGGTCGCCGCCGGCGATGGCCGAGAACATACCCTCCAGAAGGTCGCGGTCCACGAGCGCCAGGATCTCGGCGCAGCGCGCCTCGTCCACGGTGCCGGTGGAGAGCGTCGCCGTCTGGTCGAGGAGCGAGAGCGCGTCCCGAAGGCTTCCTTCCGCGGCCGCCGCCAGGAGCCGCAGGGCTGCCGGCGTGGCCGCGATCTTTTCCGCCTTCGCGACTTTCTCCAGCTGCGCCACGATCTCCCGCACCGTCAGCGCGCGAAACGCGAAGCGCTGGCAACGCGACACGATCGTGGCGGGAATCTTGTGGAGCTCCGTCGAGGCCAGGATGAAGCGGGCGTGCGGAGGCGGCTCCTCGAGCGTCTTCAGCAGCGCATTGAAGGCCTCGGTCGTAAGCATGTGGACTTCGTCGAGGATCGCGATCCGGTATCGGTCGCGCTGCGGCGCGTAGCGTACCGTCTCGATCAGCTCCCGCGCGTTCTCGATCTTGCGGTTGGACGCGCCGTCCATCTCGTGGACGTCGAGGGATTCGCCCCGGTCCAGGATTTCGCGGCACGACGCGCACTGACCGCAGGGCTTGACGGTCGGCCCCTTCTCGCAGTTCAGGGCGCGGGCGAGCATCCGGGCCGTCGAGGTCTTGCCGACCCCGCGAGGCCCGGTCAGCAGGTACGCCGACGCGACCCGGCCTTCGGAGATCGCGTTGGAGAGCGTGCGCGCCACGGCCTCCTGGCCGACCAGGTCGTCGAAAACGCGGGGACGCCATTTGCGGGGAAGCGCGACGTGCATCGGATGATTATCCGGGGGCCGAAGATGAGCTCAGGTTGACCTGCGGCGCACGGGGGCGCCTCCTGATCGCTGCTCCCTTCCGGGCCTGACGAGGTTCGGAGGCTTCCGTCGCACAGGGCCCGAACTCATCTTCGGCCGCCGGGACGGGCATTCTATCGCAACGGCTCGCGTGACCCGCCTGCGACGAGCGCGGCGAGGAGGGCGACGCCGAACGAGAGACCCGCCCACAAATCCGCGTCGTGCCACTTCGTTCCGAGCGCGGGGGCGGGCCAGAGATCCAGGCGTTCACCGATCGTGTAGAGAAGCGCAAACACCGCCAGCCACAACAGGCCGGCCGCGGAGAGCCTGGCCTCCCGCGTCACGACTTCTTGGGACAGCGCTCGCGGACGAAGTTCCAGACGGCCTCGGCCAGGTTCTTCGGGACCTCGCGCGGTTTGAGCATCTTCAGCGTGCGGCCGGTCGCGCGGTAGCTGTGGAGGAAGGTGACGCAGGGCGGGCAGTGGGAGAGGTGGGCCTCGAGCTCGCGGCGGTCGATCTCGGGCATCGACCCGTCCTCGTAATCCGCGAGGTACTCGAGGATCAGGCGCTTGCAATTCATCTCGTCGTGTTTCACGGCGCCACCCTCTGCTGCCCGGCCTGGGGTTCGCGCGGCGCCGATGCGATCTCGGCGAGCCGCTGACGCACGTGGAGGCGCGCCCGGTGGAGGCGCGACTTTAAGGCGGGCATCGAGATTTCGAGGATTTCCGCCACGTCCGAAGGCTTCATCTCCTCGACGTCGACCATCCAGATCGCGTCGCGATACGGAGGCGGAAGCTCGTCGATGAACTCCTCCGCCCGGTCGGCGAGGTCCCGGGCGATGACTTCGTCCTCGGTACCGTCGACCCAGGCCAGGTATTCGGGCGAAGTCCCGAGCCGCCGGTCCGAGAGCCGCGGCGCGAAGTCGTCGAGCGCCACCGTGGCGGCGGCCGGGCGGCGGCGCCGGGCCCGGCTGTAGGCGGCGTTGAGGGCGACCCGGTAGAACCAGGAAAAGAACTTCTTGGACTCGTCGAACGTGTCGATCTTGCGGTAGAGCGTCAGGAAGGCGTCCTGCGTGGACTCTTCCGCGTCCTCCCGGTTTCGGAGGACGCCGTAGGACAACGAATAAATCCGGGCGTTGTATCGCTCGACCATCTCTCGAAAGGCCTGATCGTCGCCCCGTTTGATCCGCCGGACGAGCTCGAGGTCAGAGGCGTTCGGATCTTCTGCCATCAGGATGTACGGTATCGCGGGGCGGCCAAGTTCGAGAAATGGGGGCCAACCCGCCGCCAGGCAACGACATCCTTGAGCCTGCACACCGGAAGTATGTTTGGCGGAGAGGGGGGGATTCGGGCCGCCCTTGCTACGAGATCCTCGGGGGCCTGTTGTACGATTCGCCGCCCCCGGAGAGGTGTCCGAGTGGCTTAAGGAGCACGCTTGGAAAGCGTGTGTACGCAAAACGTACCGGGGGTTCGAATCCCCCCCTCTCCGCCAATCGACCCTCGCCACCCCGTCCGGCCCTCCACCATCGTTCCCCTCCGAAAGGGGTTACACTCTTGCCCGTGGCTGCGGCGGAAAGGGCCGAGAGGGCCGACGGGCCTGACTTCGTGTTCCTCGCCGGTAACGCCTGCCTCGACTTTCTCAACACGAGGCCGGTCCTCCGGGGCGCACCGGTCGAGCTTCTGGAGAGCTTCGAGGACTTTGTCCGCTGGCTGATCCGGGCCGGACGCATCGACGCTCGCGCCGGAGCCGAGGCGCTCAAGCGCTGGGGCGAGGGTCCCGAAGGCGCGCGCATCGCTGAGCGTGCGCGCTCGTTCCGCGAAACGCTGCGGCACATGACCGAGGGCATGATCCGGGGGCGTGGCATCTCTACCGAGGGCCTGGCGGCGATCAACTTCATCCTGGCCGAGAACGACGGAAGCCTCCGCCTCGAACGGCAAGGCTTCGGGTTCCGGACGCGTTTCGCGGCCCGCCCGACGCAGCCGATCGCTCTGCTGGGCTCCATGGCGGAGACGGCCGCCGAGCTTCTTTCCAGCGGAGATCCGAGGCTGATCCGACGCTGCGGGAATCCCGACTGCGTCTTCTTCTTCTACGACTCCACGCGCAACCATCGCCGCCAGTGGTGCGCGATGGGGACGTGCGGAAACCTGATGAAGGTGCGGGCGTTTCGGAAGCGGCACCGCAAGGTCGGTAAGCCGTAAGCGGTAAGCCGTAAGCGGTTCGCGTCTCCACCCTCCTGCTTACTGCCTACTGCTTACTGCTTACTGACTCTCCTCTCCCATCCTCCGCAGCGTCTCGAAGCTGTAGATGCCGTCGTTGTGGCCGTCGGCCCAGTCGATCTGCAGCGCGTAGGCGCCGACGCGCCGGTGCGCGGCGACCTCGAACGCGCGCGGCGTCAGGACGCGGGGCGGGCCCTTGTAGACCTTCCCGAAGAGATCGGGCTCGCCCTTGCACATCGCGCACGGACACGCGCGCCGGAGCTTCTCGAGCGGGAAGTAGTCTTCGCGACCGTCGTCCCACACGATCGCCAGCTCGTTGCCGACGACCATCACATTGCGAGGGACGGGGATCACCGGACACCCGTGGCGAGGAAGAGGTCCGAGAGGATCCGGTTGTAGGAGTAGACGTAGGTCTTGCCGTCGGACGCCACGGCGGGAGCCGAGAGGCTCGAGATGCCGGCCGGGTCCGGAGGCGTCAGCACTTTCCAGAGCTCTCGCTTACCGGTCGTGGGCTCGAGTCGAAAGACCTTGCCGGGATAGTCGCCGCGCCGGAAAACGTAGAGAAGGCGGCCGTCGGATGTCCAACCCACGGGATCTTCACCCGGCTCGAGGCCGGGGATCGGCGTCGGCTCGCCGCCGCCGAGAGGATAGAGATAGTGCCGTCGGTCGGGTCCGACGACCGCGGCGACCTTGGCGTCTGGGGAGATGCCGTGCGGGAGCGCCCGATAACCGGGCGGACTGAGCGGACGAGGCTTCGCGTCGAGGTTTTCCAGAAGGAAGAGCCGGGTCCCTCCCGTCCCCTCGCTTGCATTCAGCAAGACCCGCTTTCCGTCCGGGAACCAGGCCGCGAATGACACCGAGAGCCCGCCGGCGGTGACGACCCGCGACTCCCCCGCTCCGGTCGGAAGGGACGAGAGCTGTGGTTTTGGCGGAACCAAGGTCACGGCAAGGGTCCAGCGCCCGTCGGGCGAGATCGATCGGGGCGTTCCCGTCCCGAGCCGTACGGGTGGAGAGCCGTCCATCCGGCGCAGGTACGACGAGTAACCCGGCCCTCCTCCCTCGCCCGACTCCGCGAACACGAAGAAGCTTCCATCGTGTGCGATGTCCTGCACGGACGACCAATCGAGCCAGGAAAGATCGCGTTCCTGCTGGTCGGTGGCCGTCGCGCCCAGGATGCCGGATCGCAGCGCATCGTGCGAAATCAGAGCCCGTCCGTCCCGAGAGACGTCCTGAAGCGTGAGGTTTCCGGTCACGCGCGTCAGCACGCGCCGCGCACCGGAGCGAGTCACGGCATAGAGCGCCCGGTTGCCGCCGGTCTCTGCGGCCGTGAACCAGATCTCGTTGCCATCCGGAGACCACGCCAGGCCGCCCTCGGTCGAGAAGTCGGCGGCGAGGGTCTTCTTCTTCCCCGCACGGTCCACGACAGCGACGGCCCCTCCGTCGTCCCCGACGTTCGGATGGTCGAGAAACGCGATCGTGTCCCCTTTCGGGGAAACGCGGAGATTGCTGATCCAGCCATCGGTCTCGTAAAGCACCGTCCCGATCGGATACTCGAGACGTGTACGCGGCCCGACCGCGCGAACGACGGCGAAGGACTTCCCGTCTGGTCCCCAGTCGGCCCAGAGGACATCCTCGAGTACCTCGCGCGGCGTGCCGCCGCCGGTGATGCCGATCCGGGCGAGCGTCCCCGTGCGTTGAAAAGGACCCCCGAAACGCCGTCCCAGCGAGACCGCCATCTCGCCCGTCGAGGAGACTGCAAAGAGATCCGCCGATTTCAGGCCGAAGGGGCGCGCTTCGGGACTGTCGAGACGGGACACGAAGATCTCCACCGGCCGGCCCTCCCAGGCCGCCGCGTAGAGGATTGTCTGGCCGTCCGGTGCGAAGCGCGCGGAGTAGATCTCCCCGCGCTGGAACGTCAGCTCGCGAAAGGAGGGAGGCTCGATTCCGCCGGTCCTCCGGCCCGCAGTGAAGGCGGCGATGCCGACGATCGCGACGACCGCCGCGGCGACCAACGGCCACATCCAGCGACGCCGGCTCGCGCGCACCGCCTCCGCGGCGGCCGCTGTCATATCCGTCGTTGAGGTCGAGAAAGACGCCTCCGAGAGATGATCGCGGACCGAGGCCAGGTCGCGCGCGAGGTCCTTGGTTGTTCCGAAGCGGTCGTCCGGGTCCTTGGCCAGGCACCTTTCCACGATCCAGCGCACGGGTGCCGGGACCTTCGGGTTCAACTGCGCCACCGAGTCGGGCTCTTCGCGGATGATCGCGGTCATCGTCTCGGCGGTCGTGTTCCGCTCGAAGGCCCGCTTGCCCGTCGCCATCTCGTAGAGGATCGAGCCGAAGGAGAACTGGTCGGACCGGTAATCCACCGGACGCCCCGCCGCCTGCTCGGGCGACATGTATCCGATCGTTCCCATGACCAGCCCCGGTCGCGTCGGATCGCCGGCGGCCGTCTGGAGCGCGGAGACTTCCTTGTCCTCCGGCGTGACCAGCTTGGCCAGGCCGAAGTCCAGGATTTTCACGTAGCCGTTCTTCGAGACCATCACGTTGGCAGGCTTCAGGTCGCGGTGGACGATGCCGACGCCGTGCGCGGCCGCCAGGCCCTCGGCGATCTGCGTGGAGAGATCCAGGAGCTTTCGGACCGGCACCGGCCCCGAGGCCACGAGATCCTTCAGCGTCCCGCCGTCGACGAGCTCCATCGCGATGTAGACGGTCGAATCCACCGAGCCGATGTCGAAGATCGTCAGGATGTTCGGATGCGACAAAGCGGACGCCGACCGCGCCTCGCGCTCGAAGCGGCTGCGACGCTCGGCGTCGCTGGCGAGCTCCGCCGGCAGCACCTTGATCGCGACGTCGCGCTTCAAGCGGTCGTCCCGCGCCCGGTAGACCTCCCCCATCCCTCCTGCGCCGAGAGGCGCGAGGACCTCGTAGGGGCCCAACCTCGTTCCCGAAGCGAGCGTCATGTCATTTCCGAGGGAGAGAATCGACCTGCGACTTTCCCTCTCTCGTCGGTTGGCCCGCGAAGCGGGCCGCTAGGAGTCTGAGCCAGGGTCATTTCAGGCCGTCGACGATATACAGGTCCGACAGCGTGCGGCTGTAGGAATACGCGTAGGACTCGCCGCTCGGTGTGGGCAGAGGGCCGATCCGGGAGACGCCCCCGGCGTCGGCCGGCATCAATGACCGCCAAAGCTCCCGACGGCCCGTCGAGAGGTCGACCCGATAGACCTGCGAGGGGATCTCTCCCTGGCGATGCACGTACACAGAATGGGCATCGGCGGCGAACTGATCGACCTGATCATTCGCATCGACGCCCGGAATCGCCGTTGGCTCGCCTCCCGAGATCGGATAGAGATAAGTTCTTCGATCGGGGCCCGTCACGACGGCAAAGGCACCGTCGGGTGAAACAAATCGAAAGCCCCTGTACCCTTCCGGCGTCAGAGCGCGCGGCTTCCCGCCATCGACGTCGCGCACGTAGAGCCGGAGCCCGCGGCCCGGCTCGCTCGCCGTGAACAGGATCCTTTTCCCGTCCGGCATCCAGCACGCAATCGACGCGGTGAGGCCTTCCTTGGAAAGCAGCTTCGGCTCGCCCGCGCCCGTCGGATAGATCGCAAGCTGCGGGTCCGTCGCCGCGTGCAGGATCACGACGGCCCACTTCCCATCCGGTGAGAGGGTCTGACCGAAGCCTTCCCCGATGCGCACGGCCGGCGAGCCGTCGGTCTTCCGAACGTAGACGGAATAGCCGGCCCCTCCGCCCTCGCCCCCTTCGGTGAAGAGAACCGTCCGGCCGTCGGAGGACAGAAAGGTCGCAAGTGAGTAGTCGAGCCACGTGAGATCGCGTTCTTTCGACTCTCCCGGCGGAAGAGCGAGGATCTCCTGCCGGAAAGTGTCCCGCGTGACGAGCATTCGGCCCTCGCGGGAGATGTCTCGCAGCGTGAGATTGCCCGCGATCCGCGAACGCAGGCGGACGCTGCCGGAGAGCGACATCGAGTAGAGAGCGCGAAGCGAAACCTCCGCCGCCGTGAACCAGACCTCGCTGCCGTCGGGCCCCCACGACACGCCCTGCGTCGACCCGAAAGGCTTGGAGAACGCCTTCTTGCGACCGGAGCGGTCCACGAGGACCACCGATCCGCCGTCGTCGTTCAGAGCCGGGTGGTCGGTGAACGCCACGAGATCCCCGTTCGGCGAAACGCGCGGGTGGCCGATCCAACCGCTCGTCTCATGGAGGACCTTGCCGATCGGGTATTCCAGCAGCATCCGCCCCCGAGACGTCCGCACGACGGCGAGACTCTTTCCGTCCGGCGCCCAATCCGCCCATTCGATGTCCTCCAGAATGTCGCGGGGAGCGGCCCCACCGGCCACCGAGAGCTGTGCGAGCGTGCCGCTACGCCGAAAGCCACCCACAGAGACGCGGTTCAACGAGACGGCCATCTCGCCCGACCTCGAGATCGCGAGGACCTCCGTGCCGGAGAGGCCGAAGGGGCGCGACTCCGGGCTCTCCAGCCGGCGGACGAAGACCTCGACAGGTTTGCCGTCCCAGGCTGCCGAGTACACCACGGTCTGTCCGTCGGGAGCGAACTGCGCCGCCATGATCTCGCCACGGCGGAACGTGAGCTGGTGAAAGGAGGGAGGCGGCCGTTCGCCGGCCTGCTTTCCGACGAGATAGGCCAGGATCCCGACGATCAGGGCAGTCGCCAGAACTGCGCCCGTCAAGACGGGCCAGAAACGTCGGCGCCTGATTTCCGTAGACGGCACCGCCGTGGCCGCCGTCCCCGAGACTCCCGAGAGCGCTTCGAGATCGAACGCCACGTCGCGAGCAGACTCGAAGCGCTCCTCCGGGTTCTTCTCCAGGCAGTGCCGCACGATCCGGTCGAGTCCCGGCTGAATGTCCTTGTTGGTCTGGGACAGATCGGGCGGCTCCTTGGTCAGGATCGCCGTGATCGTGTCGGCCGCCGTGTCGCCGCGGAACGCCCGCTGCCCCGACAGCATCTCGTAGAGGATCGTCCCGAAGGAGAAGATGTCGCTTCGCCGGTCCGCGGCTTTGCCACGCACCTGCTCGGGCGACATGTAACCCATCGTTCCGAGCACGACGCCGGGCTCGGTGCCGCCCGAGACCGTCTTCATGTCGGTCTTGCCGTCCTGTCCCGCCTCGGGCTTCAGCTTCGCAAGGCCGAAGTCCAGGATCTTCACCCGGCCGTCTTTCGTCAGGAAGATATTCTCGGGCTTCAGGTCCCGGTGCACGATCCCCCTCTCGTGCGCCGCGGCGAGACCCTTCGCGATCTGGATTGCATAGTCCACGGCCTTGCGCGGAGAGATCGCGCCGGCGCCCAGGCGGCTCCGCAAAGTCTCGCCTTCGAGAAGCTCCGTCACGATGTACGGCGAGCCATTCGACATCCCGAAGTCGTGGACCGCCGTGATGTTGGGATGGTTGAGAACCCCCGCCGCACGCGCCTCCTGCTCGAAACGCTTCAGGCGGTCCGCATCCTGCGAGAAGGAGGCCGGCAGGACTTTGATCGCCACGTCGCGGCCCAGCCGCGGATCCTTCGCCCGGTACACCTCGCCCATCCCACCCGCACCCAGAGGCGCGAGGATCTCGTAGGGGCCCAGCTTCGTTCCCGTTGCCAGGCTCAACGGATCCCCTCGACGAGAAAGAGGTCGGAGAGCTTTCGCTCGTAGCTGTACGCGTAGCTCGACGCGTCGGGCGTCAGGACCGCCCAGACGATCTCGACGACTCCGCCCGGATCCGGCGGCATGAATTCCCGGAGCGTCGTCTTCTGCCCGGTGGAAAGATCCAGGCGGAACAGCCTCGCGGGCAGCTCGCCGCGCGCGAATCCGTAGAGCGCGTTCCCGTCCGGGGAGAATCGGATCGGACGATCCGCCGCCTCGAGGCCGGCCACGGGTCGCGGCTCGCCGCCCGCGAGCGGATACAGGAAGTACGGTTGGTCCGCCAGCTGTGCGACGACGAACTGGCCGTCGGGCGAGATCGGATAGAGACCGTAGGCGATTCCTTCCGGCGTGACCGCTCGCGGCGGATCGCCGGCGAGGTTCTGAACGAAGAGCTGGATGGCGCGTCCGGGTGCGTTAGCGGCAATCAGCACCGCCTTGCCGTCCGGGAGCCAGTTCCCCTTGTGAACGTTGAGCCCGTGGGAGGGCATCGTCCGCGCCTCGCCGGCCTTGACGGGCAGCAGCACGACCACCTTGTTCGGCGCCGGAAACGTCAGCGAGAGGACCGTCTTCCCGTCGGGAGAGAGGCCTCCGGCCATTCCGTCGCCGAGCCGCACCGGAGGCGATCCGTCCGTCCGGCGCAGGTAGACGCCCTGACGGGATCCCCCGCCTTCGCCGGACTCGTCGAAGACGACGAACTTTCCGTCCGGGGACATGTCCCGTGCCATCGACCAGTCCAGAAACGAGAGGTCTCGCTCCCGATCCTGGCCGGGCGGCCGCGCAATGATGCCGACCTTGCCGTTGTCGCTCGTGACGAGCACCCGGCGATCGGCGGAGACGTCCTGGATCGTCAGCTCTCCCGGCGTGCGCGCAACGAGGCGCTCCCTCCCCGAGGCCGACACCGCCCAGATGTCCCGGGAGAGCCCGACCCGCGTCGCCGTGAACCAGACCTCGGCGCCGTCGGGCGCCCATGCGAGCCCGTACGCGGTGATCCAGTCGCTGGAGAGCGTCGCCCGGTTTCCGTCGCGGTCCACGGTCATGACCGAGCCCGAATCGTCGCCGTGCATCGGGTGGTCGAGGAACGCCACGCGATCGCCCCGGGGCGATACCCGAAGGTGACTGATCCAGCCCGGCGTCTCGTAGAGGACCTTCCCGATCGGATACTCGAGCGTCGCCTTTCCGGCAACGCTCCGGACGGTGGCCAGACTCACGCCGTCGGGTCCCCAGTCCGCCCACTGGACGTCGTCGAGCAGCTCCCTCGGAGCTCCGCCGAGGATCGGCACCTGCGCGAGCGTGCCGCTCCAGATGAAGCGACCGGCCCATCGGCGGTCGAGCGAGATCGCGAGCTGGCCGGACTTCGAGACCGACAGGATCTCCGCCGGCGGCAGCGCGATCGGGCTCGACTCCGGGCTCTCCGGACGGGTCGAGAAGAGGCTCACGGGCACGCCGTCCCATGCGCCTCCGTAGAGCACCGTGCGTCCGTCGGGAGCGAAGCGTGCGGACAGGATGCTCCCGCGGCGGAAGGTCAATCGGTGATACGAGGGCACGGGCGATTCCGAGACCTCCGCCGCCGCGGCGAGGGTCTCGCCCGAATGGATCTCCGAGAGGTGCTCCCGCACCATCGCGAGATCGCGCGCCAGATCCCGCGTCGATGCGTAGCGGCCCTCGGGATCCTTGGCCAGGCAGCGCTCGACGATCCAGCGCAGCGGAGCCGGCACGCGGACGTTGACCTGGGCGATCGAGCGCGGCTCCTCGCGGATGATCGCGGTCAGCGTCTCCGCGGAGCTGTCCCGGCGGAATGCCCGCTCACCCGTGGCGAGCTCGTAGAGGATCGCGCCCAACGAGAACTGGTCCGACCGGAAGTCGACCGAACGCCCCGCCGCTTGCTCCGGAGACATGTACCCGACTGTCCCCATAACCATTCCCGGCCGCGTTCCGGTCGGAAGATCCGTGGCATCCGGCGTCGGCAGCTCCATCAGCTTCGCGAGCCCGAAGTCCAGGATCTTGACGTAGCCGTCGCGCGAGATCATGACGTTCTCGGGCTTCAAATCTCGGTGCACGATCCCGGCTTCGTGCGCCTTGGCGAGCCCGTCGGCCATCTGGACCGCGACGTCGAGAAGCCGGCGGGTGGACAACGGATCATCGCCGATGATTTCGCGCAGCGTCGGTCCGTCAATGAACTCCATCGCCGTGAACGTCGTCCCGCTCTCGGACCCGACGTCGTAGACCGTGACGATGTGCGGATGATTCAGCGCCGACGCCGCCCGCGCCTCGGTCTCGAAGCGCCGCAGGCGGTCGCGGTCGCCGGCGACGTCCCCGGCGAGCACCTTGAGCGCCACATCGCGGCCGAGACGGAGATCCTTCGCTCGGTACACCTCGCCCATTCCGCCAGCGCCCAGAGGCGCGACGATCTCGTACGGCCCGAGCTTCATTCCTGTGGAAAGTGTCATCGAGGGCTGCGCGATTCTACTCGGCACGCTTCAGGCCTTCGACGACGTACATGTCGGAGAGCAGGCGCAGGTAACCGTACACGTACTCCTGTCCGTCGGGAGTCGGAATGACGGGGGAGATGTCCTGGACGCCCGAGCCATCGCTCGGCATGAGTTCCTTCCACAGCTCCCGTTTTCCGGACGCAAGATCGAGCCGAAACACACGCGCCGGCACGTCGCGGCGCCGTAACACGTACAGGGACCGGCCGTCGGCGCTCCAGCGCGTCGGCGTTTCGTCCTGCTCGAGCCCCGGGACCGGCGTCGGTTCGCCCCCCTGAAGGGGATAGAAGTAGCGCCGGCGATCGGGGCCGATGACGATGACGACCTTGCCGTCCGGCGACGCCGATCGGCCGACCAGCCGGTAGCCTTCGGGCGTGAGAGCTTTCGGCGTCCCGTCGGCGACCGGAATGACGAAGACCCGACTGCCCCGCCCCGGCTCGTTCGCCGTGAAGATCACGGCCTTGCCATCCTGCAGCCACTCGGCGGAGGACTCGACCGCGAGATTTCCGGTAGGCAGGAGTTTCTTCTCTCCGGCCCCCGTGGGATACAGCCAGAGCTTCGGCTTCTCCTCACGCGTTGTATTGGCGGTGACCCACTTCCCGTCGGGAGAGATGGCGAGAGCGACTCCGTCGCCCAGGCGCACCGGCGGTGAGCCATCCGTGCCGCGGATGAAGCAGGAGTATCCGGTACCCGAGCCTTCCCCGGTCTCGGAGAAGAGGACGGTCTTGCCGTCGGGAGTCAGGTCGAAGGCGCTGGACCAGTCGAGCCACGAGAGATCGCGTTCTTTCGCGTCACCCGGGCCCTTGCCGAGCAGGCCGATCCGAATCACGTCGTGCGAGACGAGCACGCGGCCGTCCGCCGCGACGTCCTGAATCGTGAGGCTCTCGGTGACCCGCGCCAGAAGACGCTCCGAACCGCCGAGCGAAACCGCGTGAATCGCGCGGTTGCCCCCCGTGCGCGTTCCCGTAAACCAGACTTCGCCCCCGTCCGGCGCCCATGTGAGGCCCTGGATCGAAGAGAACACGCCGGCCAGGTCCCGTTTGTTCCCAGAGCGATCCACGACGGCGACCGAGCCGCCGTCATCCCGGCGGATCGGATGATCCAGAAAAGCGACGGCGTCTCCCTTCGGCGAGACCCGCGGATGACTAATCCAGCCGGTTGTCTGGTACAGGACCTTGCCGGCAGGATACTCGAGCTGCTTTCGCGAGTTCACTTCTCGCACGAGCGCATAGCTCGTCCCATCCGGACCCCAGTCGGCACACTCGACGTCCGTTGAAATCTGCCGCGGCGCGACCCCTCCCGAGACGCTGACCTGGGCGAGCGTGCCCGAGCGGATGAAGGCCTCGGTGATGTGGCTGTCGAGGAGCACCAGCATCTCTCCGGCCTTCGAGATGGCGGCGACCTGGGCTCCCACCAGGCCGAAGACTCGCGACTCAGGCCGGTCGGTCCGGGTCGCGAAGATTTCGACGGGCTTGCCGTCCCAAGCGGCAGAATAAATGACGGTCTGGCCGTCGGGGGCGAAGCGGCCCGCGTAGAGCTCGCCTCGCCGGAAGGTCAACTGCTGATAATTCGGCGGCGAGACGAAGCCGACTTTCTTGCCGTAACGGTAACCGGCCGCGAGCCCGGCGGCGAGCGCGACGGCGGCGGCGAGGAGCGCTGGACCGATCCACCGCGTCCTGCGGGGGACTGCCGCAGCAGCCGGGATCGCACCCGTCGGCGCGGAAACGGTCGAAAGCGATTCCAGGTCGAACGCGACGTCGCGCGCGGATTCGAAACGCTCCTCCGGGTTCTTCTCCAAGCAGTGCCGCACGATCCGGTCCAGCCCCGGGTGAACGTCCTTGTTCGTCTGCGAGAGATCCGGAGGCTCCTTCGTCAGGATCGCAGTGATCGTGTCCGCCGCCGTGTCTCCCCGAAACGCCCGCTGCCCCGCCAGCATCTCGTAGAGGATCGTCCCGAAGGAGAAGATGTCGCTTCGCTTGTCCGCGGCCTTGCCGCGCACCTGCTCGGGCGACATGTAGCCCATCGTTCCGAGGACGACTCCGGGCTCGGTCCCTCCCGAAACCGTCCCCACCTCCGTCTGTGAGCCGCCGTCTTTCTCTGTCTTCAGCTTCGCCAGACCGAAGTCGAGGATCTTGACCCGCCCGTCTTTCGTCAGGAAGACGTTCTCGGGTTTCAGGTCCCGGTGCACGATCCCCTTCTCGTGCGCGGCGGCCAGACCCTTGGCGAGCTGGATCGCGTAGTCGAGTGCCTTGCGCGGCGCCACGGCTCCCGCTCCCAGGCGGCTGCGCAGCGTCTCCCCCTCGAGCAACTCCGTCACGATGTAGGGCGAGCCGTCCGACATCCCGAAGTCGTAGACCGCCGTGATGTTCGGGTGGTTGAGGACGCCGGCGGCTCGGGCTTCGGCCTCGAAGCGCTTCAGCCGATCCCGATCCTGCGAGAACGTCGAAGGCAGTACCTTGATCGCCACCTCGCGCGACAGCCGTGGATCCTTCGCGCGATAGACCTCCCCCATGCCTCCGGCGCCGATCGGCGCCAGGATCTCGTAAGGACCGAGACGCGCGCCGAGGGCGAGCGTCATGGAGCGTCCACGAGGGGCCGGATCACTTCATCCCGTCGACGAGCTGGAGATAGGACAGGATCCGAAGATAACTGTAGGCGTAGGCGCTCCCGTCGGGCGTGACGACGAAGCGGCTGATGGTGTTCAAGCCCGCCGCGTCGGCCACCATGAGCTCCTTCCAGGGCTCGAGGCGCCCGGTCGCGACGTCGTACCTGGACACCTTGAGGGGCACCGTCCCCTGTTCCTGGACGAAGAGCGTCCGGCCATCGGGGGTGAATCGCGTGGGGCGATGCGCGGACGTCAGCCCGGGCAGCGCCTGGGGCTCGCCGCCGGCCAGCGGATACAGGTAGATCCTCTGGTCGGGCCCGATGACCGCCGCGCTCTTTCCGTCCGGCGTGATGGCTCCCCGAAAGAGCGAGTAGCCCTCGGGCGTCAGCGGGCGCGACTTCCCTCCGGTCAGATCCCGGGTGTACAAACGCATTCCCTGTCCGGCCTGGGTTGCCGTAAAGACGATCTGTTTTCCGTCCGGAAGAAAGTCCGTGTTGATGGGATCAATCCCTTCCGTCGCCAACGTCTTCGGCTCGCCGACACTCGTAGGCAGCAATACGATCTTGGGTGATTCGGTTCCGGTGAACGTCGTCAACGAGAGGGCCCAGACACCGTCCGGCGAAAACGCTTCGGTCGAGCCCGCTCCGAGCCGGATCGCCGGCGAGCCGTCCATCTTGCGGAGGTAGGACGAGTAGCCCGGGCCACCTCCCTCGCCGGATTCGGTGATCAGAATGCTCCGTCCGTCGGGCGAGATGTCGGTGACGAGCGAATAATCGAGCCAGGACAGCTCTCGGTCCTTCGCATCGCCCGGGCCCCGTCCGAGGATGCCCAGCCGCGCGCTCTCGTTGGTCATCAGGACCCGTCCGTTTTTCGAGATGTCGCGGATCGTGCTGATCCCGGGCACGCGGCCCACGAGGCGCGACTTCCCGGAGAGCGTCACGGCGTGGACGGCGCGGTTGAAGCCGCCCTCGGCGGCTGTGTACCAGATCTCCCCTCCGTCCGGCGTCCAGGCGAGCCCCTGGGCGGTCGCATATACGGGCGTCAGGTCCCGCTTCTTCCCCGCCGTGTTCACCACGGAGATCCTTCCGCCGTCGTCGTCCTGGAAAGGGTGGTCGACGAAGGCGATGACGTCTCCTTTCGGCGAGACGCGCAATTGCCCGACCCAGCCGGTCGTCTCGTAGAGGATCTTCCCGATCGGATATTCCAGGCGATTCTTGATGCCCGCGTCTCGAACGATCGCGAGGCTTTGTCCATCCGCGCTCCAGTCGGCGAGCTGCACGTCGTCCAGGATGTCCCGGGGCGCGCCTCCGGCGATGGAAATGCGCGCCAGGCGGCCCGTGCGGAGAAACGGACGCAGTTGCCGGCGGTTGAGCGAGACCGCCAGCTCTCCGGATTTCGAGACCGCGAGGATTTCCGCGGTGCCCAGTCCGAAGGGTCTGGACTCGGGGCTCTCGGGCCGGTTTATGAACATCTCCCAGGGCTTCCCCTCCCAGGATGCCGAGTACACGATCGTCTGGCCGTCCGGCGCAAAGAGAGCGCCTCCGACTTCTCCCCGCGAAAACGTGATCTGGTGAAACGCAGGCGGCTCGACGAAGCCGGCCTTCTTGCCGGCCGAGTACACGAACGGGCTCGCGAGGGCGGCGCCGAGAACGGCCGCCAACGCGAGAAGGGCCCAGGGCCTTCGCCCGCGCTCGGCCGGAAGCGCACGCACGCCGGTCAGTGTCGGCGACGACACTCCCGACAGCGTCTCGAGATCGAAAGCCACGTCGCGCGCCGACTCGAAGCGCTCCTCCGGATTCTTCTCCAGGCAGTGCCGCACGATCCGGTCGAGACCCGGGTGGACGTCCTTGTTCGTCTGAGAAAGGTCCGGCGGCTCTTTCGTCAGGATCGCCGTGATCGTGTCGGCCGCCGTGTCGCCGCGAAAGGCTCTCTGCCCCGACAGCATCTCGTACAGGATCGTGCCGAAGGAGAAGATGTCGGAACGCTTGTCCGCGGTCTTGCCGCGCACCTGCTCGGGCGACATGTAGCCCATCGTTCCGAGGACGACGCCGGGCTGGGTGCCGCCGGAGACCGTTTGCATGTCGGTATGGCCGGATTCCGCGCCGTCCAGCTTCAGTTTCGCCAGACCGAAGTCGAGAATCTTGACCCGCCCGTCCTTCGTCAGGAACACGTTCTCGGGTTTCAGATCCCGATGGACGATCCCCTTCTCGTGAGCCGCGGCCAGGCCCTTCGCCATTTGCACCGCGTACTCGAGCGATTTGCGCGGCGAAATCGCTCCCGCACCCAGGCGGCTGCGCAGGGTCTCCCCTTCCAGAAGCTCCGTCACGATGTAGGGAGAGCCGTCCTGCATCCCGAAGTCGTAGACTGCTGTGATCCCCGGATGGTTCAGAACCCCCGCCGCCCGCGCCTCGGCCTCGAAGCGCTTTAGCCGATCCGCGTCCTGCGAAAACGACGACGGCAGGACCTTGATCGCCACTTCGCGCGAGAGTCGCGGATCCTTCGCCCGATACACCTCCCCCATCCCTCCCGCGCCGATCGGCGCAAGGATCTCGTAGGGACCGAGCTTCGTTCCGAGGGAGAGGGTCATCGGGTTGCGCGGATTCTATCCGCGGATCACTTCAGGCCCTCGACTAGCTGGAGGGAGGAGAGGGTGCGGAAATAGCTGTAGGCATATGTCTGCCCGTCGGGGGTCGGCACGAAACGGTTGATCGAGTTGAGCCCCGCGGTATCGCTCGGGCTGATCTCCTTCCACAGCTCCTTACGCCCCGAAGAGATCTCATAGCGATAGACCTTCAGAGGAACATCTCCGAGCCGATAGACATACAGCGACCGGCCCTCCCTATCGAATCGGGCCGGGACGTCATCCTTCGCCAGTCCGGCCAGCGGCTGCGGCTCGCCCCCCTCGAGCGGGTAGAGGTAGATCCTTCGGTCCGGGCCGCGCGCGGCGACAGACTTCCCATCGGGTGAGATGGCTCGTTGGAAGTGCCGGTATCCCTCCGGCGTGAAGGGGCGCGCCTTGCCCCCTGCGAAGTCGCGGACATAGAGGCGCGTCCCCCGGCCCGGCTCCGTCGCCGTCATGAGGATGCGCTTCCCATCCGGAAACCAGTCCGCCACGAGCACGCGAAGCTCGTCTTTCGGAAACGTTCGGGTCTCTCCCACGCCGGTGGGAACGGCGACGAGGGTCGCGTCGGTGGCGGGATGAAGGATGGAAAGGGCCCATGCGCCGTCCGGAGACAAGGCCTGCGCCGATCCTCCCGAGATTCGTACCGCTTGCGATCCATCGGTCTTTCGCAGGTATGCGGAATACCCGGGACCGCCTCCTGCGCCTGCTTCGGTGATGAGGATCGCGCCGCCGTCGGAAGAGATGTCGGCGACGAGCGAATAGTCGAGCCAGGAAAGCTCGCTCTCTTTCGAATCCCCCGCCCGCCGGCCGAGAATCCCCATACGCACGAGATCGCTGGCCATCAGAACGCGGCCGTTGTTCGAGATGTCCTTGATGGTGCTCACGCCGGGGATACGCCCGATCAGGCGATCCCGACCGGAGAGATTCACTCCATGAACCGCGCGGTTTTGCCCTTCCTCCACCGCGGTGAACCAGATCTCTCGGCCATCGGGGGCCCAGGCGAGGCCTTGAGCCGACTCGTACACCGCCGTGAGCTTCATTTTCTTTCCGTTGCGGTCGACGACGGCGATCGAGCCACCGTCGTCGCGCAGGACCGGGTGGTCGATGAACGCAACGAGATCTCCTTTCGGCGAGACCCGAGGATGGCCGATCCAGCCGTCCGTCTCGAAGAGGACTTTCCCGATGGGGTACTCGAGTCGGTGGCGCACGCCGGCCTCGCGGGCGATCGCGAGGCTCTGACCGTCCGCCGCCCAATCGGCCCACTCCACGTCATCGAGGATCTCGCGGGGAGCGCCGCCTGCCATCGACATGTGGGCGAGCCGGCCGGTTCGGGTGAAGGGGACCACGACATGCCGGCTCAGAGACACAGCCATCTCGCCCGTTCGGGACACCGCCAGCACCTCGGCCCCGGCAAGTCCGAAGGGGCGAGATTCCGGGCTCTCGACCCGGTGGATGAAGACTTCCATCGGATGGCCTTCCCAGGCCGCGGAGTAGATGATCGTCTGCCCGTCGGGTGCGAAGCGGGCCTCACCGACCTCTCCACGCTGAAAACTCAACGGACGAAACGAAGGCGGCGGAACGTAACCGGTCTTCTCGCCCGCTCGAAATGCCACCCACCCGACGAGCGCCGCTCCGACGACGGCCGCCAGAGCAAGGAAGGCCCAGGGCCGGCGTTCTCGCTCGACAGGGAGGACGCGCGCACCCGTCAAGGTCGGGCTCGAGACGCCGGAAAGCGTCTCGAGGTCAAACGCCACGTCGCGGGCCGACTCGAATCTCTCGTCCGGGTTCTTCTCCAGACAATGCCGCACGATCCGGTCCAGGCCCGGATGGACATCCTTGTTCGTCTGAGAAAGGTCCGGTGGCTCCTTCGACAGGATTGCCGTGATCGTGTCCGCCGCCGTGTCACCCCGGAACGCCCGCTGGCCCGACAGCATCTCGTAAAGAATCGTTCCGAAGGAAAACAGGTCGCTCCGCTTGTCCGCCGGCTTGCCCCGCACCTGCTCGGGCGACATGTAGCCCATCGTGCCGAGAACGACGCCCGGCTGAGTGCCGCCGGAGACTGTCTGTATATCGGTATGGCCGGATTCCGCGCCGTTCATCTTCAGCTTCGCCAAACCGAAGTCCAGGATCTTGACCCGCCCGTCTTTCGTCAGAAAAATGTTCTCGGGCTTCAGGTCGCGATGCACGATCCCCTTCTCGTGCGCGGCGGCGAGCCCCTTGGCAATCTGGATCGCGTAGTCGAGCGACTTGCGCGGCGAGATCGCTCCGGGCCCGAGACGGCTTCGGAGCGTCTCGCCCTCGAGCAGCTCCGTCACGATGTATGGCGCGCTTTCGTGCGTACCGAAGTCGTAGACCGCGGTAATGTTCGGATGGTTCAGACCGCCCGCCGCCTGCGCCTCCTGCTCGAAGCGCTTCAGACGGTCGGGATCGGTGGACAGAGACGCCGGTAGAACCTTGATCGCCACATCTCGCTTGAGTCGAGCGTCGCGCGCCCGATAGACCTCCCCCATCCCTCCCGCGCCGATCGGCGCCAGGATCTCGTAGGGGCCGAGCTTTGTTCCCGCGGCGAGAGTCATTTCCTCAAATCGGGAGAGGGTCCACGTGCGACTTCCCCTCTCTCATCGGTTGGCCCGCGAAGCGGGCCGCTGAGAGTCTGAGCCAGGCTCACATCAAGCCTTCGACAAAGTAGAGATCCGAGAGCGTGCGGAGATAACTATAAACGTACGCCTCGCCGTCCGGCGTGGGGTAAGGGTTGAGGCTGGAAACTCCAGCCGCATCCGCCGGCATCAGCGTCCGCCAAGGCTCCCGGTGCTTAGTGGCGATATCCAGGCGGTCTACCCGCGCGTCGCTGCGTCGACGAAGGTAGAAGAAGCGGCCATCCGCGCTGCACTGGACCACCCGGTCTTCCGGATCGAGGCCCGGAACCGCCGTCGGCTCGCCTCCGGCGATCGGGTAGAAATAGAGGCGTCCGTCAGGTCCTTCGACGAGCGTCCAACTTCCGTCCGGCGCCGAGACCTGGACAAAAGGGGTGGTGTACCCCTCCGGGGTCAGCGCCCGGGGCTTGCCTCCCCCGAAGTCCCGCAGATAGACACGTGGCCCGCGTCCCGGCTCGCTTCCATTGATGACCAGCTGTTTGCCATCGGGCGGCAGAAACGAGACGGAGAACGCGGTGACGCCTTCTTTCGAGTAGAGCTTCGGCTCGCCGGCCCCCGTTGGGTAGGCGACGAGCTGAGGGTCCGAGGCAGTGTGGATGATCGCGATGGCCCACTGGCCGTCGGGCGAGAGATCCTGCGCCGAACCTTCTCCGAGGCGCACGGCTGGAGAGCCGTCCGTCTTCCGGACGTAGACGGAGTAGCCGGCGCCGCCGCCCTCCGCGGTCTCGGAGAAGAGAACCGTACTGCCGTCTCTCGAGATCGCCGCGTACGAGGACCCGTCGAGCCATGCGAGCTCGCGCTCTTTCGACTCGCCCTTCGCGAGCGCTACGATCTCGGGCCGGGTGATGTCGCGCGTGAGCAGCAGCTTGCCCTCGTGGGAGACGTCGTGGAGCGTCAGGTTGCCCGGGACTCGCACGCGCAGGCGCGCCCCGCCGGACGGGGTCGTGACGTAGAGGGCGCGGTTGAAGCCGACGACCGCCCCGGTGAACCAGATCTCGCCGCCCGGTGACCACGCGAGCCCCTGCGCCGTCGCAAAGGGTTGCGTGAGGATCTTCTTCCTTCCGGAGCGGTCCACTACGGCGACCGAGCCCCCATCGTCGTCGGGGGTGGGATGGTCGATGAAAGCCACCAGGTCTCCGCCCGGGGAGACCCGGGGGTGACTCACCCAGCCGCTCGTCTCGTACAGGACCTTTCCAACGGGGTACTCGATCCGCATACGGCCCGCTACAACGCGAACGACGGCGAGGCTCTTGCCGTCAGGCCCCCAATCGGCCCAGTGCACCTCTTTCACGATGTCCCTCGGCGCGGCGCCTCCCGTCACCGAGAGTTGAGCGAGCGTCCCGGTCCTCAGGAAGCCGCGTACAGGCCACCGCACAAACGACACGGCCATGTCACCCGACTTCGAGATGGACAGGACCTCAGCGCCCGCCAGGCCAAAAGGCCGCGAACCGGCGCTCTCCGACCGGCCGACGAAAATCTCCGTGGGCTTGCTGTCCCAGGCCGCCGAATACATGACGGTCTGGTCATCATGAGCAAAACGAGCCGAAAATATCTGGCCGCGCCGGAACGTGAGCTGGTGAAACGAAGGAGGCGGCCGGTTGCCGGCCTTGCGAATCGCGAAGAAGGCAACGGCACCGCAGACCAAGGCGGTCGTCAGGGCCGTGCCTGCCAGCAACAACCAGGAAGGTCGCCCCTTGAGTCCCTTGACGGAAGGCGTCGCCGAAGCGACCCCCGAAAGTTCCGAGAGCACTTTGAGGTCGAAGGCGACGTCGCGCGCCGAGTAAAAGCGCTCCTCGGGGTTTTTCTCCAGACAGTGCCGCACGATTCGCTCCAAGCCCGGCTGCACGTTCTTGTTCGTCGCCGAGAGGTCCGGAGGCTCCTCCCGGAGTATCGCCGACATCGTCTCCGCCGCCGAGTTGCGCTGGAACGCCCTCATCCCCGACAGCATCTCGAAGAAGATTGCTCCGAACGCGAACAGGTCCGACCTCTGGTCCGCGGGCTTGCCCTTGACCTGCTCGGGCGACATGTATCCGAGCGTGCCCATCACGACTCCGGGCTCCGTTCCCGACGCCGTCGGGACGTTCGTCTGAGGCCCGCTGCCAGCTTCCACCTGGGTCAGCTTCGCGAGGCCGAAGTCGAGGATCTTGACCCGCCCGTCTTTCGTCAGGAACACGTTCTCAGGCTTGAGATCGCGATGGACGATCCCCTTCTCGTGCGCGGCGGCCAGACCTTCGACGATCTGTAGGGCGTAGTCCGTGGCCTTGCGGACCGAGAGCGCTCCGCCCGAAAGACGCGCACGCAGCGTCTCTCCTTCGAGGAGCTCCGTGACGATGTACGGCGAGCCGTCGTGGCTGCCGAAGTCGTGAACGGCTGTGATGTTGGGATGGTTCAGGCCGCCGGCCGCCTGCGCCTCTTGCTCGAAGCGCCGGAGCCGGTCGTGGTCGGTCGAGAAGGACGATGGCAGCACCTTGATGGCGACGTCGCGCTTCAATCTCTCATCGCGCGCCCGGTATACCTCCCCCATCCCTCCTGCGCCGATCGGCGCAAGGATCTCGTAGGGCCCGAGCTTCGTTCCGGCGGAAAGGGTCATCGCAAGTCTCTGACCCGATAGAGCGTCGAGAGGATGCGATTGACGCCTACGGTCATGATTCGCCCGTCGGGGGTGACGCGTGCGGGACCGAAGGCCGTGACCCCCGCGGCGTCACTGGCCGCGAGATCACGCACATGCGTGCGGCGGCCCGCTCCGACGTCGATCAGGTCGACGCGGCAGGGGTTTCCTTGCTGCGAAACGTAAAGACCCTTACCGTCCGCCGTCCAACCGGCGGGATAGTCGCCGACTTCCGAGGCCGGAAGGTCCACCGGCGCGCCTCCGCCGGTCGGATAGAGATGAACCCGGGTATCGGGTCCGACCGCAGCAACCAGTCTTGCATCCGGAGATACGAAGAGGCGGCTGACGTTGATCCCCTCGGGGCTGATCGCGACGGGGGCGCCTCCCGCGAGCGCTTGCACGTAGAGGCGGTTCGCGTGGCCGGCCGCCGCGGCCTCGAAGACGAACTTCGAGCCGTCTGGGAAAAAGTTTCCATACGCCGGCCGTCCGAGATCGTCCGGTGGGAATTCCTTGGGCTGACCGGCCTTGACCGGGACGAGGACGAAGTGCGATGGCGCGTTCAATACGCGCGTCAACGCCCAGGAAGCGTCCGGCGACAGGGCCAGGGCCAACCCATCGCCCAGGCGCACCGCCGGCGAGCCGTCGGTCGAGCGCAGATAAACCGAGCCGTTGGCGCCCCCGCCTTCCCCGGACTCGTCGAAGAGGAGAAGCTTCCCGTCGGAGGACAGCGTACGGTCGCTCGACCAGTCGAACCAGCCCAGATCCTTCGCCGCCGTCTGACCAGGCAAAAACGCCAGGATACCGGAGCGATAGTCGTCCTCGGTGACGAGAGCGTTGGAACCCACGAGGTCGAGAAGGGCCGGGGTCCCCTGCATGGTGCGCATGAGGCGGAGCTTCCCCGAGGTCGAGACGGCGAAGATTTCCCGCTCGATGCCCTCGCGCGCCGCCGTGAACCAGATCTCTCGACCCCCGGGAGCCCAAGCAAGTCCCTGGACCGTGGCCCAGGCGCTCGTGAGCTCGATTTTCTTTCCAGAGCGGTCGACGACCGCGATGACGCCGTCGTCTCCGGCGGTCGGATGATCGATGAAGGCGATCTGTTTCCCGTCCGGCGAGAACCGCGGCCCTTGGATCCAACCGGCGGTCTCGTAGAGCACCTTGCCTATTGGAAACTCGAGCCTTTCCTTGCCCGAGAGGTTCTGCACCACCGCCAGCTCCGTGCCTCCGGGAACCCAGTCGGCGTAGCTCACATTCTGCAAGAGCTCTTTCGGCGCTCCGCCGGAAAGCGGTGCCCGCGCCAGTGTGCCGAGGTACCCGAAGCGGTGGGGCTTCGGCTCGAGCTGAATCGCGACCTCGCCGTTGGAGGAAATGCCGAGAAGATTGGCCGGCGGAAGCGAGAGAGCGGACGATTCGGGATTGCCCGGCCTCAGGGAAAAGATTCGGGGCGGGGCGCCTTCCCAAGCCGCGCCGTAGTAGACGGTCTGCCCGTCCGGACCGAAGCGAGCCGAGATGACCGTGCCCCGCTGGAACGTGAGTCGCTGGAACCTGGGCTGAGTGCTGCCGCCCGTCCGGTGTCCTGCCAGCCATCCTAACAGCGCGGCGAGCACCGCCGCCGCGATCGCGATCGGAAGCGCGCGCGATCGGCGGCGCACGGGCTCGACGACGCCGATTGCTCCGGACGCCGTGGACGTGACCTCGCCGATGTGCTCGCGGACGCTCTTCAGATCGCGGGCGAGATCGCGCGTCGAGGCGTAGCGCTCTTCCGGATCTTTCGCGAGACAGCGCTCGACGATCCAACGCAGGGGCGCCGGCGCTCTCGGGTTGACCTGCGCGACGGGCTCGGGGTCGTCCTGAATGATCGCCGCCAGCGTCTGGGCGCCCGTCGCCTTCTGAAACGCGCGCTTGCCCGTGGCCATCTCGTAGAGGATCGAGCCCAGCGCGAACTGATCCGAGCGAAAGTCCGCCGGTTTCCCGCTCGCCTGCTCGGGCGACATGTAGCCCACCGTTCCCATGACCGTGCCGGGCTGTGTCTCCTGCTGGATCGCCGTCGGCGCTCCGGTGATCTGCTCCTGAGGGGCCGTGAAGAGCTTGGCGAGGCCGAAGTCGAGCAGCTTGACGTACCCGTCCTTCGTGACCATCACGTTCTCGGGCTTCAAGTCACGGTGGACGATGCCTGCGGAGTGAGCCTTGGACAGTCCCTCGGCGATCTGGACGGCCGTGTCGAGAAGCTTCTTGGTGGGGAGCGAGCCCGAGGCCAGGAGCTCCCGCAGGCTCGCCCCTTCGACCAGCTCCATGGCGATGTAGGACGTCGAGTCGGCGGACCCGATTTCGTGGATCGTCACGATGTTCGGATGGTTCAGCGCCGACGCGGATCGCGCCTCCTGCTCGAATCGCCTGAGACGCTCGGCATCCTGCGCGAAGGACGCCGGCAGGACCTTGACCGCGACCTCGCGCCCGAGCCGCGGATCCCTTGCTCGGTACACCTCCCCCATGCCTCCGGCGCCGATGGGCGCGAGGACCTCGTAGGGACCAATTCTTGTGCCTGCGGAAAGGGTCAACGGGGTGGGATTCTACGATGCCCCGGGGTCACATTCAGGCCGCGGTCTCGCGAGACCGGAGTGACGCGTAGAGGCGCCGGTAGGACTCGTGAGCCGGACGCAAGTCGGAGAGCAGCGCCTCGAAGGCGGAGCTCCTTCGCACCGGCTCGAGAACCGGATCGCGCTCGAAGAACGGCAAACAGGGAAAGCCCTCGCTCGCCGACTCGCGGAGCCTCTCCACACCCCGATCCGGCTCCCCGAGCAGACCGTGCACGCAAGCCATGTCGTACTGGGCATGGTGAAAGTGGCCGAACGACCGCCGGTTCTTTTCGAGGTCCGCGACCAGGCGCCGCGCCTCCGCCTCGTCTCCACGCCGGGCCGCCAGGAGCGCTCCGAGAGCCCGGAAGAGGACGTAGTCCGGATACTCGCCGTCGGCGCGCTCGAGCGTCCGCGCCGCTTCGTCGTCGAGACCCAGACGCAACTGGCAATGACCCAGCTGATAGAGGCCCCAGGGCGAGGATGCGCGGGCGAGAGCGGCTTCGGTTACGTCGAGGCCCTCCGTGTAACGCCCCTGCAGAAGGCGGACGAGACCGACGTGGACGTATGCCATGTCGTCGGGGTAGATGGTGAGAGCCTGCTCGTTAGCCGCCAGGGACTCGTCGAGGAGCCCGACGTGGTTGAGAATCAGGGCCTTCCAGTGGTACGCCTCCCCGAGGTTCGGGCTGCCGGCGATCGCGACGGAGAGCTCGCGCAGCGCTCCGGCGTGGTCGAACCCCTTTCGCGGACTCCAGAGCATGCGTCCCTTCAGATACCGGCCTTCCGGAAGATCCGGCTCGATCGCGAGAGCCCGGGCGCAGAGAGCTTCGGCCTTCTCGTACCACCCGCCGTCAGGCTCGAACGAGAACGAGAGGCGAGTCCACGCGTCGGCCAGACCGACCATCGCCAGGGCTGAGTCCGGCTGCAGCGCCAGCGCCTTCTGGAAGCACTCGACCGCGGACTGGATCTCGGAGCGCCGCGTCTCGGAGAAGAGATGGAATCGGCCCTTCAGGTAGAGGTTGACCGCCGGCGAAGCGGGAACCGCCGCCGCGGCCATGCGGCGCTCGTCGTCGGGCGTGAGCTGGAGCTGGAGCGCCTCGACGATGCGGCGCGAAACCTCATCCTGCATCGCGAACACGTCGTCGAGCGAGGCGTCGATCTTCGTGCCCCAGAGAGAACGCCCCGTCGCGGTCTCGACGAGTTGGACCGTGACGCGGAGGCGTGTGCCGGCGGTCTGAAAGCTGCCGTCGACCACGGCATCCACTCCGAGCGCGCGCCCCGCCTCCTGCGGGTCGACCGTACGATCCTGGAAGGGCAGGATCGCCGCGGTCGGGCGGACGATCAGGGAACGCACCAGGGCGAGCTCGGTGATGATCGAGTCGGCGAGACCGACCCCGAGGTGCGCGTCCTCGGACTTGCGCGAGAGGCTCTGGAGCGGCAGGACGGCAATGGACCGGCGACTGGCGCCGCGCGCGTTCTCGCCGGGGCCGCCGCCCGGAGCCGCGACGGCCTCCAGGGCGAACGCCAAGTCGCGCGCGCTCTGGAATCGCCGCAGCGGATCCTTTTCGAGGCAGCGGCTCACGATCCGGGCGGCGCCCGCCGGGATCGCGTCCGACTGCGGCAGCGCCTGTGGCTCGTCGCGGAGGACGGAGATCAGGACGTCGGCCGCGGTGTCTCCGCGGAACGCGCGCCGGCCGGAGAGCATCTCGTAGAGGATCGCTCCGAAGGCGAAGATGTCGGACTCCGCAGAAGCCTCGAGTCCGCGGGCCTGCTCCGGAGACATGTATCCGACAGTCCCGAACACCACGCCCGGGGCCGTGCCGCTGACGGTCGGAGATGTGGTGACCGTTCCGCTCGGCGAGGGCTCCACTACTCGAGCCAGTCCGAAGTCGAGGATCTTCAGGCGGCCGTCGCGCAGGATGAAGACGTTCTCGGGCTTCAGGTCGCGGTGCACGATCCCCTTCTCGTGCGCCGCCGCCAGACCCCTCGCGATCTCGATCGCCCACGCGATCGCCTTCGGCGCCGGCACCGGACCCGGAGCCAGACGCGAGCGCAGCGTCTCTCCGTCCAGCAACTCGAAGACCACGTAAGGCACGTCTCCTTCGACGCCGATATCGTGAATCGTGATGATCGAGGGATGGTTGAGGGAGGATGCGGCTCGCGCTTCCTTCTCGAGCCGGCGGCGCCGATCAGAGTCCTTCGCGACCTCGTCCGGCAGGACCTTCACCGCGACCTCTCGTCCGAGGCGCGAGTCCTTCGCCCTGTACACCTCGCCCATCCCGCCGGCGCCGACCGGTGAGAGGATCTCGTAAGGACCGAGACGGCTGCCGATCGCGAGAGCCACGGGGTTTCCTCACCCGCAGACTATTCCCTTGCCGGTCACGGATGGAGACCCTCGACCAGGAAAAGGTTCGAGAGTTGCCGATAGTATGAATACGCATAGGCGCCGTTTTGCGCGATCCGCAATACCTGGAGCGCATTGACGCCCGTCGAGTCAGTCGGGATCAGATCGTAGAGACTCGCGGACTTCCCAGTCGTCAAGTCCACGATGTCCACGTGCATCGGAATACGCGTCGCGCCACCCCGCCGGACGTAGACCCGACCATCGGAGGTCCACCCGGCGAGCGAGTCCTGGTTGCCGATCCCCGGCACCTTCTTGGGCTCGCCGCTTCCGTCGATCGCACAGATGTAGACGCCGTTGTCGGGCCCGAACGTCAGGAGACGCGCTCCATCGGGAAAGACCGCGGTGCCGCGATAGCCCTCGGGCGTGACCGCGCGCGGCTTTCCGCCCTCGGAGTCGAACAAGAACACGCGAGCCCGATGCCCCGGCTCGCGGCCGCCGGCGATGATGCGACGTCCGTCGGGCAGCCATGCCGCGCCGCGTATCGCCAGGCCGGCGTTGGAAATCTTCTTCGACTCTCCGGCCCCCGTCGAATAGATCACCATTTCGGGATTCCCGGGAGGGCCCACGAGCGCAAGGACGCGCTTGCCGTCCGGCGAGAACTTCTGCGCGTTGCCCTCGCCCAGGCGAACCGCCGGTGAGCCATCGAGGCCACGCATGTAGACGGAGTAGCCCTTTCCTCCGCCCTCGCCGGTTTCGGAAAAGAGCAGCGTGCGGCCGTCTGCGCTGACGTCGGCCATGAGACTCCAGTCGAGCCAGCTCAGGTCGGTCTCGGCGGGCGCGCCCGCGCCGCGTCCGATGACCCCGGTCTGGAGATTGTCGTGAGAGACCAGCACGCGTCCGTCTCGCGCGACGTCGCGAAGGGTCAGGTTCCCTGCGGTGCGTGCCAGCGGGCGTGTTTTCCCCGCCGGTGAAGACGCGTAGAGCGTCTTGTTGCCGCCGACCTCCGCCGCCGTGTACCAGACTTCCGAACCCTCCGGCGACCAGGCAAGCCCCTGAGCCGAAGCGTACTCGGGTGAGATCGTCGTCTTCTTGCCGGCCAGGTCGACCATCGCCGCCGCTCCGCCATCGTCGCCGACGACGGGATGGTCCACGAAAGCGATCCGGTCGCCGCGCGGAGAGATGCGCGGTTGTCCGATCCAACCCGCCGTTTCGTAAAGGACCTTGCCGGCGGGAAGCTCGAGCCGGCACTTGCCGTCCACGACGCGGACGATGGCCAGATCCTTTCCGTCCGGGGTCCAGTCCGCGTAATTGACTCTCTCGAGCAGCTCACGGGGAGCCCCTCCCGTCGCCGCGACGCGCGCCAGCGTGCCTGCGCGTGTGAATGCCGAGTCGAAGTCCGCTTTCAGAAGGACGGCGATCTCGCCGGAGGGCGAAACCGCGGCGACGTCCGCGTCGGGAACCCCGAACGGAACGGTCTCCGGACTTTCAGGACGGCTGACGTAGATCTGCGCGGGCTTGGCGTCCCAGGCGGCCGTCGTCAGGATCGACTTGCCGTCGGAGCCGAATCGCGCGCCCCAGATGGCACCGCGTCGGAACGTGAGCTGCTTGAACGTCGGCGGCGGCGAAACTCCCCTCGACTTTCCGACAAAATACCCCGCCGCGAGAGCCGCGGCGAGCGCAACGGCTCCCGCAAGGATCGGCAGCGGCCGGACGCCAGGGAGTGCCGTCGGCCTCGCCGTGATCGCGGAAGCTGACGTCCCCGAGATCGCCTCGAGGTCGAACGCGAGGTCGTGCGCGGAGTGAAATCGCTCCTCGGGATTCTTCTCGAGGCAGTGGCGCACGACGCGCTCGAGCCCCGGCTGCACGTTCTTGTTCGTCGCCGAAAGGTCCGGTGGCTCCTCGCGGAGGATCGCCGACATCGTCTCGGCCGGCGTGTCGCGGTGGAACGCGCGAGCGCCCGACAGCATCTCGTAGAGGATCGCGCCGAAGGAGAAGATGTCGGAGCGCGCGTCCGCAGGCTTGCCCTTGACCTGCTCGGGCGACATGTAACCGAGCGTGCCCATGACGACGCCGGGCTCGGTCCCGCCGCCGGTCGCCGTCGGCAGGTTCGTCTGCGGACCCGCCGCGCCGTCGGCCTGCGTCAGCTTGGCAAGCCCGAAGTCGAGGATCTTGACCCGGCCGTCGTTGGTGACGAACAGGTTCTCGGGCTTCAGATCTCGATGCACGATCCCTTTCTCGTGCGCCGCGGAAAGGCCCTTCGCCGTCTGGATCGCGTAGTCGGTGGCCTTGCGTACCGGAAGCGCGCCGCCCGCGAGCCTCCCGCGCATCGTCTCCCCTTCGAGCAGCTCCGTCACGATATAGGGCGCTCCGTCGTGGGACCCGAACTCGTACACCGCCGTGATGTTGGGATGGTTGAGCGCTCCCGCGGCTTGCGCCTCCTGCTCGAAACGCCGCAGCCGCTCGGCATCGGCCGCGAACGACGACGGCAGGACCTTGATCGCCACGTCACGCTTGAGCCGCGGATCCTTCGCGCGATAGACCTCTCCCATTCCTCCGGCACCAACGGTGGCGAGGATCTCGTAGGGCCCGAGCTTCGTTCCGGGAGTCAGTCCCATCTACCGGAGCCCGTCCACCACGTAGAGATCGGCGAGGCTGCGGGCGAACCCGTAGGCGTAGTACTTCTCGTCGGGAGTGATCCAGACCGGCGAGACCGTCCAGACGCCGGCAGGATCGGGGGGCATGAGCTCCTTCCAGAGTTCCTTCCGTCCGGTGGTCACGTCGAGTTTCATGATTCGCTGAGGCATATCTCCCCGTCGGCGCACGAACAGCGAGCGGCCGTCCCGCGTCCACTGCCCGGGGACGTCGCCCTTCACGAGTCCCGGGATCGGAGTGGGCTCCCCGCCCTCGACCGGGTACTGATAGAAGCGCTGATCCGGACCGATCGCGGCCACGTGCCGGCCGTCCGGCGACAGCCCCTTCCCGAAAATCCGGTAGCCCTCCGGCGAAACGGGCTTCGGTTTCGCTTCGTCCAGGCCCTGGACCCAGATCCGCGAGCCGCGATCCGGCTCGCTTCCGGAGAAGATGATCCGGCGGCCGTCGAGCAGCCATCCCGCCGACTCGATACGGATCGGCGTCGCTGGCAGCGTCTTCGGTTCGCCGGCCCCGATCGGATAAATCACGAGACGATTGAGATCGCCGACCTTTTCGATCCCGAGTGCCAGTCGCGCGTCGGGAGAAAGCTCCGCGCCGACCCCTCGCCCCAGCCGGACGGCCGGCGATCCGTCCGCCTTCCTCACGTAGACCGAGTAACCCTGGCCGCCGCCCTCACCCGTTTCGTCGAAGAGAATCATCTGTCCGTCCGGCGTGACGTCGCGGATGAGCCCCCAGTCGAGCCAGGAAAAGTCGCGCTCCTTGTCGCTGCCGGGCAGGAGCACGGAGATCCCCTGCCGCGCCTTCTCCTGGAAGGCCAGCACTCTTCCCGTCTTCGAGACGTCCTGGACCGTGAGTCCGCCCGTCGCCTGCGCGAGGATCCGCCCGCGGCCCGACCGCGTCGCGGCGCGGAGCGCCCGGTTGAATCCCTCGGCGGCGGCCGTGAACCACACCTCGGAGCCGTCGGGCGACCAGGCCAGCCCCTGCGCGCTGGGGAAGGTCTCCGAGATCGTGCGGCGCTTTCCCGAACGGTCGACGATGCTGGCCGCTCCGGCGTCATCGCCCTGGGCAGGATGGTCGAGGAACGCGACCCCGTCGCCCTTCGGCGAGATCCGAGGGTGCGAGATCCAGCCCGCGGTCTCGTAGAGGACCGTTCCGACCGGATACTCGAGCCGCACCTTCCCGCCCTGCTGACGCACCACCGCGAGGCTCTGGCCGTCCGGGGCCCACTCGGCCCACATCACGTCCTCCAGGATCTCCTTTGGCGTCCCGCCGCCGGTCATGCCCAGCCGCGCGAGCGTGCCTGTGCGCGTGAACGGAATCGAACCCCGGCGATTCAGCGACACCGCCATCTCGCCCGATGGCGAGACAGAAAGGACCTCCGCGTTCGCAAGGCCGAACGGGCGCGACTCCGGGCTATCGAGGCGCGAGACGAACACCTCGACAGGGTTGCCGTCCCAAGCGGCCGTGTAGAGGATCGTCTGGCCGTCCGGTGCGAAGCGCGCGGACGCGATCGTGCCGCGACGGAAGGTGAGCTGGTGGAACTTCGCGGGTTGCACCTGGCCGGCACGTTTCCCGAGCCAGTAGGTCGCCGCCATTCCAGCCAGCGCCAGGACGATCCCGACGAGAAGCGGAACGCGACCAACCCGGAGCGGGGTTGTCCGCGTGTCCACCGTGGGCCGGGGCGCCGACGCGCCGGAGAGGGACTCGAGGTCAAATGCGAGATCGTGTGCGGAGTGGAAGCGCTCCTCCGGATTCTTCTCGAGACAGTGGCGGACCACGCGCTCGAGCCCCGGCTGCACGTTCTTGTTGGTTGCGGAAAGATCCGGCGGCTCCTCGCGCAGGATCGCCGACATCGTCTC
>Ga0075425_100000372_pt1 | contig 41303 bp, 32 predicted proteins | sample SoiMethybrSBSTD4_FD_75300 | JGI IMG/M metagenome (GOLD analysis project Ga0075425, IMG submission 75300) | Bulk soil microbial communities from a Populus tree surrounding site in Tennessee, USA - Soil MetaG P. TD hybrid SBSTD4 | ecosystem: Environmental > Terrestrial > Soil > Tree plantation... | reverse complement strand
GTCATCGCCGCGCCGTCGTGGTTTGACGACGCCCTGTTTCCGTTCCTACGGCAGACGGCCGTGCCACAACCGCCGATCCCCATATTTCAGGGTCTGCCGGCCATGCCGATCACACCGTATCAGGCGGTCTACAACTACTGCAATCTCGATCCGGCGTTCGATCCGACGCACGGCTGCAGTTTCGATCCCGCGGCACCTCGCGTGAACACGCGAACGATTACGAAGAACTATCTTCTGGACGCCGCGTTCGTTGAAAAGGTGTTGTCTCAGAACCTCCCTGATCTGCTTGGCGTCGACGTGACCAAACCGACGGTCGTGCTGCTCAATTGGTGGGGGCGTTCCGACTACGTGGACCACATTTATCTCGACGGCAGCGAACCCGATCCCGAGACCGGCTTCCCGCGCGGCTTCTCGACGGCCAACGAGCTGGCGGGGTACGGGGCGACCAACGACAAGGATCCCGAGACATGCCAGGGCGACTGCATCTTTCATCGCCTGTGGTTCTACGACGTGTCAGCCGGCCCGATGGGGCGGACCGGTGGATTCGATCTGGTGGCGGATGTGCCGCGCATCAGCGGCGCCACCAACTTCGGTCTGCCGTACCCCGACTATCGGTTTCATCACACGGCCGACTACGTCAAGGGCTCGGGCACGTATCGACCATTGACGCAAGACGACCTGGCGTGGGACGTCACCGCCCTCGCCGGATATGTCTTCACGTCGCAGATTGCCTATGCCGCGCCGCTCTATCCACCTGCGCTCACACCGCCGATGCTGCCGCACCGGCTCGTGCTGGACATCAACCAGTGGAGCTGGAGCGGGCAGAGCTTTGCGGGTTTGCTCGACACCTCGCGTGTGATCACGAAGATGAACGCGCTTCCGTATGACATCGGCGTCGCGGTGACCGCGCAGCCGGATGACGTCGACAGCAATCTCGGTCGAATCTGGAAGTGCAGCTTGACCGCTACTCGCGGTGGCGGTGGCCAGTCCTGCTATGGCAACCGAAGCGGCGGCGACGCGCAAGGCGATCTCCAGTCGTACTTCACGAGTCACCTGTTTCAGTTTCTGACTGGGGCGCCGGACTACGAGGTGCCGATCTTCCAGTTCAACGTGCCGCCCGAACTGGATCAGCGCTTGTGGATCGCTGTCGCGTTCGACAACTACATCATCCCGACACAGACGCCGACGCAGCTTCCGGCCACGCGTCAGAGTTTCATCCTCACCTCGAAATCTCCGTTCACCAACTCCTTCATTGGCAACGGTGCGCTGCTGGAGCACGAGATGGGCCATCATCTCGGCTTCAGCCACACCTTCGGCGGCTATCTCTGTTTGACCGACACCTGCGGGGTGGGCGAGTTCTTTCCGTTCTTCGGGAATCCGGCCCTGTTCTTCTCGCTGTCGGGCAACTACGCATCGGGGTTGATGACCTACGCCATGGTGAACAACGACTACAGCCGCTTCGAGCTGGACAACGTCCAGCGCTGGCTGACCTGGGAATACCTCGATGTGTCGAACTTCGTCGTGTCTCAGATCGCATCGTCGCCGCGCTCGGGTTCTGTCGCCAGTGCGCTGACGGAGGCTGACAGGCGGGCCGGGAATGCGCTCGCCGCGTATCAGTCCTATGAGTACGCGTCGGCCGTGGAAGAGGCGCGCGCCGCCTTCGATGCGCTGGTCGCTGCGGCGAACACCATCAACGTTCAGCTGTCGCCGTCAGCGTACCAGGCGATCCGCCGCGATCCGGCCAACTTCAATCAGGCGCTGCGCGATCACATCGCGCAGTTCGAGGGAGACAACAGGGCCGCGATGTCCGGCGCCATTGCGTCCGACGGCATTCGTGGCCTCGAATCGCACCCGCTGGTATCGTCGCCGGCTCAACTCGTGAACGCGTTGCCGCATCCGGCCCACGTGTCATTGCGGTAGCGCAACTGGGTGATCGACTCCTGCGGAAGCCGACGCGCGACGAACGTCTAGAAGGGGTAACCCTGAAGGCGTTTCGTCCTCGGCTTCCACTCAGGGAGCGGCGCGTAGTTGTCGCCGAGAGGCATCTTCACCTTTGGCAGACTCTGCTGGTCGAGTGCCTGGTCCTCCGGGATCACATCGTTGATGAAGAGCAGAAACGCCGTCAGCGAGTACACCTCGTCGGCGGTCAACGTGCCCTCTTTATTGAGAGGCATGCCGCGATTGATGTAATCCCACACAGTCGTCGCAAACGGCGCGCGCAGCGGCAGGATTCGTCCTCGAGCCCAGACATCGGGGTTCTTGGGATCTTTGCTTTTCAAATTGGGAGCCGCGCCCCCGATGCCCGTCGCGCCGTGGCATCCGGCGCAGCCTTTCGTGCGATAGAGCTGCGCGCCATCCTTGGCGTTTCCTTTTCCCGGTGGAAGTTCCTCTCCCGTCGGGCCGATGGAGATGTCGAGCGCCTTGATTTCCTCCGCGGTCGGCGTGCGTCCTATCCCGAACGATGGCCCCTGCGCCAACGCGGAGGCGCCGCCTATGAGCAACATGGTCAGCACGAATGCGAACGCGAGAATCCTATGCGAACCCATTGGTCACGCTCCCGTCGCTCGCGATGTGCCAGGGCTGAGCACTGTTGTCCAACCCCGGCACGCTGAACGTTTGATCGTAGGGTTTGTTCCAGTACTTGGCGATCTGAGCGCGCGTCGGTTGCACTTGCCCCAGTTCGTCGGTGCAGCGCGACAAGATCTCTGTCTCGCTGCCGTCCCAATTCCACTGATAGCCAAAACGGGTAAAGGCCATGCGTTGCGGGGTGCCCTTGAACTCGGCCTTGTTCCATCTCTTCCCGCCGTCGGTCGACACTTCTACCAATTTGATCGCGCCGCCGCCTGACCACGCCAGACCGCTGATCTCGTAGAAGCCCTTTCCGGGCAGCCGCTGTTCGCCGGACGGGAACGTGATCACCGACTTCGGACCGATCTGGTACTCGAGTGCCGCGACTTTGGCTTCCTGATCGAGATGACCGAAGTCGTTGTAGTTCATGTAGTACCGATCGACGATCTTGATTCGCCGAATGTACTTGGTGTGGAAGATTCCTTCGAACCCGGGAACCATCAGTCGCAGTGGAAATCCGTTCTGGGGTCGCACGGCCTCGCCGTTCATGCCGTAGGCGAGGATGCAATCATCCATCGCCTTGGCCATGGGCATGCTCGACGCGCCCTTCACTTCCTCAGCGCCTTCGGCGACGAACCACTTCGCGCTGCTTTTCACGCCGCATTCTTTGAGCAGCGTCGACAGGAGCACGCCGGTCCATTCCGCGCAGCTCGCCATGCCGTGCGTTTGCTGAACGTTCTTCGCGGCCCGCGACGACCGGTTACCCGCGCATTCGATGAAATGAAGACGGGTGACGGACGGAAGGCGCTTAAGGTCTTCCATCGTGAACGTGAGCGGACGGTCCACCAAGCCGTGGATCATCAGACGATGCTCTTTGGGATCGATGTCCGGCATGAACGCGCCACGGGTCGTCGCCACGTAGTGGAGCGACGACGGCGTGATCACACCCACCGAGTCCTGGAGCGGGGTGGCAATATGAAACGTCAGCCCGAATTGATCGGGAGAAGGCCTGCCGCCGACCGGATGCGCGATGCGTACCGACGTGACGTACTTCGATCGGTCGCCGTAGGCGACCATGTCTTTGTCGCCCTTGATCATCGGCCACGAGGGTGGCGCATGGTGGGAGTCCGGAGTCTGCTGGGCGCCCAATGCTGGCGCCGCCGCCCCCAAAGTCAAACCGCCGGCAACGGCGGCACCGCTCTTGAGCAGCGCCCTTCGGTTCAGTGGCTTCGAGCCCATGCGTCTCTCCTTCGCAGATGAGGCCGACGAGGAAATCGCTTGCGGCCGAGAGTATACGACGTTCGTGCGTCGGTCTTGGCGGGTCGCCCGTGAAAGTGATCTTCTAACGTGACGACTCCGCTACGTATCGGTTGACGAGCTCTTCTACGTCCGTCAGCAGCTTGATGCACGCGGCGTCGTAGAACGGGAGCACTTGCATCAGCACGACGACACCGATCTCTCGCTGCGGATCGACCCAGAAATGGGTGTTGTCGATGCCCGCCCAGCTATAGCTGCCCGGCGCGCGGCGATGCTGCACTGTGGTAGGCGCCGCAACTTGGAACCCCAGGCCCCAAGTGTCGCCAAATCCCCAGTGCTCGCTTGCACCGCCGAGGGGAAACGGCTGGCTGAGCGAAGAGTTTGCGGCCGGTTGTCGCTGGATCACCAGCTGACCGATTTGGTTTCGCGTCATGTCACGGATCGCCGTTTCCCCGAGAAGGCGCGTCGAGCCTGCCTTGCCTCCATTCAGGAACAGACGGAGGAATTTTCCGTAGTCCCGAGCGGTCGAGAACAAGCCGCCGTCTCCGCGCACAGGACTCCGCGCGACATCCGGATTCGGCCGTTCCGTCAAGGTGCCACTCGCGCGCTGATGCAACGTGACAAGACGGGTGCGGGCGCCCGCGGCCACCTCGAACGAGGTGTCGGCCATCTCGAGAGGTTCCAGTAAGCGTGTGCGCAGGAACGCATCAAAGGGCTGCCCTGAGATCCGTTCGATGATGTCGCCCAGGTACTTCGTGCTCGCACCGTACGTCCACTTCTCGCCAGGATCATGGAGCAGAGGCAAGTCCTGCTCGCTCGTTCCGCTTTGCTGGAGCTTGAACAGGAGAGGGTCCGAGAAGCTGTACCCGATTCCGGAAGTGTGCGTCAGTAAGTCGCGAATCGTGATGGCACGGCGGGGCGGACGCGACTCGAACGATCCATCAGCGTTGACGTGTGTCGCGACCTTCATGGCATCAATGGACGGCACATAGCGCCCCGCCGGATCGTCAAGCCCCAGTCGTCCGGACTCGAGGAGCATCATGATCGCTGCCGAGGTCATCGGCTTGGTCATTGACGCGATCCTGAAGATGGCGTCCTCGTGCAGCAGCGCGTTGGCGCTCACGTCGCGTTTGCCTGCCGCGTGCTCGAACATAACGTCGTCGGCGTTGGTGACGAGCACGACCACCGCCGGGACATCGCCGCTCCGGACTGTCCTATCCAGAAGCTGTGTAAGAGCAGCGGCTCCGGCCGCAGAAAGAGACGGCGGCCTGGCCAGCAGTCGATGTGAGATGGTGACTGGCAGCGCCAGGACCAGCACTGCCAGGGCCGCTCGCGTGGGGAGCTTACGAGCGCGACTCATTGAACCGACAGTCTATACTACGGACTGCACGACGAGTTCGGCCTCATTGAAACCCGATTCCGGCCTCCGCGTACACGCCGCGACACGATCAGAAAGCAGGAGCAGTATGAGCTGGTTGCCGTCGGCCCGTCGTTCGTTTCTCTCACACGTCGGCACAGGGGTCTCCGCGGTCTTTGCCGCCGCTCTGGTCGGCGGCGCTGCAACGCTGCAAGCTCAGTCCACGGGAAGAGGGCGGCCGCAGCCGGGGCGCCATGCTCAGGACGATTGGCTCGACCAGCTTCCCGGCCGGCATCGGCTCCTCCTCGATACCACCACCGCGAATGGAGTTGGTAGTGCGCTGCTGTATGCGAACAACTTCTTCAACTCCAGCCAAACAGGCTACGGGCTGAAAGACTCCGATTCGGCAGTGGTGATTGTGGTGCGCCACTTCGCGACCATGTTCGCGTACAACGACGCGATCTGGACGAAGTACGGCGTCCCGCTGTCACAACGGATCAACTTCACCGACCCGCAGACCCAGCAGCCGGCCAAGATCAATGTCTACAACTCGCTTTCGCATGGCGCGGCGCTGCCAAGTCTCGGCAATACGCTCGACGCCGTGCTCAAGCGCGGAGTGCATCTTGCCGTGTGTCAGACGGCTACTCGGCTTTTTGTCGGTGGGCTCGCGCAAGCGACCGGTGGAACCGCCGAGTCTGTGTACAACGAAGTCGTCGGCAACTTGGTCGCCAACTCCCACATGGTGCCGTCAGGGATCGTGACAATCAACCGAGCGCAAGAACGCGGATACACCTTCGCGTCGGTAGGTTAGCTTCGTCACTTGCTTCGGCTCGAGGGCACGAGGCGTTTCAACTCGTCGAACCAGTTGATCACGACGTTGATCTGGGCCGGCGCTGCCTCTCGATCGATTCGCTTGATCATCACAAATCGCTGGCCGTCGGCGGCAACGCTATAGTTCGGCCAGAGGGCGGTTGTCGTCTCGTAGTTTCCTTCGAAGAGTCGCCGTGGTTTCCCCGCGGCAAACACCGGGCTCGTCACAATGTCAACTGCCATCATGGCGTCGCCGCTGCGGTAGAAAAGCTCGCGCCCGTTCCGCGACCAGACCGGCTCGTTGCCACCCTCGGCCGAGATCGTCACCTTCTCCCCAGGGCCTGGGAACGGCCGGACGTGAATCTCATTGCGACCAGATTCGTTGGACACGTACGCCAGCCAGCGGCCGTCCGCTGAGAACGCTGGGGCGCCTTCGCCGAACGGTGTCTCGAGAAACGGAGCCGGCTTTCCCCCTTGATCGGATCGAAGGACCCAGATGTCCTGCACGGCACGCGGAAAGACAGAGACAAAAGCGAGGGCGCCGTCAGGCGACCATGAGAACGGGTAGGTCGGTCGATCGCTCGCCGCCAGTCGTTCCTCCGGCCCGCTGCCGTCCAGTGGCTTCCGGTAGATGTTGTCCGGACCGGCTTTGTTGGACACGAACGTCAGTGTGCGCCCGTCCGGCGCCCAGAGCGGAAACGCGTTGTCGCCTTCGGACGTGAATCGACTCCACGTTTCGCGCGTCAGGTCATACAGCCACACATCGTTGTGGTCTCCTCCTCCTTCGAGGACCGTGACCGCCACGCGGCGACCGTCGGGTGACACGCGTGGTTGGAAGTAGTCGCCGCCCGACGCTCCTGTGGGTTGCTCTCGTCCCGTACGATCGACCCAGATGAGTGCGCTCTGCCGGGGCCGTGGATTCACCGGAATGTAGGCCAGCGTCCCCGTGCTGGAAAAGGTGAGCTGCGGAGCGAGATTCGTGGTCGTGGCGTTGCGAAGACGCCTGACCTGCATGACGCCGGACAAGACGGCCACTGGCGTCCCCGTCGTTTCGAGGCGAACGGGGTCGAACGGCACCGCCATGAGCGCGCCGGCTTGAACCGCAACGAGGTGGCCCGTGGGGAGATACCGGGCACCAGCGCCCTTGATCACGGGCCGTCGCTGGCCCGTTTCGAGTGACTGGACGTACACCTGTGGATCATTCACGGACGCGGTGAGCGCGCTGAACAGCAGCGTTTTTCCGCCAGGCAGAAGCTGCGGCCAACGGTGGCTGGTTTCGCTCTCAGTCAACGTCGTCACGGCCGTGAGCGCGCCGCCTGACGCGGAGACGCGCCAGATGCTCGCCCCGGAGGTTGGCGTGAACACAATCGTGTCGTCGCTCTCCCAGCTTGGCGCTGAACTGGCCACCGCCAATACCTCAGAAATCGTCACCGGCATCCCTCCGCGGCGCATGACTTTCTTCAGTTTGCCGTTGGCAAAGAAGCCTATCCATTGGCCGTCCGGCGAAAAAAACGGGTTGTCCCCTCCTTCCGTTCCTGGAATCGGCGCGCTCTCGAACTCATCGATCCCGCGCAAGAAGATCTGTCGGTGGCTTCCTTGCCCGGCCACATACGCCACATGGCGGCCATCAAGGGACATGGCGAGCGCGGTGACGTCAACGGCCAGCGTTTCACCCGGCGGAGGCGCGATCACGAGACGCGCCGTTGACCCGGACATCGACGTTACCGGCGAAGGTCCGGGCTTGAGATTCCAACCAGCGAAGCCGGCGACAGCTGCGATCGTGATCACCACGGAGACCCATCGCAACGCCGTCCACCCGCGCGTGCGATCAGCGCGATCTGCCGGAGCCGCGCCCGGCGAGACGAGCGCTTCGTCGAGCTCGAGTCGAGCGTCGCCGATGTCACGCAAACGCAGCCTCGGATCTTTCGCGAGACATCGCTCGAGGAGCCGCCGCACCATCACCGGGGTCGCTGGTGGGAGTGACGTCCAATCTGGCTCGCGCTCCAGGATTGCGGCAACCATATCGGAACCGGTCTCTCCGACAAACGGCGTGCGGCCGGTCAGCATCTCGTACAACACGCACCCGTACGCCCAGATGTCGGTCCGCTTGTCGATCGGTTTGCCGCGTGCCTGCTCCGGACTCATGTACCCGACGGTGCCGAGAATCATGCCTTGGCTGGTGTGGCCGATCATCGTCGCCGCTCGCGTCGCCCCGTTCATCGCGCCCGGCGTCACATCGTCTAGTCCTCGCGCGCCCGCCTGATACGTCGCGAGACCAAAGTCCAGGATCTTGACGATGCCGTCGGGCGTGATTTTGATATTGGCCGGCTTCAGATCCCGATGGATGATCCCTCTTTCATGCGCCGCATCGAGCGCATCGGCAATTTCTCCGGCGAACGACAGCGCTTCAGCCAGCAGCAGCCCCGTGCCCGGCTGAATCCGTTCAGCCAGCGTCTGTCCCTCCACGAGCTCCAGCACGAGTGCCGGGACGCCGCCACTCTCTTCCACGCCGTAAATCGCGCCAATGTGAGGATGATTGAGCGAGGCCAGTACGCGGGCCTCGCGTTCGAGCCGAGCTCGACGGTCGGGGTCGGTCAGCCACACCTCGGGCAGGATCTTGATCGCCACGTCGCGTCCGAGCCTCGCGTCGCGGGCGCGATAGACCTCGCCCATGCCTCCGGCCCCGAGGAGCGCGACGATTTCATACGCGCCGACGTGGCTGCCTGCCCGCACGGTCATCTCAACACGTCCGTTCGTGCTTCGGTCTCAGAAATCGATGTGACCCAGACACGCCGCATCAGTCGCACGCCACGATGAGCCGCGTCCGCGGGCCGACGTCCGGTGCTTAACTTCTCGCGCGGGCCCAGCCTTCCCTGGTTGTCGTTGAGATCGTCAGTCGGGTGGCCCGGCTGTCGGACCCGATCGCGAACGTCGCCGCGACCGGCGGTTGCGGCGTTTCTTCATATGGATGATAGACGAAGACATGGCGTCGAAGTGTCGAACCCGGACGCCCGCAAGATGAGGAATCCAACCGCGGCGAAGGGGCGACGGCCTCGGTCCGAAGACGGACACTCGTTAGTTGCTCAGCGATTTGAGACCGGCACCTGGCCGCGCCGCGCTGCCTCAATAGTGGCGATGTCGATCTTCTTCATCGGCATCATCGCCTCGAAGGCGCGCTTTGCCTCATCGCCACCAACTGCGAGCGCATCGGTGAGCACGCGCGGAGTGATCTGCCAGGAGAGTCCCCAGCGATCCTTGCACCAACCGCACTGACTTTCCTTGCCGCCGTTGCCGACGATGGCGTTCCAGTAGCGGTCGGTCTCTTCCTGAGTGTCTGTCGCGATCTGGAAGGAGAAGGCTTCGCTGTGCTTGAACTCCGGGCCGCCGTTGAGACCGAGACACGGAATGCCCAGAACGGTGAACTCCACCGTCAGTACATCGCCCTGCTTTCCGCTGGGGTAGTCACTGGGCGCCTTGTGCACATCGGTCACCTCACTATTGGGAAAGGTGGCTGCGTAGAAGCGCGCCGCCTCATGCGCGTCCTTGTTGAACCAGAGACAGATCGTATTCTTTGGCGTCATGGTGGTGTGCTCCTTGTGCTCGATCCCGCGTTCTCCGGGTATCGTCCCGTGGCTTGAGTGAATCTATGCAAGATTCCGAGCAGCTTGTGCTCGTCCTTATCTGCTGAAGAAATGAACGCGGTGAGAGGAAAGCCGATCAGTCTCTATGTGACGACCGATCCGATCGGCTCCCGTCATCGTTGATGGTGTAACGGACTCGCAGCATCAGCCGATCGTGCGAGAGCGGCGGGGCGGACGCGCCGAGCAACATCCGAACCGGCTTGCGCTGGTGGCTACTCTTCACATAGACGTGCGGGCCACCGAACTCATCCACGGGCGTGACATAAAGAAAAACGCGAATGGTTGGGCAGCGCTCGTCGATGTCGTCGTGGCGTCGAGAAGAATTGATTCCCCGAGTTGGCGTTCAACGTCGGGCGCACAACAGATCCGTCATCGGTACGTGGACGATCGACGAGGGTCGTGGGCAAGGAGGAGGACGCTCGAAGAGCAGACGGAGTGTGACCTTCGTTACAACAAACAAGTCTCTAACATGATCTGGCTGGCCTACCACCGAAAGTGAACCGTGGCTATAGGAAAGGCCAATGCTACGCGACCATAGTTGAGGTTGATTTCCGCGTCGGGGTTTTCGGAATGCAGATGACAGGCGTACACCCTATTGTTGCTGCTACAGATGTGGTCGATACTGCGCGATGCTCCGCTCCTCGAACGACTGGAGCCGAGTCCCTGCTAAAGGCAGAGTGGTCCAGCTCGTTTTCGAGCCGACGCATGAATGGATCTAGGACGAGAGTTGTGCTGCCTTTGAATTCGTGTCGCCGAATTTACGCTCGCCAACGGGACTGTGTGCACGACCGATTGAATCGCCTGTGCAAATGCGCCTCAACCTGGCGCTCGATGATTGGCTTCGTCTTTGCTCCCGACGGGCTTCAATTCGCGGACAGAGCGGGGCTTAGGGTGGCCAACTGTTCGCTGGTCAACTTGTGGTGCACGCGCCAGGTCGTTGCGATGCGTGTGCATTCATGGTCGAGTGAACGATCGCAGGCGGTTTCAGCGCGCGTCGTCGTTCGCCCCCGCACTTAAACGAACACGATAAGCTGCGATGGAACAAGGTCTTTCTCCTATTTCTGTCTCGCGTAGCATCCCGCATTCAGCCCCACGGGCGCGGGTTGATGCGCCAACGAGTCGCAATCAACCGGCGCTAGTCCGTGGCGCGGCCCTCATCGCATTTCTTGACTGCCTTGCCGCGGTCATCGGGATTGTGGCTGTCTTAGTCAGCGTCAACCTTTCGAACCTTCCATTCGGCGTGGACGGCTTTCTTTCGGCGCGGATCACCGTCAAGAACGTACTGCTCTTGCTCGGTCTCGCGACGGCTTGGCCGTTCGTCTTTCACCTCTTCGGCATGTACGAGGCGCGAGTCTGCCGGCACTTCGGATCCGAAGCCCGTCGTCTGATAGCCGCCACAACCGCGGGATCGGCATTGACCATTGTCTTCCCGTTGACGAGCTCGACAGGAACCGTGACTGTTTGGCAGCTACCGTATTTCTGGGTGGCGCAGCTCACGTTGTGTTTACTGGTGCGCACCGGCAGGCGAGCCGTCGATCGTGCGCGCCATCGCCACTCGCGCCGAGCCCTGATTGTCGGCAGTGGTCTTCTGGCTCGACGCGCCTACAGAGATTTACTAGCTGACAGGTCGTATCGATACGAAGTGGTCGGCTTTGTGGACGATCCGAGTGATGATCTTGCCGACAACGACCATTCCCATCAGATGATTGCGACTCTCCAGGAACTCGAGCAGATCCTGATGCGCGAGGTGATTGACGAGGTCGTGATTGCGCTGCCTATCAAGTCCTTCTATCAGCAGATTCAAGATGTCATCAGCGTGTGCGAACGCGCTGGGGTGAAGGCGAAGTATGGCGCGCATATGTTCGAGAGCGCGGTTGCGTTTCCCAGGTACGATGCGCAAGGCGACCGAGCGTTCGTCGCCATGCACGTGGCGCCCGATGGCTATCGGGTCGTCGTCAAGCGCGTGATCGATGTCGTCGGTGGAGCGGCGGGGTTGGTCCTCTGTGCCCCCCTCTTGCTGATTGTGGCAGCCGCGATCAAGCTCACGAGTCCCGGTCCGATCGTATACCCGCAGGATAGGTGCGGCCTTACCCGGCGGCCGTTCCGGATGTACAAGTTCCGGTCGATGTACGCCGATGCCGACAAGCTCCAAGCCTCGCTCGAGGATCGAAACGAGGCGAACGGGCCGGTGTTCAAGATCCGCAACGACCCGCGCATCACTCCTCTGGGGAGGTGGTTGCGCAAATCGTCGATCGATGAACTGCCGCAGCTGTGGAACGTGCTGCGCGGCGACATGTCCCTCGTCGGCCCGCGCCCGCTGCCGTGGCGCGACGTACACCGCATCACCAGACCGGCGGACATGCGTCGATTCAGCATGCGACCGGGACTCACGTGTCTGTGGCAGGTGCAGGGACGCAGCAAGATTGGTTTCGAGCGCTGGGTGGAGCTCGACCTCGAATACATCGACAGTTGGTCTCTGGCGTTGGATGCTCGGATTCTGGCACGAACGATTCCGGCTGTGTTGAGCGGCGACGGCGCCACGTAAAACGTCACGAAGCGAGTCTCTGATCCGGTGGAGAGTTGGGCATGTCTTCTTCAAAGAGTTCGGGAGTTCGGGTGCTCGTCACCGGTGCCGGCGGTTTCATCGGGCACCATCTCGTCACGTTTCTCAAGGAACAGGGATATTGGGTAAGGGGGGTCGATCTGAAGCGCCCCGAATATGGCGCGACGGCCGCGGACGAATTCCAGCTTCTCGATCTACGACTTCGGGAGCGTTGTCTCGAAGCGACGCAGGGAGTCGAAGAAGTCTACGCACTCGCGGCGGACATGGGGGGAATGGGTTTCATCTCCTGTCATCACGCACAGATTCTTCACAACAATATTCTGATCAGTACGCACACACTCGACGCGGCGCGCGAGAACGGCGTTCGTCGTTATCTATATACGTCGTCGGCCTGTGTCTATCCCGAGTATCGCCAAGTCGACACGAACGTCGAGCCACTTCGCGAAGAACACGCGTACCCAGCTGCGCCACAAGACGCATATGGATGGGAAAAGCTGATTACAGAGCGACTCTGCGAACATTACCGGGAAGACTACGGCATGGAAACGCGGACCGTACGCTTCCACAACATATTCGGGCCGTTAGGAACCTGGGACGGCGGTCGTGAAAAAGCGCCGGCTGCGATGTGTCGAAAGGTCGCGGTGGCGAAGCTGACGGGCGATCCGGAAGTCGAGATCTGGGGAGACGGTGAGCAGACGCGGTCGTTCTGTTACATCGACGACTGCGTGGAGGGCATCTACCGTCTGATGCGGTCCGATTACCACCAGCCGCTGAATCTCGGACAGGACCGCCTGATTTCGATCAATGGACTCGCGGACCTCGTGGCGAGCGTGGCGGGTACCTCGATCGTCAAGAAACATGTGCCGGGCCCTCAGGGAGTGCGCGGACGAAACTCGGACAACTCCATGCTGCGGAAGGTTCTTGGCTGGGAGCCGCGGATTACTCTGGAGGAGGGGCTGGCTCGAACGTATACGTGGATTGAGGAACAAGTGGCGCAACGTGCGTTGGTTGGCGTCGGTACGGCTGACGCCGCAGCGCGGAGTCGGTAACGACCGTTCGCGCCACGTGACCCACAACGACGTCTTGTCCCTCGAGCGCGATTCGCCGGAGCGGGTGAACGTGCTCGGGGTCGGTGTCAGCGCCATCACCGTCGCCGATGCGTTGGCGCGGATCGACGCGTGGATCGCGTCCGGTGCCAACCGCTACGTGTGTGTCACCGGTGTGCACGGCGTCATGGAAAGCCAAAGAGACCCAGCTCTGCGCGATATCCATAACCGCGCCGGGCTCGTCGTTCCGGACGGCATGCCGCTGGTCTGGTTGTCGTGGCTGAGCGGACACCGCTACGTGGAAAGAGTGTACGGTCCCGATCTGATGCTCGCCTGTTGCGCTGCGTCAGTGTCGAGGGGCTATCGTCACTATTTCTACGGTGGGGCCGCGGGTGTCCCCGAGCGGCTGGCGACACGACTCCAAGAGCGCTTCGCGGGACTGAAGGTTGCCGGCACCTGGTCACCGCCGTTTCGCGAGCTCAGCGCAGCCGAGGAACAGGCTGTGATCGATCGGATTACCCTGGCGAAGCCGGACATTGTCTGGGTGGGACTGAGCACGCCAAAGCAGGAACGGTGGATGGCTCGATATGTTGGACGCCTGCCTGTGCCGGTGCTGATCGGCGTCGGTGCCGCGTTCGATTTGCACGCCGGCCTGAAGAAGCAGGCGCCGCGATGGATGCAGCCAATCGGCCTCGAATGGCTGTTCCGCCTGACAACCGAGCCGCGCCGTCTGTGGCGACGATACTTGATCAACAATCCCTGGTTCGTGTGGCGCCTCTTGCTGCAGTTGTCAGGAACAGTGCGGCACGATCTCGACCTGAATACGCGAAAGGGCTGATGGGGGTCTCCGTTGCGTCAGCGCCTGAAATCGTCTGGTGACACCAGCCTCTTCGCGGAGAGCGGCGCATGATCCTGCCACCAGCCAATCACGTCGTAGAGGCCGGCGATCTTCGCGTCGAGCTTGCTGACGTCGTCACCATCGGCGAAGAACCTCGGAATGGAATACACCGAGTCGGAGTCCCGCACTCCACGGAACGTCACGGCAGCCGCCATGCGGTAGCCCTGTGCGCGAACCACGTCGGTCGTCGTCGTGGTGAAGTGCACAGCCGGCTTGCCGAATGGATAGGCGAAGAGGTCAATGGGGGCGCCGAGTTGATCGCTGATGACGTCTGTCGACCTGCGCAGTTCGTGCTCGGCTTCAACCGCGGACAGGCGCGCGAGATTTGGATGGCTGTAGGTGTGCGATCCGATGTCCATCCCGCTGGCGTGGAGCTCGCGTACTTGCGCCCAGTCGAGGGGGACGATGTCGTCGGGACGGCAACCCCAGAGCCATTGAAGTCTCTGGAGGACCGTCGGATCCCTGTTGACCAATCCCGCCGTGATGAAGAACGTCGCTGGGACACCGTGCTTCGACAGGATCGGCAGCGCGTACGAGTGATTGTCCTCGTACCCATCGTCGAAGGTGATCGCGACGAGCGGCGTGCCGCTGACGGTGTTGCGGTTGGTCACGACGTCGGCGAGCGTGGTCACGCGGCAATGCGCCTTCAGCCACTCCACCTGCCGCTCGAAGACCTCGGGAGTCGACGAGGCATACTGACGGTTCGGGTGCACGGAGTGATAGCAGAGGACAATCCGTCGAGTGGCCGGGTCGGGTCGGGACGCCACTCGCGCCACAGCGAGCGCCGCGCGTTTCACTCTACGCTGCCATCGCATTGTTCTTGCGATCTGGAATCACGAAATCCCAGCCTAGCACGAACAGGAATCATATGAGTGTCGCGCGCGGTCACATCGAGCGCCATCGGCCCGCCTATGTCGTCGTGACCGTTGCGTACCGCAGTCGACCTTTGCTGACGTCCATGCTTCAGCGGATCGCTCAACCGACGCCCATCATCGTCGTCGACAATTCCGCCGACCAAGAAGACATCACTGATCTCGTTCGCGCGCGACCCATGACGACGTACATCGACGCGGGCGGCAACATCGGGTTCGGAGCCGCATGCAATTTGGCGGCGAACGTTGCCTCTCAGCCATTCATCGCGTTCGTCAATCCCGATGCCGACGTGGACGTTGCGGTCCTCGACAGGCTGGTGGATGAAATTGCGAGGGATTCTCGACGCAGTTCCGCCGGGCCGCTCCTTGTCGAGGCCGATGGGACCCCGGGCGCTGGATCGGGAGGATGGTTGCCCACTCCACTGCGCGCGCTGGTGCACGCGACAGGATTGTTTCGTTTGCTTCCGGACGGCGGGATCTGGCTTGGACGTCACACGAACGCCGTGCTTGACGTGGAATGGATCGCGGGCACGTGTCTGGTCATCCAGACCGATGTGTTCCGGCAGCTGGGAGGATTCGCGTCGCGATATTTCCTGTATCAGGAGGACATGGATCTTGGGCGGCGTCTGCGCGAGCACGGGTATCGTCAGATTGTTGTCGGGGATCTTCGTGTGCGCCACATCTATGGCACCTCCTCCGCTGTCCAGGATGTTCGCCGCCTCGCGTGGTCGAGGGCTTCGGCGCTCGTCGACTATCTGGCTGCGACACATAGCTGGGTCTCGGCGCGGGTCATGTGCGCCATCCTGGGGGTGGGCGCGCTGGTACGAGCCGGATTCGAGGTCCTTCGCGGACGCACGCTCCGTTTGAGCGAGTTTGGCACCCACGCGATCGCACTCACACTGCCAGGTCGGACCCTCAAGCTTGTTCATGCGCAACGCAGCCAAAGGGTATCGCGCGCAGAATGACGGGGATTCCAGCCATCGCGGATCACGAGGCGGCACTCACGCGATGTCTTCGCGAGTTACCGACCTACGTCGTCCTGCGCAATGAGGAGGACCTGTTTGGGAATCTTCAACGTGGAGGTGATATCGATTTGCTCGTCGCGGATCTCGACCGCGCCGAACGCATCCTGATTCGTCACCTCGGTGCTCCCATTCGGATCATCAGATCGTCCTACGTGTCGGGCTACTCTTACGATTGGGGACACGTCGACTTGCTGCCAACGCTCGAATGGCGCGGCGCCTGTTATCTGCGGACCGAAGCCGTTCTCGAGAGTCGGCGACTCTCGCCGCGGGGACGACCCGTGCCGGCGATCGCGCACGAAGCTCTGGTTTCGTGGTTCTCGAGTCTGTTGTGGGGAGGGTTCTTCAAGGCGCGGTACGCAGCGGAGATTCGTCACGCCGTGGAGGTCGACGGGAGCGCGTTTCGGCAGACGCTGACGGAGGTCGCCGGGAAGAAGTTGGGGCTGCGCCTGTGGCAAGCGGCTGTCGACGGGCACGCTGAGGTTTCAGCGGAGTGGACGCGGTCGCTGCGCCGGGCTGTCTGGTGGCGAGCCTGCCGCAGCTCACCGGTGCGCACCATCCAACGGTTCGTCGCCTTTGTGATCGGAGAACTCAAACTTCGATTTCACCCGGCGGTCCCTTGGATTGCAATCGTCGGCCCCGACGGCAACGGAACGTCCTCCCTGGTAAACGAGATCGTTCATCGCTTTGCTGCGTGTCCGTACGGGAACGTCAAAACGATCCATTGGCGTTCATGCCACACGGTGCGAGCGCACGGCAACGAGCCGGTCACCGATTCGCACGAGAGACCAAGCGGCGGGCCGATCGGCTCCAGCTGGAGACTTCTGGTCCTGGCAGCGGACTGGCTGGGATGTTACTGGGCTCGATGGGCGCATCTCAGGGCCAAAGGCTGTATCCTCGCGTTGGACCATACCTATTTCGACGTAGTCGTCGATCGCACGCAGAACGCGAACGGGGCCGTGTCGCGGCTCGGTCGCGTACTCATGTGGCTGCTCCCAAAGCCAGATCTTGTCTTCGTGCTGAATTCAGAACCGAACGTTGACGAAATCCAGCGCGCTATCCGGGCGTGGATGTCGCATCGATCAGTAGCCACTCTCGGTGGAGAGGCTCCAAGCGTCTCTGCTCCGACATTGAATGCTGTGGGTTCGAGTCATGCGCCCGGTGAGCCGCGATGATCGTGAACGGTGACGCGCACGCCGTGACGTCCGCGCGGTCGACGCGCGGCGCGCCGACGTGGCTCGATAGCTTCCTGTTTCTGGCCTTGATGTCCGGCCCGCCCAACTTCAGGGACCGGGATCCGTATGCGTCGCTCAGAGGAGAGCTCGATCTAATCGCTCTGATTCAGATCGGGACTTGGCTGTGCGGCGGGCTATGGGTATTGGCACGCTTGTACCCAGCACTAATGCGGCGCGGGTTTCTGCCCGCTCTCAATCCTGCCCAGATCCTCGGCGGGCTATTCATCGTGACGTTGACGTTTTCCCTCTGGGATTCGCCGGGGGTTCTCCTGACTGCTTACACGCTTGGACAGTTCGCCGTCATGCTCGGTTTCGTCTGGGTATTCATCCATCGGTTCGGCACGTCGGAGTGGTTTCGACATCTCTTTATCGGCGTGATCGTTCTTGCACTGCTGACGGTTGCAGCGTTGTATTTCGCCCCGGCGCTCGTGACTGATGAGGGCACGGGTCTCTTGACACGTGTCCGTGGTAGCAACATTGCCGACACAGCCAGTGTGGCGCTGATCGGAACGATATTGTGCCTGTCCGGCGTTCCTGCTTTACGCGGGCCTATGTTCTGGGGAGCATTCTCACTGCTTGGCGTCCTGCTTGCCGCGTCCCGCACGAGGAGCGCCTATATCGCGTTTCTCGTGTTCCTGATCATCGGCGCCATGTTTGGAAAACGGCTGCGGATTCGAACGCTGATCGTTCCAGTTGCCGTCGTTGCTGCCAGCGTGTTCGTGTTGGACGCGACGTCTTCTGCGACGGCCTACCTCGTACGTGAAACCGAGAGCCTCGAGACTCTGAGCGATCGCCTTCCACTCTGGCAGCATCTGACCGACGTCGTCATGCGTGACGCGCCGATAACCGGACTAGGCTATTACGCCGCCTCTCGCATTGTGGCGACCGAATACAATCCTGGCCTCGGTAATGCCCACTCGGCGTTTTTCGAAGTTCTGGTGGGAGGCGGGATTCTCGGAGCGGCTGTGTACCTGGTCTTCTGTGCATCGCTCGTCGTGTTTGCGATACGCCTGTTGAGGGTGGCGAGCGGGCAACCAAGCGCGATCGCTGCAGCCGGACTGCTCTTCGCGGATTTGGTCATGGGAATCACAACGCAGTCGGCCTTGCACCCGGGGCCGCTGGGCTTCGCCTTCTGGTCGCTGACCGCGGTTCTTCCGGCGCTTTCGAGCGAAGCCGCTCGAGCGCGGCGCGCCGGCAACCAGCAACTTCACGCGTAGGCCAAGACGGAATCAATGAGAACGTCCCCCGTATCAAATGGGTCAGGACGCTTTATCGTCCTCGTGGGACCAGATGGAGTGGGGAAAACGTCCGTTGCGCGTGCCTTGATCGCGCATCACCGAGGACCGGCGGCATACTTTCACTTTCTGCCTCCGATTCGTGGCCCCTTGTCGCGATCTGCGGGACTGGCGTCGACACCGCCGCCGAAGGCCGCGCCGGGCGGCTGGCGTGTGCTCGGGTGGATCCGTCTCTTTAAGAACGCGGCACGATGCTGGGTGGGCTATCTCAGAACGGTTCGACCCGCACTCAAACAGAGCTGGCTGATCATCGGCGACCGCTGGATGTACGGCTACGTCGTTCAACCAGATGCCCTGAGATTCCACGGACCTGAGGCGCTCGCGCGTGCGGTCTTGCGTCTGCTGCCGCGTCCACACCTCATTGTGAACCTCGCCGCTCCCCCGGATGTGATTCGGCAGCGGAAGCAGGAGTTGACCCTCTCGCAGATTCAACAGGAGCTGGGCGCGTGGTCGTCTCTGCGCTTGCCTAACGTTCAAACTCTAGACGCGACGCGGCTCCCGCGCGAGATCGCCAATGACATACTGATGGCACTGACGTCATCCCGGAGCGCGGAATGAACAGCCTCATCGCGGCGATCATCCCGATCGGTGCGAAGCGACGTCAGCACACGAGTACCGGATGAACCTGGCGGACATTCACATTTGCATCTCTGCCTATTCATGCGATCCCACGAGGGGTTCGGAGCCGGGCATCGGCTGGAATTTCGTGCGCGAAGTGGCGAGGCGTCATCGAGTCTGGGCAATCACCCGGCGAAAGAACGAAGCGGTGATTTCTGCAGAATTGCAACGTGCTCCTCTGCGCAAGCTCCGGATGATCTACTTCGACTTACCGGGGCCACTACTCGCCTGGAAGAAGGGACAGGTGGGTATCGAAGTGTACTATCGCCTGTGGCAGAGCCTGACGCGTAAGCTGATTGAAGATCTTCATCGTGACGTGCGACTGGATCTGGCGCAGCATGTCACCTTCGGACGGTACTGGGCCCCTACCGGCCTCGCCGGTATATCGGCGCCTTTCATTTGGGGGCCAGTCGGCGGCGGAGAGACGGCCCCAGCAGCATTCCTGCGTGATTTCGATCGTCGCGGCCGGGTCTACGAATTCGTCCGGCACCAGGCACGACGCTGCGGTGAGTCGGCCCCATCGGTGCGCAGAGCGGCGCGACGAACCGCCCTGGGACTGGCGGTTACCGAAGAAACGAAAGCACGACTGCTCGCGATCGGAACGAGACGTGTGGAGCTGTTCAGCGCGATGGGACTCGATCAGGCGGACTATGAGTCGTTGAGCAGGATGCCCGTCGCCCCTGCGCGTCCGCTCAGATTCATCAGCATGGGCCGGCTCCTCCACTGGAAGGGGTTTCACCTTGGTCTGAAGGCGTTCGCAGCGGCCGCGCTTCCTGAGTCAGAGTACTGGATTGTGGGCGATGGTCCTGAGCGCACGAACCTGTCCAATTTGATCCGCCGATTAGGATTGACGGGCCGCGTGCATTTGAAGGGCCCACAGACACGGCACGCCGCTCTTGAAATGCTCGCCGCGTGTCACGTCCTTGTCCATCCCAGCCTCCACGACTCCGGCGGGTGGGTTTGTCTCGAGGCGATGGCGGCTGGTAAGCCGGTTCTTTGCCTCGATCTGGGAGGCCCAGCGGAACAAGTTACTGAACGAACAGGAATCAAGGTGACGGCGAACAATCCGGAACAAGCGATTTCGGACATCGCTCACGCGATGAGCGTACTCGGCACGAATCCAGACATCCGGCACGCGATGGGAGAAGCTGGTCGTGAGCGCGTGCGAGACCTCTACATCTGGGAGAAGAAGGGTGACCGGCTCGACGCGCTCTATTCGTCCGTTCTCGAAAACGTGACCGCCGCGGCGCAGCCGTCCGTAGCATGACGACGGGCGGCTCGTGGCGGCGTCGCTTCACGCTGTCAAACGTGCGACTTCAACGCGGCGACTCGACCGGATCGGCGACGTCCGCGGATGACGTGTCCGTTGCCGTAGATCCCGTGGCCGTCAACACGCCGCTGGTCGCCATCAAGATGATGGGGCGGTTTGGATGGGGCCTTGCCGATCAGTTGCTGTCGAGCGCCACCAACTTTCTGCTTGCCGTGTTCGTCGCCAGGACAGTCGGTTCCCGTGATCTCGGCGCGTTCAGTGTGGCGTACGCGACGTTCACGTTCTCCTTGGGAGCCGTTCGGGCGATTGCGGGGGACCTGCTGGTCGTCCGGCACAGTGCGGTATCGGAGGACGAATGGCGCGATGGCGTCGCGAAGTCAGCTGGAACCGCGCTGATGGGTGGAGTCATCGTCGGTGCGGGCAGTCTCATTGCGGGCGCCAGCGCTGGAGAACCCGCGCGGGCCGTGCTCAGCATCGTTGGTCTCACCCTGCCATTGCTATTGGTGCAAGACGTGTGGCGCTTCGCCTTCTTCGCGCGCGGGTACGGGAGTGCGGCATTCCTGAATGATGTCGTCTGGGTTGTGGCTATGTTTGCGGCATTCGGGCTCTTGCGGTACTACAACGTTTCTTCCGTTGCGTGGCTCACGCTCGGATGGGCGAGCGCCGGCGCCCTTGCCGCGATCGTCGGGATATTCCAAGTGAAGGTCCTTCCCAGCGGTCCTGTTGCTGCCGTCAGATGGCTTCGAAGCCATCGCGAGATCGCACCGCGCTTTTTCGCGGAATTCGCGGTCAGCACCGGCGTATCGAACCTCACCCTTTTTGCGATTGGAGCCATCGCGGGGCTTGGTGAGCTCGGGCGGCTGCGCGCAGGGGAGATCGCGCTCGGCCCGATGACCGTTCTCTTTGCCGGCGCCGGGATGGTGGCGACACCAGAGGGTGTCCGACTACTGAAGGAATCACCGAGACGGTTAGTGTACGGGTGTCGCTGGCTGTCTCTTGCATTGGTCGCGGGCGTGGCCGCATGGGGTGCTGTCATCCTCGCCGTTCCCCGCAGCATCGGAGAATCTCTGTTGCGAACGAACTGGGATGCGGCGCGACCGTTGCTGCCGCCTCTACTGATTTCGCTGATCAGCTTTGCGGTCACTTTCGGCGCCGGCACCGGCCTTCGCTCGTTGGCAGCGGCCAAACGGAGCTTGCGCGCCAAGTGCATCGACGGAGCGCTCACGTTTTCGCTCGGGCTGACAGGTGCATACTTCGGAGGCGCAACTGGAGTGGCCTGGGGATATGCGGTGACAGGGATCTTGAGGAGTCTCAACACGTGGTGGAATTTCTCCAGGGCCGTCGCTGAACGCGAGGCCCTCACGCCTGGTCAGCGCCGAGAGTCACATTAGTAGCATGATGCTGAAGAGGTAAGTAGAAATGTCGATCGATCCTGACCTTCAACGAAGATCCAGCGTGATCGCGCATTTACGTACAGGTCTCTTCCACTCGACGAGGGTTCTCCGCAAGATACTCAGGAATCGGTCGCTCAAGGCCCACTCGCGTACGCATACCGAATTCTACCGAGGGGTCATGGCCAGCAATGCGCGTCGCGATCCCGACGCCGCCATCGGGAGCGATTCGCGTGAACACTGGCTGAAGGTGGGCGAGATGCAGTTTTCGTATCTCCTCGCACACGGCCTGCGGCCCGATCACAGAGTCCTCGACATTGGTTGTGGAAACCTCCGCGCCGGCTGGCGATTGATTCAACACCTCGAGTCGGGCAACTACTACGGCGTCGATATTTCACCCGACATCCTGCTGGCTGCGCTCAACGAACTCCGCGATCACAACCTGCAGCACAAATATCCACACCTCGTGCTCGTGAACGACTTGAATTTCGAGTTCTTGCCGGATCAGGCATTTGACGTCATTCACGCGCATAGCGTCTTCACACATACGAAGGCCGACGTCATCGATCGGTGTTTTGCCTCAGCGGCTCGCCTTCTCAGGCGAGACGGGTTCTTCGATCTGACGTATCTCGAGGGCGACACGTTTTCGCTAGGCGACGAGGACTTCTGTTATCCGAGAGAAACGATGTTGAGCATTGCGGCGAATCATCATCTCAACGCCACCCACATGAGCGATTGGGATTATGCGACGCACAGGCAACACAAACTTCGTCTCAGACGTCGGGCGTGAGGGATACGAGGGATGCGGCTGGTTCACTATTATCCCCGCGCACTCGTTGGCGATGGCGGTCCCACCCGAGCGATGTGGACGTGGGCGAGCGCGACGCACGCTGCGGGATGCGACGTCGCCGTCGTCTACGACGCCGATTTCGAAGCGCAATCACTGCTGCACAATCGTGCGATTCCCGTCATTCCGCTGAAGCATACGGCTGCTGGTCCTATCCGCGTTCCTCGCCAACTGGGCGCTGTGCTCACCCCACGCGATGTGCTCGTTCTCCATTCCACGTACATCCCGGGCAACGTTGGAGCCGCGTGGAGCGCGCGCCGTAGCGGCGTTCCTTACATCGTGATGCCGCACGGGGGATACAACGCGCAGGCTCGCACCCGGCGACATGGAAGGAAACGGCTATGGCTGCCCGTGGAACGCGCCTATCTCGAACGCGCGTTGGCCGTTCACGTGTTCTTCGAGAACGAGACTCGCGATGCGGCGGAGGTCGCTCCGAATGCGCGCTGGCTCATCGCACCCACCGGCTTCGATATGCCCCATACCCGGTGGGATGGTGGAACGGGCGGCTACTTGGCGTGGCTCGGGCGATACGACATTCGAACGAAGGGTCTCGACCTGCTCGTCCATGCGATGGGTAAACTCGAAACGCCGGACCGCCGCCCCCTCCGACTGCACGGGAGGCGCTCGGAGGACCGCCCCGAAGACGTCGCAAAAATCGCGCAGGCGTCCGGGCTCGCCGACGTCGTCACCGTCGGCGGCGAAATAGACGAACACGAAAAGGTGGACTTCCTCCGGCGGGCCGTCGCCTATGTCCACCCCTCGCGGTGGGAGTCACACAGCCTCGGCCTGGTCGAAGCCTTGGCGTACGGGATTCCAAGCGTGGTCTCGCAGTTTTGCGTGATCGCACCCGAACTGCGAGCAGCCGACGCGGCAGTCATCGTCGAGCCGACCCCGGATGGGATCGCGCGGGGGATGTCAATAGTACTGCGCAGTGCACGGGAGTATTCGGATCGAGGCATTCACTTCGTTCAAACGAGTCTGGCTTGGAAGGCAATCATCAACCACTACCTTCAGCAGATTGAGCGGTTGCACCATGGAAAGTAGAGCCATTGCACGTGAAATAGCCACGCCCGCACGCGAGGGTTTACCAGATGCCGCAAGCATTCGCTCCTTGATTCTCGACGTCAGGAAGAAACTTCCGCCGGCGCTGTGGGCTGATGTGCCGGAGATCATCGACAAGGACCTGCTACATGTGCAGTTGACGTATGTCCGGAATGGAAGGCTCATCGATCTCGCAGGTGGCTATTCGCCGACTTCCGCCGTCCTCGCCAGGCTCGGCATGGACGTAACGGTGGTGGATACGTTTGGTTCCACCAAGTTTTACGAGCAGTTCTCCGCACAGCAGCTCTGCGACGTCCTTCAGTCCTTCGGTGTGAAACTTGTCAGGGCAGACCTGCGCGAACACGATCCCGCGACGATGTTCGAACCGGCGTCGGTCGATGCGATCAGTTTTTTTGAAGCCGTCTACTATTTCAATCCCCGCCAGCTCCTCGACCGATGCATGCGCGTCTTGAGACCGGGTGGGAAGCTAGTCGTGGAGTGCAACAACGCGGTCTCCTTGCTGCGCCGACTGCGCGTGCTCCTAGGCCGCAACAACGCCGGCCCGTTTCAAGAGTATTTCATTGATGACGTGCATAAGCGCTTTTGGGTCAAGAGCGACGTGCAGGCACTCGCCGAGTATCTCAAGTTGTCAGAATTCCACTTGATCGGACGGAACTGGAGTCTGTATCAGAGTCGGAAAGAGCTTCCCAGATTCGCTCTCAAGCTGGCTGACAACACTCTGCGAACCGCTCCCGGTCTGTGCAACGACATCTACTTGATTGGAAAAAAATAGCTCAACGTAACGGCCGCGCTCGGATCGTCAGCTGTTGAGAGATCGAGCCCTGACTATCCAGGCCAAGCATCTGCCAATCGCTGAACGACATCAAGCCAACTCCCCAGGCCCAGTACAAGCCGATCGTCGACGGGACGGAGTACCGGTTGTTGGCGAATTGCAGGATTTTCGAGCCATTCACGTACGCAGCCGCTTGTCCAGGTGCGCAGGCCGACGAGAGAGAGAGTCCGCTCGCGGATGATCCGTCCGTGGCACCAACGCTCACCAGGTTGCCGCTGGCGATATTGTTGGTGAGATCCGCGGCAATGGCACCCTCGCCAACCCTGGCGCAATCGACGAAGTACTGAATGCCACGGAAGTTGTCCTCGAGCACGTTGTTGTAGATGTCGACGCTTTTGGAGGTCGAGATGAACACGCCATGTTCCCCGTTGCGCCGGACGACGTTGTTGCTGATGATGCCTCGGCCGCTGACCTCGTAGAAGATGCCGGAGCCTGGATTGTCTTCGACGCGATTCCGGTCGATGAGCGACCCAACGTTGTCGCCGTCGTACCAGATGCCGTCCCAGCGGTTGTGGTGAACGAAGTTGTCGCGGAAGGTGACGTTGGTTGAAAGGGACACCTTCTGTTCCGGGCCGTTGTTACTGATCTCGTTGTGCTCGAAGAGTACGTCCGTGGTCTGGTAGACACTGTAGCCGCCGCCGCGCTCGGCGGGGATCGGCGAGAACGGATTCCCGACGTTGTCGTGAATCCAACTGTGGCGAAGCACGGACTGGTTGCCCAGTTGAATGCCAACCTGTCCTCCCCAGATTTCTGTGTACTCGACGATCCAACGGTCGGACATGTAGGGGAAGGCGTGGATGCCACGCTGGGGCATGTGCTCGATCACCAGGTTCCGAATCGTGACGTCGTCGATGTCTTGGTTGTGCGCGCGGAATGCCGCCTGCGTCGGTTCTGTCGTCGTCCAGCGCGTTCCATCCAGGACTGCGCCGTATTCGCCCACGAAAACGTCGCCGGTCTTCGGCGTGATCGAGTTGATGATCGAATGCACGCCGGCTTTCAGACAGAAAGTTGTGCCGCCGGGATAGGCGTCGACAGCGCCTTGGATATCGGTGCCGGGTGCGAGAACGACCGCGACAACCGGGCACGTGATGGAGCGTTGTGGGCCCGTCACCGACGACGGGGGCGGCGTGTCGGGCGGGTCCTGCTGGTCGTCGGCTAGTTGCCGTGGCGCCGAGAACGCCTGACCGGCCAGCGTGACTGAAAGCACCGGCTGCGCTACCACCGAGAGTGATAGGAGAATCGACGCGAACAACAACGGAAGCAAAAAGCGGCGGGCGCGATGCCTGTTTATGGTCATTGGGATTGCCGGCGAGCTATTGCGCTACGACCCCGTCGAGATCCTGGGGTACCCCCTGCCATTGGAACCATTGCTTGCCGCCGTTCCAGAGCCACCACCAGCCGCTGACGTCCGGCACGTGGTACGTGTTGTGAGTGAACCGCAGGTTCTTCGAACCATTGTGATAGATGGCGATCTGCGTCGCCGTACAGTCGGAGGTGTAGCTTATCCCGGTGGCAAACGCGCCGCTCTGCGTGCCGACGCGGATGCTGTTGTCATGCGTCCAGTTGTTCTGCAGGTCGATGTCCCGGCCGACCAACGCCCCGCAGTAGACGAAGTAGGTAATCGCGCGGAAATTATCCTCGAGCGTATTGCCGGAGATCTCGGAGTTCTGCGACGTCGAGATGAACACACCAGTGTCACCGCTGCGGCGGATCGTATTGTTCCGGATGATGCTGCCGTTACTCGCCTCGTAGAAGATGCCGTTGCGGGCGTTGTCCTCGACGCGGTTGTCTTCGACGAGCGCGCCAGGGTTGCCGCCGTCGTACCAGATGCCATCGCCCTGATTGTGATGGACGAAGTTGTTGCGGAACGTCACGTTTTGCGACTCGATCACCTTCTGTTCCTTGCCGTTGTAGGCAATCTCGTTGCTGTCGAACACGGTGTCCGTCGCGTAGTACCCCCCGTAGCCGCCGCCGCGCATGGACGCGTCGGCGGATAAGGGGTCGCCGTAGTTGTGATGGATGTAATTATTCCTGATCATCGAGTTGTTGGGGAACATGATGCCCATCTTGTTCCCGGAAATCTCGTTGGATTCGATCGTCCAGTGGTCAGCCATCCAATAAAAGGCGTGAATACCCTTTTGAGACATGTTGCGGATGACGAGATTCCGGATCGTCACGTAATCGATGTCCTGGTTGTGGGCGCGAAAGGCCCCCTGCGTCGAATCGCTGGTCGTCCAATTCGAACCATCGAGGATGGCGCCGTACTCGCCGACGAAGGTATTGCCCGTCTTCGGCGTGATCGATCCCGCAAGATAATGCACGCCCGCGCGCAGACAGAACGTCGTCGTGGCCGGGTAGAGATCGACATTGTTCTGGATGGGCTGACCGGGCCAGATGTCGATCGCGCCGGGCGGACACGTAATCGTCGCCCGCGGGCCATATGCCGACGATGCGGTTGAGGCGAGCGTCGAGACAGTCGCGGGAATGCGGACGCTCATCGCGCACTGCTTCGCGACGTTCGGCGCAGGATCGCCAAACACCGTGTTTGAACAGGCGATTCCATCGGTTGCCGCTTTGTAGGCATACAAGCCATTCGCGCCGTAACGCACGTCCTTCGTCCCGCTGAATGCGCAGAAGCCGCCTTCGGAGGTACAGAACGTCCACTCATTACTGGTCACAGCGCAGCTCTTCGCAACTCCTGGAGCAGGATCACCGAACACGGCATTGGTGCATGGCGTGCCGTTCGTCAACGTTCGGTACACATACGCTCCGTCCGCGCCGTAACGTACTTGAGTCGTGCCGCTGAATGTGCAGTCACCGCCCTCCGAGGTACAGAATGTCCAATCGCTCGTCTGAGCCAGCGGTGACTCGGGCAGCATCAAGATGAATGCTGCGACACAAACCGGGAACATGAGAACAACAGACCAGAGTTTCATCGCAACGACCGTGCCGGACTTCGCTCACATGCAGCATTAGCCTTTCGCTGCAGCGGCGGCTTGATACCTGACGGGTCAGCACCACCAAACGTCACGGGTGCCAGATCAATTTCTGAAAGACTTCGGCAGCCGGAATGTGATTGAAACGGGGCTGGGAGTATGGGGAGTATACGGGCTACGACGCCAACAAGGAAGGCGAAAATTCAGCGATGGCGCGGCGGATTCTCAGACCGCATTACGACGCTGGCGAGCGTGTTGCCATTCACGCCGTCCGCTCTCCGACTAGATACCGAGAACGGAACTGGCTGTAACCTGGTTCCACAAAACCATGCGTGAAGGTCAACTGGCTGAGCCGTTGCCCGGAGCGGCTCTACAGTGGATGATCACCCCCGACGCCAGCCACCGACTTGATCTGCCTTGATTCGCGATAACAATTGCGCGCTACCTGGATCAGCGGTTTTGAATTACAGTGCTCGAAGGCGCCGGCGACCCATGATGGCTCGAGTCCTCGCCAGTTCCCGAGACGTATGTTGAACAAACTGATCCGTCTTGCGTTGAGTCCACACAAATTGCTTTTGAAGAGCTGGCGCACAGTGCCTATTGGCCCGTTCAAGCTCCGTTTGGACTATGACATCTTCCCGCGGCCGCATTATGCGTATTGCGTATACCAGGCAGCGCGTCTTGCCGAATCGCTTGGTATCGCGAACATCAGTGTCCTCGAGTTCGGGGTGGCTGGCGGCAACGGGCTAAGGGCGCTTGAACACGTTGCCCACGAGGTTGAGCGCGAATGCGGAGTGGGGATAGACATATACGGCTTCGATAACGCGACCGGGTTGCCGACACCGATTGATTATCGTGATGTGCCTTATGTCTGGAAACCTGGTTTTTACAAAATGGATCTCGACGCGCTGCGCGGGAGGCTCAAGAGATCCAAGCTCGTGCTCGGAGATGTGGCGGAGACGGTTCAGGGCTTCATTTGTGAGTATTCACCGGCTCCTATCGGGGCAGCATTCATCGATTTGGATTATTACAGTTCGACGCGCGACGCTCTCAAGATCTTTGACAGTCCCACAACCCATATGCTCCCACGGGTGTTCTGCTACTTTGACGATGTGCTCAGCTCCGAGGACACGTTCTTCTCGGACCGAGTGGGAGAGTTGCTCGCAATCAAGGAGTACAACGAGGCGCACCCAACCAGGCAACTTGCCCCGATCGCCGGTTTTCCGCACAGTCGAGCTATTCCTGCAGCGTGGAACGACCAAATATACGTCCACCACATTTTCAATCATCCGAGCTACACGACCTACGTGCATCCAAATCGGGACAGACAGCTGCCATTACGGTAGCCTCGGCGCTAGCGTGTATCGATCACGAGCACGTCCTCAACTGGGACCCCGCAGCTGGCTGCCAGACCGGGCAGCGCGTCCGATGCTCTGGAATTGTCGAGGTCGGTTCAACTGTTTCGGCCCTGCTTCTTCAAGGGCTGTCCATGGCTTGACATCGGCTTTCCGGCGGCGATAGTCTGCCGAGCACTATTCTCTGCAGCAGAGCGATGTATGCGCGCACGGTCTTGCTTCGACAGCGATCGGACGATCGCAGGGGGCCTCCCAGGATCGGTCCGGTCGACTGGCTCATCGGACGCTGACGAATGTGCCACGGCCGTGCTCGGGATCTCGCTGGATCCGTGGCGAATAGACTTCGATTTGATGTCTACCTCGTGGCTCAGTTTTGGCGGAAAGTGCAGCTGCACATTGGATGCGCGATCAAGACCGTGCGCACCGCGTAGGTCTTGTGGGTGGCCGATTGTCGAGGATTGAAAGAATGGAACTTCTACCCGACTATCAGCAGTTAATTGCCATCGCTGATGAGAAAGCGCAAAGCTACAGAACAGCGGGGCCGTACCCGCATATTGTCATCGACGATTTTTTCGATCCCGAAATTCTCAGAAAGGTGGTCGAAGAATTTCCTGACAAGAAGCGGGACAAGTGGACGAAATTCGACAATGAACGCTCGATAAAACTGGCATCTAAACACGAAACGCAGATACCTGACTTTACCAGACGATTCATACATGAATTGAACTCGGGAAGTTTCTTAGAGTTTCTCGAACACCTGACTGGTATTCACGGTCTCTTACCAGATCCGCATCTTGTCGGGGGCGGATTGCATGAAATCGAAAAGGGCGGATTTCTCAAAATTCACGCCGATTTCAATTGGTACAAAGATCTTCAAATTCACCGTCGCCTGAACGTCATTGTGTACCTCAATCAAGATTGGAAGGAGGAGTACGGCGGACACTTTGAGATGTGGGACAAGAAAATGGAACGCTGCGAACAAAGAGTGTCGCCTGTATTTAATAGAACTCTTGTTTTCAATACTACAGACGATAGTTACCACGGCCATCCTGAGCCACTAACATGCCCTGAAGGACGTAGCCGGAAATCTTTAGCGCTTTACTATTACACCGTCGAGCGGCCGAAAGGAACGATGTTTTATGAACATGGGAGTCTATTCAAGAAGAGACCAGACGAAAGCTATCGTCTTGTAGGCACCGGGGACTTCTTCAGAAAACTCATTCCACCTATTTGCATCGAGCTGATTTCGGCTTACAAAAAGAGATAGAGGCCATTCGAGGCCGACCGTGTGTGCGACAACGGCCGCGATCCGCGCAGGGCGACTCCAGCCAAGCGAATGATAGCCCGCGCTGTAGCGGACAACGTCAGCAACTGGCGACCCCCACCCAGTGCTCCCACTCGAGCAACCACAGCGGCTCGACGACGACGAAGACGCGCGGCACGCGTCGTTAGCGGGCATCGGAGACCGATGAAGCACAAGGCGTCCGTGAATCCGCGCGCACCTGCGCCAGATCACGCATCGCGAGAATCCTCCACTCGATGCCGCGATTCGATGCTGCCAGAGCCGCTGAAACTTGGGAGACTCTTCGATGTCGTCAATTGATGATCCGGTCGAGCATTATGACCGCGTTACACGGGCGTGGCAGTACGTGCTGGGCGAGGACTTCCATTTTGGCTACTTTCGCCACGAAAGCGAGTCGCTGGATACCGCCACCCGCAATCTCACCACACTGATGGCGGAGCGGGGTTCCTTCGAGCCTGGTATGTCTGTGCTCGATGTGGGGTGCGGTATTGGCAATCCGGCGTGCCTTCTTGCCGACCAGTACGAGTGCCGGGTGACAGGCATTTCGACGAGCCCTGCCGGCGTCGAGCATGCGCAGCTTCGCGCCAAAGAGCGAGGTTATTCTGAGCGCGTGTCCTTTATGGTGGCCGATGGGATGAACAACGGCCTGCCGGCGGGATCGTTCGACCGCATCTGGGTCTTGGAATCGTCTCATTTGATGCCGCGAAAAGAAGCGCTACTCGCTGAATGTGCCCGAGTCTTGCGGCGCGGCGGCCGCCTTGCTCTGTGCGATCTCATGTCGAAGCGCAACGTGCCACTGGGTGAAATGCTCAGCCGCGCGAAAGACTACATCCACCTGAACTATGCGTTTGGCCGTGCCAAGATGGAGACACTTGGCACCTACCGCCAGTTCGCCGCGCTCGCTGGACTTCGTGTCGTCGATTCAATAGACATCAGCGAGCAAACCTTTCCAACATTTGCCCAGTGGCGGCAACGGGTCGAGACCAACCGCGAGCAGGTCCGCGAACTGATCGGCGACGACGGCCTCGAACATTTTCGAGCGTCCTGTTACTTCCTGCCTGAGCTTTGGGAACGGCAAATCCTGGGTTACGGGCTGATGGTAGCGGTAAAGGAAGAAGGCCGGTGATCGCCGATTTCAGAGCGCATCAAGACCGGTCCAATGGTCGTCCGATGGCAGATCGGGATTGGCCATGATCCAGCGGCGCGGCGCGCGCAGCGTGCGGCATCGGATTCCTGCGGGCAACTGCAGCCGACGGACGTCGCACTCCAGTCGAACCATGTGAGCCTGCCGGAAACATGCGTCGAACACGCGGGTGAGTGTGTCGCCGTTCACGCCGCCGCCCTCCGACCAGATGCCGACAACTGCAATGGCGGGAATCTGGTTCCACAACCCACGCGTGAACCCAGCCAGGCAGACCGCGCTGAGTCTTCCGTCGGCGCGAATGACCAGCAGGCGGCGGGGCACTACCGGATCCGCCAAGATCCATTCGAGAAATTCCGCCGTGATATCTAGCCGCGGGCCGGGCTCGGTGGAGGCCAGTTTAGCGGCGCATTCGATCGCCTGCTCCCTCGGAATGTCCTCCACTCCGCCGAGTGAGTCCGCCACTCTGTCCAGACGTTCCGACATGTTGCGACTGGGCGGAACACATCGGAATAGCAGAGGCACACTCCTTGGTATGGCCCGTCCGATCGCTTCCGTCAGAACCTTGCCGGATACTCGCGTGCGGCAGAATTCGACATCCGCTCCAGCGGTCGCAACTGCTCCGAGGCGGCTCCAGAGCTTGCTGCTGATGTCATTTGTCGTCGTGGCCTTCAGCCGAGCCCGGCCGCGCAGCGCCAGCATTCGCTGGAAAAGACCAAAGCTAGGCAGTCCTCGAAGTTCTTCGTCTACGAAGAAATTGTGACCGACCAAATCGTGAAAGGGGCGTCCGTCTGCATCGATGTTTCGGAACGGTGTCACCAGGAGGACTCCGCGGGTTTTCTGTTGCTGGGTGAGCTTCCAGCCGAGTATCGGGCTAGGAAATCCAGCGACAGCCGCGGCCTTCTCCAGCCATGTCAAATAGCCTGGCGGCGGCAGGGCGCTATCCCAACCAAGCCGCATATGTCGGCGGAGAATCCGCAGCACAGCGCCTTCGTCGGCCTGTTCAATTGGAGTGATTGCCGGTTTGTCCGTCATGTGGGTCGAGCCGGTCGCTCGTCGATCTCATCCCAGGGGACTGCGTCCAAAATGGCGCACAAACCATTGCCCATCCACTCGCAAATCCGCCAGGTTGGAGTTGAAGTTCTTCTCCGTTCGCCACATCGACCGGTGGATAGTGCCGCGCGGCGCCAGCGCGTGCAGCATCCCGGAAGTGGCGTGAGCGATCCTGGCGAAGCCGGCGCGGCGGACCTGTTGTTCCACGCTCGCCGGGAGATGCCTCGGCTGCCCGAAGGGGAAGGAAAAATCAGTCGCGTCCGAGCCCGTGGCATTTTGAATCATCTGTCGATTCAGCCGGAGCTCCTCCTCTAAGACCGATGCCTCCAATGCCGCGAGGTTGAAATGGGAATGACCGTGGCAACCGACGTCATGTCCCGCCTCGGCGATCTCGCGCAGGTGCACGCTGCGCAGCGGACGGCGGTCGGCGGGACTGCCCAATCGTCGATAGTAGTCCGCCACCACCGGGTCATCTGGGGGGCGGTCCAACGGCAGGGAATTGCAGTAAAAGGTGACGTGTACGCAGTGCTTTGCAAAGAGCGACAGGTGCTCATGCCAGCCGAGAAAATTGTCGTCGAAACTGACGAAGGCCATGCGGCGTTCCGGGTTTGCGTCTTCCTCGTATTCTCTGGCCTTTACAAATGAATAGCCCTGCCTCTTGAAGAAGGGAATGATGGTATCCAGGGCCGCGACCGTTGCGGGGTCGATGTCATGAAAATACATCGCGACGCGTCGCGGTAACGATCGGCGGCACAACGCCAGATGCACCACTCGCAACGTTCCCTGGACAGCGTGTTTGGCTGCCCCCGCTACGCCGGCGTCGCTCAGCCTGCCTGGATCCGAAGCGGAAACGGAATTCACGGATACGCTCTAGCAGGTGCTGCCCGCATCGACCTTGAGATCGATCCCGGTGACGCGTTCGCCGGCCGCACTCAACAAGTAGCCCACGGCTGCGGCGACGTCACTCACCGCGGCGAGTTGCCCCATCGGAGAGCGACGCAAGATGGCCTCCAATTTGTTCGGTGCCAGTCCTGCGGACATCTGTGTCTCCATGTAGCCCGGCGAGATCGAGTTGACGGTGATGTTGGCGCGTCCCACTTCGCGGGCCAGAGATCGCGTGAAGCCATGCAGAGCAGCCTTGCTCGCTGCATAGACGGACAGGCCATTGAAACCCGTGCTCGCGATAATCGAGGCGATTTGAATCACGCGGCCCCGTCGCAGTGGCAGCATGCTCCGCAAGGCGTACTTGGTCAAAATAATGGTGCCCGTCACGTTGACCTGGATGAGTTCTGCAATCTGGGCTTCGTGCATGGTGGCGAGCACTCCATCGTAGGCGATGGCACCATTGTTGACGAGGCCGTATAACGGTCCGGACTGCTGTTCGAGTCGCCGCACCCACTCGTGATGTCCGGACGTCTGCGCCAGGTCGAGCGGTACGAACTCGACCGCCCCGGCGTGCTGCTGCTGCAGTGCCTCGAATTCGGGTGTCTTCGTTCGCGAGGCTCCGACGACGCGATATCCGGTTGTCGCTAGGTGCTCACAAGTGGCCAGACCAAGACCGCGGCTGGCGCCGGTGACAAGAACCAGGGAAGGCGGTGGAGTCATCTCTGAAGCTTTCCGGCAGCGCTGAGTTGGAACTGTTCAACGAACGACACGACGGCAGGCACCTGGAAGCGAGCGAGCGAGGCCTTGCAGGCGCGCAGAATCTCGTCCTGCACAATGCTGGTGTCCCGTCCGCGTTCAACCACGACTTCGGCGGCTACGAGCGCGCCCAGGATCGGATTGCGACGGCCAAAGACGCGCGCGGCCTGCACGCCGGGAACTCCGAGAATCACTTCTTCCACGGACAATGGATGCACCTTTTGACCTCCTACATTGATGCATCCGTTGGCCCGGCCAAGGAAATGAAACCGATCGCCTCGCTGCTCGACCAAATCTCCGGTTTCCATCCAACCGTCGGATCCCAGTAGAGGTTCTGCTCGCCCGACGAACTCCTGGTCCGCGCACGTTGGCTTGAGCAAAAGCATTCCATCTGTCTGCCGTACGCGCAATCCCACACCGGCCGGCGGTTGATTGAGCCACGTTGCGGGAAACCCTGCCATCCTGTCCGACACCGAGAAACCCACACCAGCCTCGGTGGAAGCGTAAATGTGTCGAATGGCGGCACTAGGAAAGTGGGACGCGAGGAGATTGATGATGAGTTGGTCGGCCGCTTCGCCTCCGAGCGTCACAGTTCGGAGGGAGAGGCGATCCAGCAATCCGCCGTACGCCAGCTTTCGCCAGAAACTTGGGGTCGCGGAAAGCGCGGTGCAGCCCAGCCTTGCGAGCAATTCCACATCGGCAACCAGATCCGCGCGAGTGGGCACGATGACGCGTCCGCCGCCGCCCAGCGCCTGAAGCAAAACCTGCAAGCCAGCGAATCGCGTGGGCTCGTACAAGAGTCCCCACGTCAGCGACTCGGCCGCGTCCGAGCGTGACTTGACCGTCCGGCACAGGCTCGCCAGGGTGTGGCTGACGAGTTTGGGTTCCCCGGTGGTTCCAGAGGTCGGGATGATCCAGCGGGTCGATTCTTTGCCGACACCTCGAGCCGAGAGAACGTCATGGACCGGACGAACCATCCCGGCCTGTACACGCCAGTCTGCTCCGGCATCGCCTTCAAACCGTTCTAAAACACCGGGCTCGATTCTCGCGTCACACACCAGAATGCCCGATGCCCAGCCATCGAGCGCGGCTAATCCTTCCAGGAAATTGATGGGGTCAGTGAACGGGAGACTGGCTGTTTGCCCACGGAGCGGCGCGAACGCGTCGCTTCGCAGGAGGTCTGCCCGGCGCTGCAATTCGCCGACGCACGTCCAACCGGCCTCCGTGCCAATCAGCGGTTCATCTGCTGGGCGGTCTTTCAGGAAATCGAGCACGGAGGGCATGAGTCAGGCCGGCGAAAACCGTTCATAGATGGAGACGAATTCCCCGAACGTCGTCGGATAGACCGCCTCTTCCATCAACGTGAACGGGTCGTAGTTCAGTTCCTGCTCCAATTGGGTTACCAGGATCGCGAAGCCCAACGAATCGAGTCCGCTTTGCAGCAGTACCAGACTGTCATCGAATTTCGGTGGCACCGGTTTGCCGGCTTCCACCAGAGCCGCCTTGAAGCGTGCCTCAATCACTTGCCGGATGCTCATTTTATGCGCCCGTCGAATATGCCGGAAGGCACCTTGCCTTCGAGCCTGAAACCTTTGAAGAATGCGAATGACTCCATGCGTCGCGCGACTCTAGAGTGGACTGATCACACCGACAGCGGCGGCGTGTGCCCCTATTGCGCGGAACGCGGCTACTTCGCGACCGGCACGAGCGGACTCCTTCGCGCGTTGCCGCGTGAGTCTTGCGTCGCTTTCGTCGGGATCGATATTGCGATGTGACAACCAAAAGGAGGCCACCTCCGCGAGCGCAGGTAATGATTCGCGGCCAACGTTCTGTGCGACGACGGCCGCGGTCTGGGTGGGACGCGTCCAGCCGAGCGAATGATAGGCCACAACGTAGCGGACAAAGTCGGCACCTGGCGGCCCCCACCCAGCGTCCTCCCAATCGAGCAGCCACAGTTGCCCCAGCGAATCTTCCCGCAGATTCCAAGGCACGAAATCTCCATGCATCGGCCGCCAATGACTCGGGATGCCCTCGACGCGCGGAAGCAGTGGCTCGAGTAATTGGGACACTTCTTCAGAGACCCGCCGAATCCTCGCATCCAACCGAGCAGGTCTATGCAGGCGGGGTAGTGATTCGTACAGACGTACCGACCAGCGGTCGTCACAGAAGGAATCGACACACGTCGCGACCCGGAACGAACGCGTCGCCGGCAGTCGCTCGGTGAGATTCCCCCTGTTTTGCGGCTCGACGACGACGAAGACGCGAGGCGCGCCGTCTTCATCCAGGCCCAACATACTCGAGCGCTCCTTCCCCCATTGCGAACGGAAGTGCACCCATGACAACCAAGACAGCTTGTTACGACGTCTCACCTTCTCCTCGATCTCGCGCCAGTGCGCCCAGCCGCACACCGGTGGGTCCTCTATTCTTCGTTCCGCGACGAGCCGTCGCACACCCGGCACGCGGACCTGCCACGCTAGAGCCACTTGCGTCCACGTCGCCAATCGCCGTCCGAAGCCGTACACCATGACGCCTTTCGACAACGACCGCGGCGATTCACTAAACAACTGTGGTTTCCCCTGTGGGAACGCCCACACTTTTGCGTTGCGCGTCTCACCGCGGTGAGCGAACGCGATTTGATACGCTGCCAGCAGCTCCTCATCGAAGGAGGTTGCCGCGAGATGTGGAGTTGGCCAGACTGGCGGCGGATTACACAGACACTGATCGATCGAGGCGGCAATAGCGCGCGCGGTTTTCGTCGGCGACTGAGGTGCGATCACAGCCGCGAGTGCCCCCGGCCAATAACGGAGAAGCGACGGCGGTCCGCCTCGATCGAGGCACACAACTGGTGTGCCAAGCGATAGCGCTTCGGCCACAGCGAGCCCCGCTTCGTCATGGAAGGCAGGGTGGAGAAACACGCCAGCGGTGGCAACCGTTCGCAGCAGCTCGGTACGATTCACACGCCCTTCGAACTGCACTCGGTCAGCGACACCCCATCGACGGGCAGCGCGCGCAATCCTCGATCGTTCCGGTCCTTCGCCGAAGATGCGGAGCACCGCGTCAGGGTCTCGGACATAGCGCATGGATCGAACAGCCAGGTGCCCGCCTTTCCACGGGAGCAAGCGTGCCGCAAGTACGATGTCGTTGCGTCTGGTGCCCGTTGCCTGTATTTCGCGAACGTCGACCGATATCGCGTTCGACATTTCGCGTACACGGCGGTCGTCGATGCCCATGAGCCGGGCAGTGTCATGATTCTGGACGAAGATCACAGCAGCTCGCCGCTTCGTCAGGCGGGCGGGCCCGATTCGTACGAGAAGCCGACGCGCAAAGAAGCGGATCGCTTCGTCGAACATCCCCTCCCAGCCAAGTTCGCTGATGAGACTGAGCGGCTGTTCGACACCACCGCCGACAGGTCCCCACACACAGGGTTTGTCGACGACTGTCACTCCGGCTCGCGTCCAGCTCGCCGCCAGCGTCACATGATGGACGACATCGAAATCAATGCGCCGCTCCAACTCCGCCGCACGCACCGCCGCTTCGCGCTGCCAGCGGTCGTAATACCAGTGAAAGCCGGGAGCGGTGAGCCTCGGATACAGTGCGTCGTCGACGTCGAAGTAGATGCCTTCGAGGTGGACCCTGTCAGCCCACGGATATGGCTCGATCGCATGACGCACGGCCGGAACAGTGGCGCTGTTTGTCAGCAGCCACACCTCGTGCTGACTCGCCGCAGCCATCAGCGCTCGAAAGCCCACTTCCAGTTCCGAACCCTTACCGGGTTCGCAGGCCAACGCCGACATGAGGATCTTCATATCGACGTGGCGAGCGCTCGTTGGTAAATATCCAGCAGCGACCGGTAATTCACATCGGCTGTGAATCGATTCTCGAAGTCGCTTCTGGCTGCAGCTCTCATCATCCCGCGCAACACCGGCTGAGAGTGAAGGTGAATGACTTTGGCCGCGAGGTCCGATGCATCGCCAGGGCGGAAATGCACGCCGGTGATCCCGTCGGCCACCAACTCGGCGGCGGCACCGTGTCCGGCCGCGACCACCGGCGTTCCCGCGGCGAACGCTTCGACGATCACCCGCCCGAACGTTTCGTAGCATTCCGACGGAAACACCAGGCACGTTGCTTCCCGGAGCAGCGGCACGACGTCCTTCGGTGCGCGCTTGCCGATCCACCTCACCCCACGATTCTGCTCTGCAGCGGCCGCCACGTCCGGACCCAATGGTCCGTCACCCACGATCAACAGCGGAAGCCGATCGCCGATCGACTGCCATGCTTGCAGCAGGGTCCGGATGCCCTTCTCGACGGAGAGTCGCCCCACGAACAGAGCGTATCCGCCGCTGCCAGTTCCGATCCCAGGATCGGGGTCGACGAAATTCGGCTTGACGACGAGGCTCTCCGCCGTCAACCCCGATTCGATGAACAGACGTCGGGCCAAAGATGTCAGTGCGATGTATACGCTGATCTTGCGCTCCCACGTGCCCAGCAGTCGATGAACCGAGAGCATCGTGACGACGGCCGCGCTCGCACTTCGGCTCTCTCGATAGCACGCGTGACGAACCGCTCCCACGGCGACCGACTTCCCGACACACTCGGTGCACACGTGACCATCTCGAAAGCACAGCGCCGCCGGGCACATCAACCGGTAGTTGTGGAGTGTCTGTACGACCGGCACGCCTTCTGCGCTGGCAGCATAGTAGACCGAAGGCGACAGCAGCGGCAGCGTGTTATGGACGTGAACAACTTCTGGCCGATGCGTCGCGATTGCAGCTCGCACGTCGCGGTACGCCGGCCGGCTCCAGATCGTTCGCTGTCCAAGAGCCAAGCGTGAAAGCGAGTTCACCTGATCGTTGTGAATCGAGTATTGAGCGACCTCGTGTCCTCGAGACGCGAGGAGACGAGCCTCATCGGCGACGACAAGATCCTCGCCACCAGTCTGCTGGTAGAAGTTGTGAACAAGCAGGATGCGCATGACCGGGAGTTACGGAGCGAGTACACCATCCATGTCGTGACCCAGTGACTTCCACTGAGACCATGGCTTGGTTCCGTTCCACATCCAATACGACGCGGTCACTAAAGGAACGTAATACGTATTGTGCGAGAACGTCAGCTTCTTCGAGCCATTCAGGTACGCGGTCAGCTGTGTCGAGTCGCAGCTTTTGTAGCTAAAGCCATTGGCGATCGCTCCACGCTCTGTGCCGACACGGATCGTATTGTCATGCGCAGAGCTGTTGGTGAGATCAAGAGCGCGACCGGGAACCATGACCGCACAGTCGATGAAGTAGATAATGCCCCGGGCATTCGCCTCGAGCTGGTTGTGATGAATATCGACGTTCTGCGACGCTGAAATGAACACGCCGGTGTCCCCGCTGCGTCGGACCGTATTGTCTCGAATGACGCCGTCGATGCTGCCCTCATAGAAGATCCCGTTCCGCCGATTGTCGTCGACGCGGTTGTGTTCGATGAGCGCGCCAGGGTTGCCGCCGTCGTACCAGATGCCATCACCGACGTTGTGATGGACGAAATTGTTGCGGAACGTCACGCTCAGCGATTCCATCACCTTCTGTTCGGGACCGTTGTAGGCGATCTCGTTGGTGTCGAGGATCGTGTCAGCCGAACGATATCCACCGTAGCCGCCACCTCGCTCGGCTGGATCAGACGCTGTGGGGTTCCCCACGTTGTGGTGGATGTAATTGTGCCGGACGAAAGAATGGTTCGGGAACGACACGCCGCTTTGGCTCGAGGCGATCTCGTTGTATTCGATCGTCCACCGGTCGGAATGGTCCCTGAACGCATGGATACCCTTCTGCGGCATGTTTCGGATGACGAGATTGCGAATTGTCACGTCATCGATATCTTCGTTGTGCGCGCGAAACGCCCCTTGAGTCCGGTCTGTGGTTTTCCATCCAGTTCCGTCGAGAATGGCGCCGTACTCACCGACGAACGTGTCGCCGCTCTTCGGCGTGATTGCGGCGGTGATCGCATGCACACCGGCTTTGACACAGAACGTACTCCGACCCGGATGGCCGTCGACCACGCGTTGGATGTCCGTGCCCGGCGAGAGAGCAATGGCGCTGGCTGGACACGCGATAGTGCGCTGCGGGCCTACGATGCCGTCCCAAGGAACGTCCTTCGTGGTGACGTTCGGGGCAAGTTGGGTAGAGGACGCTTGATAGGTTTCGGCGATTGCGACTGCCGCAACAGCGGTCAGCGCCGCGATGATGAGCGCGATACCAGCGCGCGTGTGTTGGGTCACAAGATGTCCGCCTGTTGGTCGGTGTTCGAATCCACAGCGTACCCCGAGTTCACGTGCGCGCTCGCCCCTGGGCAGCACCGAGCTCCGGCTTGCCTCATCAGTGGCGCAGGGTCAGTAACGGCGTGATGTGTATGGTACTGGAAAGGTTTGGCGTGCTGAGTGGCGCGGCGGCGTTCCTGCGGATCGCTGCTCAGCCGTTGTGCTGGCTATTGGGAGACTGTTCCATCGACATCCTGGGGTACGCCCTGCCACTGCGACCACTGCTTGCTTCCGTTCCAGTACCAATACCAGCCGTTGACGTTTGGCACGTAGTAGGTGTTGTGCGTGAACCGCAGGTTCTTCGAGCCGTTGTGAAACGTGTTTATCTGCGTCGGCGTGCAGTCGGAGGTATAGCTCATCCCGGTGGCAAAGATGTCGCTCCCCGTGCCGACGCGAATGCTGTTGTCATGCGTCCAGTTGTTCGCCAGATCGATCTCCGGGCGGACCAGCGCCCCGCAGTAGATGAAGTAGGTAATCCCCCGGGCATTGTTTTCGAGCGTGTTGCCGTAAATCTCGCTGTTCTGCGATCCCGAGATGAACACCCCGGTGTCACCGCTGCGGCGGATGGTGTTGTTGCGGATGACGCTGCCGTTACTGGCCTCGTAGAAGATGCCGTTGCGGGGGTTATCTTCCACGCGGTTGCCTTCGATGACCGTGCCCGCGTTGCCGCCGTCATACCAGATGCCATCGCCCTGGTTGTGATGGACGAAGTTGTTGCGGAAGGTCACGCTTTGCGAGTCCATCACCTTCTGTTCCTTGCCGTTATAGGCAATCTCGTTGTTCTCGACGGTCGTGGAGGTGGCGAAATACCCGCCATAGCCGCCGCCGCGCATAGCGGGGTCGGCCGATGACGGATCGCCATAGTTGTGATGGATGTAATTGTTCCGGATCACCGAGTTGCTCGCGAACAGAATGCCGTCCTTGGTCGCGGTGATCTCGGTGTTCTCAATCGTCCAGTGGTCAGCCATCCAGTAATACATATGGATGCCCTTCTG
>Ga0075425_100000371_pt1 | contig 41387 bp, 59 predicted proteins | sample SoiMethybrSBSTD4_FD_75300 | JGI IMG/M metagenome (GOLD analysis project Ga0075425, IMG submission 75300) | Bulk soil microbial communities from a Populus tree surrounding site in Tennessee, USA - Soil MetaG P. TD hybrid SBSTD4 | ecosystem: Environmental > Terrestrial > Soil > Tree plantation... | reverse complement strand
AGCCTCGCATCAATAAGTTTGCACCTGCCATCGATGCGATTGCCTCGAACTTCCAACAGATTCCAGAGGTGGAAGCCGTTCCTACGCCACTCGATGATATCGAGCGCGTTGGTATTTCCGAGATCGCCAACGCGCTCGCCACTCACTTCGTCAAGTCTGCCGGCCTTAGGAGTGATTACAAGACCGAAGACGACAAGGTGAACCACGCCGGACAGATGTTCGTCATGACGGGATGTTTACTCACGAGTGTGACGGTCGAGGACAAGGAAATCGGACGCCGGCCGACGATGGAAGAGAAACCTGGCTTCGGTGTTCAGTGTACGCAGTGCGACAGCTTCAACCAGGTCGAAGAAGAACCGGAAGCTTGCCCGAATTGCGGCAATCCGGACGTACTGGTCCTTCCGACAACGATCCAGTCTCCCGCGGTTGATGAAGAAAGCGGGGAGCCTGTCACCGAGCCGATCACCGAGAAACGAATTCGCTGCGTGATCGAAAATCCCCTGTATTTCTATCCCCGCGCCGGCGCTCGCACGATGGGCGACAAAGCCTGGATGGTCATGGCGGAACGCTACAGCCTGGATGAAATTTATTCCCGATGGGGCATCGAAGCGAAAGCCGACAGCGAATATCCGGATGGCTGGAACACGACCAACGAAAACGCGCTGAACTTCTTCTATCAGGGCTATTCGAATGCCAACCTGAGCGGTAAAGACGGCGCAATGGTCATCCGGGCTTATTGCGAACCCGGCAAGGTGAAGGATTTTCCCGAAGGGTTCTATGCGATCTATGTAAACGGGGAATGCAAGAAAGCTTCCACGTGGAACTTTCTTGAGGATCCGTTCACGAAGGCGGACTACAAGACCATCCCGACGCTAATCCTGCCACGTTCGGTGGCGTTCGATCTTGGCGCCATCCAGAAAGAGAAATCGGATTTCTGGTCGATCTTTAAGCTGCACGCCCTTACCACCGCAGTGGATCCCTGGATCATCGATGAAGACGCCCAGGTGTCGCAGATCACCGGCCGCGGCGACAAGGTCATTAAATACCGGAAGCTCAGTCCGGACACCCAGGCCCCCCATCACGCTTCGGCCGGCCACTTGGATGAAGCGCTCTATCGACTCGACGACAAGATCGACAAAGAGTTCGACAATATCGGTCAGACCGTCAGTGTGTTCCGCGGGGAGCAGCCAGGTGCGGTGACGGCCGGCAACGCCTTACAGACGCTCCGATCCCAGGCCGAGTTCATGTTCTCTGGACCGGTCCAGTCCTGGAACAACTGCTGGAAGGAAACTGTTCGTAAGGCCGTGAAGAACATGCAGCGATTCTTCACGACGGATCAACTCGCCGAAATCATTGGTCCCGACAAAGAAACCGAGCTGCAGGCATTTCTCAACTGCAACCTCGACGAAGCGGTGGAATGGATCGCATCCCGCACTGGTCTACCACGAACGCGTGATGAACGCCGTCAGGAAATGATGACCCTCTACGACCAGGGCGCCCTTGATATCAACGATCCGGCCGTCAAGCAGAAGCTCTTTGAACTGTTTGGTGACACCGGCATGATGTCGGCGTTCAACAAGGATGCGACTCGCGCACGAACCGAAAACAGCGCGATCAAGAGCGGCGGTGAGCCGCTCTTTATGCCAGAGATCGAGGATCTCGCGACGCATTACGGCATCCATTCCGATCAGATCAAATCTCAGGATTTCCTGAAGTGGGATCCGGTTGCACAGCAGAAATTGTTGCAGCACGCGATCGAAACCAAAGACGCTCTCGCGGCACTGAATGCCCCGCCGCCCGTTCCTGTTTCTGAACCTAAACCCGCGGCAGTGCCGCAACCTGGAGGACCCCAATGAAACTTCGTTTTGGCTTTATCGTCGCGCTCTTTGTGGCGGTATTCGGCTCCATTCTCTTGCATCAGAACGCCGAGCAACCGTTCTTTCACAGTGATTCGCTGTTTGAGACGCCGATGTTTGCGCAAACCAATCCCATTCCGTCACAGGTGCCGGTATTCGGCGCAGCGGTGATCACGGGATCGGGAACGTCGGCTGGTTTGGCAGCTCCAACGTCTCCTCTTCGCTATTACATCAATCAGGCGCATTGCGTGAACGTGTCGGCATCCACCGTCGTTGCGGGTGGCATTATTGACGGCAACGGATCCACGCCGAAGTTCTGGATCCCATGCCCTGCTGCGGGTGCAGCGTCGCAGCCCATCAAGTTCGATCCAGCGTTGACGATCTCGGCCGGGAGTCAGGTCGCGTTTGCAACAGGGACCGCTGTCCAGCAGGTCTTCATCTGGGTCACGGGATACCGGGCGCGCTGATTGGTTTTTAGAGAAAGGCGACCATCATGAAAAGGCTTTCCATCGCGGCGGCTTGTCTGATCGCCGTTCTCATCGCTCCTTCGTTTGCTCAGGCGCAAGCGACGACCCGTATTCCGGACTGTAACTTTCCGTTCGTCCTGACGTCCGTAACGACAAGCGGGTTATACGATAACCGTTCGGCGGGTTGTACGGAGTGGACGCTGACCTACACCACGTACGGTTGGACCGCTCCGACGTTTCAAATCGTCGATGCACCGAACAACAGTAATGGTCGAGGAACGGCGGTCGCGTTTGAAGGGTCCGTCCTGAACGGTGTCACGCAACCGGTGTCGGGCGGTTCCTCCGGAATGATAAGCGTGTTCGGGTATTACCCGTTCATGGGCGTCAGTGTCATCAGTAAATCCGGGACCGGAGCCTTACAGGGGACGCTGTACGGGTTTCGCAATGATGCGAATCCGGGATCACTGAACGGGGTAACCTCAGTAACGTATGCCGGAACTTCGAGCGCTTCCGGTGCTCAGGTTGTGGCGACACTGCCGGCGGTCGCAGGCCAATTCCATTACATCACGGCCATTGTCATTACGCGGACCTGCACAACCGCGATTTCCGGCACGGCTACGCTGGCGATCACCACGACGAATTTACCGGGGTCGATGTCCTGGCTTGTCGGGAATGCCTGTGTGGTCGGGGCAACTACCTACGACGTGAATCAGCAGTTCAATCTGGCACCGATCAAGTCATCGGCCGCAGGAACGGCGACCACGATCACGTTTCCAGCCCCAGGCACGGCTGGATTTACCCGTATCAACGTCTGGTACTACACCGGGCCATGACGAAACGAGAACAGGAAAGTCATCTGGGTTTCGTCATGAAGATTTCGCTTGTCCTCGCCGCAATGATGTCGAGCGGTCTGTTCGTCTTAGCCCTGCAAACCGCTGGAGAGCAAACGCGTGGGGGGCAAAACATCTATGTGACCCAGGAGGCCCACGACGCGGTACAGGATCAGCGATTGGCGGCTGTCGAGGGGCTCAGTAAAGCCACGGCGGAGATGACGGTCGCCATTAACGACAAGATGACCTATATTCTCGGCGGGCTGGGTGGATTCGGCGCGCTTTTGGCTTTCCTTCAGGTCTATCAGATTCGTAAAAAGCAATGAACTACCGGACGCTTCGGGAAATGCTAATCATCGACGAAGGCATACGATTGAAGCCCTACAAGGACAGTGTTGGAAAAACCAGCATCGGCATCGGGCGCAATCTCGATGATGTGGGTATCACCAAAGACGAAGCAACTTTCCTTCTGGATAACGATATCAAAGCGGCGATCGAGTCACTCGATACCATTCTGCCCTGGTGGAGAGGCATGTCGGAAGTCCGGCAACACGTCATCGTGAATATGTGCTTCAACCTCGGAATTTCGAAGCTAATGGGGTTCAAGTTGGCACTCGAAGCGATGGAAGCCGGCGACTATGAAACCGCTGCCAATCAGATGACCAATTCAGCCTGGTTCAATCAAGTCGGAGCACGGGCCATCCGGCTCGTGTCGCTGATGAGGAACGGAAAATGAACGAACTCGTGATGGTGGTCACTCAGCATCCGAAACCTTTTATCGAACTCTTGGCAGCTTACTGGGTGTTCTCTGCCTTTGTGTCCAGTATGCCGGTCCCGGATCCTGGTGCCGTGGATTTTCGCAGAAACGTGATCTACCAATCGGTGTTTACGTTCTTCCATACCCTGTCGGGAAGTCTTAAAACGGCGGTCAATGATCCGCGATTGCAAACCCTTATCGCGAAGAAAAACGGCAATACGGAGAAGTAGCCATGAACGCCTTGGCGAAGTTGCTCGCGTTCCTACAGCTCGGCATTGGCACGTATCAAACGGTGAGGCAAATGGAGTCGGCGCATTCTGAAGCCAAATCCGGGCCTGCCAAACTTGACCTGGTCGTTGACACTCTTGGGGTTGCCTCTCAGGCCGTTCCGGAGATCGCGCAGCACGTCACTCAGAAAGACGCTGAAGGCTTCGCGGCAAATCTGACGCCATTGATTGTCGGTGTGTTGAACACCTCAGGAGTTTTCAAGAAGTAGATTTTCCACCGTCCTTGGCTTTGCGATTCAACCCGCCGGACCTCCACGGCGGGTTTTCTATTGGAAGGAGTTTTTAATGAAAGATTTCATTCCGGGCGTATCGGCTGATGTCCCTGCGGTTTCGCCAACCGCGCCCGGAGCCCATTTTTCGGGAGTCTCGCGTCACCTGGGAATCTATTTCGATCCCCGGGCTGCTGCTCCCGCGGCAGATCCACCGGCTGCCCCGCCAGCGGCCACACCACCGGCTGATCCTCCCGCCCCGCCAGCGGATGGTAGTGCTGCGCCCTCACCAGGCGCTCCTCCTGTCGAGTCGCCCAATGTCAAGCAACTCCGGGAGCAGTACGAAGCTCTGAAGACGAAACTCGAACCATGGGAGAAGCTGAACGCCGATCCGAAGGCTGTCGCGACGCATCACCAGATCATTTCCAAGATGCGGACCGAAGCCGTCGAACTCGGTGAACAGCTCGGCTATGACAAAGCCGAGATCGAAGAATTTTTCGGTCAGGATCCCGTCGCGATTCTGAATCATCTTCGACAGAAGGCCGCATCGGCCGAACAAACACCCCTCAAGCCTGGTGATCTTAAAAAGCAACTCGACAAGATGGTCGAGGACCGCTTGAAACCGATCACGGAACGCGAAAACCAGCGCTTGGACAAGGAAGCGGTGTTCCGGTTCGATACCGAATTCGACCGACTGTACAAGGAAACCTTTAAAGATGGCCTTCCCGACGAATGCCGCGAAGCGATCTACGACATGGCCGGCCAATTGATGGGCGACGATGCGAAAGCGATCGAGCGTCTGAAATTCCAAGGTCAGGTTGCGGATGTGAAGCGGTACTTCCAGGATGCGCAAGGGCGCTTCCTGAAGGTTGTGAATGCCTATCTTGCTCATGAACGGAAACGCACGGGTGGAGAACCTCTTCCGCCGCCTGGCGCGCCGGCAGCTTCCAAATCACGTCTTGATATGAAGCTGTCGACGGGACAGACGGTGAAGGAACTCTTCAACATCTAAACGTTTGCCGTTAGAGGTTCACATGTATCCGAAACGATCTCTCTGGGCCAGTCTCTTCAATGTCTCGATGGGATTGATGGCCCTGTGTGCTGTCATCTACAGTCTGCTCTACCGCACGAGTTCGGCTGTCGTCCTGGCGATGGGCGTGGACTCGACGACCTACCTCGCGGATGCCAAAAACATCTATGGGGCGATTCAGGAACAAGTCTCGACACTCGCCGCGTTTATGAACCTGCTGGAAAAAGGTCCGATGAACGAACCCATTTCGAACATCGGGATCCGCGGTTACACCTTCCTCGCGCGTCTGGCTCCGAACTGGAATATGGGGTATCGCCTGGAAGGAACGACCGGTGTGGGAACGGCCGGCAATACGGGATTGGCACAAGCGACTGTTTCTCTGAAGTATGCCTACGTGCCAATCACGATCACCGGTCAGGCCGAAAATCTCACCAAGGGAAACGAGAAAGCGTTCATGCAGGCGAAGGCCCTCGAGGCCAAGTTCGACATGAAAGACATCGTCTCCCACGTCAACGTGGTGATGGTCGGTGCGGAACGCGGTGGCCAGCTCGCCCAGGTCGCGGCTTCTCCGGCGCCAGGCGCGGGAACATTTACGGCGGATGCTACAGGAAACCTTCCTGGCGCTCTGTTCCTTCGCGTCGGTCAGCCGATCGACACGAACGCCGTTGGCGGCGGCACCCTAACCGTCAGCAATAGCGCGATCACCGCAATCAACTACAACACGGCGGCGGTGACTCATACCACGGGTACGGCCAACTCTGGTGAAGCGGTCACGCTCGCCGGTGAAGCTTCATTGACCACTGGCAATTTCCCCTATACCGCGGAAGGTCTGGTTTCGCTCGTGGCCGATACGGGATCCCGTCAGGGGCTGAACCCAGCGACCGCGGCACAGGCCTCGTGGGCATCGTTCCTTCAGGACGTTGGTGGCGTGGATCTCTCTTCGCAGCTGATCCACGAACAGATCACGTTCACGAAGAACCGTTCTGGAGAGGATCCGGATATCGGTATCTTCCCGTCCGCGCAGATCAACCGGCTTGTGGGAATCGCGACCCAGACGTTGCGCTTCGACGTGAATGCCGCAGGCGGCAGCGTCGGCAAGAAAGCCAACGATCTCGGTTTTGCGACGTTCACTTATGCTGGCCGGACGATCGCGGAAGACAAGGACTGTCGACCCGATCGCACCTATTGGGGCAAATCCTCAATGATGCGGAAGTTCGAAGCCATTCCGTTATCCCTGGCCGATGACGAAGCGGGTTCCTGGACGCGCATCATCGGTGCTTCGGGTATCGCGGATGCGACGGCAGGATTGTTGCGCTGGTACCACCAGCTCGGCGTTATGCAGCGTTCCGCCTGGTCGGTGTACAAGAACTTCACGGTACCGCCGGCCTTCCTGACTCAACCGCCGACGCTGTAAAGCTCGGCTAACGTTCAACCAAATGGCGGCTCTTTATGGGCCGCCATTTTCATTTGGAGAAACAGAAAATGCATTACAAGAACGGACGCCCCGCGAAGAACGGGGACAAGGTCGTGCTCATACCGAGTTATGGACCTCCTGTCATTGGCATCCTATACGATGCTCAAGCCGGCAACGATTTCTGCAATGGTCGTATCGCACGATTGCATACCAGCGATCCACAGCCCAACCTGAAAGAGGTTCTCCATCTGGACGACGTGCTCAGGGCCTTGCCGAAAGAAGTGCCAGATAGCTCGAAGCTCTGATGTTTTACGACGATTTCGAAACCCACGCGCTGATCTCAATTCATGACCGCGTCCTGGGTACAGCCCTGATGGACGTCGACGAAGTAGCGAAGCTTGAAGCCAGGATCCGTGATCGTAAGGAAATGGTGCGCTACGGCGTCCTACGCTGCCCGAGTTGGTTCCAGGAGGAGTTGAACCGTCTCGACTCCAAAATGCGAGCGTGGTGGGACTCCTGGGAAGAGAAATGGGTATTGGATCGACTTCAGGACGAAGGCTATTACCTGACAGTGATCCAGTTCAGGCCGAACGGTCAATTTCAACTCGATCGCAGCCTGCTCGAGGCGCTGAAAGCGTCCGACATGCAAAAGTACTCCCCGGGAGAATATCTGGCACGGAAACGCGAAGCTGCCGAAGAGATCAAAAAGAAAAACGACCAGGCGGCCACCGATAAGGTCATGGCAGCCGTTGATTCTTTGTCGTCCAAACAGATCAAAAACTTCATCGCCGTCGAAGAGGCCATTCGATCCGGCGAGACGATCACCGCTCATGGCCAGGACGCAAAATTCCTCGAGCATGCGAAGCAGGAAACCCAGGCCGCGCTGGCCCGCGGTGAGCAGCTCGACAATCCCGCAGCATGCTTGAATCCCGGCATGCACCCCCGTACTTACAAACGTCGACCCCGAAAGGAACTGCAATGATTTTTCTGTATCACGTGGATGATGAAAACGCCGAAGCCGTAATCGACGGCCGGCTGTTCGTCATTCCACCGAACGATCTTTTTGAAGTCCCGGAAATCCGGGGCACCGACACGAACAACAATGGACCGCAGGAATACATCATTCCCGACAGGATTGTGGCTCAGAAGCTGCTCGAGCACTGCTGGTATCACGGCGTGGTCCAGGTGCCGATGATCAAGACCAAGGGCGGCGTCAGCAGCGATATCGAATCGGCAAAGCGGGCCGCCCGAGAAGCCCTGAACAATGCACACGACATGATGCTGACCCGATATGTGCAGGATCAGCAGGAGCGCGTCACCCGGGAAAACAAGCCCGCGATTGCGCCTGGCGGCCGGCTGACGAATATCATCGAACGCCGCGGCATCGATCTGAAGAAGGAATTCAATATCGATCCTCCGGGCTGGAAGTCGGACAAAATCCGTGATCGCGACGCGGAGTTTGCTGCCATGCAGAAGAAGATCGACGAACTCACTGCCTTAGTAACCTCACAGAAGGGGAAAAAGGACTGACGTGCTCGATACTCTCGTCAGCATGCGGGCAGACGTGACCGAGTGGCTCGGAGGTGAAAACCTCCGGGCTGCTCGGATCAATTCCGCGATCAACGATGCCATCGAATCCCTTTGGCAGTCGTTGATTCTGGCGGCGCTGAACATCTTCATGAATGGTCCCGTGACCATCAGCATTGCGGCCGGTGATGAGGGACTCAACATCGTTTCCATTGAAGATCCCACTTCTGCGCCAACAGCAACAGATGTGGCCGGCGGGTCGCTTGCCGCAACGTCCTATCAAATCGCGTACACCTATGTGACGGAGTCAGGATCAGAAACGTTATTGAGTCCAGTATTGGTTTACGGCCGTGGTGTGAATGCAACGGCGCAAGTGTCCATTCCAATCACGACCATCGATGGAGCGATCGGTTGGAATCTCTACGTGGGAACCAGCACGAACAACCTGGCGAAACAGAACGATGAACCGATTCCGATTCTGACGGGAGTTGGGAATCCCGCACAACAGACTTACGATGAACCATCCACCGGCTTCGTGGTTCAGCCCGATGGACCGGCACCACCAACCGAGAACACCACCGGCGATAATATTTTCTACATCCGCCACCTGGAATTTCAGACGTCTCAAGGTGGGTACCAAGCCTACAACGCTGCGGATCTCGATTCCGAAATGATGCGGCGGCTGTCGGCGACCACCGCCACTGCGAGTGAATATCAGCGCTATGCCTGGGATCTGATCAATCAGCGGCAACTGGAAATCCGGCCGGCCGCGGGAACGTCGTTCATCCCGCGTTATTTCTTTATCCAGAAGCCCCGCCGATTGTTGTTCGATTCCAGTCCGTTGCCGTTTCCAACACTCCCATCGACGGAATTCATTAAGACGCATTCTTTATCGGCCCTGTTTTTGAGTCTCCATGAATATGAAGCTTCCGCCGCCTGGGAAAAGAAATCCGATAAGGCGTTGCAGAAGGCGGTCCGGGCTATCTCGCAAATCAATACGAACCGGAATACGAGCGTCACGCCATACATGTATCGATGAGCAATCTCGTAGTGGAACTCAAAGCGTTCCTTTCGCCGGAAACGCGGGTCACTCTGTTCTTTGAAGGTAAGAACCCTGACGCTGAATGCCTCAAGAATTTGCGCGGTTACATCGACATGATGGAGATGTCCTTACTGGGATCGCGAACCAGTAATTGCGAAAAGCATCCCTGGTCGTCGGTCTATACCAAAACTGGGGCTTGCCGAGCCTGCGTGCTCATCGAGGCGAAATCCAAAAAGAAACTGAGGGCTGTGTGATTCCTAAAATCATTATTGTTCTGTGTCTCTTGTTCGTCCTGATGGCCGCCCTCTTGCCATCTAGTCGAGTCGATGCATCTTTCCTTCAGACCGGCGTCACGGCAACGGTAAGCCAACTATCCATAAAAGCCCCCGCCTGGAATTATGTCTGCACGTCCTCCGTTGGCTATCAACAGTGGTGTGCGATGGTGAAGGATTTGACGGCACTGAACAATCCGGACGTCGACGTTGTGCTCGGTAAGTACATCGATCATCTCGTTGACGTAAACGGTATTCAGATCTTCCCGAGGCCATAAACAGGGCGCTGAATGTCCGACAATACCCAGCTCAATGCAGCCACGACAGTCGGCGATGTTATTGCCAGCGATGAGATCGGCGGTGTCAAATATCAGCGCGTCAAGCTGGACTTTGGCGCAGACGGTTCCGCAAGCGATGTTAGCCCCTCCAATCCGCTCCCAGTCCGACAACAAAATCCGGACGTTGTTACTGTCCGAGCGAACGTTACAGGAGCGCAGACCGATGCGGCTCTGGTTTCAGTTGGCCCTGGATCTCGAATCGTCGTTACGCGCTGTTCTATTTCTGTCGCTAATAACGTTACAGCTGATCCTTCCTGTGTGATTGGATTTGGTTCCGCAAGTACCCCATCGACGTCGGGCGTTCTCTTCGCGCACCCCGGCATGGTGGCTGGTGGGCATTATCCCGAAGGAAACGGTGGCGGCGATTTGGGTAAAGGCGCGGACGGTGAAGACGTGCGAATTACCAACAGCGCTCCCACGGGCGGATCCTTCGATGTCGTTCTCAGTTATTACGTGGTAGCAGCCTAGGGAGAAATTTCAGTGACAACGCGAAAGCTCGGATCAGTCCTTCTTCTGATTCTATGGTCGATCTCTATCTGGGCGCAGCAAACGACCAATACTGTCAAAATCAACGGTACAACTACGGCGACAGGCAATGGGACAACCGATGCCGGAACCCAGCGCGTAACGATTTCGAGTGATTCCACGGGAAAAGTAGCCGTCACCAATGCAACAACTTCCAACCTTGCCACGTCGACTGACTTGGAAACCGTGCGGAATGCGCCGATCGCTACAGCCGCAACAGGCATTATTAAAGTCGGGTTGACGGACGGGACCGGAAACGCGATCACCTCGACGGCTGGCGCTTTGAATGTGACGGCGACTCTCTCGCCGAGCGCGAGTCAGATCGTAACGACAGCATTGAATAACAGTTCTGGCACTGTCGCGGTGACGGGTTCCGCATCCGATGGCACGACCGCGACCTTTTCGCCGGTACTCGGTGGAGGGATGGATGGCACAGGAAAAGTCCAAACTTTTCTGACTTCTCCTTCCGGCGCTTTGGTTATTGACTCCACGGGTACGGCTATTCCGGTTTCCTTCAGTGCGGCTGCGTCTCAAATTGTCACCACCGCCTTGAACAATTCCAGCGGCACGGTAGCCGTTACCGGATCGGCTTCAGATGGCACGACCGCCACATTTAGCCCCGTGCAGGGTGGTGGTGTCGATGTTAACGGTAAGATCCAGTCCTTCCTGGTGACCACAGGGGGAGCATTGGTGGTGGATTCGTCAGCGACCAATACCACGGTCACCGGCACCGTCACGGCAACGCAAGGCACGGGCACGAACCTTCACGTTGTGACGGATGCCACATCCACAACGACCGTCACTCAAGCGACCGGCACCAATTTGCATGCCGTCCTTGATGCGACCTCGACGACGGCAGTGACTCAAGCCACTGGAACCAACTTACACGCAGTTACAGATTCAACTTCACTGACGAATACGGTCCTTGGATTAGGCAGTGGGACATTAGCGGTTGTCGGTTCGGCCTCGGACGGCACGACGGCTACATTTAGCCCCGTCCAGGGCGGTGGCGTTGATGCAAATGGCAAAATCCAATCTTTCTTAGTCACGACGGGTGGCGCTCTCGTGGTGGATTCATCGGCAACCGCGACGACTGTTACTGGAACCGTGACAGTGGCCCAAGCCACGACCGCCAGTCTTCATGCCGCGGTCAGCGTCGAAGGCTTGGGAACGCCGGGAACCGCGATCGCTACCGGAAACGGTACAGTCAACACGGGAACTCAGCGAGTCACACTGGCTAGCGATTCCACGGGCCAGGTTACGGGCTCGGGCACAGCAGGAACCGCAGCGGCGGGCGTGCTTACTGTGCAGTTCGCCGATTCCGCAAATCCGTTTCAGACGATGTACTGCCCCACGAATGCATTCCGCATTGAGGGAACGACATCAGTCACGGGAACCACAAGTTCGAACATCGTTTGGTTACGAAACAACGGCACGACAACGACCTTTACGAGTCCGCCCGGCTCAGGTCTGCGGTTCTATATCTATTCCGCGCAGTTGGTGAATAGCGGGGCAACCAACGTCACGGTGAATTTGAGTGCAGACGGAGCCGCGGGCGTGCCACCGACCACCTTGGCGACCTGGGTAGCGCCGACGAATACGACGCCATTTGGTGGTTCGAATATGCAGTTTCCAAGTGGCATGTTTACACCGACTACCGGAAGAGCGCTGAGCATTGTCGCGTCGGGATCGTCAACGACGGTCTATGCAAATATCCAGGGGTGTCTCGGGCCATGAACATGAGAAAGCTCTATCCGATTTTCTTTGTCCTTTTGCTGTTCCTACGATGTAACTCTGCCTTTGCCGTAATCGCCCATGCGCAAACATTCAAAGCAGTCGGTTCGGGCACCTCATTAGCACTTGGGGCGCACACCTATACCGCTGGGAACATGATCGTATGTGGGGCGGATAGCTTCCGGAGCGCCGGGGGGAGCGCCATCTCCTCCATTACCAGTGCGGGCGACACGCTCACGGGGCCCGATAAGGCATTAACGAACGGCAATTTCCGGGTAGAAATCTGGTCGAAATACAACATTGCTGGCGGTTCTCAGAACTACACCGTCAGTTATGGAGCCACCTCTCAGGACGGTATTACTTTCTTTTGTTCCGAGTTCTCCGGAATGGGAACCACGAAGACTGTCGATGGTGCCGGCGCAAGCGCATCGGGGTCTTCAAGCAGTCCCGCTTCGGGAAGTTTCTCAACCACGGGTTCCAACGCCCTGCTGATTGGACTTCATTCGAACGGCTCCGATCGTAACCCGGAAACCATCAATACCGGATCGGGATGGTCTGTAGATGCAACGAACGGCAAGGAAACGAATGGTGCGGCGAACCTCTGTGGCGGCATGGAATACCAACTCAATAAAACGGGCGCATCGTATAACGGCGATTGGTCGTTGGGCGCATCCTTTTCATGGACAGCGGTGGCGATTGGATTTGACGATGCGGGTGGGGGCGCGAGCTTTAAGCCTTATTCGTTGCCCATTACCGGAGTGGGACAACGCGAATAGATGCTCTTACCGTTACTCGCCAACTTGGGAACCGCTGGAGGTGGGGCGACTCCGGAACCTCCGATAGTTTGCATTCCGTTTCGTTCCTCGCAGGTCCCGGAGTCTCTTCTAAGGTCGGAAGTCTTAGTGAGTAGCCTTTTACGCTCGTCTCTATTGCCGTCGAATAATCGGCGCTCTGCTGTCCAGCCCTCAAGCGTGCGGAGGAGTTCCGTTCTGCCGGAAACGGTGGCGCGCGATGTCATCGTTCCGGTGGATTGCGCTGACGAATGAGCCGAAATTTACAGACCCAAACAATCAAGCGATTTCGTGGCTTGAACGTCTGGACATCGTTCGCGGCAACTTCACCGGAATTTGCATCGGATCTGCTCAACGTCATCCCTTCCTCATCCGGCGCTGTTGAGAAACTGCGCGTGCCGGTGGATCTCAGCGAAGCCATTACGGGACTGGGTTCGGGGCCGGAACGGTTTCAGCAGTATCAGAATTCCGCCGGCGCGCGCCAGGTCATCGCTCAGTTTGGAACGGATCTCTACAGCTACGATCTCGATTGGGTCTCCACGTTGATCGACTCGGATCCGGACAACGCCGATCTCTTCGATTTCATTGAATCCAACAATCTCTTTTTCGGTGTCAACGGAACACGAAACCTGAAGTGGGATGGAGCCTCGATCTCAAAATGGGGCATTGATCCACCATCCGCTGCACCCACACTCGGAGCGACGCCAGCTGGCGCGCTGACATTTACGTTGGGTGGACGGCGATACCGGATCTCTTTCGGAAATTCCGTCACGGGTCATATTGGAAATGCATCGGACGCATCCGCGGCAACCGGCAACCTGGCTACGCAGGAACAGATTGTAACGGGGCCGGCGTCGACGGATCCACAATGTGATCTCGCGATCCTCTGGGCAACGGTCGATGGAGGAGGGGATTATTACTTTGCTCAGGAAATCACGATCGTTCCCCTGGCAGCGCCGAGCTTCACCGATAACACACCCGACGATAATCTGAATTTCGCGCTGATCGCGCCATTAATCAACGACGTTCCCCCGGTAGGAAAGTACTTGGCTACGTTCCAGGGACGAACGTTCATCTTGAATCTGACCGAAGATCATCAGGGCGTGGCTTACAGCGGTTACGAACGGATCCTGGTGGGACGTCCGGAAGAGTCTTTCCCGGAGAACAACCGGTTACGCCTGGCTCTCGGTGCCGATGACATTCGGGGAGCAGGCGCGATCGCCAACGGTCTCGTCATCTTCTCCCGTTCAAATCAGATGTTCATCCTGCGGGGCATTCTGCAGGATGTGACGGTCGATGCTCCAGTGCAGCTCAGCGCGTTCCTGCAACCGTTGCCCTGGAGTCAGGGTTGTTTCTCACACTATTCGATCGCGGAAACCCCACAAGGCTTGGTCTGGCTGGCATCCGATAAAACGATCCAGATCTATGACGGCCAGAATCCGCCGCAATCGTTATCGAAGTACATCAATCCCATCCTTCGCCGGATCACCGCCGGCAGTGAAGAGAACGCACGTGGGGAATTCTTCAACTACCTCGAGCGGGAATGGTACGTCCTGACCGTCTCGATCGATAACAGCGCGACGAACAACCTGATGATCATCATCGATCTGGATCCCGATGCGGAGAGTAATGGCGGCATCTTCATTTCGGACATCGAAGCGGATGATGTCGGAACCGTTGAAGACGCATCCGGTAATCGATCACTGGTTATCGCCGCGGAAGGCCTCCTGAAGCAGTTCATCGCGTTGAGCGACACCGTCAACGGGATTTCGGATCCGATCACGGCGACCGAAGAGGAAATGAACGCGTACTGGCGTTCGTCTCCATTTGGTGGTGAAGCTCCGGGATTGATGAAGATCTTCCGGTTTGCGCACATCGTGACCGATCAGTCCGGATTCCGGATCCAGACGCGACTGATTACCGAGGCGGAAGATTTCCGCAATCCTACGCTTGGTCTGATGGATCCTCTACCGGAAGACGGCCGCTATCCAGTCAATCAGAAGGGACGCCGACTGATGTACGAAATTCAATTCCCGGCAGAGGATGTGTCGGCGAATCTCCTCGAGCTCTCAAACTCATATATTCCGCTGGGAGAACGGTGACATGGCGGACTCATTAACCACGATTGGGAACATTCCGCTGTCCTTTCCACCGGAACAGCAGATGTTTCTCCAAACACTCGTCAACGCGATCAAGAATCTGCAGACAAGTGTCATCCCACCGAACCCGCCGACGAACTTCACGGTAACCCCGAAAGCCGGCGGGAACATCATCCAGTTCACCAGGAGCGATGGGGATAGCTATTCCGTCTACCGAAATACCACGCCGAATCTGAATGGCGCACAGCGATTCGATCTGGGTCTCGGCAATGAATACGTCGACGACATCGGTGCGGATGGGATCACGCTGTACTACTGGGTGCGTGCGAAGCTGGGTCAATTGTCGAGTACTCGAGTGGGGCCGATCGCTGGGACGACCCTGGCGCTGGGCACGGCAATCACGCCACCGACACCGCCGCCGGGGAGTCAAACTCCAACATCATCGAACGAAGACAACCAGGTTATTCCGGGCTATCCGTCCGGAGGCACGTACCAGGAGGATCTATGAAAAAGAAAGCCATCGCACCATCTGCACCGCAGCAGCAGGCGAGTCAACTGGTCACCCAGGACACGGCCGCACGGGACAAACAGATTGCGAACGTCAACCAGCAACAGCAGCAATCCCAGGAAACATTGAACGCGGCGAAACCCACGCTCTCCAGAATCACAGCTGTTGATCCTGGAACGGGCACCACGGCATTACGGAAGGCGTTGACCACTTCCCTCACCTCTTCGACAACGAACGCGTATAACAACGCTCTCGTCGCGGCACGGGCTAGAGGATTGCAAGCCGGTCTCCAGAATCAACCGATGCATGTTGGCAATCAGGCTGCGATCGAGAACGAACGCGCGAAAGCGTTGAGTCAGATTCCTGGTCAGGTGGAGCAGCAGGCGACCCAGGAAGAGCTCCAGGCGGTCGGTTTACAGAATTCCCAGGCGGGACTCGAGAACGCGATCGCGGGGACGGGCGTGTCGGCCGCTTCGCAGTACAACCCGAATGGCGCGCTATCGACGGAAGCGCAGCTTGAAGCCCAGCGACAGCAACAGGAAGAACTCGCGAATCAACGGCGCGGTGGATTGTGGAAGGGTCTGGCGAAGGTTGGATTGGCCGCCGCGGCGCCATTCACCGGCGGATCCACGGCGTTGGCACTCGGTGGGATCGGTAAGGCTCTCTAAAAAGGAGACTCATGAGCGTATTGAGCTTTCTACAAGGTCCAAAGCGGTCCTTAATGGATCGTTTGCGGGGTGTGAACCAGGAAGAAGAGCAGATTCCAGGTTCCGACGCCCATGTGAACGGTACGCCGGCAGCAGAAGATCGTCCATCACTCGCAGCCGAACTCAATACGCAGGCTTTGCCGCAAATGAAACCCTCGCTCCGGGACGAATTGATATCAAAACCATCGATCCGCGCGGAGCTGGCGCCGGGAGCTTCGAGACTCGATCAGCTTCAATCCAAATACGACGCGGTTGGCGCTCCGCCGACAACATTCAAAGGCAAGTTGAAGCAATCTCTCGCCACGGTACTGCCAACAGTCGCCGGCGCGATCTTCGGCGGGAGCTCCGGGGCGACGGGTGCGACGGAGGGGACACTCGAGACTCTCGATACTCAACGGCAGAGCCAGGCGACTGAACGAAAATCGTTACGGGAGGAAATGGAAGCGGAACGGCAACGCAACGAACGGATGGGCGAACGGCAGCTTACCGCCGATACCGCGCGCCAAACTTCAGCCGATCGTCTCGCTCAAGCCACAGCGACCAATAGTCTCCGGCAGGATCTGGCGGATTCCACGAATCAATTGAAACGGGATATCGCGGCGGCAACCGATACAACGAAACGGCGCGCCCAGGATGCGAGTCTTCGAGAGAAAGGATTCAAGTTCGACGCGGACGGGAATCCGGTTGCGCTCGATCGGACGGAGCTGTCACCGAAGCAACTGGCTGATCTCGAGACAACTGAAGCGCTCACCGCATATCGACAAGCGCAGAAGGATCACGCCCAGGCCCAGGCGGAATTTGAACGAACGAAGAATGATCCGAAGTCTCCCGCATTCCAGCAGGCCCAGCAACGATTGAACATCACCGCTCAGCGTTTAGATCTCAGTAAACAGCAATTTGAAATGCGAGCATTCGGAACGAATCAAGGAGAGGCGTTGCCGGGTTCGATGATTGCCGATAATGGGCAGGCGGTGGGAACAGCGTTTCAAGTGAATGTCCGACCGACCGGAGCGGAACGAGGCAAGGCGGATCTCGCCAACAGCGCCCACGAACAGCTGGGCAAGATGAAAAGTATCGTGCAGAGCAGACCGGATATCTTCGGGCCCATCGAAGGCCGGACGACAGACTTTTCCGTCTGGGTTGGATCTCAAGATCCGGACGCGCAACGATTCCGAGCGGCCCGCACGATTGCAGGAGATCATTTGGCTGGTGTATTCGGCGGACGATCTGAAGCTGCACTGAGTGCGCTCGACGAAGCCATTGGACACTTCAAAGACAATCCTGAAGCGGTCCTTGCTGGACTGGACCAGCTGGATAAGGCGAATGACTCCTTTATTAAAGCAGGGACCGTCAGGACGACTGGAAGTACGGCAGAAAAGAAACAAGCAGTTATCCAGCAACGCAACAAAATAACCGGCGCCGATCGGTACTCCACCGACGGAGGGAAAACATGGCACAACGGCAAGCCGCCAAATCGTTAGTCGATGACGCCTGGGAGACCGTAACGCCGACTCCCGCGAAGCGTTCGCTCGAGGAAGAAGGCTGGGAAACGGTAGATCCGAACGCGCCAGGCAAGATTTCCAAGCCTTCCTTGTCCGCCGATCTCCTCGCGGCGAAAGCAGCACAGCGTAAGAACTATCCGACCCAACTTGAAAAACAAACGTCTGCCGGTCCGGAAGGCGCGGGGCCGATTGAAACGTTCAGCCGCAATGTGTCGTCGGGATTCGGTATTGATCCGGATTCACCGGTGCGTGGAACGTTAAAGAACGTCGTTGATGTCGCCAGATCTATGAAAGAAAGCTACCTGGCTGGAAGGAATGGCATGCCCGGCTGGTATGGCGTGAACTCTGGAGTTGGCCGTCTCGCGGTGGACATGGCAAAAGGGTTCGGTCGAAATGCGATGGAAGGTGGCGCGGATATCGGTGAGGGTCTTCGATCTGGGGATGCAACGCAGGTCGCTAAAGGCGCCGGGCATAGCCTGGGATTCCTGGCGAGCCTGTTCGCGGGACGGAAAGCGCCGGCCGCTGCGGAGAGCGTTGTCAATGACGTTCGAACGGCTGCGGGGACTGCTGCAGAACGAATGTATGAGAGCGCGCTGAAGCCAGGTCCCCGGTCGAACACACTCGCCGATGTGCGGCGGATGGTGAAGACCGGGTTGGAGGAACGAATTCCAATCAATGTGAAAGGAACACGAAAACTCCGCAGTCTCGCAGATGATCTGAACGCCGAAGTCTCAAACACAATCAATGCCGGCGGCGGCGCGCCAATCAACAAATTCAAAGTCGCTTCCCGTCTCAATGATACAGCAAAGAAGTTTGCAACACAGGTGAATCCGGAATCCGACCTTGCGGCGCTATCCGACGTGGGTAACGAATTCTTACGAAACGCGCCTGGCGAGATCAAGCCGAGTCTCGCCCAGGAACTGAAGCAAGGCACGTATCGCCAGTTGAAGAGTCGGGCGTTCGGTGAATTGAAGGGCGCGAGCATCGAAGGTCAGAAAGCAATCGCGCGCGGTTTGAAGGAAGAACTCGAGGCTCAGTTTCCAAATATCAAAGGACTGAATCAGCGGAATTCGAATCTGTTCAATTTGGAGCACGAATTGGAAACGGCCGTCAGCCGAAATGCGAATCGTAACATTTTCGGAATCGGAGACGCTTTGGCCGGAACATTGGTCGATGCGGCTACAGGAAGCACACCGGCTGGCTTATTCGCGGCCGGAGGACGGCATCTTTTCGGAAGTCCAGCAGCAAAATCGAAAATAGCAATTGCTCTATCGAGGCTCGCGAAATGAGTTATCTTTCCGCCCACCAATCAATCAGCCTGCATAGTAGCCAGCATAGAACGAAGGTAAAGGCCAAGCCTTGGAGCATTCCCAAACCCTAACCTCAAGCCCCTAAAGAAAGCAAGACAAGATGAGCAAGGAAGAAGAGTTTCTGGCGATCGGGAAGCTGGTCGCTGAGTACCAGGCGGTCAAACAACGGATGAGCGTTCGCGACTACCGTCTCGGCGAACTCGGCCGCGATCTTCAGAAACTCGCTGGGTTATTGCAAGCGGCGCCATCCACGATCACCTTCGGACCAGGCGGATTCTCACCGGACCTACTCTCCACTGAGGTGATGCGGTTGGTAGAAGAAAGCCGCGCAGACGATAAATTGTATGTTGAACTTCACGGGCGCATTCGGTCGCTCGGACTGATCCCTTAGATCACTGAAACATCGGAGAACTCAAATGAAGCGCATCCTGGCGTTATTCGCATTCGTGTGTTTATTGGCCTGCAACAGCTTCGCCTCCGCGATTCCATTGACCGGAACCATCAGCCTTCCCGATGGTACGAAGCTCACCGGAACGGTACGGCTGACCCTCTCGATCGCCGGGGCTCGCGACACGACCAACAACAACATCATCGTCGCGCAGAGTGTTCAATTCCGAGTCCAGCAGGGAACGCTTCAGTCATCGGCCCAGGTGGTCCCCAATGATGTGCTGCAGCCCGCGAACACCTGGTATACCGCGGAGTACTTCACAGCATCGGGTCAACGGGTCGCTCGACAGAACTTCTACATATCCGGTTCTCAGTTTGACCTGGGAAGCGCCACGCCCACACCTGTCACCACGTCCAATCTCAACTTCGGGTACTTCACCGGATTAACCAACGTCACGACCGCATTATTTAACAACAGAGCGACTTGTCAGCGTTCTGGGGCAAGTGCGGGAGTTAAGATCGCGGCGGCTGCCGCTGCGGTATCCTCCGGCGGGATTGCAGATTGCACGGATTTGGTCGGTGCTCAATCGATTACCCAGGACATTACGATTCCTGCCGGCGTGACACTTCTGCTCGGGGCCGCGACCTTCACGATTTCGACCAATTCTCAGATCAAGATGGGGAACAATTCGGCCATTATTGGGCTGAGCCCAGAACTCACCATTATCAAGAGCACCACGACAACCGCCCAGAATGGCGTCATCACCAATTCAGATTTGATAAACGGCAATACGAATCTGAAAGTGACGGACCTCACGATTCAACGGACTCAGGTCAAGGCGGGCAGCTTCTTTGAACTCATCAAGTTTAAGAATTCACAATACGTCTGGATTCAACGGACGCGTGGAATCATGGTCGGGACGGGCGCTGGGAGCGGGAAGGGTTATCACTGCGAAGCCTGTAGTTACGTCTGGATCGATCACAACTATCTAGAGAACGCTGAAGACAATTTCATCTCGATGACCTGGTCCGGTGTGCGGAGCAATGGCTATGCGTCCATTGACCATAATGATCTTAAAATCTCGGGGAACTGGGTGCATTCGTCCATTGTCGTGACGGCGGATCATGCCACTATCACGAACAACGCTTTAATTGCCACGGCTGGGTTCGTCCCGACTCTTGTGGAACTTGGCGACGCCGTTGACGACATCGCGATTAGCGGAAACATTTCGATCAATGCAGGTTTAGTACTCGCTCGATCTGGGACGAATTTTAAGATCAGCAACAATCAGGGTTTTTTTGCTTCATCCGGCGGTGCGGGGATCAACCTGGACAGCGCCGGCGGTGTACAGAGTGGACATACGGTTATCGGCAATCGCATTCAGAATGGCCGCATTCGTGTCGTTAAAACGACGAACGCCATCCATGACATTCTAGTTTCAGGAAACGAAGTCTCCGGATCCAGTAGTGCGGATTTTCAAGTCGATGCCGGTGCGAGCGGCGTCACGCTCACCGGCAATTATGCATATGGTGGAGTCAACGGATTTTACGTCTCCAATACCCCGGGAATCACCGTCACGAATAACGTGTCGTCCGGTGCATCCAGCGACGGGTTCTTGGTCGAACTCATCACGACGACGGGGAGCACCGTCGCTGCTAATGCCTCCAATGGTTCGGGAGGATATGGATACAAGATCGATCAACCACAGTCCTTCAGTTTTCTCGACAACAATGGAACGGGGAACACATCCGGATTAATCAACGTTGCCAATGCGACGGTTCAAGGCCCAGTGCCTTTTGGAAATGTCCGCTTTACGGATACGACGTGTGGCGGCAACTTCTATGGCAACCCTGGATCGACCTGTTCAAAAACGAATGGCGGACTGTCGACTGGTTTCTATGTAAAGGCTTCGGCGAACACACTTCAAAATGGCTGGTATCCGATGCCGTCGATGGTTACTGGCACGGGGACTTTGACGTTTGGAACAATCAATGCAAATACGGCCGGCAACCAGAATGTGACTGTAACTGGCGCGGTCGTCGGCGATTCCTGCTATGCCGTTCCGGCGGATAGTCCAGGCGCCGGACTCATCTGGTCGGCTTGGGTGAGTGCTGGGGATACCGTGACAGTACGACTGGGGAATGTAACGACGGGTAACGTTGTAACTACGGATCGGAGCTGGCGCGTGGACTGCCGGAAAAATTAGAACTCCATGAACGTTTCTATATCGATCGACCAGGAGAAAACATCATGCCTATTCACGGCATTAATTTGAAAGGCGTCGTCATTGGGAAGAAAAAACATATCGAGTATCGGGCTTCGGACCATCTTGATCTGAAAGCCGGAGTGGATGTGTCGGTCTGTTTCGGTAATGACGAGCGTGAAGTGACCTTTCAAGTGCCGGACGACGAAGATGCGAAGCACATTGAGATCGGTGCGCCGGTCAGCATCATTGCGACGTTTGGTTCTTCTCAGGACTAGCGACGTACTCTTATTTGAACGAAAAAAGAAACGATTCTCCTGCAACTTTAATCTTTACTACAAATGGCGTTGTTCTTGAGACAGTTGAATCAACAAAATAGAGTTCACGAAGCACAAACTGTTGAGACTCAACAGTTTCGTCGCGAGCGTAGAATTTCTCAATCTCAGACAGACGTTTTTGCGCATCGCGCCTGTTCTGCCAAGTTTGCATCGCGGCACCAAAATTATTGATTAGCTGATCTGTATTGTCTTCCTCGATCGTCCCGTCCGCCCTCTTCTGAAGCTTTTTTGGTGCCTGAGTTGGAATTACCGGCTCACCGCTTACTTTCGCGATTGCCGTGCGCAACGTCTGCTCATTCACGCTGCCGATCGACTTATGATTACCATTTTCAAGTGAGACGATCAGAGGGCTGATGGCAAGGGGTAAATGCGTCTTATTTTCAATGACGTACAAGACAACAAATACACCGTCTTCTTCCTGTAGCTTCGCCTCTACGCTAAGGTCTGGGCGACTCTCGATGATGCTTTTCTTGCCCTTTGGAACCACCTGCCATTGGCTTGGTAATGGTTTCAAATCGCTCGCCATCGAGCAGTGAACCGTCAACAACATAACTGCGGCAACCAAACCACTTTTGGTCACGACGATCTCCTGACTGAGGCGCATAAACTTATCACGATTGCGTCTCTATAGTTAATACAGGACCGCTTCTGTCCCGAGGCTTTTCTATGATCGTCCGCTCCGCTGACAATCACGTCAATCCGGGCTTCACCGGACCGTTAGAGTTCGGGAAAGGGTAAATCTCGTGTCGAAGCGTATTCCCCAGCGCGCCAACAGGCGTGTCCCTGCCTATTACAGTGAACTCTGTCGTCGACTTCATAAAATCTTGATCATTGGGTCCCCGAGGGCCCGAAGGTCGGTCGTTTTCATGATCCGATCTTTTGAGCTTGCCTGTCGTTCTGAAGGTTCAAATGGGCGGCTTCGATACTGAAAGTGATGGCTTCAGCAGCTCTACCGCCCTGGTCGAGCAAGTCCTGAAGCTTCACATGTAGTTCATTATCAGGATCATCGCGTTTCGTTCGTTGATCAGCTAAGGCGGACCAGTCAGCGCCTATCGCGACAAGAATCTGGCGCAGCATGATGACGGAAAGGTTCCATTTGCCAATTTCCATCTGCTGGTAAGCGGATTGGCGAACCCCGACTGCGTCCGCGACTTCCTGTTGCGTCAGATTGGCTCTGTCGCGCAACCGTCGAAGCCGTTGGCCGATGGCACGCAATTTCATTTTGTCTTCTGCGCTCAGCGCTTTACGTGGCACCGACTAATTGTCCCTGAAGTCTGCGACATTTCTTAGAAGAAAACGAAAGAAACCGCTTGACAATAGATTGAATATGATTCACTCTATATCCGTGAAGTACGACGTATCTAAGATTCAGCTTGCGATGGCACAACAGTTCATGAACGTCCGGACTTTGGCAAATAAATCAAAGGTCGCGGAATCCACGGTTCATCGCATTTTCCGAAATGGCGCAGGCCACTCCGAAACGATCGGGAAACTCGTCCGAGCATTGAAGCTGAATCCCAAAGAAATCGTCATGTCCGTCGACACACCTCGAGAGACGGTGGATGTACCGAGCCCATTGACGCCGAAAGCAGAGCAAGAATTGGTGATTTCTGCAAAGGAAAACCGATGAGCGTTATCTGGACCGATCCCTTCGAAACACCAACGAAAGCCCAGAAACCGGCGGTCACTGTAGATATCGACGAAGGTCGCTACCTGCAGGACATCGGTTGTCTGGAATGCCGAACGGTTGTACGCGCGACGCTGACGTTCGCGATGCCGATCCGACCGTACACAGTGGCTCTCTGCTGTGATTTGTGCCTGAAAGAACTCGTCACCTTCGAGCAGTTCACTTCTGTGAGTGCCATATGAGACGAAACACGATCGGTTCTTATGGGCGCACGTACCGCCCAGACCATCCGCGCAGTAGGCCAAACGGAGACGTCTTCGATCACATACTTGTGGCAGAAGCCGCACTTGGCCATCACCTTGATCGAAAGCATCCGATTCATCATGTGGACCGAAATAGGTCAAACAACTCGCATGGCAATTTGGTGATTTGTGAAAACGAGCAATATCACAAGCTTTTACATGTACGTCAGCGAGTTGTCGATGCAGGCGGCAATCCTGACACGGACAGGGTTTGTTGTGGCTGCAAGAAAGCTTTAGACGTTTCCGCCTTTTCGGGAAACAGCTCGAAATGCCGCGGGTGCAGCAATGCTTACCGGCGAAACCTGTACCACGATGGCCGCATACATCCCACCGCCGCTCGAAGAGGGAGGGCCGCCTGATGTACGAGAGTCTCGAAGAGATGACCAAGGCAACCCGTCGAACCGAGGAAGCGGCCCTGATCATGAAGATCATCGATGAGGGTCTGCGGACGAAGAAGAAGGTAATTTACGACGTTCGCCAGATGGAATTCCTGAACGACACGCGGATGCGGCTGAAACGGTACCGGGAGAAATGCCGGATTTCACCGAAACAGCTTTTTTATCTTCGCGATCTGAAGGAGCTCGCGTTATGAGCACCGAAATCAAGATCGATCGCTGCCCGTGTGGACATGCGGTCCAGGAACACGGCCTGGGCAAGTGCGGGATCTGCAACTGCGATCTGACGATCCACGACTTTCAGGCGGATGACCTGATCAAAGTCGCGTCGAGCCCGGTGGGCGATGAGTACTGGGAGCGTGTCGATCGCGCGATGGACGACTACAAGTACCAGGAATTTGTGGGGTCGCTATGAACGACGATCTCATCATCGAGCCGATTGATAAATATTTCTCGCAGGTCAGTTTCGTGGTGACGACCAAGCAGGCAGCGGAACTCCAGGACAATCTGCGGATGAGCAACAACTGCCAGTTCGGCGTCGCGAAGAATCCTCATAACTTCGGGCCGGTTCCAAGCTGGGCGATGCTACTCACGGCAGTACGGGATACCCGGCGGCGCAATGAAGAGTTTGTGCGCGATTACGCGGAGGAACTGGAGGGCCTGTCATGAAAGCCGACCACATCCACCAGTTCACCGGCAAATGTTTTGCCTGCAACGACGAACCGAACACGCGCTGTGAATGCGGCGAGTGCCGTCACTGCGGTTCGAACTTCGAAAGAGAAGTGATCCTCGAGGCGGACCGTCAGCGACCATTGCCCATTCTCCGGACCGTCAGGCGGCGGAACATTCGTGCCTATCGATGACCACGATCATGAATGCCCGCGGTGCCATCAACAGAAGCCGCATCGCAGCAGCGTCGATCGGCCGTGTTGGTTTCTCAAGTTTCGAATTTGTGACGACTGTTTAACGAAGGAGCTTTATGACCGATCCCAAATGCACACCGACTTATTGGCTGGGCCGAATGGATGTCCAGCTCGAGCAGATTGACCGGTTGGCAGATATCTCCGGGAACGATGCGATCAACCGAGCCGTGGATCGACTTCATGAAACCCGGAAACGGATGGAAGAATCGCTGAAGCGGTATGAAGGACCAATGCTCATTCACGATCTGCGGGAATCTGTCAAAGAGCACGTGAAGAATATTCGGCCGGAAACACTTCGCAAAATCCAAGAGGGCCAGACTGTGAATTCCGCGGGGTAGCACCTGCGGCAGCCTGACCCTCTTTTTACTTAGAACGAAAGAAAGGTAGCACACCATGTCAAGCACACAACAGCGATCGATTTTGAAACCAGCGGTCATCGAACAATCGGCGTCAAAGATCGGCATCTTCGGTCCAGGGGGCTCGGGTAAGAGTCTGACGGCCACGTTGATTGCGATCGCGCTCTCGAAGATCTATCACAAGGGCGCCCCGGTCATCATGCAGGACACGGAAGGCGCTTCCGACTGGCTGATTCCCATTTACAAGATGGAAGGCGTCGAACTACACCGCGTCAAAAGCAAATCCTTCGTCGATATGCGTCAGGCCCTCCGGGAAGGGGAGGACATGGGCGCCTGCGTGTTCATCGATGACAGCTATTCCCATCCCTGGCAGGAATTGCAGAGCTCGTTAAAGAAACGCCTGAATGTGAAGAAGCTCGAGTTTCATCACATGCAGGAGCTCCAGGAGCTCTGGCAGGAGTGGGTTGAGCAGTTTCTTAACAGCCAGCTGCATTGCGTTCTCGCCGGCCGTCTCGCTTACGAATGGGAAAACGACGTCGACGTGGAAACCGGACGCATGGGTTTCCACAAAGCAGGAACCAAGATGCGATCGGAAAAGGATGCCGGCTACGAACCGCACCTGTTGATTGAAATGGAAGCGATCCGCGTCATGCAGGAAGTTCGTGAAGTTGCCCAGGGTCACGGCCGAAAAAAGAAAACGAAAATCGACAAAAAGGCCGGCGGTCACTTCCAGCACCGGTTGCACATCCTAAAAGATCGTTCCCGGATCCTGAACGGCCGAATGTTCGAATTCCACGATATTAACGATTACAAGCCGGGCGGTTGGAACCTGGTGTTTGAAGCGCTGAAGCCCCACTTCGACAACATGAACATCGGAGGGTCGAAGAATCACGCCATCAGTTCGAACCGGACCAGCGCGGAACTGTTCGACGATCGCGGCATGTCGGCTTATCAGCAACGCTCGAAGCAGGTGGCGATCGCGCTCGAGGAGATTGAGGGGACGCTGGTCACGTTGTGGTCCGGCCAGGACGCCAAATCGAAGGAACTGAAACGGACCGCGGTGGAATCCCTGTTCAATACCCGCAGCTGGACAGCGGTGGAGAGTGAATCTCTCGAAACGCTGGAATGGGGGCTCAGCGTTTTGCGCCAATTCGAAAGACGCTTCGGCAAAGAAGCAGCCAGCGCGATCACGGACAAAGATGCGGCCATCGCCTTCCTGGATAAGTTGAAAGCGGAGCCGCGCGGCGAGACGTACGAAGAGATCACACCAAAGCCCCTCCAGGAAGCACATAAGGGCCTCGATAGGCTTCAACTGGAACAGCTCTGGAGTAATTCCGAGTTCGCCGGCATCACCTCAAAGAAGGGCTCTTCGCTCGCGAAAACGGGATTGGATCTGGGATGGACGCCGGCGCAGTTCATGAAGCTGATCGAATCGTACGACGTCCCACCAGATACGTTGAAGTGTGAGCAGGAGATCTACGACCGAATCTTGATCAGCCTGGCGCGCGGACCGGAAGAAGTGATTCCGAAGCTTCCCGTTCGGATCACGGAAACCGAAGCCGTTCCGGCGTAACCCATGCGTCGGCTGAATGCCAAATTTCATGGAAATCGGTGCTCCGGTTGTGGGGCACCGATCCTAATTGGAAACCCGATCGATTATGACGACCAGCACAAGAAGGCGTACCACGCGTGCAGTCCGCAAGGACCAGGAGACCTCAGTGAAGCCCATGCCCTCGCCGATCGGCTCGGATTTATTCGAGAAGGCGACCCGATACCAGCCAGTTGGGGTTTGTCGGTTTTGTCTGAAACCCCTGGAAGCGATACAGCCAGGAGGCTCGAGCCCGAGGCATTGCTCGTCTGAGATTCCGTACGGAGGATGTCGGTAATGACTGCGTTCCCTAAGCCGGTCCGCGAACTCAACGAAGTCTATCTCGATCACGTTCGTGGACTGAAATGCATCGGACTTTATCTGTTGAATCAGGAGGACCGGCAGCTGCACGCGCAATGCTGCCAGTACGTCCAGACCGAGCGCTCGGAAGCGAACCACATCCGGAAGGCCTGTTTCACAGGGTTTCGAACTAAGCCCAACGACAAGGGATTCACATTGCCGTTCTGCCAGGTGCTTCACAATCTCTACACACAGATCGGCCACCGAAGATTTATGGAGCGGTTCGACCTAGACGACAAGACGCTCTTCGATGAAATGCGACGGATTGAACGAGAGTACGACGCGGCCCACCGGACTCGGCGACCCATCATTCATCGCAGCCCAAAAGCGCAAGTTGGAAAGCTGCAGATCACCTGCATCTGCGGCGAACGACACTCGATTCCAGTAACCCGGACACTGATCCGGAACGCCGCGCTTCACTTCTGGTGCGTCACCCAGGGGAAGAACGTGACGGTGAAATTGAGGAAACCTTGACCCTGAACGAAGTGAAGAGCGCTCCATTAATGATTATGGGATTTGTCATTCTCAGCGTTGCTTTGGTTTTCACGTGCGTGATCCTGCTGGTTATGTATCCGTTTGTCGCCGTGATTCGGCCAGAGCGATTCCTTAGTGGTTTAACGTCAATAGGTGAATCCAAATGAGTGTTTTTGAGCGTCCGGAAGTCGTCGAACGGTATGGGAGGGAGCGGGCACAATGGCGAGATCTATATCCTTCCGAAAGCTGGATCTTGTCTCACCTCCCAACGTTGTCCGTGCATACCGTTTTAGATTTCGGTTGTGCTGCGGGTGGATTTCGAAACCTGTTTCCACATGCTCAGTACAGTGGAGTCGACCAGAGTTTATCGATGCTGGAAAAGGCGAAGGAGTCCCATCCGGACAGTCTCTTTTGGGACAACTTGCCCGACAGCGGCCTTTATGACCTCGTGATGTCGCTTGGAACCTTACCGCACATTGCGGACTGGGAATCACGAATCTGGCAGCTCTGGAAACTGACTCGCACCCATTTAGTCATCGATCTACGTTTAGGTTCGGAGGATCGGACGGGAACCTATCAAGATGTGCCGTACCACATCTTGAGTTATCGCCGGGCGTTGCGTTTTTTGAACTGCCTTAATCCTCAATCCTTGACATTGCATGGATATACCCACGCTTCGAATTGTGAAGAGTTCCCGGAGGTCTTCATGGGGGTGTTCTTGCTCGAAAAGAGGCGATCGAATTGAGGAAGCAGGCGAGTAAGTACACGCTGAAGTTATATAAGGGCCGGAAGCTCATCGCGGAACAAACGTGGGACGCGAACGAATCCTTTCTCGACGACATCACGGCCGACGCCGAGCAGATTATCGAAGAAGCGTTTGAATGCAATCGACCCGAACCAGAGAAGGTCACCGAGTGAACAACTTCATCGAGAAGCGTTATCAGGGTTTGATCGTCTGTCGGAAATACACCCGCACCTGGTCGTTCCCGGTGGAAGTCGCGAAGTTGATCCAGCAGGAAACGGCCGATATGTCGGTGCTTCATTTATACGGTGGACTCGCAGAGGGGGGGGTAAAGCTGGATGCGGATCCGCTGACCCGGCCGGATGTTATCGGCAATTCGCTGTTTCCGCCATTCGCTTGCGAATCCTTCGACGTGGTAATCGTCGATCCACCGTACAAGTCCATCTACAACATGCCCAGCGCGGTCTTGATGCCGGCGGCGTGCGTCGCAAAGCATTGGGTCTGGTGGTTTCACACGCATTATCAACCTCACGTCTGCGGCCTGGTTCCCCATCGTTGGTGGTCGGTGCTTCCGTCGAAACGCGGACCGCTGCGCTGTCTGATCGAATACAAAAGGACACGGCATCCACGAGGCCACACGATGGTTCACAACTGGAAAACGTCTCCAGAGATGCAACCTTACAACTGGAGCCGACATCTTCTTCAAAGACCCTTATCACTGACGGGAGTGGCTTGAACGATGTCCGATAAAAGCAACATCGAGTGGACGGATGCAACCTGGAATCCCGTGAGGGGATGCACGAAGGTGAGTCCGGGTTGCAAAAACTGTTACGCGGAGACTTTTGCCGAACGGTTCCGTGGTGTCGCTGGCCATCCGTACGAGCAAGGATTCGATCTCCGGTTGATTCCTGAAAAACTCGATGAACCACTGCATTGGCGGAAGCCGCGTCGCATCTTCGTCAACTCCATGAGTGATCTCTTTCAGGACGGCGTCGACGATCAATTCATTTCCCTTGTTTTTGCCACAATGTATTGTTCGCCGCAGCACACCTTCCAGATCCTTACAAAGCGTCCGGAGCGGATGCTGAACTATCTAAAAGAAATGTCGAGTGATCCTGATGGTTATTGTTTTGCTTGGGCTCACGAGGAATTCGGTTCATTGAAGTGCGGTCCACAAGTATGGCCGCTGCCTAACGTCTGGCTTGGAGTTTCCGTCGAGAGCCAGCAGTACGCCGATGAGCGGATCCCGCTTCTGCAGCAGACGCCGGCGGCGGTCAGGTTTATTAGCTATGAACCGGCCTTGGGGCCGATCGACATCTCGGACTTCCTGAAAAGTCACGGCGTCATTGGACCGAAGAAAATCCCTCACGCCCGTAACGAACACTGCAAGATTGCCGGGTGTAAACACTTTGAACCGCTCGACTGGGTGATCGTTGGCGGAGAAAGCGGACCATGTTCGAGGCCCTTTAACATTCAGTGGGCTCGCGATGTCGTGCAACAATGCCAACTCGCCGGCGTTTCAGTCTTCGTGAAGCAGCTCGGCGCGAAACCGTTTCTCCACTTTGAAAGCAGTCACCATGAGGAACGGCCCGGATTCAAACTTCACATCGAACAAATGCAGGTCGATCGAACGTTCCAGCTCAAGGATCGCAAAGGTGGCGACATGTCCGAGTGGGAAGAAGCGCTTCGGGTTCGAGAATTTCCGGCGGTGAACGCATGACCATCGATCCCATCCTGACAGCCGCGGAAGTCGCCAAAGATCTCCGAATCTCAAAATCCCAGGCGTACAACCTCATCAATGGGGAAGTTGAAGGTGTTAAGCAGCTTCCGCATTTACGTGTCGGCCGGCGCCGGATCGTGACGCGATCGGCTCTGGAACGCTGGAAACTCGAAAATATGACAACTTCAGGTATCCTTCCGGCCGAGTCGGAAAAGGACACCAGGACGCATTCAAAGGAGATCATGTAATGCGTCGAAGATTTCAAAGCGGGAGCGTCACGAAGTCAGCCGATGGACGGTACTGGATCGGAAAGTGGCGAGATCCCGAACGGAAGCACAAATCGAAGTTGTTAGGTAAGGTTCGCGAGATGTCGAAATCGGAAGCAAAGGAACAGTTGACGTCGATGCTTCGACCGGTGAACGCCGCGGTTGAAGGCGTCGGTCCAACCGTTTCCACCTTTCTGAATGAGACCTATTTCCCATTGCTCAGCAGGAAGTGGAAACCGTCCACCCTGGGCACGAATCAGGATCGGATCGACCGGGAGATCGGAGTGGCATTCGGCGAACGCATGTTGACGTCTTTAAATCGAGAAGAACTGCAAGCGTTCCTTGATTCGAAATCCGGGTTGTCGTACAGCACGGCGGCTCATCTCCGGTGGGATCTAAAACAGATGTTCGATGTGGCGATGGCGGAAGGCCTGGTCACGAAGAATCCGGCGCTGATGTTGTTTGTTCCCAGAACGTGTCTGAAGCCGAAGCGTCTCACGATGACTCTGGAGCATGTTCGTCGAGCGATCGGCGGACTCGAGCTCCGGGAACGGCTGGTTTTCAAGCTGGCGACTGTGGCTGGCCTGCGGCCTGGGGAGATCTTTGGACTTCGGCGCCGGAGAGTACTCGACCAGGTGTTGGATATTCAAGAACGTGTGTATCGCGGAGAGATGGGAACGCCGAAAACAGAACGGTCGGTGCGGTCCGTCACGATCGCGACAACACTACGGGAGGATATCGACGCCTGGTTACTCGAGTCGCCGGGTGGTTCAGAAGCATGGCTCTTTCCTTCGGAGCGGTTGATCACTCCGATCTCGAAAGATAATTTCATGGGCCGGTATCTAAAGCCGGCACTCCAGAAGATTGGATTGAGTTTCGTCAATTACCAAATCATGCGCCGGACCCACGCATCGCTGATGCGGGATCTCGGCGTGGATCCGAAGATCGTGGCGGAACTGATGGGCCACGACCTGGATGTGAATTTGAACGTATATACGCAGACCTCTTTGGAATCGCGGCTTCGCGCCGCGGAGACGCTGGGATCTGCGCTTGTGAATTAACGCGGCAGAATGTGGAATAGCAGGCTTTAAGTCAGTGGGTTATCTGATAGAATCGATTGGTCAAGCGGGAGTAATTCAGCGGTAGAATGCCAGCTTCCCAAATCGGCTCTAGTTAGAAAAACAAAGAACATTGCGTCCACGGTGTTCTTTTCCGAACTCTAAACCCACCCAAAATTAGGCCTAATTTCGCATCTGCTCTTAACGCGGCAGACATGCGGCATACCGCGCTGTCATTCACTGCCATCGATAGGAGCCCCAGTAAAATGTTCAATCTCCGAAATGAAAATGAAGTTCTTGAATGTGCGGAAAAAATCCGAGCCGACCGCGAGGCAAAGTGCAATCAGGTCGAAATGGTCGAGAGATTGGGTCGAGATTTGCAAGACGAGCCAGTCCGCACGAGAATCGGCCCCACCAACGAAGACGTCGTTTCCCATCACAGTCCTGATCGTGAGCAGATCCAGCGGATTACCACTATCCGAGCAGCTGCACGCAACTTCCTGGACGCCATCGACCAGAACTGTGGCCGCTGTGCCGATGCGACGGCCGCGAAGCGTAAAGTCCGTGAAGCAATGATGACGGCCAACGCGGCCATCGTCCTTAACGGAGCGGTTTAACCAAGGCGAGGCTCTATGACCCCAAACGACATCGCCTACACGATCGACCGGCGCCGGAAACAACATCTTCAGAATCAGCCCCAGGAACATGAGGTCCGTTTCTTCAGGATGTTGATCACTGGCTTTGCGATCAGCGCGGCGATCTGGATCTTACTGTTTCTGGTGATAGACGGATTTCTGCACCACTTTCACTTTTGGCGACCGTAAATAAAACCACTCAAGGAGCATCGAATGAAGAGTCAGAATTGCATGTTTCGGCAGGGAGACGTTCTTTTGCGTCGAGTCAAAGAAATTCCAACCGACGCGATCGTTACGGACAAAAAGGACCAGTTCGGGAACGATCGAATTGTCCTGGCGTACGGTGAAGTTACCGGCCACGCCCACGCGATCCACGACCTCGATAACGTTGACGTCTTCGTCAAAGGCGATGGCACGATGTATCTGGAAGTGAAGTCTGAAGCGGCTCTTCAGCACGAGGAACACGCAACGATCACACTGCCGGCGGGCAACTACGAGCGCGTGATTCAGCGTGAATATTCACCCGAAGAGATTCGTAACGTCGCGGACTAATATCGATGCGAAGGATCGAATCCCTCACGGCAGAGCAGGAACGCCAGCTGGTCGCATTTCGAGAGGAGTGGCTTCGCCACGGCCTCTCGACGGCGCCAGCCGATCGCAAGCGAACCGAAGAAATCATTACTGATTTCTATCGCCAGATTGGAAAAACGAAACCGTACTTCTGGTGGTCTGATGGCCTGATGGTTTCGCAGCTGGCCATGAACCTCACATTGCGCGCACCGAAACAGCGAGCGGCGCCGGCGCGCTCGCAGAAGCCGGGGACTGCTGTTGAAGTAGAAAACAACCTCTGGGCCAACCTCGGGGCCAACCTCAGGGCCAACCTCTGGGCCAACCTCGGGGCCAACCTCTGGGCCAACCTCTGGGCCAACCTCGGGGCCAACCTCGGGGACAACCTCAGGGACAACCTCGGGGCCAACCTCGGGGCCAACCTCGGGGCCAACCTCTGGGCCAACCTCTGGGCCAACCTCAGGGCCAACCTCAGGGACAACCTCAGGGACAACCTCAGGGACAACCTCGGGGACAACCTCAGGGCCAACCTCAGGGACAACCTCAGGGACAACCTCGGGGACAACCTCAGGGCCAACCTCGGGGACAACCTCGGGGACAACCTCAGGGACAACCTCGGGGACAACCTCAGGGCCAACCTCTGGGACAACCTCGGGGACAACCTCAGGGACAACCAGTTGGAATTCTTCGGCGCCTATTTCTGGGGATCACTAGAAGCGTACTGGATCACGTTCTATCTGTTCCCTCATCAATTCCTGCCATTGCTGAAGCCGTACGACACGGACAAAGCCAATCTCCTGATGCAATGGGCAGATCTGGCGCGATCCACGTTCTGGTGGTGGCCGTTTGAAGGAATCGTCTTCCTGTCAGAACGCCCGCTATCGATCCGAAAAGACGAACGAACGCGGCTTCACAATTCGAACGGGCCGGCAGTGGCGTTCCGGGATGGATGGTCCGTGTATTACTGGCACGGTGTGGTTGTGCCGGCGGACGTGATTGAGCGTCCCGAGCAGCTCACAGCCGAACGGATCGACCAGGAACAGAACGTCGAAGTGCGGCGCGTCATGGTCGAACGTATGGGCTATGAGCGTTACATCCTCGAGAGCGGGGCCCAGGTTGTTCACTCCGACGATATCGGCATTCTTTATCGCAAAGAGATCCCAGGGGATGAACCGTTAGTTGTCGTTCACGTCGTCAACTCCACACCAGAACCGGATGGTTCGCTCAAGAAATACATGCTTCGCGTTCCGCCGGATATGAAGACGGCCCGTGGCGCGGTTGCATGGACCTTTGGATTGAAGGAACAGGAATACCAGCCGGTCATTCAAACGTAAGACGGAGGGGCATTGAGTCGTTACCCTGATGAGTTCTGGACGGATGACATTGGTCGTGTTTGGCCGGTGGTGAATCTTGGAAGATTAAAACCAGCCAACGGTAACGCTGCGCAAGCGGTCAGGCGGTTTGTGTTTATTCGCGATCAGTTCACCTGCCAAAAGTGCGGGACACGACCAAACATCCTTCCAGAGAACTACGACGGCCAATATGCGATCGATGTCCCAGTCTCGCGGAGGGCGAGCCTTAATCGCCAGCGTGGAACGTGCCAGACTCAGTCGCTTCATGTCGATCATAGAATTCCGCGGAGTAAGGGCGGAACCAACCATCCAGACAACCTTCAAGCTCTCTGTGAGTCATGTAATTCGCGCAAAAGGGATCGCCGATGAGTCGTTACCGCAAGTTTGGAATTCGAACATGGACTGATCGTCGATTCATCGAGCTAAACCGTCCAAAACCGAACGCTCACTACTTGTACGTCTATCTACAGATCGGACCCAACGTCAGTGCATTGCCAGGCGTGACCATAACCGGTGAAGCCGGCCTTGCTGAAGAACTCGACTGGCCACTAAAGGGTTTTCGCCAGGCATTCAATGAACTTTCATTAAAGGGCTTGGTCGCTGCGGATTGGAAGAATCGAATCGCCTTTGTCCCTGAATCAATTTATGACAACAGTCCGGAATCGAGGAATGTTGTTGTCGCTTGGCGAAAAGCTTTCATTGAAATACGGGACTGCCCACTGAAGACAAAAATCTACTCTCACACACATGCCTTCCTCGAAGCCTTACCCGAAGCCTTCGCTCAAGCCTTCGACGAAGGACTAGACATGAGCTTCGTTAAAGCCTCATGGGTACCCTTCGCCGAATCAGAAACAGGAACAGAATCAGAAACAGGAACAGAAAGGGGATCTTCCGTTCCCGTACATGCCTCAAATCCTAAAAGTCCGTCCGTTCCCCAACAGCACGAACGCGATCGGTCGGACTTTCAAAAATTCTGGGGTCCGGTGGAGAAGCATCTGCGGAAGTCTGTTGTCGATGAAGCGTTTGCACGTCAATACGCGGGGATTCGCATCCTGCAGATGACAGCGAGCGAAGTGGTACTGGCAGTTCCAAGCGCCTTTCTTAGCGAACACAACGGCACGGCAGTTCCATTGATGGCCACGCTCATCCGTGAGTCTCAGGTCGATCTTTTGCGTGGCCGAGAGCTGCAGTTGAAGTCGATCGACGATGTGATTGGTGAGGCTTTGCAGTGAAAACCAATCGGCCAAAGCGCGACAAACTGACGGCAACCGATGCGATTCGTATTCGAGTTTTGGAAAAACAGGGAGTCTCTCAGGCGGAACTGGCGCGGCAATTTAACGTGAAGCCAGGAACAATTCACGCTGCTGTTCATCGAAAAACTCACGATCTTCGACTCGCTGAAGTGATTCGGCGAGCTCGATTTGATAAGCGAGGCTCAAAATGAATGAACCGTTGATGCATATCCCGCTCGATCGCGCGATGCTCTGCATTCAGTGCAACCAAATCTCCGAGAGTGGACCAGACCGCTGCCCGGCATGTACCGATGCGGCGTTGATCCCGGTGCAGACTCTGATCGAACATGCGACACGATATGAGACCAGGGCGGAGCGGATTCGGTAATGGGTCACACCAAACGACGCCACTACAAAGACCACGATCTGACCGAGCAGGAGAAAAAGCGGATCCTGTACTGGCTCACTAATTCCGATTACCTGCAGGACGTGGCAAGCGTCGCCAGAAAACTCGGCTATCCGGATTACGTCGTCCGTCAGATCTGGGACGAGCATCGAAAGACGCATGTATCGTCGTAGGAAGCAACGGCCACCGCGCCAGGTCGAACAGACGGCCGCGATGCAAGAGCGCGACGAACTTCAAGAGTCCGTCAATCAGCTTACCGGTCGCAACCAGGAACTGCGCGCGGAACTGCAGTTGAAAGAACTGGAAGTTGAAAAGCTGCTCCACGAAAAGATTCAACTAGGCCGGGAGCTGCTCGAGTACCGGACGATCATCAGCTTCCTGCAAGGTGAAGAATCCGCTCACTCCCTCGGTCCTGGCAGTCACTTCGGATTCAAGCGGTTCCTTCCCGAGTGGCGTTCCTGAATTCAAAAAATCAAAAAAAGCAAGAAAATAACGCTTGATTTGATCGGCTTCGTCGTTGATAAAAGCTCCGCATGATGTAGCGGGGAGCCATTCAGCAAACCGCAACATCTTCCGACAACTTGCCGGTGACCGTGACCACCTACCCACACGAGATGCTGAAGCCCAATACTAGAACCACGTCTCGAAAAGAGACGTTCACGCAGATCTCCGCGATCCGATCGCATCGCGACGCTCGTGACGCGATCACCCTAAACGATCCCGCCTGGCAAAGCACGATAGCTCCCAATCCTTGGCGCGGAATCTTCTCGGACGGCGTCAAGGTCATGCAGATCGATTCAAGGCAGGACGCGCAGAGCCATCTTCAACGTCGAAGTGAAAACTTGAATCTTGAAAACTTGAATTGATGAGCGACGGAATCAAGAAATCAAAACACGGTGGGGCTCGGCCGGGAGCTGGCCGAAAAAAAAAGATTGAGATCAGTCCGAAGGCCAAATCCAAACTCACCATCCGTCAGCAGCGCGCGGTGTTGGAGAAATTAGGAGGGAAGACCGACCAGGCGGCACTCCTTGCTGCAGGGTATGCGCCGACCACGGCGCGCGCAGCAGCAGCAACGGTCTTTCAACATCCCGATGTGCGTTCAGAGTTCCAGCGGCTTCTCACGAAAGTCGTTCCGCCAGAGAAAGTCATTCTGCGAATCGCGGAAGGACTGGACGCCAAGCAAACGAAGTTCTTTCAACACGAAGGCAAGGTTACGGACAGTCGTGACGTCGTCGATTATGGCGAGCGGAGGGCCTATTCGGAGCTGTACGCGAAAATGGAGCGTTTGATTCCTCAGGACGACGCACCGCAGGCCTTCCCGGATATTCAAGTGAACATCATTCATGTCGGATCACCTCAGTGAAACGTGGGGCGACACTACCGAAGAACGTTGTCTGGCTCTTAGCGCTCACCCTTTGTGGAGCGTGTATATGCTGCCAGCTCCAACTCTTTGCAGGTGCGCCCCGAGGTGAGTCGCTGATGTTTTCGGCTCTTTCTAACCGCCGGCAGCAGCGCAATGCCAAACACCTCGCCGGCCAGAAGATCGACTTCCCGCTCCAACCCAGGCAGATCGACCTCCTAAACCTGATCGACAACACGGACGTGGTGAACGTCGGCTACGGCGGTCCGCGTGGTGGTGGGAAGTCTCGCGGCATCCGGGACGTGATGATGATCCGGCGTTTCCGGTATCCCCGCAGTACGGGTTGGATCGTTCGTCGGACGTTTGGGGAGATCTGGGAAAATCACATCGAGAAGTACTTCGAGGAGCGTCCATACACCCGCGACTGGTACAACACCCAGACGAAGGCGATGACGCTACCGAACGGATCGCGCATCGTTTTCCGGTACGCTGAACATGAAGGCGACCTCGAGCGGGAGTACGGCAAAGAAGCCCAGGACATCTTCATCGACCAGGCGGAACAGTTCACGGAAAAGGAACACAACTTCCTGCGAACCTGCCGGCGCGCGCCTGGGATCCCGGATGGTCAGTGCAAGAAGGTTGACACGATCAACCCTGGCGGCAAGTCCCACGGCTACATGAAGCGGATCTACATCGACAGGGAGTACGTCGAAAACGAGATCCCAGAGTCCTATGGGTTCATCCTCGCGTCCGGTTGGGACAACGTGGAGTGGGTTGCCGAAGCGCTGAAGGAAGACGGCTTCACGGCGGTTGATTTTTACTCCTGGTCGGAGGATCAGCGTTTTGAATACTTCATCACGCGGTCCCAGTACGGTCGAGATCTCAACGCGCTTCCCGATAAAGATCGGATCCAGCAATTACTCGGTCGGTGGGATTACTTCGAAGGTCAGGTGTTCCCCGAGCTCGGTGCGATCCACAACATCGATAACTATTTCGACACGTCCGACGACAGGATATGGAGTGACTTTCATAAAGGCATGCGCCTGATCGGTGGCCTGGACCACGCGTCTACCGGTGTTACGACGTATGGGATGGTGGGGGTCGACGTTGATGAAAACATGTTCGGCCTCGAGGAATATTACAAGGCCAACATGCTGATCTCGGAGCATGCGGCCGCGATCAAGGAATTAAAGACCCGCTATCACGCTCCGGATTACCAATTGATCGATCCCTCGACTGAAGCGAAGACGCTGCAGAACAAAGACGAGATGTTCTCCGTCCAGGATGCGTACCGCCGGGAAGGGCTGCTTTTCATTTCCGCGCATCGCGCATCGATCGCCGTGGGTATCGATCGGATGAAGGAGCTTCTTAAGACCAATCCGATCCACCGCAATCCGTTCAACCAAAAAATGGGTTCCCCGCGCATGTTCATTTCCCGCCGGCGCTGTCCGATGCTCTGGAAGGAAATGTCCGAGCTGCAGTTGAAAGACGGGCAATTTATCGGCAGCGATCACGCTGTGGACTGGAAGCGGTATATCGCCATGAGCCGGCCTGCGCCGGCAAAACTCCAGGCCATGGATGTTTCGAAGCTGCCACGGCAGGATCAGTTCTTGGTCCAGACTCATGAGCGGTGGAAACAACAGTTTGATAAGAAGATCCAGCCAGACCAGGGGAGTTACTTCTAAATGGGCTTTCTGATTTGTGTTTGCGTGGGGGTACTTATTGGCGTCCTGGTTGTGCTGGAGCTTTCGCTGTCTCATGACCGCAGGATTGCTGAAATCCGTCGCCGAAGCGATATGGAGTGTAACGATTGAATCGGCCAACCCTGTTCATCCAGTTCGGGAGTTTGATCAACTTCAAGACGAAGATCGATTTCGACATCCTTTGGGACGAGCTTTGGATCGATCGGCAGTTGGGTTTCCCGTACCGCTATGAACGCAAGCGCCGGGAAGTCTCGAAATCACAGGAGGAGTCATGTTTGGAGAGTGTGAATCATGCGGCCTGAAGGGAACCTTGGACTCAAACAAGAAGTGCGCACGGTGCCAGGGACTTCAGGGCCCAGCGGTGGGGAGGTGCGACCGTTGCGGTCAGAACGCGGAACTGACGACGCAATACGCCCCCTTCCTGTGCGGCCCATGCAATCCGGAATCGTTGTCCGCGAGTTCGACCGGGAACGGGACCGAGACGCTATCCGGCGATTCACCTTCGACCGAGACATCGACGTCGAAAAAGACTCGATCTTCGTCGCGGAAATCGAAGGCCGCATCGTTGGAGTCTTAGCGGAAAGGCTGATCCCGCTTGTTCACAGCTTTGAAGTCGACGCAGGATCTGTTAGTCGCCGCGTTGCCGACGCCCTCATCCAGTACGGAAGCGGTTACACCCGCGCCAGTGGATTCCGGGAAGTGATGTTCCTGGTGCTGCCGGACAACGTCACGATGGCCACGTTTCTGGAGCAACGCGGGGCCATGAAGGAAGAACCGGCGGATGTTTACGCTTTGGAGGTTCGTTGAATGACCGAGAAGGAAATCATTGAGTATTTGAAACGGCGCCGAGATGTGCTGACGCAGGCGATTGCAGCGCTCGAAGGCGAATCGCAAAGTGTTGCGGAGTCGACAAATCGAGTAGCGCTGAAGGTCAAGACAATCGCAACCCAGACGAAGACTAAGGTACGCTGCGCGTGCGGTCGTGAGCTTGCGTCCGCCGGGTTTCTCCGACGCCATCAACTGAAGTGCAAAGCGGCGAAAAAGCCCGCGTCAGCGCCAAAGATAAACAGTCATGTGGGTCCGCAATGCATCACCTGCGGTGACCATTTCGAGAATGCCATGGCGTTGAGCCGTCATCGCACCGAGAAGCATTTCGCCGCATAGGAGGTCTGATGAAAGCCGATGAAGTGAAGGGAATGGCGAAAGAGATCTTCTCCGATGGGAAAGAAACCCATTCGAGTAAGCACGAGGAGCCGGACCAGGACGACATGGGCGATGTGGAAAGCATGAATATTGAGCGGGCTGGCAATGGATACATGGTGAGCACCAGCCATAAGCAGAAACCGGGAAAAGGGAATAATCCGGAACCTTACGTAAGTCCAACGAAGAGCGTTTTCACGAACCACGCCGACGTCGCGGCGCATGTTTCAAAGGTGTTCGGTAAAGGCAAATGATCTGCGCTTGTGGGAATACCGATCCCGTGAAATGTGCGAAGGCTCGAAACCCCAAGCCGAGCGGCCGGCAGATTTGCGGATGCACCTGTCACCGTGAAAGCTGTGGCCAGCACGGACTGAAGTGCGCCAAGCATCATCGATGCCATCCCTGCGAAAAAACACGATGTCAGTGATCATCATCACCGCCCTGACGCTCCTGCTGGGCATGGCTGTTGGCCTGTGTGTGGGAATGCACGGCGTCATCCTCGAGCAGCGCCAGGAGCATCAACGTCTCGATCGGGATCTCGGCATCGCCCGGGATGAAGTAAAAGCGTTGACCTCCGCGATCGCACGTGCCAACAAGACACCGGTGAATTTCGAGAAAGGCCCAAAAGTCCTGGAACCCGGCGACAGTTATTTCGAGGGAAAACCCCGGGTTGAGAAAGTTACCGCCGGATAAATCCAGTGAGCAAAATTCTAAACGGTATCAAATCGGCCTTCGGCGCGATGACGGGGAAGCCTGCGTCTACCCCGGAGCGCGATCCGCTCGAGATCCGCGTTGGCCAGTTCATCACCGAGAAGTGGGTCGACCTGAAATCTGCTTACTGGATGTATCACAGCTGGATATGGGGCGCGCTCCTGATGTATGCCGGCGAGCTCTGGATCGAATACCAGGCGGATCGTCGGATCTATCAGCGGATGGTTCCGAAAGACGATTTCGTACCCCAGCCTCGCATCAATAAGTTTGCACCTG
>Ga0075425_100000370_pt1 | contig 41555 bp, 36 predicted proteins | sample SoiMethybrSBSTD4_FD_75300 | JGI IMG/M metagenome (GOLD analysis project Ga0075425, IMG submission 75300) | Bulk soil microbial communities from a Populus tree surrounding site in Tennessee, USA - Soil MetaG P. TD hybrid SBSTD4 | ecosystem: Environmental > Terrestrial > Soil > Tree plantation... | reverse complement strand
GGCCGCGGCTCGAGAAGCTCGATCTACGATGGGTGACGTCATTTTTTGCTGATTGCTGATTGCTGATTGCTGATTGAATGGAGGCTTGATGCTTGGAGCGCTGATCGCCACGGCGGCATTTACGATCTCGAGCGGGGCGTTCACCGAGGGCGGCAACATCCCGTCGAAATACACGTGCGATGCCGGCCAGACCAATCCGTCGCCCGCGCTGGCCTGGAAAGAGGCGCCGGCGAACACGAAGTCGTTCGTCCTGATCATGCACGACCCCGACGCGCCGCTGGCCGGCGGTTTTACGCACTGGGTGCTGTTCGATATTCCCGCGACCACCGCGTCGCTTCCTGAAAATTTCCAGCCGGGCAGCGTCGGCACGTCAGGCAACAGCGGATTTCGCCGCACGGGGTATGGCGGCCCGTGCCCGCCGAGCGGTGCGCACCACTATCACTTCATGCTGTCGGCGCTCGACGTGGCGTCGCTCGGTCTGCAGGCCGGCGCCACCAAGGCCGACGTCGAGAAAGCGATGCAGGGCCACGTCATCGGAACGGCCGAAACAGTCGGCCTTTATCAGCGGCAGTCGAAGTAGTCGTCGGGTTCAGCGTTCAGGGTTCAGCGTTCGCGTTCGCGTTCGCGTTCGCGTTCGCGTTCTCGTTCAGTTCATGGTCGTCCGAGAACCCGAACGAGAACAGAACCAGAACGAGAACAGAACCAGAACGCTGAACGCTGAACGCTGAACCCGACAGCGCAGCGGGGTGTCGCGTGCGTGTGGAATCCTTATATGGCGTCGCCGCCGCCGCCGCGATCGCCGGCTGCGCGGCAGTCGCGGCCGCCGCCGCTGCGCTCACGCCACCGGCGGTTGCGATCGCCGACCGATACCTGACGCTCACTGCCATCCTCGTCGGCGCGACGGCTGTCACCGCTGCGGCGACGGCAAAGCAGCGCCTCGATCGGCCGCAACGTCTGGCGACGGTCGTTATCCTGCTCGTCGCGGCGGGGTCGTGGTACGCGGCGCGGCTGTCGGTCCACGAAAAGCAGTTCGATTATCTGGTCGCCTCGCAGCAACGCCAACTCGAGCTCGCTGCTGTCGAGCTCGCTGGCGATATCGAGATCTTCGTACGCGAGCGCGCCGTGGCGGCGCCCCCACCACCCTCGCCGGCGACCTGGGACCGCGACGTCGCCGCCATCCTGGCGTTCGACGACGACACATCGCGGCGCTTCGCACAGCGTTTCGGCCCTCGGGTCCGTCGCACGCGCGAGCTGTTCGCGCTCGAAGGCATCACCGACCGGGACCTCGATGCCTTCTACCGCGCGCCGGCGAACGCGTTTCAGATTGGCGTCGTCGCGACCAGGCTCGCGACGCTGCCGCATCGCCTCGAGCGCGCGTCCCGCTGAGTCGTCAGTACCGCTCCGCGTCGTTCTTCGGCGAGAGCGGCCACACGATCGACTTCTCGCCATTTACCGTCGCGCCGGCGTGCATGAACATGTTCGCGGCCCGCAGAAAGTTCGCCGGGAAGTTCAGCTGCCGGCCTGCTCGGTCCCCATCCCCAGTCGTCGCCGAAAAGTCATCGCGCCGAGACAGAACGCGCTGACGCGCAAGCCCGAATGGCCAAGTGTGACATAGTCGTTCAATGCCATCGCTGCTCCGTGATCACGTTTTTCGCGTCAGGTGCTCCATTGAAGCACACGTCGGTCGAACGACGTAGTGCCTCGCGACAGCGACCACCGCATCAATCCACGAGGAATCGGGAGCGTAGCGTTTTATGGCAGGGGATTTGGAATCGCCCGGGCACCGTCATGCCCGCGAGTCCCTCTTGCCGCAAGTGCGGAAGCAGCCGCACGAAAATCGTCGGTCAGTCGGCAGTTCCTGCCGGCATGTTCATACGGTGCGCGACGTGCGGGTATTCGTCGCTGGTCGCAACCGACGACAGCGATCCCGGGGTCGCGGGCGGCGATCTCGACACCCGCCGAGTCGAACGGCTGGTGCGCAAGGTCGTCGACGACAAGCAGATCCGCTGCGAACTGCAAGGGGTTGTGCGGACGCCGGCTGGATGGCGGGTCACGGCCCTCGTCGACCACCGCGACGTCGTGCGCTTCGACTTGAAAGCCGCCGGCTTCGCGGCCATGCGCGCCGACATCGAACGCGCGCTCGCCGCTACTTGATCTCCACGACCAGCAGTTCGATCGTCGCGTTGGTGTCGTTGACGTCCCTGTGCGTCTCGCCCGGGCGCATCGGCTCCTGCCAGTAGGCCTTGCCGGTCTCGTAGCGGGTGACCGCGCGATGGCCGTCGGCGGTCACCGTCGTCAACGCACCGCCGACGATGCCGATCACCGTGCGATAGCGATCGTGACGATGGAGCGTCGACTCGGTGTGCGGCGGGATGACGCTCTTCCAGGATACGGCGCGCTCGTTCTCAAATTGCGGCACGCGGGTCATTTCTGGTTTGGCGGATTGAACCGGGATCCCGGTAGTGTCCGGCTTCAGCCGGACCGTCGTTCCGGTAGTGTCCGGCTTTAGCCGGACCGTGATCCCTGACGCGATGAGCATGAAGAGCGATATCGCGGCGCAGAGGCTTGTGCCGGTCATCGGACCTTCTCTTCGAGCCCGAGCAGACGCGCGGCGTTCTTCCACAGGATCTGCTCGCGCTCGTCGTCAGTGATCGGCAGCCTGGCGATCGCGTCGAGCATCGACGGAATGCTGCCAATCTGATGCGGGTAGTCGCTGCCGGCGAGGACGTGATCCGCGCCCGCGAAGTCGATAGCGAGCTCGAGCGCGCCCTGGTTGAAGTTGACGGTGTCGTAATAGAAGTGCTTCAGGTATGCGCTCGGTTCCTTCTGGATGTTCGCGCGGCAGTCCTTGAAGGCATGGAACCCGCGATCCAGCCGCTCGGCAAGATACGGGATCGCGCCGCCAAGATGACAGAGCGCCCAGCGGATCTTCGGAAAGCGCTCCGGCACGCCGGCGAAGACCAGCGACGCGGCGGCGAGCGTTGTGTCGAACAGGAACCCGACGAGCGGCATGAGCCAGTACTCCTGCATCATGTCGACGTTCACCGGATGTGCGGGGTGGATGTAGAGCACGGCGCCGACGTCGTTCGCCGCTTCGTAGATCGGCCAGAACCGCTGGTCGCTCAGCGCGACGCCGTTGATGTTGCTGAACAACATCGCGCCGCGCATGCCGAGGTCGCCGGTGGCGCGGCGGAATTCCTTCAGCGACGCCTGCGGGTCGTTCAGCGGCAGCGTCGCCAGCGCGGTGAAGTGGCGGCCGCGCGTGTCGATCGCCTGCTTGAATTCGTCGTTCACCAGCGACGCCAGCCGAGCCGCGGTCTTCGGCTCCTCGACGTGCGTGCCCGGCGTCGTCAAGGTCACGACCTGCAGCGTCACGCCATGTTCGTCGAGAACGCCTTCGCGATACGCGAGGTCGCGGTGGCCGCGGACGGCGACGTTGTAGTCGCCCGGGTAATGGATGTTGGGGTTGCCGTGGCTATCGACGATCACCTTGACGCTGCTCTCGCCCGATTGCAGCGCCTGCATGTAGTTCGGCGGATAGTAGTGGTTGTGAAAGTCGATCACGGGCATGGGCACGGCTCCAGAAGTAGTAGACCGGTAATCCTGCGGCGACGAGCGCGAGGCCGGTGAGGCTCTCGCGCGGGTCGGCGGCGATCTGATTGACGACGATAGCGAGACAGACGAGCGCGAACGCGACTGGCACGATTGGAAAGCCGCTGGCGCGAAATGCCGGTGCGTAGCTGCGGGTGCGCCGCAGCCAGATCGTGCCGACAGCCAGCGCACCGAAGAAGATCCACTCCGTGTAGACGACGCGCGACACGATCACGCCGTAGGTGCCGGTGAGGACGAGCGCCGACGACCAGATGGCCTGCATTGCGATGGCGACATACGGCGTGCGATGGCGGCGGTGAATCGCGCCCATCCAGGCGAACAGCAGCCGGTCCTCGGCCATTGCGTAATAGACGCGCGGTCCGGCGAGGATGATGCCGCTCATCGCGCCGAACGACGAGACGATCACGAGCATCGAGATGGCCGAAGCGGCGGCAGGCCCGGCGGTTGCCTGCGTCGCGTCGAAGGCGATGTGCGTCGACGTCAGCACGCGGTCGAACGGCAGCACGAGCAGGTAGGCGCTGTTCAGCGCCAGATAGGTGACGACGACGACCGCCGTGCCGAGCATCAGCGCTCGGGGAATGGTGCGTTCGGCGTCGCGGGTTTCCTCCGCGGCGTAGGTAACCATGTGCCAGCCGCCGAATGCGAACAGGCCGGCGACCAGCGCGCGGAGGAAGGCGCGCGCTTCGACGCCGCCGAGCGCCGCGGGCATGCGCGGCGTGCCGGTCGCCAAGAGGAGCACGAGGAGGACGCCGATCGCGGCAACCTTGGCGATGGTGAGCGCGGTCTGTACTGAGCTGCCCGGCCGGACGCCGAGGTAGTTGATTACCGAGAGGACCAGGATGCCAGCGACCGCGACCAGGCGGATGCCGAGATCGCCGAGCGGAACGATCGTCGCGAAGTAGCGTCCGAACACCATCGCAATGGCCGCGATGATGCCCGAGTGCATGCTCCAGAACATCGCCCAGCCCCAGAGGAACGCCACGGCCGGCGAGAACATCTCGCGCAGGAAGACATAGACGCCGCCCGTGCGCGGCATCGCGGACGACAGCTCGGCGCAGATGCTTGCGCCGAACCACGTCAGCGCGCCGGCAGCCACCCAGACGAGCAGCATCCCGCCAAACGACGGGACCGCGCGGCTCACCTCGGACGGCTGCACGAAGATCGACGAGCCGACGATCGTCCCGACGACCATCGCCGTCGCCTGCGTGAGCCCAATCGTGCGGAGGAGGGGTCGGGAAGGGTTTTCTGCCGTCAAGGTGGGGTCGGGAAGGGTTTCGGCCATACAAGTACTGGTGTCGCGGTTTCCGGCAGCACCAACAGATCGCCGGCTCTTGGAAAAACCCTTCCCGACCCCCTGTGGAAATCGGAAAACCCTTCCCGACCCCTCCCTCCGTGGACGCGGATCCTATCACCGGACCGGCGGCGGCTCGCCGGTGGTCTGCCGGTAGATCGCCTGGATGGTCGCGAAGGTGTCCGCTTCCGCCGCGGTTTTGTCGCTGCGATAGCGCTTCACGCGGGCGAACCGGAGTGCGACACCGCCCGGATACTGGCTGCTCGCCTGGATCTCGTTGAACGCGATCTCGGCGACGACTTCCGGTTTGATGAACACCGTGTAGGCATCGCGGCCGATCTCGAGCTCGAGGAAACGCTTCGTCTGCCACGCGAGCATCTCGTCGGTCAATCCTTTGAACGTCTTGCCGAGCATGACGAAGCCGCCGCGCTCGGTGTCGCGCGCGCCGAGATGCAGGTTGCTCAACCACCCTTTGCGACGGCCACTGCCCCATTCGACGGCGAGGATGACGAGATCGAGCGTGCGCGCCTGCTTCACTTTCAGCCACGCGGCGCCGCGCCGGCCAGCCGCGTAGACGCCGTCGACTGCCTTCGCCATCACCCCCTCGTGGCCGCTCGCGAGCGCGCGCGCGGTGAACTCGGCCGCCGCGGCGGCATCCGCAGTGACGATGCGCGGCACCCGATTGCCGGCGGCGGCCTGCTCGTCGACGACCGCAAGGCGCCGTTCGAGCGGTTCGTCGACGAGCGGCGCGCCGTCGAGATACAGCGCGTCGAAGAACATCGGCGTGATCGGCAGCTCGCTCTGCAGCGTGTCGACGTCGAGTTTGCGGCCGAACCGCCGCATCGTGACCTGAAACGGATGCGGCGTCCCGTCGGGCCGCAGCGCGATCGCCTCGCCATCGAGGACGATTGCCTGCGCCGGCAACGCGCGCGCGACCGTCACCACTTCCGGCACCGCGATCGTGACGTCGCGCAGCGTCCGCGAGTAGACCTTCACCTCGTCGCCGACCTTGTGCACCTGGATGCGCGCGCCGTCCAGCTTGTACTCGAGCGAGGCGGTGCCGAGCGACCCGAGCGCCTCGCCGATGTCGCCGGCCGAATCGGCGAGCATCGGCTGGACCGGCTGGAACGGTTGGAGAATGAAATGCGCGAGGCCCCGTTCGCCATCGACGAGCGCTGTCCGCGCGACCGGCGCGAGATCGCCCGCCAGCATCGCCGCGCGCCGCACCTGCGCCAGCGGAATCCCGGCGGCGCGTGCGACCGCGTCGGTCAACACGCCTTCGAGCGCGCCCTGGCGCAGCTCGCCGAACAGCAGCCGGATCAGGAAGCCCTGCTCGTCCGCCGTTGCGCGCTCGAGCAGCTGTCGAAGGATCTGCGCCCGCGCCGTCGCCGATCCCGCGCCTGCAGTCGACGCGATGCGATCGAACGCGGCATCGACGTCAGCCAGTTCGAGCGACGCGTTGCTGGCCGGCGGCACGTCGCGGAGCGACGACAGCAGTGCGCCGCCGATGCCGATGCGCCCCTGGCGGGTGTCACCGCTCAGATACGGGATGACAATCGCCACTTCGTCGGGCGGCACCCGCTGCAGGAGCGACGACAGATGACTGATTTTCGCGAGGCGTGCCGCCGTCGACGCGACGGCAGCGGACGCGGCGACGACCTCCGCGAGGCGCACGCCGACTAGCGTAGATCGTTATGCGCGGGACAGCACGCGGCGGACGAGCGTGGAGAACGCGCCGGTGCTCTTCTTGGTCACGGCGGGCGGCGGTGCCGCCGCGGCGTCGCCGCCCCGGCGATCGCCCGTCGTGGCCGCCGGGACCGGGTCCTGCCACTGCAGATCGCTGTGGCCGACGATGGCGGCCTGTTCCTTGATGATCGGTAGCGCCCGGCGGTCGCCGTTCGGAAACCAGCGGCAGAACTCGTCGACCGTCGCTTCGGGGTCGACGCCAATCGCCTTGGCGTACTCGCGGACGTAGGCGCGCGCGAAAATGCCGTTCGGCCACCGCGAGAAATCGTTGCGTTCGAGACCGGCCCACAGGGTTTCGCTCACCTTAGTGGCGGTCGCAAGCTGCTGCAGTGAGACACCGCGCTGGAGGCGAATTCGTCGAAGGTTGGGTCCGAAAGCTTCCCGCTGGCTCATGGCGGACAAGCCCATCGCAAGAACCTGACCAGCTCGGCCGGGCGCAATGCGGCCGAAAAAGGCGCAAAACGCGGCAATCCGACTCGCGCCTTCGTTCCGTTTCTACACCGCGATTACGAAACTAGAATTCGCGCTTCGGAGCCGTCTGCTCCGAGCCCACCCGGCCGGCGACGATGTCGGCGCGCGAGTAATTCTCCGAGCGCATCCGGACACCAGCGAGCCGCCGCAACATCGCCAGCTGGCCGACGTGGGTGAGCGAATCGGCGATTGCGCCCTGGAACACCGTCTCGGGGGCGACCGCGAGCGGCCCGTCGGATGCGAGGTAGTCGTCGAATCGTTGCAAGACCGTGAAGAACCGTGCCACTTCGCCATCCCAGTCGAGCGGCGTCGACTCGGTCCACGCTTCGGCGCCGCGCGCCTGCGACAACGCCCAGTCGTACAGGTCGCCGATGTGGGCAAGGATTTTCCCCGCCGTTCGATCAGACCCATCAGGGCTGAACGACGCGAAACTCGCCGGCGCGTCGCGCACGGCTTTGCCGCCGCGGTACGCGACGGTTGCCACGGTGTGCCGCAAAAAGGCTCGTGTCGAATCCATGTCGTTACACTCCGAACTGGCGCAAGTGATGATCTATGTGACGGTACGCGAGCACGCCCCAGGCGCGCCGCGACAGGCGGCCGAATGCCGGGTGCTCTGGCCATTCCGCGCCGGCCGGACGCGACGCGAATCGATCGACCAGCTGCTGCAAGGTTGAGAGATCGTCGGCCCACGACCGCGGCGTCGCCGCGATGGTCAGTTCCGGCGCCGTCGGCGCGTTCTTCGGAAACGGGGCGACATACACGATCAGCTGTTTGAGCGGCGGGTAGCGGATCGGGAGACGCTTCGGCGCGACGTCCAGTTCGCCGATCGCCATCTTCAGGCTCGCGGCCAGATGGCAGACCATCTGCTGCACCGACATCCGCCCCCACTGGCGCGTGCGCTCGGGCGTCAGCCGCGCGACGCGCTCGCGTATGTCGCGCGCGTTCGCCGCATCCCACATCGTGTTCATGGTTCAGCAGTCGTCGTGCTGACAATGAGACTACAGCACGTCACGGCGCCCTCCGCTTTCGCGAGCTCGCTGGCATCGACGATTTCGAGACGGAATCCGCGTTCGACGAGACGCTCTGCGGTGCGCGGAAAGGCAGCCGGGAAAATGATCCGATCGGCCAGGCGCAAGGCGTTCGCGGCGGAGGGCTCCGACGGATCGACGTCGATGCACGTGAACCGATCGAAGCGGTCGCTGTCGATCCAATGCTCGTTGACGAGCAATGTCGCGTCGTCGAGCGCCGTCACCGCCGATTTCAGGTGCAGTGCGCCGCGCACGGTCACCGCGCGGACGACATAGCCGTGCGGCTCGAGCGTGGCGCGCATCTGCTCGACGGCGGCGTTGTTCGTGCGCGTGGACAGGCCGACGAACACTTCACGGCCGACGACGAGGACGTCGCCGCCGTCGACCGTGCCTGGCGCCTCGATCGGCACCAGCGGCCGGTAGGGTCGCAGTGCATCGACGACCGCCGTGGTTTCGCGGCGGCGCGACGCGGCGCCGGGGCGCGCAATTAGCGCCAGCTCGTCGAACACGATCGCCGTGTCTTCGATGAACACCGCGTCGGGCATGTCGGCGCCGCTTTCCAGTCGCTGCACGATCCCGCCGGCGGCGATGAGCGCCTGCTCGTAGGCCCGATGCTGCTGGCGCGCACGCTCGACATCGATCGGCGTGCGTTGCAGGTGGGTCAGCTCGCACGAGGCCAGCGCCGGGCTGACGGCGCGTGTGATCGCGACGAACACGCGAACATCATACCCGGCGACGAAAATTTCGCAGGTGCGGGCTTGCAGCCCGCACGGCCGCCCTGAACGGGCGGCCCTACGTCAAAACTTATGTTTGACTGTACGAAGCTGCTCGTAGACACTGCACGGACCGAGAGGGCTTATGCACGATCTTCGGCTTGCCGCCAGGTCCCTGCTCGCGACGCCGGTCGTCACCGCCGTCGCCGTGCTGTCGCTGGCGCTCGGCATCGGCGCGAACACGGCAATCTTCTCGTTGATCGACGGCCTGCTGCTGCGCGCGCTGCCGGTCAAGGCGCCGCAGCAGCTGGCGCTGGTGACTGACGACGTGGCCGCCGGCATCGAGAGTTGGACCAACCCGATCTGGGAACAGATTCGCGAACGCCGACATGATCTGTTCGGCGACGCGTTCGCGTGGAGCACGACGCGGTTCAATCTGTCGGAGGGCGGCGAGACACATTTTATCGACGGCCTGTGGGCGAGCGGGGGGATGTTCGAGACGCTCGGTGTCTCGGCGATGCTCGGCCGCACGTTCTCGCCGGCCGACGACGTGCGCGGCGGCGGACCCGACGGCGCCGTCGCCGTGATCAGCTACAGCTTCTGGCAGCGGCGGTTCGGCGGGGCCGCCGACGCGATCGGCCACACGCTGACGATCGAGCGCGTCCCGTTCACGATCGTCGGCGTCACGGCGCCGGATTTCTTCGGCCCCGAAGTCGGCCGCGCCTTCGACGCCGCGATCCCGATCGGCGCCGAACCGCTCATCCGCGGCAAGGAATCGTTCCTCGACGCGCGCTCGACCTGGTGGCTCACGGTGATGGTGCGGCTCAAAGCCGATCAATCGGCGGACGCCGCAACCCTCGCGCTCCGCGGCCTGCAGCGGCAGATTCGCGACGCGACGGTTCCGCCAGACTGGCGGCCGAGCGACGTCGCCACGTACCTGAAAGAGCCGTTCACGCTCGTCGCCGCGGCCACCGGCGATTCACCGATGCGCCGCCGCTACCAGCAACCGCTGATCGCGATCCTCGTCGTCGTCGCGCTCGTGCTGCTGATTGCCTGCGCGAACATCGCCAACCTTCTCCTCGCGCGCGCGACGGCGCGACGGCATGAATGGAGCGTGCGGCTCGCGCTCGGCGCATCGCGCTCGCGGCTGATGCGGCAGCTGCTGATCGAAAGCCTGCTGCTCGCCGGGACGGGCGCAGTTGCCGGCCTGCTGATCGCGCAATGGGCCAGCCGGTTGCTCGTGCAGCAGCTGTCGACCCAGACCAACACCGTGTTCCTCGATCTGTCGCTCGACCTTCGTGTGCTCGCGTTCACGACGGTCGTTACGCTGACGACGGCGCTGCTCTTCGGAATGGCGCCGGCATTTCGTGCTGCGGGCACGGCCCCGATTGAGGCGTTGAAGGAGCACATCCGCGGTGCGTCGAGCGACGGCCGCGTGAGCATGGCCAGCGCGCTCGTCGTCGCGCAGGTAGCGCTCTCGCTCGTGCTGGTCGTCGCCGCGGGTCTGTTCATGCGGACGCTCTCGTCGCTCGCCAGCCGGCACCTCGGCTTCGACAGCGACCGCGTCCTGGTCGTCACCGTCAACGCGCAGCGGACCGACATCCCGGCAGCCGATCGCCTTGCGGTGTTCGAGCGTATTCGCCAGCGCGTCGCCGCGGTCCCGGGCGTCGCCGCCGTCGGCGTTTCGGTGGTGACGCCGGTGAGCGGGATGACCTGGAACAACCGCGTCACCGTGTCGGGTGGTACGCAACTGGGCGGGCGGCAAAACGTCTCGAACTTCAACGCGATCACGCCCGGGTGGCTGACCACGTTCGGCACGCCGCTCGTCGCCGGCCGCGATGTCACGACGGCGGACCGCAAAGGCTCGCCGCCGGTCGTCCTGGTCAACGAGGCATTCGCGAAGCGGTTTCTCAACGGCGAGAACCCGGTGGGCCGCACCGTGTCGCTGACCGCCGGCAGCCCGTCGGCAGAGGCGCCGCGCGAGATCGTCGGCCTCGTGTCCGACGCCGTCTACCGATCGCTGCGCGAGCCGGTGCCGCCGACGATGTACGTGCCGCTCGCGCAGTTCGATGACAGCCGGCGGCCGGCGCCGCCGAGCATGAGCATCAGCGTGCGGGCGCAAACTGGGTCGCCCGCGGCGCTCGCCCGCGCCGTTGCCGCGGCGATCGTCGACGTCAACCGCGATCTCGCGCTCACCTTCCGGCCACTCGCCGATCAGGTGAACGCGTCGCTCACGCAGGAGCGCATCGTCGCGCTGTTGTCGGGGTTCTTCGGCGGGCTGGCGCTGCTGCTCGCGGGCCTGGGCCTGTACGGCGTGACGTCGTACGCCGTGACCAGACGGCAAACGGAGATCGGCATCCGGATGGCGCTCGGCGCAGCGCCGCGCGGCGTAGTCCGCCTGGTGCTCGCGCGGGTCACGCTGCTCGTCGGCGTAGGCGTCGCCGTCGGCGCCGGCTTGAGCCTCTGGGCGGCGACGTTCGTCAGCACGCTGCTCTACGATCTTCAGCCGCGCGATCCGCCGACGATTGTCGGATCCGCAGTCGTGCTCGCGGCAGTCGGCGCGCTCGCCGGCTGGCTGCCTGCATACCGGGCGTCGCGCATCGATCCCGCACAGGTGCTCCGCGACTCGTAATTCGTCAGAATGTGGACTTCGCCACGGATCGTGTCGCCACTGGCCATCACGATCCGTATGACAAAGACGTCACCGCGGCAGGATCGTCGTATCGTTCTTCGGCGGACCAGGAGCCGTGTGCAGGTACGCCACCGGCGAGAGGACGATCTGATCGATGCTGAAGCCGTCCTCGCGCGTCTGGATCCGTATCGTCTGCCGACCCGACGAGGCAAAGTAGATGTCGTCGCCGAGCACGTTGGTGCCAAAGCGGTTGTCCTGCCACCCCCAGCCGGCGACGCCGCAGCTCAGGCAGTCCTCGAGCGTCACGATCCACGCGTTCGTCGACCCGATCCGATTGACCGCCGCGCCCGCGGCCGACGTGCTGCGGTCGAACTGCACGAACACTGAATCGTTTGCCCACGAATTCGCCGCCGCGCGTCCGCGCAGCCACAGGTGGTACGGGCGACCGGCGTCGGCCTGGAACGTGAACTCGAAGTAGTTCACCGGGTTCGGCAGCGGCGCCGCGGGCTTTGCCGCACCCGCATCGGGATGCTCGATCCGCGCACCGCCGGCCGCGGAGGTGTCGGGGGTAACACGCCACGCGCCGGCTTTGACTGGCGCCTCCGAGGCGTACAGGACGATGCTGGCGCCCGTCGACGGCGGTGGCACATCCGTCTCCGGCAGAATCGTCGCGTCGTTCTTCACCGCGCCAGGCGCCGCGCTCACATACGTGACCGCCGACAGGACGACCTGGTCGATCGAGATGCCGTCCTCGCGCGCCTGAATCCGCATCGTCTGCGAACCGTCTGTGGCGAAGTAGACGAGCGGGCCCAGCGTCCCGTAGCCGTTGTCCGCCCAGCCCCACCCGGAGAGACCGCACCCGTGGCAATCTTCGATGATGAGCGGCGTGGCTTGCGTCGTGCCAATCCGATTGATCGCGGCGCCGTGGACGTCGACGCTCTTGTCGAACTGCACATAGACCGAATCATTGTTGTAGCTGTTGTTCTGCGCGCGGCCGCGCATCCACAACCGATATCCTGTCCCCGCCTGGGCATCGAAGGCCAGCTGGACGTAGTGTGCCGGAGTCGCCAGCGGCGCGATGATCTTGCCAGCGCCGGCATCCGGCTGCTCGAGACGCTGACCGCCGGCGGCCGTGGGATCGTCGACGACGCGCCATGTGCCAGCCTTCAACGCCGCGCGTTTTGCGTAGATGACGACGTCTGAGGAGCCGGGCGGCGCGGTCGGGGTCACCTTGACGGCCACCCGCGCCGCAGCGTGCACCACGGTGCCGCTCGTCCCTTTGACCGTCACGTTGAAAGCGCCGGCCGCCGCGCCGGAAGGCACCGCGACCGTCATCGTCGCGACGCCGCTACCCGCGATCGCCTGCGGCGCGAGCGTGACGGTGGTTCCCGCTGGCGCACCGCTCGCGGTCAGATCGACGCGGCCAGCAAACCCGCCTTGCGCGCCCACGTTCACCGAGAACGTGGCGGTCGCGCCGGGCGCAACCGAGCGGCTGCCGGGCGTCACCGCGACGCTGAAATCGGCACGCAGCAGCCCGTAAACCGCCACGCCGTTGTCGTGGTCGGCCATGAACACCTTGCCGCTGGCAATCACCGGCGGCACGAACTTGATCAGCGTACCGACGCGATCGCGCGCCGGGTTCTGTTCGCTGGTCCAGATTTCCGCCAGCGTTTCCGCGTTGTAGGCGCGCAGGATGCCGGCGTGCAGGCCGTGAATCGCGTCCTCGCTCGTCGGCATCGACGCCCAGACGATCCCGGTGTTCGCCGCCGATGCGTTGGCCGACACCGTGAGCGATCCGCCCGGATGCCCTGGCGACCGCGCGACCCCCTTCGCGTACGGCGTCGCAGTCAGACGGCCGCCGGTGAATCGGTAGGCGATCAGCACGTCGTCCTCCGACCAGTTGTAGACGAGCGGGCCGACGACCGGCGCGTTCCAGTACACGGGGCCGCCCATCACGTGGCCGCCGTTCACGTGAATCTTCTGCACTACCTGCGCATCTGTGGGGTTCTTCTTGCCGAGGTTGTTCTCGTCGAGGAGGTACAGCACGCCTTCTTTGCCGCCGCCGAGCAACAGCGTGGTCCCTGGCAGTTCGGTAAAGCCCGAGCCGCTCAGGTCCCAATCGCTGCCGCTGAGAATCGCTTCGTTGGAAGGGGTGAAATAGTTGAGAAGGGTCATGCCGCTCGTGCTGATGCTGAACTTCAGCAAGGAGTCGCCGAAATTACCGATGCCGTCCCAGTTGCCATTGCCGGTCGCGAAATAGGCGTTGCCAGCGGCGTCAATCGTCGGCGCGCGGCCACCCTGCCAGATGCCCCCGGCGTAAGCGTCGGCGGTGACTGCAAAGATGCCGACCCGCTTCAGCGTCTTGGCGTCGTAGCCCATCACCCAGCCGTGATACGGCGGCAGATCGTGATGTCCCGCCCACGAGACGAGCACCACGCCGTTGGTCAACGCGAGGCCGGCGCGTTGCATTTCCATTTTCGGGTTGAAGGTGACGACGCTTCCGTTCGGGCCTGCCGTGGCATCTGGCGCCGAGCCTGGCACCGACCCGCTGATCACGACCGGACTGCCGGCACGCTCGCTACCGGTCGTCATGTCGAGGGCGTGCAACCGCTGAACGTACGCGCCATTCTCCTTCGTCCGCGCCACCAGATAGAGCGTCGCGGCGGCGCGGTCGATGACCGGCGTGCTTTGAATCCCGATATTGCCGACGATGTCCTGATTGGTTCCGACGATGTCCTGCACCGGCACGGCAGTCACCGCTGGTGGACTCGTGAAATCGATCATCCACAGCGGCGCCGGTGAGGCGCTGTCGGCATCGAACGCGTACACCTTGTCGTTCATCGTCGCAACGAACAGCACGTTGCGCACGGAGCCCTGAATGGTGACGCCCGACAAATAGAGCGGCTGCGCATAGACAGCGCCGCCAACCGGATACGAATACAGTTTGCCGAACTGGTTGACGTTGACGTTTGCCGTCGTGAGCTTCGTCTCTTTCAAGTTCGCGCCGGTCCGCTGGGGGTTATAGCGGTTCGTAACGACGTCGACTTGGGCCTGCGCGGCGGCGGGAATCAGCAGCGCCGCGACGAGCCACGTGAGAACGATCGAGATCCGAGCGCGCACACGGATCGGCAGAGCAGCATATCGGCGCGTTGTAGGCGTCGTGCGTAGAGAGATCATGGACCGACTCGATTAAAACGAGTTGAAGTAGATGCTGTGTCCGCGAATCGAATGCGCGAAGACGATACCAAAAGAGACCGATCGCGACGCATGTAAAAGATCTTCACCGCGGCCGTATGCGCGATCGGCCAGTGATGATCGGGGCGGGCAGGCATTGCAGCGCTATCGTCGGTCGATGCTGACTGGCCCCGGTCCCACTGCGGCGAAATAAAGCCACACGAAGCCGTACAGAACGGCGAGCTCCCCGCCGTTCTGGATCGGCCAACTCCCTCGCGGCGCGTGCGCGGTGAAGTAGGCGTACGCCATTTCACCGGCGAGCACCAACGCGACCGGACGAGTGAACAGGCCGAGCAGCATCAGCGCGCCGCCGACGGTCTCGATGATTCCGGCAGCGCCCAGCTGCGACGCCAACGCGGCGCGAGGGCCGAGCGGAAACCCGAACAGCTTCTGCGTGCCGTGGGCAATGAACGTGAACGCCGCGATCATGCGCAGCACGCTCAACAAGTACGGTGAGAGTCGGCCGAGAAATTTCATCAACGCCTGCTTTTGGTAGACTGGCCGCGATCATATGTACTCGCGCGACGAAATCAAAGCCCTCACCGATAGAGTGCTCAACATGACGAAAGCCGACGGCGTCGAAGTGAGCTTCGACGGCGGCGAGCGGTCGGCAACGCGGTGGGCGAATTCGTCGATCACCGTCAACCTCGTCCAGTACGACCAGCAGCTGACGCTGACGGTCCGCCACGGCGAGAAGCAGGGCGCGGCGTCGACGCGCGAGTTCGACGACGAGTCGCTGCAGGCGATGATCGACGAGGCGCAGGACACCGCGGCGAAGGCGCTCGACAACGCGAATTTACCGCCGCTCGTGAAAGGGCCGCAGGACTACGTGAAGGTTGACGCGGTCGAGCAGAAGACCGCCGACTTCGGCCCCGGCGAGCGCGCCGCGTGGGTAAAGCAATCGGTGGACATCTGCGAAAAGAAAGGCGTGCTTGGCGCCGGCTACATTCCGAAGGCGTATCAGACGACCGGCCTGGCCAATTCGGAGGGGCTGTTCGCGTACTACCAGTACGCGGAAGCCGGCTTCATCCTCACCTGTCGCATGCCGACCGGATCGGGATCGGGCTGGTCGGGAATCACCGGCGCAAAGGATCTGTCGCAAATCAACGTCGCCGAACTCACCGACATCGCCGCGAACAAGGCGCTCAAGAGCCAGAGGCCGCGCGCGATCGAGCCGGGACGCTACACGACCATCATCGAGCCGCGTCCGGCGGCGCGCTTGCTTTCGACGATGATGGGAGCGTTCAACGCCGGGGGCGGCGGTGGCGGGTTCGGCGGCGGTGGAGGCGGCTTCAACTTCGGCGGCATCGGCCGTCCCTTCGTCAGCGCCGACGGCACGCCGAAGATCGGCCAGAAACTGTTCAGCGATACCTTCACGTTGAAGAGCGACATCGGGAACCCGATCTTGCGGCAGACGCCGGTGATGAACGACGGCGCGGCAGCGAAGCCGGTGACGTGGGTCGAAAAAGGCGTGCTCAAAAATCTGTACTACGACGCGGCGACCGCGCGGCGGCAGAAGGTCCCGCCGTCCTCGGCGACACCGAACATGAGCCTGGTCGTCGAAGGCACCAATCAGTCGATCGACGACATGGTCAAGACGACGCGACGCGGTCTGCTCGTGACCTTTTTCTGGTACCTGCGTCCGGTCGACACGCTGACCTTGCTCAACACCGGCATGACCCGCGATGGCTTGTTCCTGATCGAGAACGGCGAAGTCGCCGGACCCGTGCAGAACTTCCGCTGGAACATGTCGCCCCTGGTCGCGTTCGCCAACATCTCGGCGATCGGCAAATCGGTGCCGATCCACACCGGCGAAGCGTACGACGGTCCTGGCACCGCGCTCGTGCCGCCGATTCGCGTCGAAGACTTCTACATGACGTCAGTCTCGCCCGCCGTGTAGGCCGGGCAGGTCAGGCGGGTCGGGCAGGCCAGCAGGTCGGACAGATCGGGCGCGTCGGACGTGGCCATTCCGACCTGCCAGACCCGCCCGGCCTGCCTGACCCGCCTGACCTCTTCGAGACGTGGAGTGAAGTTGAATGACTCGTACCCGTCGAGAGTTCTTGAAAGCCACCGGCGCCGCCGGATTGGTGATTGCGTCGTCGGATCTCGTTGGCGAACTGATCGCGCAGTCGCCGAAGGGCAACCCGCAGACCTCGATGTTCAAAGGCCTGTCGGACATCGCCCTCGGTGAAGCGAAGAAGGCGGGCTGCACCTATGCCGACATCCGCTTCACGCGCAGCGTCACGAGCGGCGTCAACGCGAGCGGCGGCAGCGATCGCAACGCCGACGGCGGATTCGGCGGCGGGCGCGGCGGCCGTGGCGGCGCCGGGAGCGGCGGCGGCGCACGCGCCGGTGGCCGCCCGGGCGCGGCGGGGTTCGGCGTCCGCGTAATTCACAGCGGCGTCTGGGGATTCGCGAGCAGCCCAATCGTTTCCGAAGACGAGATCCGGCGGATCACGCGCATTGCCGCCGACATCGCCAAAGCGAGCGCAATCGCAAAGAAAACCGACCTCAAGCTGACGCCGGTTCCCGCCTACAACGAGTACTGGTCGTCGCCGGTCCGAAAGGATCCGACCACCGTGTCGCAGGACGAGAAGCAGGCGTTCGTGCAGAAGGTGGTCGAGGCTGTCGTCAAGAACAAGGGCGTCTCGAGCGTGACCGCCTCGGTTGGCGTCACCAACGAGTGGAAATACTTTGCGTCGACCGAAGGCTCCTACATCGAGCAGGAAACCTTCGAGATCACGCCGCAGTTCAACGTCTCGGCGAAGGTCGGCGGCGTCACCAAGACGCGCAGCTTCGTCGGGGTGCCGAAGACCGGCGGCTGGGAAGTCGCCGAAGAGGCGGAGATGCTCGAGAGCGCCGAGCGAATCGCCGCCGAAGCGGTCGAGATGACCACCGCGAAGCCGCTCGGCATGGGCCTGAAGGATCTCGTGCTGACGCCGTCGCACGCGATGCTGACCATCCACGAGATCGTCGCGCATGCAACGGAACTCGATCGCGTGCTCGGCTACGAGGCCAACTACGCCGGCACCTCGTTCGTGAAGCTGTCGGATGTCGGCAAGCTGAAATACGGCTCGAAGCTGATGAACATCACCGGCGACCGCACGATGCCGGGCGGCATGGCAACCGTCGGCTTCGACGACGACGGCGTGAAGACGACGGAATTCCCGATCGTGCGCGACGGAATCCTGGTCGGGCTGCAGACCAACCGCGAGACTGCGGCGGTCGTCGGCGACAAGTCCAGCAAAGGCTGCACGTCGGCGTCGTCGTGGCGCGACTACCCGTTCCTGCGGATGCCGAACGTCCGCCTGGAAGCGGGAGCGAAGGGATCTCCGAACGTCGAGGAGATGATCAAGGACACGAAGGACGGCGTCTTGATCGACGGCCGCGGCAGCTACTCTATCGATCAGCAGCGCTACAACGGCCAGTTCGGCGGCAACTGCTTCTGGGAGATCAAGAACGGCAAAATCACGCGGATGGCGACCGAGGTCACCTACAACGCGATCACGACCGACTTCTGGGCGAACCTCGATCTGATCGGCAGCCAGGAGACGTGGAAGATGTTCGGCACCGGCGGCGACGCCAAGGGTCAGCCCACGCAGACCAACAGCATCTCGCACGGATCGCCGTACATTCGCATCAAGAAGATCTTGGTCGGCGCCGCGTACGCCTGACGGCGCGGGTCGGGCGGGTCCAGCAGGTCGGATACGCCGTACTTCGACCCGCCTGACCTGCCCGACCTGCCTGACCTACTCCGCGCGTAACGCCGTGACCGGATTCACCAGCGTCGCGCGCAGGGCGGGCAGGTAGCTGGCGAGCAGCGCGGCGAGGATGAGGCCGACGCAGACGGCGACATAGGTAGTTGGATCGACCGGGCTCACTTCGAACAGCAGCGATCCCATCACGCGCGCGAGCGCGACCGCGACGGCGAGGCCGCAGGCGATGCCGATCGCGGTGAGGCCGAGGCCGTGCCTCACGAACATCCGTGTCACTTCCTGCCGCTGCGCGCCGAGCGCCATCCGGATGCCGATCTCGCGCGTCCGCTGCGACACCGAGTACGAGATCACGCCGTAGATCCCGGCGGCGCCGAGCAGCAGCGCCATCGCCCCGGCGATCGCGAGCATCACCAGCGTGAACGACGTCCGCGCCATCGACTTCGCAACCACGGCGTCGAGCGGCCGCACGTTGGCGAGCGGCAGGTTCGGGTTGATCGACCACACCGCGCGGCCGACTTCGTCGGCAAATCCGGCCGACCCGGCGCGGCGGCTGCGGATCATGTAGGCCATTGTGCGGCGCACCGAAACGCCGTTGGCGTCGTCGGCCTCGAACTTCGACATCAGCATCGGCCAGTAGACCGAGGCAGGCGCCGGCCTGTCGAGCCCTTCGTCGCGGACGTCGCCAACCACGCCGACGACTTCGCGCCATGCACTGGAGTTGTTCTCGCGAATCCGCTTGCCGAGCGCGCTCGAGGCCTGGCCCCACATCTCGCGCGCGAGCGCCTCCGAGACCATCGCGACCGGATGTTTCTCGTAGGCGTCGGCCCACGTGAACTCGCGGCCGGCGACGAGCGACGTGCCCATCGTGTGCAGCAGACCCGGCGAGATGAACTTGAAGGTGCGCAGCGGCGGAATCTGCTTCTGCTCGTAGCTCTTGTCCGACGCGAAGATCGGATCGTGCCAGCCGTTGCCGGTCATCGGCACGATCGTGGTCATCCCGACGGAGGTGACGCCGGCGATCGTCGCGATCCTGTCGGCGATCGCCTGATGCATCCGGATCACCGCCTCGGGTTCCTTCACCTGTGCGGCCGGGACGGTGAGGCTGAACGTGAGTACCTCTTCGGGCTTTGCGAACCCGGGATATACGTGCTGGAGCGCCTGGAACGTGCGAATCATCAGGCCGGAGCTGATGAGCAGCACCAGGGCCAGCGCCACCTGCGCGACCACGAGTGTGCTTCGAGCGCGATGCCGTTCGCGGCTGGCGCTCGAGGTGCGTCCACCGCCGCGCAACGCGCCGGCGACGTTCGGGCCGGCGTACTTGAACACCGGAATCGCGCCGAACAGCAGGCCGGCGACGATCGAGATCACGAACGTGAACAGCAGCACGATCGCGTCGATGCCGATGTTCTCGAGCCGCGGCAGGTTGCCCGGCGCGAGCGCGATGAGGACACGCACTGCGCCGTACGCCAGCGCCAGGCCGACAACGCCGCCGACCAGGCCGAGCACCACGCTTTCCGCCATCAGCTCGTAGGCAATTCGGCCGCGCGAGGCGCCCAGCGCCGAGCGCACGGCGAGCTCCTGCTGCCGTCCTTCGGCGCGCACCAGCAGCAAGTTGGCGACGTTCGCGCAGGCGATCAGCAGCACCATGCCGATGGTGCCCATCAACACCCACAGCACCGATCCGACGTCGCCAATCACGTCGTCTTTGAGCAGCCGCAGGTTGGGTGAAATCTTCGCTTCGTCGAACATCTTTCGGCTGAACCCGGGGAACGGCGGATAACGGTCGAGACCGACCGGAATCAGCCGTGCGACGTCGGCCGTGGCCTGCTCGATCGTCGCCCCCGGCTTCAACCGCGCCACCGACGAGTAGCTGAAATTCCCGAGATGCACGTCGGATCGATCAAGGCGCATCGGCAGCACGATTGACGCCTGACGATCGCCGAAGCGGAACGACGATGGCAGCACGCCGATGATGTCGCGGGCGCGGCCGTTGACGAGGAGCCGGCGACCGACGACGCCGCGATCGGCGCCGAATCGATTGCGCCAGTAGCCGTCGGAAAGAATCACCGTCTCGGCGCCTTTCGGCGAGTCATCGTCTGGTGTGAACCCGCGGCCGAGCGCCGGCGTTACGCCCAGGATTCCGAGCAGGCCGTCGGTCACGATCAGCGACGGGACCTCTTCCGGCTCGGCGACGCCGGTGATGCTCTCGGTGTCCGACTGCCACATCGCGACGTCCTGGAACACGCGGCCGTCGTCGCGATAGGTGAAATAGAGAAATGGCGCCGAGCCCGAGCGCTTCAGCCCGACCCCGGGCGCCGCGTGATCGATGACGATGAGCTCATCGGGATGCGCGAACGGGAGCGGCTTGAGCAGCACGCCCTCGATGACGCTGAAGATGGCGGCGTTCGCGCCGATGCCGATCGCGAGCGTCAGGACCGCGATCGTCGTGAACCCGGGCAGCTGCAGCAGGCGGCGAACGATGTGAGTGAGGCGCATCCGTTTCTAGGACGGATGCCGGCGGCGAAAGTTCGCGCGCCCGCCGCCGCGCCGTTATTTCACGAGGAACAACTGGTTCTGCCGCTGCCGCGCCCACCGGTTCTTGCCGTCGGCGCCGACGATCATGTCCTCTTCCTGGGCCATCTGCACCGGCTGGCCGCCCCATTCCGGAACCGGCGTCGTCGCCTGCAGCTCCACCGAAAACCACATCGACGGGATCACGCGCGCTTCACCGCGGCCGACGACGCCGTCCTGGTAGTCCCAGAGGCCAATCAGCGGCCCGGCGCCGTGGCCGTTGAGACCGATCGGATGCGAGTACATCGTGCCGTTGATGCCCTTGGCTTTCATCCGCGCGAGCACCGCCGCGAGAACCTCGTTTCCGGTGCGCCCGGGACGAATTTCCTCCATCGCGAAGTCCTGCATCGCGTTCGCGTTGGCAAGCGCCTGCGTCAGGCCGGCCGGCGCATCGGTCTCGCCGGGACGCAGCACATACGCGAGATGCTGCGTATCGGTGTTGAGCCGTGCGACCGTGATGCCGACATCGCAGTGCAGGACGTCGCCCGGCTGAATCACGGGATCCTCGCCGAGCTCCTTCGCGGTCGCGCCTTTGCGCTGGACGCTGACGCTCGGCTGGAACCAGGTACCAAGCCCCTGATCGTTGGTGCGCTGCCGCCACCACCACACCAGGTCACTCGTACGGCTGGTGCCGGGCACGATCACCTTGCCGGAGAACATCGTCTGCGTCATCTGCCAGACGAGCGCAGTCATCTTTTCGAAGAACGCCTCCTCCTCGGGGAGGCGCGATGCGACCAGTTCCAGTGGTAGCCGCTCGGCGTCGCGGAACTTCGCCGTCCACGCGTGACCGAGCGCGTCGCTCATCCCCTGCAGTTCGCCGCTCGACAGCCCGTCGCTGAACGCGAAGGTGGTCGACCGATCGATGCCGATCACTTTTGGCTTTCGCTCTTCGACGACCTCTTTGAGGAGCAGCCACTGCTCGTCGCCCCAGAGCTCGGCCTGGCGGCCGTTCACCGGATTCGCGATCGTCTTTGCGGACGTTCGCGCGTCGTAGAGTCCGCCCTGCGACGTGCCGCCGAGCGCGACCCGCTCGACGCACGCTGTCGACGGCGCGCCGCCGGCAGCGGCGCACTTGTCGAAGAAGACGTAGATCGTGCGGCGGCGCGCCGCGAACGTCTCTGGCGCGACGATCGACGAGAACACCGGATCCTCGTTGTACTCGCGCATCGGCACCACCCACATGTCGATGCCGTGTTTGCGCATCAGCGCCGGCAGGAACGTGTCGAGCCGCTTCTTCAGCCATTGCTGCTGCATCGCCGCCTGTTCGCGCAGCATGCCGAACGGACGGTCGGCCGGCGGCAGCGCGCCGGGCGCGATGCGATCCTGGGCGGAGCCGGCGGCTGGCAGGACGAGGAGAACGAGCGCGAGCACATATCGATGCATGCCGCGCATTGTCGCAGAATCGCCGCCGTTCGTGGATCCGTCGTGCGATTCCGGCCACAATACAGTGGTGACAGCGATGCCGGCGCTCGAGACCGCGCGGCTCATCCTTCGCCCTCTCGCGCTCGACGACGTCGAACAGCTCCAGGCGACGTTTCCGCAGTGGGAGATCGTCCGCTACCTGTCGAAGGAAATTCCGTGGCCGTTCCCGCCCGACGGCGCCCTCACCTACGTCCGAGACGTCGCCCTGCCGGCGATCGCGGCGGGAACGCTGTGGATGTGGACGCTGCGGTTGAAATCCGATCCCGATCGGCTGATCGGCGCGATCGATCTCAAGGTGTCGTCGGACGAGCATCGCGGATTCTGGATCGCGCCGCCGTGGCAGGGTCGTGGGCTGATGACGGAAGCCGCGGACGCGGTCACCGACTTCTGGTTTGACGTGCTCGCGCAGCCGATCCTCCGTGTGCCGAAAGCGAGCGTCAACGCGCCGTCGCGGCGCATCTCAGAGAAACAGGGCATGCGCCTCGTCGCCACCGAGGAGCGCGACTACGTCGGCGGGCGTATGCCGGTGGAGGTCTGGGAGATTACAGCGGCGGAGTGGCGGACACGACGAACGGTCACCCTCCGGATGCCGGCCCTCGAAGACTAGAAATCACCCGCAACTCCGCGGCTGATGGTTGACGCCCCTGGTCGGCCGGTCGTTGTGGGTGGTGCCGTAGTCCTTGACGAACTCTTTACTTTCACGCATTCAGTGCTAGGCTGCGCGGTGTTCAGGGAGGACCCACATGTTCCGAGCGCCCGTTTGCCTGGTTTCTGCGCTCCTGCTCGCCGCCGCCGCTGCAGCTCAGCCTGTTGCCGGCCCCGCGAAGGCCAAGGCCACGACACCGGAGATTCCATTCGAGTCGGTTGCGAACTTTTTCAAGATGCCGGCCGGCGTGTACATGGGAGAAGGCGTCGGCGTCGCCACCAATTCGAAAGGGCACGTGTTCGTGTACTCGCGCAGCGGCGAGACGCGGCTGTTCGAGTTCGATCAGAACGGCGCCTTCGTGAAGGAATTCGGCGTCGGCAGCTACGGGTTCTCGTTCGCCCACGCAGTCCGCGTCGACAAGGACGACAACGTCTGGGCGGTCGACGAAGGGACGAACGTGATTCAGAAGTTCAGTCCAGACGGCAAGCTGCTGATGGTGCTCGGTAAGCGTCCCGATCCGCTCGAGCAGCTGGGGCTGATGCCGGGCGGCGGTCAGTATTCAGGCGCGAACAAGCCCTACTCGTTCCACCGCGAGACCGACATCGGCTGGGATCCGCAGGGCAACATCTTCGTCACCGACGGCTACGGCGATTCGCGCGTCGTGAAGTACGACAAGAGCGGCCGGTTCATCAAGTCGGTCGGCACACGAGGGAACGGGAACCTGCAGTTCAGCACGCCGCATGCGATGGCCGTCGACGCGAAGGGCAACGTCTACGTCGCCGACCGCGGCAACAGCCGCATTGTCGTGCTCGACAACGATCTCAATCAGAAGGCGATCTACGACACGGTCGGCGCGCCGTGGGCGGTCTGCATCACCAACACGCCGCATCAGTACCTCTTCAGCTCGAATTCGTTCCCGACCGGAAACAACTTCGATCAGGCGCCGTTGACCGGCGAGGTCTACAAGATGGAACTGGACGGCACGGTGCTCGGACGCTTCGGCAAGGCGGGGCACGGATTCAAGGAATTCAGCAGCATCCATCAGATGGACTGCCGGACGCCCGACGAACTCTACGTCGCCGAGATCACGGCGTGGCGCGTGCAGAAGATCCGGCTGCGCCCGACAACGTCCACCTCGAGCAGCGGCAAGTAGGAGGCCACGATGAGAGCATCTCTTTCTTTGCGGCCTTTGCGTTGGGCGGCGCTCGCCGCCGTCGCCGTCGTGCTCGGCGGCGGACTGGCCGCCCAATCGACGCCGGACATCAACTTCGACGCCAACGCGGACATCCTTTCGCTGCCGTCGTACGGCGAAGTTGCGGGCGTGGCGACGAACTCGAAGGGGCACGTGTTCGTCTACGCGCGCACCGGGCACGGCGTCGCGACGCTCGGCGACGAGCGGACCTTCTATCACAACGGCTCGCGGCTATTTCAGTTCGATCAGAACGGCAAGTTCGTGAAGGAGATCGGCCAGGGCGTCTATGCGGTCAACTTCGCCCAGCAGGTGCGTGTCGATCCGCAGGACAACGTGTGGATCGTCGATTCGGGATCGAACCAGGTGGTGAAGTTCGATGGGGATGGACGATTCCAGCTCGTCCTCGGGCGCAAGCCGGAGAACATCGGCGTGCGGCCCGGTCCGGGCGTGCCGGCGAGCGGCGGGATGCCCGCGGAAGGTGCGGCACCGGCAGGCCGCGGCGGCGGCGGTGAAGGCGGCGGACGCGGCGGCGGACGCGGCGCGCCAGGTGCTGGCATCAACGGCGACAGCTTCAACCATCCGTCCGACGTAACCTGGGATCGCGCCGGCAACATCTATGTCGCCGACGGGTTCGGCGGTAACAACCGGATCGCGAAGTTCACCAGGGACGGCAACTTCGTGAAGACCTGGGGACAGACCGGGTCGGCCCAGGGTCAGTTCAACCAGATTCGCGGCATCGCCGCGGATTCGGCGGGCAATCTCTACGTCGCTGACGCCGGCAACAAGCGCATCCAGGTGTTCGACGGCGAGGGCACATTCAAGTCGCAGATCACCAGCGTCGGCACGCCGCAGGCGATTTGCGTATCCGGCGGCTCGACGCAATATCTCTACAGCTCGAACTCAAACGAACCCGAGAGCATGGAGAAGGGCGAGATCTACAAGGTGAAGCTCACGGGTGAAGTGGTCGGCAAGTTCGGCCGCGCCGGCAAGATGCCGAAAGAGTTCGGGATGGTCAACTCGCTCGACTGCCGCAGCGAGACCACGCTGTGGGTCGGCGAGGTGTGGAACTGGCGAGCCCAAAAGATCACGCTGCAGCGCTAACGCGCTGCAGCGTGCGGCAAGGCGGCAAGGCAGAAGGCAGAAGGCAGAAAGGCAGGAAATCACGGTTGAAAGGCCGCAAGGCCGTAAGGTAAGAGCGGCCTTTCCGCTCGATCTCGTCGATCTCGATCTCCGCCCCCCGTAAAGATCGGTTTGCGCGCGGCCGCCGGCGCGCGCGGCGACAACGACGACCAGCACGACCGCCGCAATCCACGCGCGCCTCATCGTTCGACGTTACACTCTACACCGATGCGCGCACTGCTCACCGCCGCGGCCCTGGCGTCGGCCGCGCTCTCGCAGTCGGGTGGCCATTCCATCGAGCAGACGACTCAGGGAACGCGACCGGCGGCGGAACTGGTCGAGCATTTCGACGGGCTCGGCATCGGCTTCGAAGGTCCGCAGGGGACGGCGGCCTTGCGCAATCCGTCGGACAACACGATCGCCGTCGCTCCCGATCACATCGTGCAGATCGTCAACACGCGGATGGCGATCTTCACCAAGAAGGGCCGCCGCTTCGCGTCGACGGGCACGCCGCTCTACGGTCCGGTGCCGACCAGCAACGTCTTTCGCGGGTTCGGCGGCGCCTGCGAAGCGCGCAACAACGGCGACGCCGTCGCCCGTTTCGATCAGATCGCCCGCCGCTGGCTGGTCGTGATGCCGATCTTCACGCGCGCCGCCGCGCGTCCCGATCAGCCGCCGGAGTGGAAGAGCGGCGAGCCCGCGCATCTCAGCCCGCCGGGGAGGCCCGGTCAACCTGGCGGCGCCGTCGCGCTCTTCCAGCCACCACGGTCGGAATCGATCGCGCCGGCCGCACCAGCCGGCAGAGGCCCGCCGCCGCCCGAACGCGGACCGTACTCGATGTGCTACGCAATCAGCACGGGGTCCGATCCGTTCGGTCCGTACTATCGCTACGAGTTCCTGCGGCCGCTGTTCCCCGACTATCCGCGCCCGGCGATCTGGCGCGACGGTTACTACGTGCCGACCAGCACGAGCGACGATCCCATCTCCGACACGATCACGACCCAGAAGCACGCGTGCGTAGTCGATCGCGACGCGATGCTGAAGGGCGCGCGTGCGACCGAGCAGTGTGTGGTCGTCGACAACGTGAACTTCCTCAACAACGCCGACGTGGACGGCACGGCGCTGCCGCCTGCCGGCGCGCCGAACGTCGTGATGGCCGCCGGCGGCACGCAGCTGAAGAAGGTCCTGCACGACGACGGCGTGTATGTCTGGCAGTTCCACGTCGACTGGAAGACGCCGGCGCACACGACCTTTACTGGACCGCGGAAAATCATCGTCGCGCCGTATCACTACCTTTGCGGCGGACAGCTCACCAACTGCGTCTCTCAGCCCGATGTCGCGCAGCGGCTCGACGCGCAGGGCGACAAGATCATGGCGCGGCTCGTCTACCGCCGCGTTGAGTCACGTGAGTCGATCGTCGCGGTGCATTCGATCGACAGCGCCGCCGGTGGCGGCGGTGTCCGGTGGTACGAGTTGGACGTGAACGGGAAGCGGGCCGTCACCCTCCGCCAGCAGGGCACTTACGCACCCGATCGCTTCTACCGCTGGCTGCCGAGCCCGGCCATCGATCGGAACGGCAACATCGCAATCGGCTACTCGTTCGGAGGCGCGCCGCACTTCGCCGGCCAACGGCTGGCGGCGCGGCTGGCGACCGACCCGGCCGGTGCGCTGACGGTGCGGGAGGCGGTCCTGGTCGAAGGCGAGGCGGCGCAGAACGCGATTCGCTGGGAGGATTACACGCAGACGGCGATCGATCCGACCGACGATTGCACGATCTGGTATGTCGGCGACTACCTCAAGAAGGGCGCCGCGGCATATTCGTCGAGAATCGGCGCGTTCCGCCTGCCGGGGTGCACGCCGAACCTGCCGCCGGAGTAGCCGATACCTGGCGAAGTTTTTGCTCTTTCTTCGCTGCATGAAGAATCAGAATCCCACCGCCACCGATGACAACACAGCTCTGCAGAAAGATCCTGACGACTGGAAGACTGGCGACGAGCCGATGACGCCGTCTCAGCGGTCCTATCTCGAGACGCTCGCCCGCGATAGCGGCGAGACGATCGACGAGGACCTGACAAAGGCCGAGGCATCGAAGCGTATCGACGAACTGCGCGACCGTTCGCCGCGACTGCAGGACGAATGATCTTCAGCGTCGCGATCGTCGCAACCGTTCTCGCCTACACGTGGTGGCTCGCGCCGGTGACGCCCCGATCGACGGCGGTCGTCGCCGGCGCAATCGTCCTGGCGCTCGCGCTGGTGCGCGCGTGGCGCGCGCACGAGTGGGGTGTCGCGCGCGGCCACTTCGCGCGTTCGTTGCTGCTGACGTCGATCTTCACGGCGGCGGAGGCAGCTGTCCTCCTTGCGGTCGGAAGTTCGCGACATCGATGGCACGCGCCGTCGCTCACCGCGGCGGGCGCCGGCCTTCTGCTCCTCTGGGCGCTCGGCCAGCAGTTCGCGCTGCAGATCACGCTGCTCCGTGAAGCGCAGGCGTCGACGTCCCGAACCGCAGGCATGTTCGTCGCGGCCGTGCTCTTCGCGGCGTTGCACGTGCCCAATCCGTTTCTCACAACGGTCACCTTCGTCGCCGCGCTGCTCTGGTGCGCCATCTACGACCGGCACCCGAACCTGATCCCGCTCGCGCTGTCGCACGCGCTCCTGACCCTCGTCGTCCTGTCGGCGCTGGACGACGCGACGACTGGACGTCTGCGCGTCGGCGCGGCATACCTGGCGTCGCGGTAAGGCGAGCGGCGCTACACTAGGCGCCATGATCCGATTGATCCCGCTCTGGCTCGTTGCGTTCTGCGTCTGCGTTGTGCCCGCTGATCGCTCGGCTAAAGCCTTCGCGCTCCGCGTCGCCCAAACCGCCGGCCGGCCCGCGGACCTGGTTCTTCGCAACGGGAAGATCGTCACCGTAGACGAAGCGAAGCCCGAAGCGCAGGCGATTGCGATCAGCGGCGACACGATTCTCGCGGTGGGATCGAACCAGGAGATTCAGCCGTACGTCGGCGGCGCGACAAAGGTAATCGATCTGAAAGGCGCGCTTGCGACCCCCGGGTTCATCGACGCGCACGTCCACTTCACCGGCGTCGGCGACGCGGCAAAGAACCTGAAGCTCGCCACGGCGAAAAACTGGGACGAGGTCGTACGGATGGTCGGCGAAGCCGCGAAGAAGGCGAAGCCCGGCGACTGGATTATCGGCCGTGGCTGGCACCAGGAGAAATGGTCCGAAGTGCCGTCGCCGAACGTCGAGGGGTTTCCGCTGCACGACGCGCTGAGCAAGGCGGCGCCCGACAGCCCGGTGTGGCTCACGCATGCGAGCGGTCACGCCGGCTTCGCGAACGCCTACGCGATGAAGATGGCCGAGGTGACCAGGGCGACGCCGGATCCGGACGGCGGCAAGATCCTCCGCGACAAGGACGGCAACGCCACCGGTCTCTTCAACGAGCGCGCACAGTCGATCGTCGGCGGCGCGCTCGCCCGCGATCTGGCGACGCGCCCGCCAGCCAAAGTGGAGGCCGACCTCCGCGAGGTGATCGAGCTGGCCTCGCGCGAGGCGCTGGCCAAGGGGCTCACCACAGTGCACGACGCCGGCTCGCCGCCGTCGACGATCGAGGTGATGAAGAAGGTCGTCGACGAGCGCAAGCTGCCCTTGCGCGTCTGGATGATGCTGCGCGAGGACGCGAAAAACCTCGCCGCCGACATGCCGAAGTACCGTGTCGTCAACTACGGCGACAAGCGGTTCACCGTGCGCGCCACCAAGCGGGCGATCGACGGCGCGCTCGGATCGCGCGGCGCCTGGATGCTCGAACCGTACACCGATCTGCCGTCGACCGGCGGCATGAGCACCGACAACCTCGACGACCTCCGCATGATCGCCGAGCTGGCGATCAAGAACGACTACCAGATGGCGATCCACGCGATCGGCGACCGCGGCAACCGCGAAGTGCTGAATATCTACGACGACACTTTCAAGAAGCATCCCGAGAAGACCAGCAAGGACCTGCGCTGGAGGATCGAGCACGCGCAGCACCTCGATGCCGCCGACATCCCGCGATTCGGCCGCCTCGGCGTGATCGCCTCGATGCAGGGGATCCACGCCACCTCCGATGCGATCTTCGTGCTGGCGCGGCTAGGCCCGAAGCGCGCGGAGGAAGGCGCCTACGTGTGGCAGAAACTGATGAAGAGCGGCGCGACGATCGCCAACGGCACCGACGCGCCGGTCGAAGACGTCGATCCGATTCCGAGTTTTTACGCCTCGGTCTCGCGGCGCGTGAAGGACGGATCGGTGTTTTACGCGGAGCAACGCATGAGCCGGATGGAAGCGCTGCGCTCCTACACGATCAACGCGGCCTTTGCCGGCTTCGAGGAGCCGATCAAAGGCACGCTGCGCGCCGGCAAGCTCGCCGACATCACCGTGTTCTCGCAGGACGTGATGACGGTTCCCGAAGACCGCATCCCGGCGACGAAGATCGTGTATACGATTGTCGGCGGCAAGGTGCAGTACGAGGCTGCCGCCCCACCCTCGAGTTCGTCGGGCCGGCCGTAGCACAAGATTTACAGTCTCAACCCGTATGCGACGGTGTGCCGCGGCGCTGCTCCTTGTCGTCGCGGCCGCACCTGGCGTTCGCACACAGCGGCCGCCGCAGCCGCCCGGACGCGCGGTGCTCGCCGGCCGCGTCGTCGACGCGTTCGGCGATCCGGTGATGAACGCCCGGATCTTGATCGAGACCCGTACCAGCGAGACCACGACCCGCGGCGTGGCCTCCACCGACACCGACGACCGCGGCGAATACCGCGTCGCACGGCTGCCTGCCGGAGACTATCTCGTCGCAATGCTGCGGCAGCAGGCGATGATGCTCGCGCAGGGGCCGCGGACGCCGGAATTTACCTACTATCCCGGTTCGACGACCAGCGCTGCCGACGCAGAGGTGATTCACCTCGACGACGCCGAGGAACGCGAGGCGGTCGATTTCGTCGTGGCGATTGCGCCGCCGCCGATCTCGCCGGTGATGGCGATGCGGATGCAGCAGGCCGTCGCCGCCCGTCAACGGCCTGCGGTCGGCTCTTCGATCGTTCGCGGCCGAGTGACAACGCCTGGCGGGACGGGCGTTGCGCACGCGCACGTGTTTGTGAGGTCGGGCGCCGATCCGTTGCAGACGCGCGCCGGGCGGTCCGATGCCGAGGGCCGATTCGAATTTCGCGACGTCGCGGCGGGCCGGTTTGTCGTAGAGGCCGCGAAGCCCGGCTTTGCGCCGGTGACTTCGGAAGGTGGTGGCGTGGTCGTCGCCGGACTTGTCGTCGATTCCCGCGACGTCACCGTTGCCGAGGGCGAGACGCGCGATGCGATCGAACTGCACCTCGCGCGGTTTGGTGCCATCGGCGGGCGCGTGACGACGGAGGATCGCGAGCCGGTCGAGGGCGCGACCATCCAGGTACTGCAATTGCGCTACGTCGCGGGGCGGCGGCGACTGGTGGCTGCGCCATCGATGGCGCGGTCCACCGACGATCTTGGCCGCTACCGCATCTACGGCATCGCGCCCGGACAATACGTCGTCTCGGCGACCGTTGCCGGCGCACGCGCCGCCGACGCGCCTGGGTTTGCACCGTCGTATTACCCGGCAACGGCGGACCCTGCCGGCGCGCAGTTTGTCTCGGTTAGCATCGCCGAGGATCTCGACGGCATCGACATCGCGCTGGCGCGCGCGCGTACGGCGTCGATAACCGGACGGGTGATTGGCGCCGATACGCAGCCCGCGAATCCCGGCAGCCTGACGCTGCTGTCGAGCGTTCGCGCCGCGTCGCCAGTCAGCATGTCGATCGGCGCGCGCATGAAAGGCGACGGCGCGTTCGAATTTCCAAACGTGCCTCCCGGGCAGTATGTGATCCGCGCCGATCGCGGACGCCGTCAGCCGTCGGTCGAAGGGGAATTCGGCACGCTGCCGGTGGTCGTCGACGGCGCCGACGTCAAGGATCTCGTTGTGCCGACCTCCGCCGGATCGTCAGTCAGTGGTCGTTTCGTCTTTACCAGCCGCGATCCGTCGAAGCTGCCGCGCTCGTCCGCATTCGAGCTGCGCCCGCTCGCCGTCGATCCTGATCTTGCGCCGCAGAACGTCGCGACCGCCGCGATTCACGACGACTGGACCTTCGCGATGAGCGGCCTCAACGGCCCGCGCCGCCTGCAGCTCACGCATGTCGCGCCGGGATGGGCGCTCGAGGAGATCCTCGTCCGCGGCGTCGACGTCACCGATCGGGCGCTCTCGTTCGGGCGCCGCGAGCAGTCGCTGGCTGGCGTCGAGATCCGGCTGACCGACCGCGTGACGGCGCTGAAAGGCACAGTCGTCGATGACGGCGGCCGCACGGCGGCCGGCGCGGCGCTGATCGTGTTCGCGACCGATCGCAGCCGGTGGTATCCAATGTCGCGCTACGTGGCCAGGACGGCGACCGACGACGACGGCGCATTCAGTGTGATCGGGTTGCCATTTGGCAGCTACTACGCGGCGGCGCTGGCGAAGCTGCCGGTCACCGGCGACGACTGGCAGGATCCAGCGTTTCTCGAAACGCTCGTCCCGCGGGCCACGTCTGTGACCGTCTCAGAATCCGAGACGCGCCCGGTGCGGCTGACGGCACGGAATTGAATGGGGAGCAGTAAGAGGTGCGGCCGGAACATACGTCCGGCCGCTACGAACAGCGAGCGCCGCGTGCTTACGCGGTCTTCTCACCGGTCTTCCGACGACGACGGACGGTCACCCACGCGAAACCGATTCCGGTGAACACGCCAACAAATACCCAATACATTGGCACCTCCCCTTGGGTGACGACGACTATCGCAATCGTGATGCCCGGATGCGGGCCAGCGCCGCCATGTGCAACAACAGTGCACCAGCGTACGAATCCGGTGCCGCGACCCGACCGCTCTGCAATCCAACTTGCAAATTTGGCGTTCTCGCCGCGGCGAAAGCACCGTTTGCGGTACCAGGCACGTCCCGGCATCCACGGGAACGCAAAGGCCGCAAGACCGCTGAGGTGAGGCGCGACGGGCGGCCGGCTTCGTGCTCCTTCGTCGGCTTCGTGACTTCGTGGTTCCGGCGGGCAGCTGCAGTCCGGCTGAAGCCGGCCACTACCGGAATGCCTCTGCGGTCTTTGCGGTCTTTGCGTTTTGGAGCGCGCGTCGGACGTGGTTATCGGCGCAACGTCGGCGGCTTGCGGTGGTGCGTGGCCTGTTCGTAGGCGTAGGCGAGCGAGAGAAGGCGGGCGTCGGTCCACGGACGCCCCAGCAGCGAGATGCCGAACGGGTAGCGGCCGTTGCCGATGAAGCCGCCGGGCACGGTCACCTGTGGCAGACCGGTGAGCGCGCTTTCCTGGCAGGTGCCCGGCTCGCCGCCGAAACGCTCGAGGCCGCCTTCATGCGTATGCGGCCGCGCTTGATTGGCGGGGTATACCAACGCGTCGAGTTGCTGTGCGTCCATCAAGCGAACGAAGAAATCGCGGAAGCCTTCGCGGCTGGCGACGAACTCGTCGTGCGCCTTGCGCAACTCGTCGCCCGCCGGCGCGGGTGCGAGCGCCGTTTCGAACCGCCGCGCGCTCACCGGCGCGAGCTTGCCCGACGCCAGCAGATCGCGCAGCGTGATCGTTCGGTCGCCGGCCGCCGCGCCGCGTGACAGGTAGGCCTGCCACGCCGCGGCCAACGCGCCGGGCTCGGCGTTTCGCGCCGCGCGGTACTGTTCCTCGATGTCCGGGGCGTTCACGTCGACAACCGTTGCGCCCGCCGCCTGAAGTTCTTTCGCGACGCTGTCCATCATCACGGCGATCTCGCGCTCGCCGGTGAAGCCGACGAATCGCTGTCGCAACAGGCCAATGCGCGCGCCTTTGAGCGCCGACGCCTCGAGGACCGCGGCAAACGAGCCGGAGATGTGTTGCGCCGCGCTCGCCGTCACGGCGTCCTCCGCATCCGGCCCGGCCACTTGATCGAGCACCAGCGCGACCTCGCGGACCGACTTCGTCAGCGGACCGACCGCGTCGTTGTACGGATTGAGCGGCATCACGCCGGCGCGGCTCGTCAGCCCGCGCGTCGTGCGGATCGTCGCCAGCGACGCGAACGCCGCCGGGTTCGACAGCGAGTTGCAGGTATCGGTCCCGAAGCCGAGCGTCACCAGGCTGGTTGACGTCGCCACCGCGCTGCCGCCGCTCGACCCGGATGTGCTGAGCGACGGATCGTAGGCGTTGCCGATGGTGCCGGCGACCGAGCTGATGCCGAAGTCGCCAAACGGGAATTCATCGAGGTTCGCCTTGCCGAGGATCACCGCGCCGCCGCGTCGCATCGCGGCCGCCATGCGCGAGTCGAGCCGCGGCTGGTGATCGAGGAGCGCCAGCGATCCGCCCGTCGTCGCCAGACCGTGCACGTCGATGTTGTCCTTGAACGCGATCGGGATGCCGTGGAACGGACCGCGAACGCGGCCGGCGGCGCGTTCGGCATCGAGCGCGCGCGCTGCCGCGATCGCGTGCGGATTGAGCAAGAGCATCGCGCGGAGTGTCGGCCCGTTGCGATCGTACAGCGTCAAACGCGTCAGATATTCGCGCACGACATCCTCCGACGTCGTGACGCCGCGCGCCATCGCCTCCTGGATTTGCTCCGCAGTCTTCTCGACAACCGTGAACGATCGTGTATCGGTAGTGTCCGGCTTTAGCCGGACCGTGGACGCGTCAACCCAGTTGACCACCTGCGATCGCTGCAGCGGCGTGAGGCCACTGAAATCGGGCGCCGCGACCAGCTTGCGGGCAATCTCGGTGACCCGCGCGATTTCCGAGCCCGCCGCCGGAATCTTCGCGGCGCCGCCGCCCCGAGCCTCCGGCACGACGCCGTCGCGAATCCGCACCGAGCCCTCCCCGCTCGCGTCGTAGACCTCGCTCAGGCCTTTGACGACGAACGTCGCGAGCGCTTTTGTCTCGTGCGGCCGCAACGCAAGACGAAACACGTAGCCGACGTGCGCCGGATCGAAGCCGGGATACCGATCCTCGAACGGGTTCGCATACATGTCGCCGGCGTGAACGAATACGCCGCGTGCGTTCCCCAGGACGTGAGCCGACGGGCCATGCCCCGACGGCCCGCGCACCGGATCGGCGACGCGCCGCACGTTCTGCATCAGCGTCGCGAACGTGTCGGCGGCGTCCACCTGCCGATCGCCACTCGACGTGGTCGCGATCGCGGCAAGACCCCCTTCGTCGTAGGCGCCGACGGCTCCGCCCCACGCGACCTCGACGCCGCGTTCTTCGTCGGATGCGTTCGTGAACGTGTCGAAGTAGCGCAGGTAGTCGGACGCCGGCGGCGCGAAGATCGCGCGCGAGACGACGATGTCAGCCGCAAGAACCGGTGTGATCGAATCGAAGTGGCCGGCGGCGTCGGCGGCGAGTCCGAAGCGCGTCAGGTAGCGGTTGCCTGCGAGCAGCACAGAACCGCGTCCGCGAACCTGGAGCTTCAAATAACCGAACCCGTTGAACGGCATCGCACGGCCGCCGGTGGCGATGCCGCCGCTGTCCTGGCTCCACGGCGACGTGTCCTGAATGTCCCAGAACTGGCCGTCGGCTGACGGCGTCCGCGTCACCGCCGCGGGGCGCGGTGTCGAGCCGAGAAGGATGGCAAGAACAATCGCGGCAACGAGCGCCGCCGGGAACCGTGGCGTGTTCACGCCGGGATACTACCCGACGTCAGCGATCGCCGTGAATCTCGTGCACGTAATGCGCGCGCGCTTCCACTTCGGCGAGCCGCGCGGCCGCGTAGGTCGATGCGCGCTTCAGGAGTGCCTCGCGTTCGGTGGGCGGCAGCAGTTCGAGATGCGCCGGATCGTGTCCGCCCCTGCGAATGAACTCTTCGATGAGGGCCTGTTCGAGATGCGCCATTTGATCTTCGATCGGTCGGATGTCTGGGTCGTGGGTCATAGGTACATTATTGCGCGTTCCAGCTCGGCGGCGGCGGAACGGGATATAAAATCGCCGGTATGACTCGTCATCTGCCGCTGGCGACCCGGCGCCTTTGCGCGTTCTTTATTGTTGTTGCGTTCCTGATCTCGCCGTTGTCCGCGGCCCGCCAGCCGGTTCGGGCGCGCCACGGCATGGTCGTCACCATGGAGTCGATCGCCGCCGACGTCGGCGTGTCGGTGCTGCAGAAGGGCGGCAACGCCGTCGACGCTGCGGTGGCCGTCGGCTTCGCGATGGCGGTCACCCACCCGTTCGCCGGCAACATCGGCGGCGGCGGCTACATGCTGATTCGCCTCGCCGACGGCCGCGCCACCTTCATTGACTTCCGCGAGCGCGCGCCCGAGAAATCGTCGCGCGACATGTATCTCGACGCCAAGGGCGAGCTCACCCGCGACAGCATCGAAGGGTGGCGGTCGTCGGGTGTGCCGGGGACGGTGCGCGGCTTCGAGCTGGCGCTGTCGAAGTACGGCAAGCGGAAGTGGGCCGAAAACATGGCGCCGGCCGTGGAGCTCGCGTCGAAAGGCTTCCCGGTCTCGTATGCGCTCGCCGAGTCGCTGAAAGGATCGCGGTCGCTGGGCAAGTCGCCGGAATCGAAGCAGATCTTTCAGAAGAACGGCGCCTTCTTCGACGTCGGCGAGACCCTCACGCAGCCCGAGCTCGCGCAAACCCTCGAGCGCATCGCGAAAAACGGGCCGAGCGAATTCTACGAAGGCGAGACGGCGAAGAGATTCGCCGAGGAAATGGGGAAGCACGGCGGCCTCATCACGCAAGCCGACCTCAAGAACTACAAGGCGATCGAGCGCACGCCGCTCACCGGCAAGTACAAGCAGTACACGGTGATCACCGCGCCGCCGTCGAGCTCCGGCGGGACCGCGATTCTCGAGATGATGGGGATCCTCGAAGGCACCAGTTACGAGAAGGCCGGCGCCGGTTCCGCGTCGGCGATTCACTGGGGTGCCGAAGCGATGCGCCGCGCCTACGCCGATCGCAACACCTATCTCGGCGATCCCGACTTCGTGAAGGTGCCGCTCAGTGGGCTGCTCGATCCCGCGTATCACGCTAGGCTCCGCGCCTCGATCGATCCCGAGCGCGCGACGCCGAGCGAGCAGGTGCAGCCGGGCCGTCCGGTCGGCAGCGAGCAGATGGAGACCACGCATTACACCGTGGTCGACAGCGACGGCAACGCAGTCGCGGTCACCTACACCTTGAACGGCGGCTACGGCAACGGCATCACGGTGCCCGGGCTGGGATTCCTGCTGAACAACGAGATGGACGACTTCTCGGCCAAGCCCGGGACGCCGAACATGTTCGGGCTGGTGCAGGGCGAAGCCAACGCCATCGCGCCCGGCAAGCGGCCGCTGTCGTCGATGTCGCCGACGATACTGGTGAAGGACGGCAAGCTGTTCATGACGGCCGGCGCGCCCGGCGGCTCGCGCATCCCGACCGCCGTCCTCCAAGTGATCCTCAACGTCGTCGACTTCGGCATGAACGTGCAGGACGCGGTCGACGCCCCGCGCTTCCACCACCAGTGGCTGCCAGACAAGCTATCGCTCGAGCGCGGCATTTCGCCTGACACCGTCGCGCTGCTGAAAGGGCGCGGCTACGATGTCGACAACGCCGCCGGCGTCGTCATCGCGCAGGTCGCCGCCATCGTCAGCGACGGGGGCTGGCTACAGGGAGGCTCCGACGGCCGTTCTGGTGCGGGGAAGGCCGCTGGCTACTGACGGCCGGCTGCGCTACTGAAAAGTTAGAAGTGAGAAGTGAGAAGTTAGAAGTACGGACTCTCGGACGATCTCGGCATCAGGTGGTCCCCGGCCGCTCCCTTCCACCTTGCTCTGATGATGGGGACCACCACGTGTTGAGATCGCCCGAAAGTCCGTACTTCTAACTTCTCACTTCTCGCTTCTAACTTGACAGGTCTCAGCGTCAGCGTTCGGAGCCGACGTCCATGGTAGACGTGAAGCCGTTGGTGCCGGCGTGGCTCCACTTGGCCTTGTCGCTGGCGTGCGTGTGCGTCACCGACTTGTACTGCGTGTAGTCCTGGTAGGCGGGATTCGGAAGGTTCTTGATCTGCACCGGCTTGCCGCCGAAGCCGCTGACCACGTCCATTTCCACCGACGATTCCGGACCTGAGAACTTCACCTTCTTCTCGGTGATGTCCATCGTGATCGGCGCCGTGGTGAACGACAGCATGCCGCGATGGAAGCCGGCAAAAGCGATCGGCATCAAGGCTTCGACCGCGGCCATCTGCTTTTCGCTCACCTTGTCGCTGACGTAAATCTTCGACCACTCGCGCATCGTGAAGGTGACGAGGAAGCTGACGCCGGCGAGGTCGACGTCCTCGTAGTGACCCGATTTGATCGCGATCAGCCGGTTGCCCTCGCAGGGGTTGCGGTTCGGGTTGCCGCCGAAGTTGCACGGACACGAGATCGTGCAGCTGCAGCTTTCGGCAACGGTCGCGGTGAGGTGCCAGTTGGGTGCCGCAGCCCGCGGCGGCGCGGAGATCACGGTAACGAGCAGGATGGCGGCAATCAGCATGGTACGCATGCTGGGGAGTCTAACGCTTCTTGGCGTTTTTGTGCGGCACGGCGGCGCGATCGAGCGTCTGCAGCAGCTTCTGGATGTAGGCCAGGCTCTCGGCACGTTCTTCGCCGAGCACGTAAATCTCGTAGAGGACGCCTTTGAACGTCGCCAGCAGCGCCTTGAGCGCGTCGACGTGCAGCGGGTCGTCGCCAGCGCCGAGGAGCTCGATGACGCGGAACAGCGTCGGCGGCAGCCCTTCGTGCTTGGCCGCCAGCGCGTGGAGGCTCGCGGTGAAATCTTCTTCCTGCACGCCCTCGACCTCGAACGTCTTCCAGATTGCGCGGCGGACGCAGGCACTGCCGCCGACGCTGAAGGCCATGTTCATGCAGCCATCGGCTTCCTCGAGCAGCTGCCGGATCGGCTCCGGCACGCGCATGTCGACGACGAGAAAGCGGGGCGCAGGCGAGCGATCGCCTTCGAGTTCGAGCGGTTCTGGCATGGGAGTTGGCTCCGACCTGTCTACAAAACACTCGCCACCCCAACCGCGCGGATTCGCTCGGGTTTGCGTCTGCCAGCGTCCCCTCGGGTTTCAAAAGGCGCGTGCCGCGCACAAAAATGTCAAGCTGTGGGCCGATGCCGCTGTCGAAAATCGAGCTGCCCCACCCGTTGATCCTCCTGCTTGCCGGCGTGGCCGCGGCAGCGGTGCTCACCTGGGTGCTGCCGGCGGGCGCGTTCGATCGCCGCGACGACCCGGCAACCGGCCGCCGCGTGGTCGTCGCCGGCACGTATCACGCCGTCGATCGCGCACCGGTGGGACCGTTTGCTGCTGCCGTCGCGGTGCCGCGCGGCTTCGTCGCCGCAGCGGACGTGATTGCCGTGGTCCTGTTCGTCGGCGGCGCGTGGGTGGTCGTCGATCGCACCGGCACGCTGCCAGCGCTCGTCGGCGTGCTGGTGACGCGCTTCCGCCGCCGCGGGCTGTGGGCGATTCCGGTGATCTGCGTGTTCTTCGCCGCGATGGGTGCGCTCGAGAACATGCAGGAGGAAATCATTCCGCTCGTGCCGGTGCTGCTCGTGCTCGGCCAGGGGCTAGGCGTCGATGCGGTCGCCGTCGTCGCGATGAGCGCCGGCGCGGCGATGATCGGCAGCGCCTTCGGCCCGACGAATCCGTTTCAAGCCGGCATCGCGCTGAAGCTCGCGCAGCTGTCGCCGGTCGCGGGCGGGCGCCTTCGCCTCGTGATGTTCCTCACGGCGCTGCTCGTCTGGATCGCATGGACCGTGCGCCATGCCGCCCGTCATCGCGCCGCGCCGGTGCAGGCGACCGCCGCGGCCGCCGCTCACCTTGCCGCACGCCACGTGCTGATTCTAGTGACCGCACTCGCGCCGATGGCGGCATACGTGTACGGCGCGCTGCGCCTCGACTGGGGCTTCAATGAGTTGTCAGGCGCATTCCTGATCGGCGGCGTTGCCGCCGGCCTGCTCGGCGGGATGACGCTCACCGCAACGATCACCACCTTTCTCGAAGGCGCCGCGAGCATCGTCGGCGCTGCGATCCTGATCGGCGCCGCGCGCAGCATCTCCCTCGTCCTCGAAGACGGCCGCATCGTCGACACGATCCTGCATGCGCTCGAGCAGCCGCTCGAACGCGTCCCGGCAGTGGCGGCGGCGCTGCTGCAGATTCCGGCGCACGCGTTGATCCATCTCGCGGTCCCGAGCGTCAGCGGGCAGGCGGTGCTGACGATGCCGCTGTTCGTGCCGCTTGCGGACCTCCTGGGGCTGTCGCGCCAGGTACCGGTGCTCGCGTATCAGACCGGCGCCGGCCTCGCCGAACTGGTCTGGCCGACCAACGGCGCGCTGATGGCGGTGCTGCTCGCGGCGGGCGTGCCCTATCAACAGTGGGTTCGCTTCGTCGTCGGCGGGGTTGGTCTCGCCGCGCTGATCGGCGTCGTGAGCATCGCCGCCGTACTGTGGTTTGCCGCCGGCGGATGAACTGTTGTCCAGCGACGACCGTCTCACGGGAGAGCGCGCGTTCGCGCAGGAAGGATCAGCATGCTCCGCCTGTTCGTTTTCGGAACGATCGCGACACTCGGCTTCGGCGTCGCCGGCGCGTCCGCCGCCACCGAACCCCGCGTATCTATCGAGTGGCTGCAGCAGCATCTCACCGATCCGCAGGTCCGCGTGATCGCGACCGGCGACCAGGGACACTTCGAACGCGGCCACATTCCCGGCGCACGATTTCTCGAGCACATGGAGACGCTGGGCAGCGGCCACACGCTGCTGCCGCCGGACAAGCTCGCCGCTGTCCTCGCGAAAGCCGGCGTGGCGGACGGTATTCACGTCGTCTTGTATGGCGACAGCCCGATGACCACCGGGTGGGTGTTCATGTCGATCGCATCGGTCGGCCACGAAGCCGACGTGTCGATGCTCGACGGCGCGATCGACCTGTGGCGCGCCGAGGGTCACGAGGTCTCGACGAAGGCGGCACCACCGGTCACCGGCACGCTCACGGTCCATCCGGCGGCTGATCTCGCGGTCGATGCGGCGTGGGTCAAGAGCCATCTCGATTCGCCGGCCATCCGCCTCCTCGACGTGCGGACGACGAACGAGTGGAACGGCGGGCATGTGCCGAACGCGACGCTGGTGCTCTGGCAGGATCTCTTCGCCGATCAGCGGAGCCTCAAATTGAAGTCCGCCGACGACATCCGCGCGCTGTTCGCCAGGGCCGGTGTGAAACCCGGGCAGGAGGTCGTCACCTACTGCATGATCGGCATGCGCGCGAGCTTGATGTACTGGGCCGCGAAGTCAGTCGGCCTTCCGGCGCGCATCTATGTCGGCTCGTGGCACGACTGGTCGAGCAACTCCGAGAATCCCGTCGTGCGCTGAGGCGTCGTTCGTAGCGCAGCCCTTCAGGGCTGCCCGCGGCCGCTCGGCAGGCCTGAAGGCCTGCGCTACGGCAAGGCCACGGTCACGACGTCGGAAATCACCGGTTCGGATCGATGAGCACCGCGAGCGGCGCCGTCGTCGTGTGGCCGTTCGCGGTCAACTTCACCGTGTAACTTCCCGGCACGATTCGCTGCTTGTCGGCGCCGCGCAGATCCCACGCGACGCGATGAATGCCGGCACCGCGAGCGCCCTCGATCTCCTTCACCGTCTTCCCATCGGCATCGACGATCGCGACTGTCACCGCGGCGGCAGCCGGCGATTTCAGGTAGTACGGCACAACGGCATCCGGCGGATTCTTCGCACGGAACAGCGCGTCGTCTCCGCCGTGCCACGTGCGCTTGTCTTCGTCCCAGGCGATCGCCGGTCGCGGGCGGAACAGGTGCTCGGTCTTCGCCAGCACCACGTCGCTGATCTGCTGAGATGACCTCGGGATTGACGGGGCGATCGCGATGTCGCCAATCGACAGGTTCGGCTGCGCGTCGAACACCGGCGCCCAGGTGGTGCCGTTGTTCGTGGTCTTCCAGACGCCGCCGGTCGCCGCGCCGACGTAGATCACCGACGGGTCCGATTCGACCGCCTCGACGTCGTCGATCCGTCCGCCCATGTTCACCGGCGTGACTGCGCGCCACGCGAACTCGGCGAGCAGGCCCGCGTCGGGCATGTCCTGCGCGCGCCCCGATCGCGGCGAGCGCGGCGACGACGACGACGATTGCGATCCGTTTGCGCAAGA